>Ga0302322_100003120_pt1 | contig 14148 bp, 10 predicted proteins | sample Fen_T0_2_FD_203757 | JGI IMG/M metagenome (GOLD analysis project Ga0302322, IMG submission 203757) | Peat permafrost microbial communities from Stordalen Mire near Abisko, Sweden - Fen_T0_2 | ecosystem: Environmental > Terrestrial > Soil > Wetlands > Permafrost | place: Sweden: Abisko... | reverse complement strand
CGGCGGGACGGGCCGGGGGATGGACTTGGAGTCGCCGCCGCGACCGGTGCCGCCGTCCGAGGGCCGCCGCCCCCTGGCGCTGTTCGCCGCCGTGGGGGTCGTGCTGATCGCCCTGGCGGGTGCGGGCGCCTGGTGGCTGCTGGCGCCCCGGTCCGGGGACGGGTCGGCCGCGGCACCGGTGGGGGCCGCGAACCTGCCCGGGGACCCGTCGTCCGCGGCGCCGTCCGGTTCCCCGGGATCCCCGGCGGCGAGCGCGACGACCGGGCTGGGCGCCGACCCGGCGTCGTCCGCGGCGTCGCCGAGCGCCTCGCCCGGCGCGAGCAGCGCGTCGCCGAGTGCGAGCGGTGACGCGAAGGCGTTCACGGCGGCGCTCGACACGTTGCTGGACGAGAGCGCCTCCGCGCGCACCAACGTCTCGTCGACCGTGGCGGCGCTGGGCACCTGCCGGACGCCGGCCGCCAAGGCCGCGACGACGCTGCGCCAGGCCGCCGACGCGCGGCAGTCGCTGGTGACCCGGGCCGGCGACGTCACCACGACGGGCGTGCCCGGCGCGCAGCAGGCCCTGGACGCGTTCATCGCCCTGGAGAAGGCGTCCGCCGAGGCCGACCGGTCGTTCGCCGCGTGGGCCGACGACGTGGCCCAGCAGGGCTGCAAGGGGGGCTCCGCGCCACGCACCATGAACTGGGCCCTGGGCAACCAGCACTCCTTCGAGGCGACGAGCGCCAAGAACCGGTTCGTCGACCTGTGGAACCCGCTCGCGTCCGCCCACGGCGGGCGCACCCGGACGACGGACGGCATCTGACCGGACCGGTTGCGGCCGGGGCGCCCCGGCAGGCGAGAATCGCGCGGGGGACGCGATCTCGAGGAACGGGGGCCCGGTGAACGCTGACGCACGGCCGCCGTCCGCCCGCCCCGCGCCGCCCGGCGGCAGCCTGGCCGCGCTCGTCGACCTGGTGCGGATCCTGCCGGTCCCGGCGACCCGTCCGGTGTTCGGGCGCGGCGACGAGGCCGCCGGGCTCACCCTGCTCGAGCTCGGCCTCCGCATGGACCACGTGCAGCGCGTCACCGAGTCGCTCACCCTCATCGACCGCACGCACATGCGCCGGTCGCTGGCGATGGACCTCGACCTGGGCGTGCTCACGTCCCGGCAGCGGCAGGCCCTCGACGTCCGGTCGTTCGGCTCCCCGGCCCCCGAGGCCGGGCCGGCGGGAGGGGCGGCCGGGCAGGAGGACCGGCTCTGGCTGCCCGTCGCCTGGCAGAGTCGCGACCACATCGGCCCGGTCGTCATCCACGACGAGGACGGCGCCGTCGTCCCGCGCCTCACCGGCGAGGCCACCTGGGCGGCGATGAGCGCCGGTCTCACCCGGCTGCTGAAGGACCAGGTCGCCGCGGCCGCGCTGGCCCTGCGGCCGGGCGAGCGGCCGGCCGTGCTCGGGCTGCAGTCCCGCTGGCTGCTGGAACGGGCGATCGTCGTCCTCGTGGAGCGCGGGCTCACGGCGGCGTGGGGTCGGATGGCGGAGCTGGCCGAGGCCGCCCCCCGGGACGGCGACCCGTTCGACGGCGACCCGTTCGACGGCGACCCGTTCGACGGCGACGGCGACGGCGACGGCGACGGCGACGGCGACGAGGACCGGGACGGCGACGAGGGGCCGGGCGCCGTCCGGGCCCGGGCCCTCGCCTACCTGCGCGGCCTGACCGCCGCCACGGCCGCGGAGTTCACCCACCTGCTCGACCTGGCCGCCCGCGAGCAGTTGCTCGTCGCGATGGTGCCCGCCGCGACGTCGCGCCCGCACCTGCGCTTCGACGGCGCGCCGATCCCGGTCGTCGCGGCGCCGCACCGGCTGCGCGTCCGGCCCCGGGACCTGCTGCCCGTCAACCGCGAGTACACCGTCGAGTACCGCACCGAGGTGCCCCGGCGGGTCGCGGGATACCACTTGACGATCGAGGTGCCCGAGGAGATCCGGGTGCGCCGGTTCATGCTCACCACGGACGCCGACGAGATCGCCATCGACCACCTCACCCGCGACCTGACCCGGATCGCCCGCTGGACGACCAGCCGCAGCGACGCGGGGGCCGACGGTGCCGGCGACCCCGGACCCTGGGCGGCCCTGGAGGAGGGCGAGCTGCAGGACGCGATGGCCCGGGTGGCGTCCGTGAGCCGGCTGCGGTTCGCCGAGCTGCAGGCCTACCGGGAGTACGTGCGCCGGTTCCGGGCCCGCTTCGGCTGGGAGCTGCCCCGCGCGCAGCGCCGTCGTCGCACCGCCCAGGAGGTGGTCGAGGAGCTGGCCGAGGGGCGCTGCGACCTGTCCCTGCTCGCCGCGCTCGCCGTCCACCAGGAGCGCGGCGCGCTCGTCCCGCGGCTGCGCGCCCTGACCCCTGCCCGGCGCGCCGCGGCCTTGACGACGCTGCACGACCACCTGTGCGCCGCCGACTTCGGGCACGGCGTCACGATCGACAACGACCCACGGGACAACGGCGCCCACGCGCACTGGCGCCACCACAGCCTGCGCTTCGGCCCGCGGGCGATGGAGCCCGTCACCGCCTCGTTCCACCTGGCGCTCGCCGACGAGCCGCCCGCGCTCGTCGAGAGCGTGGTGCGGATGCTGGTCGGGCTGCTCGCCGTCCTGGGGCTGCTGTGGTGGCTGCTGCGCGGCCGTCCGACCGACGGGTTGCAGTCCGACGCCCTCGTCGCCGTCCTGCTGCTCGTGCCCGGCATCCTGCTCTCCCGGCTGGACATCCAGCCCGGCCACTCGATCCTCGGGGAGCTGCGCCTGTTCCCGCGACGGGTGGCCTACCTGTCGGTGGTCCTCACCTCGGGCGTCGCCCTGGTGGCGGCGTCCGACGCGCGGGACTTCGTGCCCGCGATCCAGGGGGCCGCCGCCGCGCTGCTGGTGCTGCTGGGGATCTGCCTGGTGGAGCTGCTGGCCCGCGGCGTCCGGCGGCGGTCGAAGGTGCCGCGCTCGGCGGTCGTGCCGCGCTGGCTCGTCGAGGCGATGGGGGTGCGCCACCCGCGGCGGGTGCACCCGCCGGACGCGCGGTTCGTCTCCGCGGGGGCGCGAGCCGCCCGGTCGCCCCGCCTGGACCACCCCGCGCCGCGGCCCGCCGACCTGGTGGCCCTCGCCGCCGCCGCCAGCGCCGCGGGCAGCACGGGCGTCGCGTTCGAGGTCGTCCACGCCCCCGGCGTCGCCTCGACCCACGCCGCCGAGGGCGGCCACAGCCTGGACGACGACTGCCCGGGCGCCGCCGAGCTGTTCGGCTTCACCGCCTTCGGGTCCACGTTCGAGGTGCGCACCCGCCAGGTGCGCGACCCGGCCGCAGTCCAGGCCCGCGACCGGCCGCCGGGCTTCCTGGTGCGGACGGCGCGCGGGCGGGTGGGGTCGCGGTCGGTGGCGTCCGGGCTGGTCGCGCTGCAACCGGGGGCGCTGCAGCCGGGCGCGCCGGGCCCGTCGCAGAGCGAGTTCCTCGTCGTCCTCGGCGACCACGAGGACACCTGCCTGCAGCAGGCGATGATGACGACGCACGTCACGGCCGAGCTCACCCGCCTGCTGGCCGAGGTGCACGGGATGCCGCTGTTCCTGCACGCCCCCGCCGCGCCGCGCCCCCGGATGCGGACGGCGACCGAGCGGGCCCGCCCGGCGGTGCTCCCGGTGATCCGGCTCGCGCTCTCGGACGCCGAGCCCTTCACCGCGGCCCGGGTCGCCTTCGCCGAGCGCGCCGTCACGCTCGCCCGCTCCTACGGCCTGGGCCTGTCGCTCGGTGAGGGCCGGGCCAGCCCGAGCGCGAACCACTGGCGGGAGATCGTCCCCTTCGACCGGGTGCGCTACCACCGCACCCGGCGGGAGCGGTTCGGCGCCCTCGGCGAGGGCCGCCCGGGCGAGGCGACGATGGTGACCGTCGTCGGCCCGGCCACCGCCCGCACCCCCGGCGACCTGCACCGGCTCGCCCGCGGCTTCGAGGAGCTGGGGCTGGGCTGCCTGGCGGTGTCGGCGTGGTCGCTGCAGCGCACGGTGTTCGTCAACGCGCTGCTGGCCCGCCGTCCCGCCCACGCGCGGGGTCGGGACGAGCCGCGCCCGCCGGAGCTGGCCGCCACCGGCACGGACGTCGTCCCGCTCGCGCGCGTGGTCCGGCAGTGCTCGCTGCTGCCGCAGCCTCCCGACGCCGCAGGACCGATCGGCCCGATGCTGCCGCAGCGGTTCGCGGTCGTGCTGGCCACCCGGACGACGGTCCGCGTCGAGCCGGACGGCGGCGACGAGCGGGTGGTCCCGTTCTGGGTGGTCTGGGACGTGCCGGCGCCCGCCGACGTCGACGTGATCACCTTCCGGCTGACCCGGGCGTTCGCGGGCGAGGGCCGGGGCGCCCGGGTGACGTTCCTGCGGGCCGGCGGGCGGGCCGGCGGGACGGCGTCCGACCGGCTGCGCGGGCGGGCGAAGCTGGCGGTCCGCGTCCCGCGGTCGTGGGGGACGCCGGAGTTCGGGACGCTGGCCCAGCGCGTCGCCGTCCGGGCCCGCGTCGCGGTGGGGGAGGACTTCCCGGGGCGGCAGGGGGCCGTCCGGCTGCAGGTGGCCTGGGGCGAGCGCTGGCTCGGCAGCCCGCCGTGAGCCCGGCGGGGGCGCTTTCAGGGGGAGGGGCGCGAGGAGGTGCTCTCGCCCATCCACAGCGGCCGCAGCTGGGCCCCCCGGATGAGGTCGGACACCAGGCGGTTGCTCTGGATCAGCGTCTCGTCGACGATCGCCAGGCCCGCGGCCAGGTCGCTGCCCTCCAGGGCCCACTTGGCCGCCGAGAGCGACTGCACGATCGTGTCGTTGAGCTGCACGGCCTCGCGGTGACGGCGCTCGGCCTCCTCCAGCCGGATGCGGGTGGCCTCGGCGCGTCGCAACCGGTCCATGGCGTCGCCGAGCAGCAACCCGAGCAGCAGGAGCGGCGCGATCCGGGCGATCCAGCCGAGCGGCGTCATGCCCGACGTCAGGGTGAGCGCCCACGCGGTGACCAGCCCCCCGGCGGCGGCCGCCCCGGCGAGGCCACCGCGCAGGCCGAAGGTCGTCGCGAGCAGCGCGATCGGCAGGCAGAAGAGCAGCGGGGCCGCGCCGGCGGTGTCACCCCCCGCCAGCAGCATGGCGGTGGCGAACAGGCACACCGCCGCGGCGGTCGTCGTGGTCAGCCGTGGGCGTTCCACGAACCAGGGGCCGGTGCCCCGCAGCCCGGCCACGACGGTCGGCATCACCCGTGTCACATCACACAGATCACCCCACTGGGGGATGGTCTTCTGGGACCAACGTCCTGACAGGGTGCTCGCGCGGCATGAGAGCGGCCGTGCCGGAGGCCACGGATCGCCGAGCGGCAGCCTATCGTGGGGGCGTGGCGACGTCCCGGGTGATCGAGGCCGCAGGCCGCGAGATCACCGTCACCAGCCCCGACAAGGTCGTGTTCCCGGTCGAGGGGATCACCAAGCTCGACCTGGTGCGGTACTACCTGGCGGTCGCCGAGGGCGCGCTGCGGGGGGTCGCGGGCCGCCCGATGATCCTCAAGCGGTTCGTCAAGGGGATCGGCGAGGAGGCGTTCTTCCAGAAGCGCGCCCCCCGGCAGCGGCCGGACTGGATCGCGACCGCCGAGCTGCGGTACGCCCGGGGGACGTCGGCCGAGGAGGTCGTCGTCACCGACGCCGCGGGCCTGGCCTGGGTGGTGAACCTCGGCTGCGTCGATCTCAACCCGCACCCGGTGCAGGCCGGCGACCTCGACCGGCCCGACGAGCTGCGCATCGACCTCGACCCGATGCCGGGCGTCCGCTGGGACGACGTCGTGCGGGTGGCGCTCGTGTCCCGCGAGGTGCTCGAGGAGCACGGCCTGGCGGCCTGGCCGAAGACGTCGGGCTCGCGAGGCTTCCACGTCTACGCCCGGATCCTGCCCGACCTGCCCTTCGCCCGGGTCCGCACGGCCGCGGAGGCGGTCGCCCGCGAGGTGGAGCGACGCGTGCCCGACCTCGCCACCAGCCGCTGGTGGAAGGAGGAGCGGCACGGCGTCTTCGTCGACTTCAACCAGAACGCCAAGGACCGCACGGTCGCCTCGGCGTACTCGGTGCGCCCGGTGCCGGGGGCGCGGGTGTCGACGCCGCTGCGCTGGGACGAGGTGCCGGGGTGTCGCCCCGACGACCTGACGGTCCGCACGGTCCCGCAGCGGTTCGCCGACCTCGGCGACCCGTGGGCGGGGATCGACGCCACCCCCGGGTCCCTCACCGGCCTGCTCGACCTCGCCGAGCGCCTCGGCCCGGCGGAGAAGCCGCCCAAGGGCGAGGGCCGCCGCGTGATCACCCAGCCGCTGCTCGAGATCGCCCGGGCGCGCACCAGGCCGGAGGCGCTCGCGGGCCTGGACCGGTGGCGGGAGCGGCACCCCGACGTCGCGGCCCTGCTGCACGACGTCGACGTGCTGGTCGACGGGATGCGGGGCCGCAGTTCCGTCTGGTACCGCATCCGGGTCAACCTGCAGCACGTCCCCGAGGAGCTGCGCCCCGCGCAGGAGCCGCTGGAGGTCGACTACGACCCGTGGGCGGGCGCGTCCTGGGCCCGGGGGTGACGGCTCGCGCTGCGGCCGGGCGGTGACGGCTCGCGCTGCGGCCCGCCGGTAACGGCTCGCGCTGCGGCCACGGCGTCGCGCGGCGACCATGGGCGGCGTGAGGACCTGGACGGCACCGGGCGCGCTGGTCGCGGCGGCCCTGCTGGCGGCATGCTCGGCGGTGCCCGTCGCGGTGCCCCCCTCGACCGGCGTCGCCGCGACGTCGCGGGTGGCTTCGCAGGCCGCGCCTGCCGGCGGGACGGGGGCGCCCGTGACCGACGTCCTCGCCCGCCTCGCGGTCAAGGGCCGCGCGCCGCAGACCGGGTACAGCCGGGACCGGTTCGGCTCGGGCTGGGCCGACACCGACCGGGACGGCTGCTCCACCCGGGAGGAGATCCTCCGCCGTGACCTGCGGAACGTCACCGACGGGAGGTCCGGCCGCTGCGCCGTCGTCGCGGCAGGGGTGCTGCGCGACCCGTACTCGGGCCGCACGATCGCGTTCCGCCGCGGGAACGCCACCTCCGAGGCGGTCCAGATCGACCACGTCGTGGCGCTCGACGACGCGTGGCAGAAGGGCGCCCAGCAGTGGACGCCGCAGCGGCGCGAGGCGTTCGCCAACGACCCGATGAACCTGCTCGCCGTCGACGGGCCGCTCAACCAGGCCAAGGGCGCCGGTGACGCGGCGACGTGGCTGCCCCCCGCCACCGGGTACCGGTGCAGCTACGTGGCCCGGCAGGTCGCGGTGAAGGCCCGGTACGGGCTCTGGGTGACCGCGGCCGAGCGGGACGCCGTGCGCCGCATCCTCACCGCCTGCCCGGGGCAGCGCGTCCCGACGGCGTAGCCGGATCGCGCCGCCTGCCCCGCCGCCCCTCAGCCCCGCAGGGAGCGCAGCCCGCGCTTGAGGCGCCCGGACGTCTCGAGGGTGTGCACCGGCAGGCGCTCGGCGCCGAAGCGGTCCTTGAAGGCCATGACGCCCTCGTTGCCGCCGCTGGGGCAGAAGTCGTACCAGTGGTGGCCCTCCTCCCGGGCGCGGCGCATGATCTCCGCGTGCAGGAACGGCGCGGCCCGCAGGTGCTGCACGCGCGGGTCGAAGGCGCCGTGCCAGTACGAGACCGTGCGTCCCGCCGTCAGGCAGATCGCCCCCGCGACGACCGATCCCTCGTGCTCGGCGACCCACAGCCGCACGTCGCCGCTGCGCGAGTTCGCGAGCAGGTCGAGGAAGCGGTCGTCGACGACGTGCTGCGGCCGCTCCCACCGCGCGACCGTGAGCCGGTGGATCTCCCGGTAGGCGCGCCACTGCGCCGGCGTGCTCGCCGCGACGACCGTGAGCCCGGCCCGCCCGGCCTTGGCCACCGCGCTGCGGTGCCCGCGCGACCAGGAGCGCCGCACGTCGTCCCAGGGACGGCGCAGGTCGACGGCGTGGGTGACGTCGTCGCGCGTCCAGGCGACCTGCGCCGCGGCGAGCCCCGGGTCGTGCGGGTTCTGGGTGATGGAGAGGTTCCAGCCGGCGGTGTGCCGCAGCAGCGCCTCGTGGTGCGCGGCGGTGAGCGGGTACGGGCTGATCCACCCGCCGTACGTCGCCCCGTGCGCCGAGACGAGCGAGCGCAGCGCGGGTGCCAGGCGTCCCGCGGCCGGGCGGCCGCCGGGGGCGCGCTCGACGGCGGGCAGCAGCGCCTCGACGCCGTCGTCGAACCGCGCGACGTGCGCGACCGCCGTCCCCTCGCCCGTGTACCGCTCCCAGAGCTGCGCCCACTCGCGAGTGTGGAAGAAGGTGACGTGGAGTGACGAACCGACCAGCCGGTCCCACTGACCGTCCCCCGCCCGCCGGACGTCGAGAACCACCGGTGCCGCACGCCGGACGGGTGCCGCCGGAGGGGGGGAAACGGCGGGGACGGCGGGGCGGGGCGTTTCGAGAACGGTCACAGGATGATGGTTGCCCCGGTTCTCGCCGAGCTATCCCGGCTTTGCCTCGGTTTTGCTACCCACCGTGATCGCCCTTTACTCGCAGGTAAGGTCACGGCGGCCCCGCGCGTGGAGCGCCGCGCGTTGACCGCCGTGGTGGCGGGCCGGGAGACTGGGTCGTGCTCTCTGGGATACCGGCGGACGGCGGGGCGGCCCTGCCCGACGTCGCCCGGCGCCCGGCGCCCCCGGACGTCGACCTGTTCCACGAGGCCGCCGAGACGTTCTCGCTGCTCGCCTCGCCGATCCGGCTCCAGCTGCTGTGGCTGCTGGCCCGCGGTGAGCAGGACGTCGGCAGCCTCGCGGAGGCCGTCGGCGGCAGCATCGCGATGGTCAGCCAGCATCTGGCCAAGCTGCGGCTCTCGGATCTGGTGAGCGCCCGTCGCGACGGCAAGCGGCAGATCTACGTCGTCGACGACCCGCACGTCGTCACGCTCATCGACCAGGCGCTCGACCACCACCGCGACCTGCGCGGGTGACGGACGGGACACTGCGACCTGCGCGGGCGACGGACGGGACGGTCACGTCCCGTCCGGGTCGGCGGCCTCGGCGCCGTCCTCGGGGGCCCGGCGGGCACCCGTGCGGTGCGCCTCGAACATCGCCTCGACCAGCTCGTCCTTGCGCAGCTGCGCGGCACCGGCCACACCCTCCGCGCGGGCCCGCTCCCGCAGGTCGTCGACGGTGTCCGGTGTCCGGCCGACCGGTTCGCTCATGGTCCCGCAGTACCCGGGCCGCGAGGTTGCACACGCCGGACGCCCGCCAGAGGGCCGGATGAGGGCCGGATGAGGCCCGGGGCCCGGGTCAGCCGGTCGGCCCGGCCCGCCGCCACGGCGTCCGGCCCGTGCCCTGCCCGGGGGCGGGGGGCGGGTGTGGCGGCCGGGCCTTGTGCCGCAGCACGGCCAGCCCGACGGTGAACAGGCCCCACCAGAACGCCGACGCCACCCCGAGCACCATCCCGGCGAGCAGCAGCACCGCCGCGATCACCGCGTACGCCGTCGTCGGCAGGGAGGTCAGGCGCAGCGGCGGGAGGATCGTCGAACCCCGCCGGGACAGCATCCGGGCCAGGTGGGGGTCGGAGCGCTTCAGCTGGCGGGCGAGGGTGCGCAGCGCGGCCCGCTCCTGCGGGCCCAGAGGTGCACGGTGCATGGCCGTCCCTTCGGGCGATCAGGCGTCGCCGAGCTGGTACCCGCGCCGGAGAACGCCGAGCGGTCGTCCCGGACATCGTGCGCCCGCTCTCCCGCGACGGCAACGGCAGCGGCAACGGCAGCGGCAACGGCAACGGCCGCCGGTGCGCCTTCGCGCACCGGCGGCCGCCGGGGTGGAACCGGTGATCAGTCGGTGTAGTGCAGGACGTGGCTCAGGTCGGCGACCTGGGCGTCCCGGGTCGAGAGCGGCTCCAGGCCCAGGCCGTGCTCGATCGTCGCGAGGATCGACGTCGTGTCCCAGACCGTGTGGTCGACGCCCGAGTGGTCGAACGCGGCGCTGACCAGCAGCGCCGGGATGCGGGTGCCGGGGCCGAACGCGTCGTGCGCGCCCTTGGTCTTGCCGGTGCCGGGCGGGGAGACGTGGTCCCACTGGCCGCCGAACTCGTCGTAGGTGACGACGACGAGGGTGTCCTTGGCCTGCGGGCCGCTGGTGAGCGTCTTCAGCAGCTCGACGAGGTGGTCGCTGCCGTTGGGCTCGCTGGCGTAGCCGGGGTGCTCGTTCTCGTCGCCGTACGGCTTGACGAAGCTGACGGTCGGCAGCGTGCCGGCCTTCGCGGCGGCGATGAAGTCCGTCTCGTCCTTCAGGTGCGTGCGGCCCGGGGTGCCGGGCGCGTAGTCCTTGAAGTAGTTGAACGGCTGGTGGTGGTACTGGAACAGCGCGCCGGGGGTGCCGGCCTCCGCGGCGGCCCAGCCGCCCGAGTACCAGTTCCACGAGACGCCCTTGGCGCTCAGCCGGTCACCGATGTTCGGGTACTGGCTGTCGTCGATCAGCGGCAGCTGCGCGCCGGTCGCGGCGTGCGGTGCGCTCGCCGGCTGGATCGTGTTGACGGCGTAGTCGCCGCAGGCGACGCCCGGGTTCGCGGCCGGGCCGCACGCCTGGGTGAGCTGCTTGTCGGCGACGGCGGTGGCCGGCTTGTACAGCGGGTAGCTCGCGTTCGGGAATCCGTTCGCGTCGACGACCGAGTGCAGCCCGGCGTCGGTGGTGGCGCCGTTCGTGTCGATCGGCGCGCGCGCCGCGATGAGGTACTGGTGGTTCAGGAACGACCCGCCGAAGGCCCCCTGGAAGAAGCGGTCCGCGACGACGTAGTTCGGCGCGTCCGGCCCGTGCAGGTAGCTGTAGACGGGCAGCTTGGTGGAGTCGTACACGCCCATGGTCAGGCCGGCGGCGTCGCTGCCGGTGACGTAGCGGTCCTGCTTCCCGCCGTCGATCTGGAACTGCTCCTGGTAGAAGCGGTGCACGATGTCCCGGGTGCAGCCGCCGGGCAGGCCGGCGCCCTTCAGCACCCCGTTCGTCGCGAACACGCCGGGCGCCGGGCACGTGGTGTCCGTCGCCGCGATGTGGTCGTCGATGGTGAACGGCTTGTTGCCGAACGCGCTCGCCGCGACGTTGTGCGCGGTGTCCGCGCAGGTGGCGGCCAGCGGCGGCGACGTCAGGTTCACGTCGTTCTGCAGCAGGCAGGTGAACGGCGTCCCGTCCTGGGCGAGCTGGGTGGTGCGCGACGGCGTGGCGGCGGCGAGGCCGTCGACGGTGTCCTTGCCGACCTTGCCCCAGGTGCCGTACAGGTTGTCGAAGCTGTGGTTCTCCTCGTAGACGACGACGAGGTGCTTGAAGTCGCCCAGCACCTTCGGCGTCGCGGAACCGGAGCCCGACGTCCCGGCGAGCGCGGCGGGGGCCAGCGCCAGGCCCGTCGCGGCGAGCGCGGTGACGGCGAGAACCGGCACGCCCCGCCGGCGCATGAGATCTGCTCGAAGCACGAACACTCCCGGAGTGGGCCCGGTGGGGCCCGAGTGGTGGTTGGTTGACCAGGCGACGTTAAGCGAGGTGGCGGGGCGGCGCGTCACGAAACAGGGAGAAAGTTCGTGACAACCAAGTATCCGGAAATCGAACACCAGACCGCCTTCACGTGGTGTTCGACCGGCGCTGTGCCCGACGTCGCCCACCGGTCCCGTCCGCCGGGAAGGCTCGGGCGCGGATACCCCCGTCCACGGGTGTCGACGTCAGGAGGAGCACGTGAGAAGAACGCTGTCCCTCGCCGCAGCCGCGGCGCTGGTCCTCACCTCGGCCGCGGCCACGGCCTACGCCCTCACCGGACCGTCCGGCGAACCGTCCGGGACGGTGGCCCTCACCGGCCGCGCCGTCCTGCCCGGGACGACGGTCCGGCCCGGGTCCGCGCCGTCCGGCGCCTTCTTCTCGGCGTCCGACCGGGCGAGCGCCCGCGCGAACGGGCTCACCGTGCCGGACACCGGGCCGGCGCTCGCCGAGCAGCCCGTGCAGGGTTTCAGCGCGGTGATCCCCACGGGCACGGCCGGCGAGTGGTGGGCGCTGAGCGACAACGGGTACGGCGCCCGGCAGAACAGCGCCGACTGGGAGCTGTGGATCAACCGGGTGCGTCCGTCGTTCGCCGCGGGCTCCGCAGCGCCCGGGAGCGTCGCCGTCGTCGGCGGGTTCGGCCTGTCGGACCCCGGGCACAAGGTGCCGTGGCGCATCGTCTGCGATCCGACGACGGGGACGGCGCTGCCGCCCTTCGACGTCAACGCCCTGCCCGCGACGCCGCCCGCGCTGTGCGGCGACGCGAGCGAGCGCCGGCTCACCGGGTTCGACTTCGACCCCGAGTCGGTGCAGGTCGCCGCCGACGGCACGTTCTGGTTCGGCGAGGAGTTCGGGCCGTTCCTCCTGCACACCGACCCGGCCGGTCACCTGCTGGAGGCGCCGGTCGGCGTGCCGGGGGCGGTGGCGCCGCAGAACCCGACGCTGGACCCGAAGGCCGGGCAGCGGCCGACGGTCAACTCCTCCAAGGGGCTGGAGGGACTGGGCATCTCGCCCGACCGCAAGACGCTCTACCCGCTGCTGGAGGGTGCGGTCACCGGTGACGACCCGTCGGACCTGCGCATCTACCGGTTCGACACCCGCAAGCACAGCTTCGCCGGGTTCTACCGCTACCACCTGGAACTGCCGGCGACGCTGGTGAACACCGCGGCGCTCAAGCTGTCCGACGGCACCCGGGCCTACCCCGCCGACACCCCGCCGCCGTCCACCACGGGCAAGGCGGCGATCGGCGAGCTGACGATGCTCGACGGCGACCGGGGCGTCATCATCGAGCGGGACAACGGCGGCGACTCCCCGAACCCGCCGCGCTTCAAGAAGCTGTTCCAGATCGACCTGTCGGGTTCCCCGCAGGGCCAGCGGGTCGGCAAGGCGCCGCTGGTGGACCTCATGGCGGTGCCCGACCCGAACGGCACCGGCGGTGACGGCGACTTCTTCCGCTTCCCCTTCGTCACCATCGAGAGCGTCTACCCGCTCGACGACCACGACCTGCTCGTGGTGAACGACAACAACTACCCGTTCTCCAACGGCCGCTCGTTCAGCAAGGGCGGCCCGCTGAAGGCGGACGACAACGAGTTCATCACCCTGCACGTGAGCGCCGACCTCCACGTCGACAAGCACCTGCTCCCCCCGCACGCGGGCTGACCGGCCCGGCGGATACTGGACCCGGCGGTCCCCGAGCACCTCGCGGGGGTCGCCGGGTCCCGGACGCCGGCGGACGGAGGGGGATGGTCGAGCCGGACGGCGACGCGCTCGGCCGGGCCGTCGACCTCGTCGTCGCCCGGGGTGCGCGGGCCCAGCTCGTGGTGCTGCACCGGGGCCGGGTCGTGCTCGACCGCGCGTTCGGCTGTGCCCCCGACGCGCTGTTCATGGTCTTCTCGGCGGGCAAGCCCTTCCTCGCCGTCGTCGTGCACCGGCTCGCCGAGCGCGGCACGCTCGACCTGGACGCGCCCGTCGCCCGGTACTGGCCGCGGTTCGCCCGGCACGGCAAGGACGGCGTCACGCTGCGGCACGTGCTCCAGCACCGGGCGGGCCTGCCGATCGTCCGCGGGCTGCTCCTCGACGGGCTCGCGGCGCGTGACTGGACGGCGTCGGTGCGGTCGGTCGAGTCGGCCCGCCCCCTGTGGAAGCCCGGGACGGTGCCCGCCTACCACGTGCTGAGCCAGGGCTTCGTGCTCGGCGAGGTGATCCGCCGGGTCACCGGCCGCGACCTGCGCGACGTCCTGCACGAGGAGGTGCTCGACCCCCTCGGGCTCGCCGACACCTACCTCGGCCTGCCGGACGCGGTGTGGGACCGGCACGTCCCGGTGCAGGGCGGGCGGCTCGAGGCACGGGTGCGGGCGCGCGTCTTCAACCGGCGGAAGCTGCGCCAGGCCGTCATCCCGGCCGCCACCCTGTCAACGACAGCCGGCGATCTGGCGCGCTTCTACCAGGCGCTGCTGCCCGACGCCCCGCCCGCCGAGCCCCGGCTGCTGCGTCCCGCGACGGTGCGGGAGGCGACCCGGCCCACGAGCGACGGCGAGACCGACCGCCTGCTGCGCCTGCCGATCCGCTGGTCGACCGGGTTCCAGCTGGGCGGACCGGGACCCGACCCGTTGCGCCCCCGGCCCCTGG
>Ga0302322_100003119_pt1 | contig 14151 bp, 11 predicted proteins | sample Fen_T0_2_FD_203757 | JGI IMG/M metagenome (GOLD analysis project Ga0302322, IMG submission 203757) | Peat permafrost microbial communities from Stordalen Mire near Abisko, Sweden - Fen_T0_2 | ecosystem: Environmental > Terrestrial > Soil > Wetlands > Permafrost | place: Sweden: Abisko... | reverse complement strand
GCAGGTCCCGATAGCTCGTTTGTGCAGCGGCGCTGGCCGAAAGGCTGGCTTCCGGCAAGCCCACCTCGTTCTGCGCCTGGCGACAACTGGCCAGGGGGGCCGACGCAGCCAAAGCGGCCAGCGCGGCCGAAGCGAGACGCGGGCCGCCGAGCGCGAGCACCCACGCGACCGCTCGCGCGCAGGTCGAATCTCGAAAAGTCCTTGGGGCCTTTGGCATATGCTGGAGCTCGTGTCGGCAAAGGGTGATGCGCGCACCGAGCGCCAGTCAAGTTGGCTGAGCTCGCTGGGCGGAGTGCGTGACAGGCTCGCCACTTCGGCTGGCCTCCTGCAGCTGAGCTTCGCCGGCTTCGTGCTGCTCCACTTTTCCACGCAGGCCTACAGAGCATCCACGGACGGCGCGCTGCCTGAGTCGGGGTTCGAACGAGCACCTTGGTTCGTGGGCGTCCTGCTGATCTTGCTCTGGCTGCCGTTCACCGTCTTTGGTGTTCGCAAATTGAGTCTGTCGTTCACGCGTGGCCGGCTGCCAGGGGCAGCTGCGGAGCAGCGTGCGCTGGCCGTCGTCGAGCCGCTTTCGCTAGCATTCGTGCTGCTCTTCGGCTGGCTGCACGGTGCGCTCATGGCTTGGCCGCTGCTGAGCGGCTCGCTCGGCGAGGCAGACCTCCGGCCAGAGCTGGTGGCGGGGCTGTCCAGCACTTGGCACGGCTTCCCGGTAAAAGGCATGGTCTACCTGTGCGCGGTCGGCGCAGCGGCGTTCTGTGCGGCGCGGCTGACGCTCGCGGCTTTGCCGGCGGCGCGAGCCCCGCTGGCGCGAGCCGTGGTGGGCGTGGCCGTGCTCGCTTACCTGCTTGGAAGCTACGCCGTGATTCGCAGCGGCTCTGGTTCCCTTTTGCCTTGAGTCGACAGAACCTTGCCCGAGCACCGAGCCACGGTTCGCTCGCGCGTCCTTACATGCTATTGGCCCGCCCATGCCGCGCTGCTATTTATTGACTCTGGCTAGCTCCTCGAGCCTCGATCAGCAGTCGAACAATGTGTCCCTGTTCAACATCGTCGAACAGTTGAATCTCCCGCGCGGCATCGAACCACCGCCTGGCGCGCTCTTGCCGGTCGAGATCCACGCTTATTTCTTGCTCGACCCGGCGGAGCTGAACCAACGCTTCGAGATGCGATTCGTGCTAGTCGCGAGCAGCGGGCTGGAGACTTCGACCGACGCCTTCTCGCACAAATCTGCCACCCAACGTTACCGCACGCGCACCATGGGCACGCCCGTCCCGCCGATCGCCGACAGCTATCAGCTGCGCGTCGATACCCGAGCAGTCGGCAGCCAGGACTGGTCGCGCGATCCGTTGGCTTGGCCGTTGGTGGTCACGCTGGCAGAAGCGCGGCCTTCCATCACGCACTAGTCAGTTGCAGCTGCAGCTATTTTGCGAGCCGGCCGAGCACGTCACGAGCGACAGCACATCGCGCATCGCGGTGCCGGTCAAACCGCCGAATTGGTCGATCACCGGTCGACAGGTCTGGGCGGTGTAACAAGCCACGCCTTGACAGCCCGTCTGCTGCGCGCAGGCCAAGACGAGTGCGCAGCCGAAATTGGAAAAGCACTCCACGATCTGCGACGAGCAGGTCGTGCACAGGCATTGCTGGCAGGAATTGCCCGCGATCACCTGACAGGCTTCGACAATGGCAGGCGTGCCACCGCTTCCCGCGATACCAGGCGCGCCGCCTTTGACGTTGGGCGCACCGCTCACACCCTGCGCGCCGCTTGCGTTCTGCGCACCACTAACACCTTGCGCGCCGCTTGCGTTCTGCGCACCACTAACGCCCGGCGCGCCACCGCCGACATTCGGCGCGCCAGCGAACCCCGGTGAGCCGCCTTTGGCGTTTGGCGCTCCTGCGGTATTCGGCACGCCGCCCGCGTGCGTCGCGCCGCCCGCCCCCTGAGCGCGACCGCCAGCTCCGTCTTGGTCCGTGAAGGCTTCCGTTCGAGCGCCGCAGCCGAGCAAAACGATCAGGCAGCCGCCCAGCAGGAATCGATTCATCGTCGTCTCAAGGATTGCTCGCTTCGATGGCGCACGCCAGGCTCACGTTCGCAAAGTGGGCACGGTTTTCTTTCGCTCATCCGTGACCTGAAGGCCGGACGCTAACTGCCGAGCATTAGACGATTTTCCCCGGCCGTTCAGCTGATTTCGTGAGCATTTCGCACAAATAAGGCTTGTTGCGAGCCGCGCATTGCGAGTAACGGAAAGCCCATCGTGCGGCGGCTCGCGAGCGAACTTGGAGTTCGTTGGGCCAGAGGGAGTTCCGGATGTCAGCTGCGAACCCACTATCAGACAGCGCCCTACAACCGGCACCCGAAGCACCTGATGACGAGGAAGCGCGGCCGACCCAACCATGGCACGCACCGCCGGCTCAGCTCGACACGCTGAGCGGCCCCGAGTTCGAGCCGGACTTCGACTTTCACGACACAATTCCAGCGCCACCGTGGCTGGACGAGCCGCTGGACGCGCCCGACGCGCCCGCGTTGCCGGCGCGCTGACGGGCACGCGCCGATCCGCGGCTGTACGAGCGATAGAGCAATGTTAGCGTGCGCGCAGGCCAGGAGGTAACGCCGTTGTCGATTCGCATTCCCGTGTCCATTCGCTCGTTGTTCGTCGTCGCGCTGACCCTGCTCAGCCTCACCGCTAGTCACGTCGCGAGCGCGGCGGGCCGTACGGAGTGGAAGAGCAAAGTCCTGAAAGAACGGCGCGAGGATCAGCCGAACGGGGACGAGTTCGAAGACAAGAATGGCTACTGGAAAGTAGAAGTCGCCATCTACTTGCCGCGCGCCCCAGACGTGCCGCACGTGCCGATGAAGTTCGAGTTCCAACCGGAAGTCGAATACGAGCGCACAATCCTCGACGCGAGTGGCAAGGTCGTCGATCGCAAGGTGCCGCTGGTGAACCAGCAAGCATCGATCGAAAGCACCGATGTCGAGTTCCTCGACTCCGGCACAGGCAAGATCGAGGCGCGCACCCGCTTCTCCTTCAAGCTGACGCGCGGGCAGGGGTACAAAGCGGGCGAATACAAAGTGTCGCTGCACGACGGTCGCAACGACCAAGCCATCGGCTCACCGGTGACCCTAGTGTTCGAGGGAAAGAACACGGTCATCCATCGCGAACCCATGGAGTTCAAGGGCGAAAAGAAGAAGAAAGACGCCGCCAAGGATAGCGACAAGCCAAAGGACGACGCAGCCAAAGATGGCAACAAGGCTGCTGACAGCGAAGCAGCGCCCGCCGACTCCGACAAACCGAAGGACGACGCAGCCAGCGATCAGCCCCAGACGATCAAAGAGAAGCCCGGTGGCTGTAGCTTCCGTCGCTTGGCCGACAACGGTCACGATAGCGGCGCCGGTCTGGCCTTCGCCGCGCTGGCCGTTTCGAGTGTGATGCTCCGCCGCCGCAAGCGCGCGGCATAACCACTGATCGACTAACTAGCGACCTGTCGAACGCGCTCGGCGATGCGAGTCACGCCGAGCGCAAATGGCGCATCCTCCGTGATTAAGCTCAGCACCAGCTGAGCGCCCCCCGAGAAATCGTAGAACCAGCCGGGCTGCGTAAGCACGCCGTCTTGCTCGAGCAGCCGGAGCACCCAATCGGCTTCGCTCAGCAACGCAGGCAAGCGCACCACGGCGTACCAGCCGCCCTCGAGAAAGAGCGGCGTCGCGGCCGTACCCGCGAGCGCATCGACCAGCACCGCGAGGTTCCGCGCGATGCGCGCATTCAGCGCGCGCTCCACGGGCAAGCGGCAGCCCAAGATTTCGGGCAATGCGTGCTGCACCGGCGTGTTGGGAGACAAGAACGTGTCGGCGATCAGCTCGAGCCGTGAGAGCGCTTCCGCGAGCTCGGCTTTCGGTCCAGCCGCGCACAACCAGGCCAATTTGAGCTGTGGTAACGCGGCGAGCTTGGACAAGCCGCCAAGCGCGAAGACCAAGCTCGAATCGGTCTCCAGTACCGAGCGCACGCGCCGAGGATCGGGGCCGAGCGCAAAACTCGAGAAAACCTCGTCCGAGATGATCGGCAGGCCGAGCTCGACCAACCGCCGGAGTTCGTCTCGCTTGAGGAACGAGCCGGTTGGATTATTGGGGTTCACCACCACGACCGCACGCGACCGCGAACTCCGGGCGCGCTCGAGCGAATCGAAGTCGATGTGCCATGAGCCGTCGTACGCCAATTCGTAGTGAGCAACCTTCACTTGCTCCAGCGCGGCCAAGTGCTCGAACAACGGGTAGCTCGGCTGCGGGATCAACACCTCGTCGCCGGCATCGCACAGCAGCTTGAACAAGAAGCCGTACGCTTCACTAGTGCTCGAAGTGAGCACGATTTGCTCGATCGGGATCTCGAAACCCACCCCGCGCTGCAGCCCCTGCACCGCGCGCCGCGCCCCAACCAACCCGAACGACGCGGGCTCGTAGACCAAACTGCGCTCGTCGCTCAGCGCAGCAAGCAAGCGCGGGCGATCGTAAGGCAAGTCCGTGAGCGTCGGATTGGACTGTGTGAGATCGCACACGGGCAGACCTAAGGCGCGCCGAGCGCTCAGCGCCAAGCTGAGCGCATTGGGCTCCGATTCATGCTCCGTGCGCCGGGAAAAACTCATCGACTGCCGAACCAGAGCTCAACTCGTGCTCACGCGCAAATCGGGCCGCTGTTGCTTGGGTTTCGCTCATGATTCTTCACACCGTTGTGCATCGGCTATGGCTTGATCGAGGCTCGTCCAACCATGACCAACAGTATAGTCAGCATGCTCGGGGAGAACTCGACGGTCACGTCTTCCTCGGCACGCGAGCACGAGGAAGTGGAGCTGCACGCGCAGGCCATGGACGAAAGTGCGGCTAGCGCGATCGACAAGCAAACGCGGCTTAGAAAGTTACCGTGCATCAGAGCGTAACCACCAAGCTGTAGCCTAGTCGAAACCTGCAGCCTCGTCGGGGGGAGCACAGGTGCTACCGCTCGACGTTCCACGGTCCAGTCGCGGCGGAAATACGCCCGGGCTTGACGCACTCCCCCCATCCTGTGTCGAATGCCGAAATGTCACTCGATCAGGAATGGCCCAACTTCGACGACGTCCCCGACGACGACTCGCTGACTGCGGCGCGGCCGCGCGGGCAGAAGCTTGCTCGTTATCTGTGGTGGAATGGTGACATTCGTGAATCGGACTCGCTGAGCGTGCACTACTACGCCAACGCGCTGCACTACGGCACGGCGGTCTTCGAGGGCATCCGCTGCTACCCGACCGCGAACGGCGCGGTGCTGGTTCGATTGCGCGAGCATATCGAGCGGCTGCTGTCGTCGGCGCGATTGTACGGGATGAAGGTGCCCTTCACGGCGGACGAGCTGACACGCGGGGCAATCGAGGTCACACGCCGAAATGCCACGCAAAATGGCTATCTTCGCCCACTCGTCTACTTTGGCGAAGGCCCGATCGATTTGCGACCGAAGAAGGAGTGCCAAGTCCGCGCGTTCATCGCCGTGCGCGAGCTGGGTACCTTCCTGGGCGAGGATGCGCTGCGGAACGGCGTTCGCGTGATGATATCGAGTTGGCGAAAGTTCCATCACACCATGCTCCCGACCATGGCCAAGGCGAGCGGCCACTACGCCAACAGCGTGCTCGCCGCTCACGAAGCCCTCGACCACGGCTTCGACGACGCGATCCTGCTGAACCAAGATGGCACGGTCGCAAGCGCTACCGGTCAGAACGTGTTCTTCATCAAAGGCGGGATGCTGTTCACGAACGACGAAACCTCGTCGATCGTGCCGGGAATCACCCGAGATTGCATTTTGGACTTGGCGCGCGAACACCAAGTCCCAATCACCATCCGCGCCTTCACCCGTGAAGACCTGATGCGCGCGGACGAGGTCTTCTTCACCGGCACCGCCGCCGAAGTCACCCCGGTACGCGAACTGGACGGAACTGAATTCAAGACTGGCAAGAAGACGCTGGGAGCGTTCTTCCAACGCGCCTACATGCGCGCCGTCACTGGCAAAGACGAATCACGCGCGCATTGGCTCACCCGGGTGTCCTGAGCCCGGCACCAAGTGTCAGCGGCTCGCGACGCCGCGCTTCGGTGACGAAGCGTTGCCTATCTCGAGCAGCTCACTCCGGTAAATGACCGCACCGTCACTGGCGACGATATCACCGGAGACGTCGCCGCTGGGCACACTGTCGCTCCGCGACACTTTCAGGATCGCAACTTTGTCGCCGATTGCAACCTGGTAGCTCTTGGTTTGACACTCGAGCTCGCTTGGGCCAACCAAACACGTGCCGTGCGTCGAAGACACCACACCGTCATTGGAGTCTGCAGCGAAGCTCGTGCGCTCGATCAGCTTTTCATAGGTCGCGATTGGCTCGCTGTGCTCGTGCGAACCGTCGAATTTCGACACCCCGGTCACTGAATCAGTCCGCGGGTCGAAGCGCACGCGCAACTTCGTGCTGCCGCTTTGCTCTTCGAAGGTGTAGTCGATCACCCACAAGCCGTTTTCGCGAGCGATGACTTCTTCGGTCAAGGTGAGCGGTGATTTTTGGTAGCTGCCGCTGAAGCGGTGGACCTGGAAATCCCCGACCTTGCGTGCGTCAGCGCGTACGCCCTCGCCGCCCTCGCGGGCGGCCGCGCTGGGGATCACCACACTCGCCGCGTTGGAGGCGACCTGTACGCTGCTCTGCGCCGGAGCAAACAGACCGCAGGCCGGTGTGAGGAGTCCGAGAGTGATGACTGCGAAGGGGATTGTCGCGCGCTTCATGGACTCATCTGTTTTCATGAAGCCGCGGAGCCGGCCAAGTTTTTCGCCCACGAGATTGCCTGCGACGGATATATGATTGAGAGCCATGGGTACGGACCCGGACAAGCTGGCGGGCTTCGAGCAAGCGCAGCTATTCGCAATCATTGCCGCCGCTTGTGACAGCGCTGAGCTGGCTGTCGTGATCACCATTTCAGACCCTGATCCGCCGCAGAACTTGTTCCTAAATCCGGGCGCCGAGCAATTGCTCGGCTACTCCGTCGCAGAGTTCCAGGCGATGTCGGCGTGGGGTTGGCTCGCACCCGAAGAAGTGCCGCGTGTACAGGCGATGCGCCAACGCTATCTGCGCGGCGAAGAGTTCCCGCAGCCGCTCGAAACGACCATTTTGAACGGCTCGGGGCAACGCCTCGAGGTGGAAGTACTGCAAAGCCGCACATCGTCGAACGGTCGCGCATTGCACGTCGCGTTCTTGTTCGACATCAGCGCGCGCAAGCGCGGTGAGCTGGCCCTCCGTCAGTCCGAAGAGCGTTTTCGGGCCTTGATCGACGGAGCACCCGACGGCATCGCGATTTTGCTGGGGCCGCGGATCGCGTTCTTGAACGCCGCGGCCGCACGCATGCTCGGGGCGGAGAGCCCCGAGGCCGCACTCGGCATACCGATCACGGATTTTTTGCACCCCGACGACGCGAAGCTCGCCGCCGCGCGGATCGGTCAGTTGTACCGTACCGGCGCGCGCCACCCTGACCCGGCAGAGTACCGCTCGCGTTCGCGCGATGGCCAGGAGCTATCCGTGGAGATTTCGGCCATCCCCACTGAATATCAGGGAAAACCGGCGGTCTTGGCGTTCGCTCGTGACGTGACCGAGCGCAAGGCCATCCAAGACCGCTTGGTCGAAGCCGATCGCTTGGCTGCACTCGGAGTGCTTTCGGCAGGCATCGCGCACGAAATCAACAACCCGCTAGCGTACCTGCTGCTAAACCTCGAATTTCTTTCGCGCGAGCTGCCCACCTTGCCGAGCGATCCGAGCAAGCTCGATGCGTTGATGGATCGCGTTCGCGACGCCTTTCATGGCGCAGAGCGCGTGGCCAGCATCGTCCGAGATCTGCGCACTTTCGCCCGCGCGGACGAAGGCGTGCGCGGCCCAGTGGACGTGCAAGCAGCGCTCGAATCTGCGCTCAACATTGCCGCCAGCGAGATCAAGCAAAAGGCCACTTTGATCCGTGATTACCAGCCCGTGCCCCCGGTGGACGCCAACCCGAATCGCATCGAGCAGGTGCTGCTCAACCTGCTGCTGAACGCCGTCCAGGCATTGCCGGGCCACGAAACATCCGGCCACGAGGTGCGCGCCAAGCTGCGTAGCGGCGGAGGCCAAGTCTCGATCATCATCGAAGATACCGGCACGGGCATTCCGGACGGGCTGCTAGGCCAGATCTTCGATCCGTTCTTCACGACCAAGCCGGTCGGGGTGGGCACCGGGCTCGGCTTGTCTATCTGCCGCAGCATCGTGCGTGCCCTAGGCGGTGAAATCAGCGTCAGCAGTACGCCCGGCCAAGGGTCGCAATTCACGGTCAGCCTGCCCGAGTCCAAGGCACGGCTGCTGCCCAAATCGATCCCCCTGCGCTCACCCTCGCCGCCACCTCAGCGGCGAGGACAAATATTGATCGTCGACGATGAGATCTCGGTGTCGCGCACTTTGCGGGCGCTACTTCAAGCCGAGCACGACGTGGTCTTGACCGGAGACGGCTCGCAGGCGCTGGCCGCGATCGCCACCGCGCCGAGTGCGGGCTTCGACGTAATCATGTGCGATTTGATGATGCCGGGCATGAGCGGTATGGAGCTCTACGAGCGAATTCGCCGAGAGCACCCAGGGCTGGAGACGCGCATCGTGTTCATGACCGGCGGTGTGTCGATGGACCGTGCCCGGGAATTTTTGGCCACGACCGTCAACTTGACCTTCGAAAAGCCGTTCGACTTCGAGCGCCTGCGGCGCACACTGCGGCGTCTGGTTGCGCAGCGCGTGCGACCTGAATAACGCGCTCGCGCGAAATCACTCGGGCAGTGCTTCCGGGTCCTCGATCAACACCGGCGTATCCAGGTTCGTGCGGCGCATGATCTCGTTGATTAGCGCAGGGAAGCGACTGGCAGCGTAGGTGGCAGCGGTCGATGCTCCAATCGCGGTGGCCCAACCGACCGGACCGAGCGGGCGGCAGCCAAATACATGACTGAGTCCCGGCGTCTGCACGATGGCGGCGAGCAGCGCGGCCGATGTGATGCTCGTCACCAACACCGGGCGACTGAAGCGACCCGAGACCAGCGTTTGCCCGAGCTGCGAACCAACCAGTGCCAACAGACCGATGGTGTTGGCGTTGGCGCGCGTGCCGGTGAAGCGTCCGATCACCCAGGCCGTACTGGCGCCCACGGTGGTCACCACCGCGCGTGCTGCGATGTCCCGGTTGAGCGCCTTGCCCAGTGAAATCTCGGGCCCCTCCTGCGCCAGAGACTGCATGGTCGCCGCCGACGGCGGGCGAAGCGCGATCGCCATCGCCGGCGCGACGTCGGTCAGCAAATTTACGAGCAAGAGCTGGCGTGCGTTCAAAGGCGGGCGGCCATCGACCAATCCGGCAGCCAAAGTGAAGCCAATCTCCCCGAGATTTCCGCCGATCAGGATCGACACGGCATCACGCACGGACGCCCACATGGCGCGCCCTTCCACCACCGCCAAGACCAGGGTTTCGATGCGCTCGTCCGTCAGCACGATGTCCGCGGCCGCGCGCGCGGCGGAGGTGCTGCCCTCACCGATGGCAATGCCCACGTTCGACAGGCGAATCGCGGGCGCGTCATTTGCGCCGTCCCCGACCATCGCCACCACGCGACCGGCGCGTTGCAGCGCGCGCACCACGCGCACCTTTTGCGCGGGCGTGACGCGCGCGAACACACCAAAGCCTTTAATTCTTCGATCCAGCTCTTCGTCACTCAACTCACTGAGTTCGGTACCAGTGATCACAGCGCGACCGCGCAACAGATCGACGTCACGCGCTACTGCCTCGGCCGTGCTCGGATGGTCGCCCGTCAGCATCACCACTTCCACGCCGGCCGCGCGCAGATCGGCCACGGCTTGCGCAGACGTCGGGCGTACCGGATCGCTGAAGGCGATGAAACCGCGGAAGCTCAGGCCTGCGAGGCGGGACAAATCCAGAACCTCCGAGCCCGTTGCCTCACGCTCGGCGACCGCCAATACGCGCAGCCCTCGACGGCCAAATTCGCGGGCTTTTGCTAGCAATTCTGCGCGCAAGGCGCGATCGAGGGGCAACCGCTCCGTGCCTCGCTGCCAATAATCGGCGTTCGGCATTACGGCTTCGGGCGAACCTTTGACCGCCACCAGCACGCGCTCGGCGGAACGATAGCTCACCGCCTGGTAGGCGCGACCCGCCTCGAACGCCTGTTCGGCGCCGCGTGTGAGCCCATTGTCGCCGGCCTCGACCCGACGCGCGCGGCCCGCGCGCCCAAGCGCAGCGTCCATCGGATCTTGCGTGGACGGTCCAGAACGCAGAGCGTGCGCCGCACGCAGGGCCGCGGCGAGCACGCTCTTGCCGGACTCGGACAACTCCGCGATCGGTGTCGTGTCTTCACCGTCGGAGACGAAGCTGAGCTCGACGCGGCCCTCGGTCAGTGTGCCGGTCTTGTCGATGCAGAGGACGTCTACGCGCCCGAGTGCTTCGATGCTGCGCGCGTTGCGCACGAGCGCGCCCTGCCGCGAAAGGCGATCGGCTGCGGCCAGCTGCGCCGCCGTCGCCAGCAGCGGCAGACCTTCGGGCACCGAGGCCACGGCCAAACTCACGCCCGTGCCCACCAAGTCTTCCAGCTTGCGGCCTCGGATCAGGCCCGCACCAATTACCCCGACGCCCGCAGCCAAAGCCACTGGCCCCGTGAGATTAATCAATGATTTCATGCGCCTTTCGACGCCGCCGCGACTGGGATCGCGCTTCGAGGCGCCCGCGCCGCGGCGTGCTTCGGTCTCGTCTCCCGTGGCCACCACGACGGCCAAAGCGCGGCCGGCGGCGAGCGCGGTGCCTTCGAACAACATCGAGCTGCGATCAGCGACTTGCGGCTCGAACGACGCAGCGACGTTCTTTCGCACGGGTAGTGATTCGCCGGTCAAGCTAGAGGCGTCCACCTCCAGCGACTCAGCCTCGATGATGCGGCAATCGGCAGGCACGACATCGCCCGCTTCCAGAACGATCACGTCGCCATGCACCAAATCGGTCGCGTCGATTTCGTTGATCTCGGAGCCACGGCGAACCAGCGCGCGACGGCGCGCGCTGCGGGACAGCTCACGGATGCGCCGCTCGGTGCGAAAGCGCTGCACGCCGCCGATCATCGAGTTTACCACGACCACACCGCCGACCATGGCCGCGTCCCCGAACGAGCCCACTGCCGCCGACAGGCCCGCACCGGCTGCCAAGAGCGGCGCCAGCGGATTGAACAGCTCGTCGGTGATGTTCTCGGCCAGCTCGGTCAATGCCGAACGCTGATCGGGCGCGCGGCGACGACGGCGCAGCGCGTCTCGGCGGATCAAGCCTTCCCGCGAAGTGCCGAGCTTTTTCAGCACGCCGTCCGCTTCCAAGGCATGCCACGGCGTGCGATCGCGCGGCGCGGGCAAGGCGCGGCGGGCGAGCTTCATCGAGCCGCGTACGCCATTCAGCATCGACACCACCGAGGCCGCATTCACCACGGCGATCACGCGCCGCCCGGTCAGCGGCAGGCCACCACCGGCAGATACCAGAGCGCCCAGCGTGGCCGCGCCGAGCGCGATGTTCACGCTCTGTTTGGAGACCTGACGCGCCACGACACAGGAATGAATCAAGAAACGGACATCGCTCAAGTCGTCGCGGCAAATGATGTGCGCGCCCCAGGGCGTCATTTCACCTTCACGCATCAAACCGATCGCACAATCGGCCGCCGCAATGCCAGGGGACGCGCCGGTCACGACTACGCACACGGTGCGGCCCTCGCGCTGCAAACGGCGAATGCCACGCGCAAATCCATCGCCCTCCGGGATCGTGTCGTCGGCCGCGATGCCCTGCAAAATCGCTTCGTTGTTCGATGCAATCACCACCCGCATCTGCGCTTCGTGAGCAGCAGCGATCAGCTCGTCGATGCCGGTCTGCGGAATCAGATCGACTTCGGCTGCGGCGATCAAGGCGCTGCCGAGCATCAACCCAAAAACCAACCCACCCCGCGCCCCCAAACCAGGCGTGTGCAGGGCCAATTCGCGCGGCACCGCCACGTCCAATACGCCCAGCGGTGCCAATGTATATTCGCCCTTGCGCTTGATGTCGATCGGGCGCTCGACGTCGAGCAACTGCTGGATCACGCGCCGCGCTTCGGCTTCATCGCCTTCGCCGGTTACGACCAGGTTGCGGATCTCTAGACGGTCGCGCGTTACCAAATCGGCTTGCAAGACCAAGCAATCGACGCGATCGAGCTTGCGCAGCACTTCGGGGTCGATGACCAGGGTCTGGCGTTTTGCCAGGGCGCGGCCCAAATCCGCGGCGAAAGCATCGCGCCCCAGCCGCGCTGGGGTAGGCAACCCCCCGAACAGGGCCGCCACTGCGCGCTGCACGCTGCGCGTAGTCAGAAAGCTGACCGCGAATCCGCCGAGCGAAACGATCCAAGCGCGATCCGCATACTCCTCGATGGGCCCGCGCGGCAGAGCTCGTGGGCGCGCCTCTCGGCTCACGTCTTCGAGGCGATGCACGGCCTGCTCCTGACACAGCTCGGCCTCGCGTTGCTGCCAAACGCGCCGACGCGCCTCGGCTTCGCCCAGCAGCGATAGCTTGTGCACGGCTTCTACGAACGCGCTACCTGGCCGCTGCGCGAAGCCATGCGCGAGCGCTGCGGAGACTTCCAATGATAAATGCGCGCGCATCGGCCCGAGCCTCTCTTCGGCGACGCGGCGCAAGCGATCGGTCGACTGCACGACGGCCACCAACGCAGCCACCGTGCCGGCAATCCGCGAAGCGGAGATGGGCGAGAACCTGAGGCCGAGCCCAACGACGACGCCCACGCTGTCGGCGAGGAGCCCCACCTTGAGCCGCTCGACGGTCTCGCTATCGCCCGGATGCTCCCAAATTTCGTCACGAAACGGCGCTAGGTGCAGGCCCGCAGTGCGCTCGGCCTGAACCACCACCTCGCTCAGCTCCTCCAGGCCATAGGCATCCTCCTCGAACGAAACCACGATCCGGCGCGAGTGCGGGTTGAGCTCGACCCACTGCACCCGTGATAACGACTTGAAGCCGAGCTGGACCTGAGTCGCGAACGTCGAAAGCTCGGTCCCTGACAGTTCGCGGAACTCGATGTGCGCGCGCCTGCGCCCGACCCACGTGCGTCGCGAGCGCTCCGAGAACAGCTTCCGGAGCGAGCCGAATAGCGCTATTGCTTCTTTTTTCATCAACCCCCCGCGAAGCGATCAGTCGCCGAAATCAACTCGTGCACGGTGCCGAGCTCGTAGGCGGAGTGCCCGGAGTCGGGGACGACGCGAAAGTCTGCTTCGGGAAACGCACGTGAAAGCTCCCAAGCGCTCTTGAGCGGGCAGACCACATCATAGCGGCCCTGAATGATCACGGTCGGGATGTGGCGAAGCCGTGTCACGTCGTCGATCAATTGATTCTCATGGGCCAAAAAGCCTCTATTTACAAAGTAGTGACATTCGATGCGAGCGAAGGCGAGGCTGAATTCATCGCCCGCGCAGCTCCGGATGTAAGCTTCGTCTTGCAGCAAATTGCTCGTGCTCGCTTCCCACACACTCCAGGCGCGTGCGGCTTCTTGACGGATGAAAGCGTTCTCGGAGGTCAGCCGGCGGTGGTAGGCGGCGATCAGATCCCCGCGCTCGGCAAGCGGGATTACTGCCAGGTACTTTTGCCAGGCGTCCGGAAAAAGCAGGCTCGTGCCGTGCTGGTAAAACCATTCCAGTTCCCAACGCCTAAGCAAAAAAATGCCGCGCAACACCAGCTCGCTGACTCGCGAGGGATGCGTCTCCGCATAGGCGAGCGAAAGTGAGCTGCCCCACGATCCACCGAACACCAGCCAGCTATCGATGCCCAGGTGCGAACGCAGGGCTTCGATGTCGGAGACCAAGTGCCAGGTCGTGTTGTCGACCAACGACGCGTGCGGCTTGCTCTTGCCGCAACCGCGCTGGTCGAAGAGCACGATGCGGTAGCGGGCCGGGTCGAAGAAGCGGCGCTGCCTCGGGCTCGTGCCGCCGCCTGGGCCACCGTGCAGAAACACCGCGGGCTTGCCGCGCGGATTTCCCGACTCCTCGAAATAGATCGAGTGTTCCGGCGACACCTCGAGGTAGCCAGCCCGGTACGGCTGGATTTCCGGG
>Ga0302322_100003116_pt1 | contig 14153 bp, 11 predicted proteins | sample Fen_T0_2_FD_203757 | JGI IMG/M metagenome (GOLD analysis project Ga0302322, IMG submission 203757) | Peat permafrost microbial communities from Stordalen Mire near Abisko, Sweden - Fen_T0_2 | ecosystem: Environmental > Terrestrial > Soil > Wetlands > Permafrost | place: Sweden: Abisko... | reverse complement strand
CGCTTTTGCCACCCGCGGTAAACTGGTCTGGTGGAATCCATGTTCATCTATATAGGAGCTGGTTGCTGCCAGGATGCGCGCCCGCGTTCCCGCCAGACGCTCGGACTGGGTGCGCCGCGGCTGTTTGGGCTGATCCTCTCTCGTCTTATATATAGAAGCAGTAGACATTTACAGTTCACGCAAGTAACATTATGACCATATTGTAAGTTCATGTGATGAGAAATGGAATACCAGTTAGCCGATTTGTTTGAATCGTTGTGCGATGCCAAGCCAGATGCGGATGCATTGGTGGCAGGCGATAAACGTTACACGCGCGCGCAACTCGACCAGCGTGCCAACCGGCTTGCCCATTACCTTGTCAGTCGCGGTGTTAAACCCGGTGACCATGTCGGTGTGTATGCCTACAATCGCGCGGAGTGGGTGGAAGTATTGCTGGCGTGCTGGAAGATTCGCGCAACCGCAATCAATATCAATTACCGTTACGTGAGCCATGAGTTGCGTTATATCTGGAACAACGCTGACATGGTCGCGTTGGTTTATGAACGCACATTCACGCCGATGGTGGATGAGCTGCGCAAGGATTTCCCTGCTATCAAAAGTTACCTGGTGCTGGACGATAGCAGCGATGTCCAAGCCAATGCAGATATGCCCTATGAAACCGCGCTGGCATTGCAATCGCCCGGCAGGAATTTCCCCGCACCTTATTCAAAGCGCAGCGCTGATGATATTTTTATGATTTACACCGGCGGCACCACGGGCATGCCCAAGGGCGTGTTGTGGCGCCACGAAGATTTCTATCACAATGTCATTTGCATGAACACCGCGACGGAAAAGCCGGAAAGCATTTTACAAAATGCAGACAATCCAAAACCGTTACGCGCATTGACCCTCTCACCGTTGATGCACGGCGGTGGCCAGTTTGCCATGATCATTTGCCTGATGCGCGGCGGTATTGCCTCTATACCGGTGTCGCGCAGTTTGAATCCCAATGAAATCCTGGCGACAATTGAAAAAGAAAAAATTGTACTATTAAGTTTAATTGGTGATGCGATGGCGCGTCCGATTGCTGAAGCGCACTTGCAGGCGCTGGCGGAAGGGCGCGCACGCGATGTCAGCAGCCTGGCAATTATTTCTTCCGGTGGCGCCATCCTCACTGATGCGGCACGCGCCTTGCTGAAACAGGCCTTCGGTGAAAAAATTTACCTGGCCGGCGGTATCGGCGGTTCGGAAATCGGCAGCGCGGCGGTTGAATCCGGAATCACTAACAAAACCACAGGCCCGCGCTTCAAACCCAATGCCATGATGGCCGTGCTCGATGATAACCTTGAAATTATCCAGGCGGGTAACAACAGGATTGCTTCCCAGCATATAGGTAGCTTGGCGATGAAAGGCTTTATCCCCCTGGGTTACTACAATGACCCGGTCAAAACCGCGGCAGTATTTAAAACCGATAAAAACGGCGTGCGCTGGGTACTCGCCGGCGACAGGGCGAAAGTGGAAGACGACGGCACCTTCACGCTGGTCGGACGCGATTCACAATGTATTAATTCCGGCGGTGAAAAGATTTTTGTTGAAGAAGTTGAGCGCGCTATCGCCTTGCAACCTGCTGTGCGTTTTTGTGCGGTGGTTGGCGTGCCCGATCCAAAATGGCAGCAACGTGTGGTCGCGGTTGTTGAATTGCAGCCTGGCGCAAGCCTGACGCTGGAACAATTGCAAAAACATTGCCGCGAACACATCGCCGGTTACAAAGTGCCGCGCGATTTATGTTTAACAGAATTAAAACGTACGCCTAATGGCAAGCTGGATTACGTGTGGGCGAAAGAGTTTGCATTAACACATTTACAGACTTATAAAAAAGAGGCATAACAATGAATATTCAGGTTCTTGACAAGGCCAGTGGCGAACTGCTGGCATCCTTGCCGATTGATAATCAGGAAGCCGTGGTAGAAGCAGCAAAGCGTGGACGCAAAGCGCAAGTGGCCTGGGCGGCGATGCCGGTAAAAGAACGTGTGCGTTTGCTGAAACTGGCGCGCAAGGAATTTATTAAAGATAAACAAAAAATTATCGATGCACTCGCGCATGAAACCGGCAAGGCGCAGTTTGATGTGATTGGCGAAATGTTTTCTGTCTGTCAGGAAGTGGCACATTATTCCGGCAAAGCCGCCAAGTGGCTAAAACCGCGCAGCGCCAGCACCTTCCCACTGTTTTTCAAAAAGGGTTTGATTGTTTACAAGCCCTACGGTTTGGTGGGCGTTATTTCACCCTGGAATGCACCCTTGAATCTGGCAATGGGTGATTTGTTGCCGGCGCTGTACGCGGGCAATGCGGTATTAGTGAAGCCGTCGGAAATCACACCACTCGCGGTGAAATACACGGTGGAAGCGTTTAATCGCGTGTTGCCGAAAGATGTGTTGCAATGTTTGATCGGCGAAGGCGCAACCGGTGCAGCGGTGGTCGATTGCGTCGACATGATAGCAGTGACAGGTTCGTGCCAGACCGGCCGCCGCGTGATGGAACGCGCCAGCCAGCGGCTGATACCGGTGTTGCTGGAGTTGGGCGGCAAGGACCCGATGATCGTGCTCGAAGATGCCGACATCGAGCGTGCGGCGAACGCCGCCGCCTGGGGTTCCTGCTTTATGACCGGGCAGGTGTGTATGTCGATCGAACGTATCTATGTACAAAAAAATATTGCCAGACAATTTAATGACGTGCTGAAAGAAAAAATCCTCGCGCTGCGCACCGGCCCTGACGTCGAGCGCCTGCAAATGGATTACGGCCCTTTCACCGGCCCGAAACAGATTGATATCGTCGAAGACCATGTGCGCAGCGCACGCGAGGACGGTGCAACTATTTTGACCGGCGGCAAACGTATACAAAAAACCTCCGCGGATGGCAAGGGCGGTGTGTATTTTGAAGCGACGATGATCACCAACGTGAATCACACTATGCGCATCATGAAAGAGGAAACCTTTGGTCCGGTGGCCTGTGTGATGGAGTTCGGTGATATCGAAGAAGCGATTGCACTCGCGAACGACAGCGAATTTGGTTTGAACGCCAGCGTGTGGACGCGCGACATCAACAAAGGCATCGCCATTGCCAATCGCATCGATGCCGGCAATGTCTGTGTCAATGATTGCATTATCAATGGCGGCGTTCATATGTTGCCTTTCGGCGGTGCCAAACAAAGCGGCGTTGGTTCACGCCATGGCGGTGAACGTGCGTTACATGCGTTTTGCCAGATACAATCGCTGATGATAGAAAAACGCAACAAGCCGCGCGAGTTCAACTGGTTTCCCTACGAAATCAAAACCGCGAACCAGCTGGAAAAATTGATGACCTTCCTATACAAATAATTTCTTATACCTTAACGGGAGAATAATATGAACTATGTAATATCCATGTTTGTTGACAGACCTTACGTGATGGCGCTGGTCATCACCTTTATGGTGGTGGCAACTGCTGAACGCGGCTGGCTGCACATGGTTATCTGGCTGGTGGTGGGCACCTTCATCGGCTGGTTGTCGGAATTTTGCAGCACGCGCACCGGCTTTCCGTTTACCTTTTACGATTATTACCCGAGCGCTTTCCCCAATGAATTGTGGTTATCGAATATTCCTTTATTCGCCTCACTGAGTTTTGCTTCGCTGTGCTACTTTGGCCACTCGCTGACCTACACGCTGATGTCACCGTTAAGAAGAGGCGAGCATGGCATTGAGCGCGTGGAAAATCGCCAACTACAGTTGTCATTAAAAGTGGCGCTGTGGGCCAGCCTGTTAATCACCTGGTCCGACTTTGTCATCGACCCCATCACGCACCTCGGCCAATACTGGTTCCTCGGAAAAATTTACATGTATGTGTCGGGTGACTTTGGCTGGCTGACACCGGTGTACCAATACCTCACACCGGCCTGGCATTTTAATGTGCCCATCGGCAACTATGTCGGCTGGCTCATCACCTGTTTTACCATTGTGTATGTCAATCAGTTAATTGATGCTGCTTTGTTAAAACGCGGTATCGACCACAAGCCGGCTTTTAATATCCCGAACCGCTGCCTGCAGAGCCTGTATTACTACATCGGCAATTTTATTTTTATTCTCAGCGTGAATTTGTACCTATTTTTCAAGCCCGAGCTGCCCGCTGAAAGCCAGATTGGCCTGATCCTTGCGAATACGGTTGCATTTATCGCCGCCTTTGTTATCTTTAACGCAGTGGTGATACGGAAAAAATTACAAAACAGTTGAGGGATACTTCCATGCGAATACCCAGCTCAATTAATAGCCTTCTCAAACAGCTGTTCCCGTTGCCGGTCGGGATTAAACTTAAAGGCACACGTGAGGAGTTTTATCGCGCGCGCTCCCTCACGGTATTGTTGTTGACGATCTCTGCGACCGTCTGGTTCTGGACGGCAGTGTTATGCCTGGTTTATTTTTTTACCCATCTCAATATTTTGCTGAATATCTATTTCGGGCTCATCATTTCCGCATTACTGGGCCTGCAGGTGTGGAGTTTTTTTCGCTTCGCCAATATTCGCCTCACTTCCATGCTGTTTACCCTTACCTATTTTTTAATGGCGCTGTCACTGGTATTAATGAGCGGCGGTTATCGTTCCGCGAGTCTTGCGATATTGCTTACCAGCCCCGTGGTGTCCTTCAAGGCCGGCGGCAAGGATGAAGGTATTATGAACGCTATCTTTGTCGGCCTGGCCGGCATCGCCCTGATGGCGACGGATAAAATGGGTATTCCCATGGTGAACCAGTTTGCCGGCATTGATGAAGGCTTCCTGTTTGTCTCCGCATGGGTGGTCACACTGGCGGTTATTTCCACCTGCCTTGTTACCTACGATATGGATGAATAATTATCGATGAAAAACTTTCGATGAATAAAGAAGTTATCCTGATCACCGGCACATCGAGCGGTATCGGTTACCAAACCGCTAAACTCGCTGCCGAGCGCGGGCATTTTGTTATCGCCACGGCACCTTCTGAGGCTTTATTAAAAGATGTCCCTGAAAACGCCAGTCTTAAATTAATTCTGGATCTGTGCAATGAACAAACCATTGCACAAGCATTGCAAACGATTAAAGAAAAAAATATTACCATCACCTGTTTAATCAACAACGCCGGTTACGCACAGCCGGGGCCGGTGGAGCTGGTGGACGATGCGCGTTTGCGCAAACAATTTGACGTGAATGTGTTTGGCACCATGGCACTCACGCGCGCGGTGTTACCTCTTTTAAGAGAACAAGGCAAAGGCCGCATCATCACGCTCTCAAGTATGTTGGGTCTGGTGTCGTTACCTTATCAAGGTGTGTACGCCGCATCAAAGCATGCACTCGAAGCCCTGTTCGAAGCCTTGCGTATGGAAGTGAAAGATTTTGGTATCGATGTGGTGTTAATCGAACCGGGCTGGATCAGCACCGCGTTTTTGAAAACCGCCATGGCACAGGCCTCGCAACAGTGGATGAACGACAAGGCCTACGGCGCATCGCTGTCAAAATATTTTTCCATTTCTACCGAAGCGGAAACCGACAAACCCACCGGCGCCGCCAAAATTGCCGCCGCGATGGCGGGTTCCCCGGAGCTGGTGGCCCAAACCATCATCAGGGCAATGGAGGCCAAAACCCCCAAAGCGCGTTACCCGGTAACGGCCATGGCCAAGTGGCTGCCGCTGCTCGGCCGGTTCCTGCCCACCCGGGTCTGGGACAAGATGCAAACAGGGCAGTTTGCTAAATAACCCCCGGAATAGGTATTGACCGCAGGTAGGGGTGGGCACATACTGCCTTAACTCCATATAAGAAGAAGGACGATATAAATACGCATAAAACCTGCGGGAGTTAAACATCTATTGGCAGCCATGTTGCTGCTGTTCAGCGTCAGTGCACTGGCTATCGATACTGATGGCGATGGCGTTGATGACAGCGTTGATCATTATCCAACCAACCCTGCTGAATGGTCAGATGCCGATCAGGATGGATTGCCTGATAACTGGGAGGTAGCGCATGGGCGCGATCCTTTGCGGCCAGATTATCAGATTGTCGCTAATAGTTATTATTTTTCTTCGGGTGGAGCGCTTATTTACGATCAATGCAGTATTACCGAAGGAACAGTTAATTGTCATTGGGCTATTGGTGGCGGGATTCCGGGATCCAATCCTTTTGCAGTGGGCGTTTCACCTGCAAATGCATATGGCGTTACCCTATCGAGTGGTTATGTCACACTTTATCGCGGTAATGCCGCTGACAGTTATACAAACTCATGGACAAATTACCCGGCGCCATCTGTTGTTTCTGATATTGCCAGTGTATTTAGTACTCGTGCACTGCCTACTACCTTTACGACATCAACTACAGATATTGTTTCTTGTGCGCATCAGAATCCAAATTACATAACTACTAAAAGTGCTACTGATACATTTTCTTGCTCTGTTTCAGGTGAAAAACAAATGACCTGTACATTGACAAAATATTCCACGCCATCCCAAATGTGTACTGCTCCGCCTGTCGTTACCACAACAATATATACAACCAAAGGAACCATCGCGCACCTGGCGGGTATAAAAACATCCGTGATGGCTGCGTGTGCTTTAACGGAATATGGTCCGGAATGTTTTGGTGGAAGTATTCCGTTTGCAGGAAATTTTGATCCGGATGGTGATGGTATTACTGGCCTTAACGATGCCTTTCCACTTGATGCAAGTGAATCCGTAGATACTGATCACGATGGCATTGGCAATAATGCCGACAGTGATGACGACAACGATGGCATGCCCGACACATGGGAACTTCAGTACGGATTAAACCCGCTCGTGAATGACGCCAACGGCGATCTTGATGGCGATGGCATCAGCAACCTGCAGGAATACACCAACGGTTCTAACCCAACTGTCTTTAACAAAGCATTGGTGAAAAACGATTACGTGAATAACAAAATTGCCGGATGGATCTGGCAAGGTGTGAGCAACGGTTTTGAGACTGAAAGCCAGGATTGGCAATTAACCTTCCCTTTATATTCAACCAACTGGGCCATCCCTAATCGTTTTTATATGCCGATATTCCCGGATCAGGCCAACTGGGACATTGTCACGACCGGTGATTTCAACAAGGATGGCGATGCCGATATTCTGTGGCGCAATAAAACTACGGATGACTGGAAAATATGGCAAATGCAAAACGGTACGCGCGTGGCGCAAACCAGCTGGACAGACAGCTTTGATCCTACGCATGCTTGGCAAGTGATTGGCGCCGGCGATACAGACAAAGATGGCGACGACGATGTAATTTTAAATAATGCATCAACAGGCGAAATTATGATCTGGGAAATGCAAAATCGCATTGGCGACTTCAACAAGGATGGCGATGTTGATTTACTGTTACGGCAAAACGGTGGTGATGCATTAATCACCTGGGAAATCGAAAACAATGCTTTTGTTGCTGAACGAGCATTGGCCAATACCGGCACAGGCTTTAACCCGGTTTGTGCCGGCGACTTCGACAATGATGGCGACGATGACATCCTGCTGATCAACAGCTCTACAATGGTGGAAAAATGGTTTGTGATGGAAAACTACACCCGCAGCAGCCAGCAGTTTGGCGCCAGCAATGTCGGATTTGTCTTCAAGGGCTGCGGCGATTACGACGGCGACGGTGATGCCGATATGTTCTGGCAGCGGAGTGCGGATGATATGAATCGCATCGTGTTGCAACAGAATTGGGGCGCAACGAAACAAACCGTGTATACCAACCCCTTTGGCGGTGTGAACCCGGCGAATGCGGGTTATGGCTATCTATATAGAGGGAATGGCAACTAAATTCCCCGTTTGCCCCTCTTTATTACTATTCAGGGAAGATATAGAATACCTGACACTTTTACTCGGGCATTACCCGGTTAATATTTACCACGATCCATGTGAGGGCATTATTATTTATGGCAGATGTAATGGACACCATTCGAGAGCAGATCCAGGGCAACGATATTATTCTTTATATGAAGGGCTCACCGGATGCGCCACAGTGCGGGTTTTCCGCCAGAACTGTGCAGTGTTTGATGGACTGTGGTGAGCGTTTTGCCTTTGTTGATGTATTATCCAACCCCGAGATTCGCGCCAACTTGCCTAAGTACGGTAACTGGCCTACTTTTCCGCAGTTATGGGTAAAAGGTGAGTTGATCGGCGGCTGCGATATCGTAACCGAGATGTATCAAAAAGGTGAGTTGCAGCCCCTGATCAAGGAAGCGGTGACTAAAGCCTGATCTTTTAAAAGCGTTTTTTAAATTCAATTTTTTATTATTAACACAGGAGACATACCATGGGTGTATTAGTAGGCAAACCAGCTCCCGATTTCACATGCAGCGCGGTGTTGGGTAGTGGCGAAATTGTCAGCAATTTCTCGCTGTCAAAAACGATCAAAGGCAAGTATGCCCTGGTCTTTTTCTATCCACTGGACTTCACTTTCGTGTGCCCATCCGAGCTGATCGCTGTTGATCACCGTATGGATCAATTCAAAAAGCTCAAAGTAGAAGTGGTGGGTGTATCGATTGATTCCCACTTTACTCACAATGCCTGGCGCAATACTGCAATTAACGATGGCGGCATTGGTAAAGTGGCTTACACGCTGGCTGCGGATATCAAACATGAAATCTGCCAGGCCTATGACGTTGAGCATGCCGGTGGCATGGCTTTCCGGGGTGCGTTCCTGATCGATAAAAATGGCATTGTGCGTTCGCAAATAGTCAATGACCTGCCACTGGGCCGCAACTTTGATGAAGTGATCCGGATGTTTGAAGCCCTGCAGTTTATTGAAGAGCATGGCGAAGTCTGCCCGGCGGGATGGAATAAAGGTGACAAGGGTATGAAACCGACAACTGAAGGCGTGGCGGCATATTTGGCCAAAAATGCCAGCAAGCTCTAAGCCGGTAATGTGTAAAAAAGCCGCCTTTTGGCGGCTTTTTTGTTTTAGGGGCGGTGCATTTAATCTCGGGGGCATTGACGCTATAATTCGCGCCCTGTTGATTCCTGGACGGTGTTTGTGGCAAAAAACGTTTTAATTCTTCCTGGTGATGGCATCGGCCCTGAAATAGTCACCGAGGCTGAAAAAGTATTGCGCGCTGTGAACGAAAAATTCCATCTGGCGCTGGCGTTTGATCATGCCCTGTTGGGCGGCTCGGCGATTGATGCCTGTGGCGTGCCTTATCCGGATGAAACGCATCGCAAGGCGCTGGCGAGTGATGCGATTTTGTTAGGTGCCGTTGGCGGGCCGAAGTGGGACAAACTCGATACTGCAATTCGTCCGGAAAAAGGTTTGTTGGCCATTCGTTCAAAGTTGGGATTGTTTGCTAATTTGCGCCCCGCCATTCTTTATCCGCAATTAGCCGGCGCATCTTCCCTGAAACCGGAAATTGTTTCCGGTCTGGATATTTTGATTGTGCGTGAACTGACGGGCGGTATTTATTTTGGCCAACCGCGTGGCATTCATACCAATGCCAATGGCGAACGCGAAGGTTTTAATACCGATCGCTATTCAGAAAGTGAAATAACACGCATTGGTAAAGTCGCTTTTGAAGCGGCGATGAAACGTAACAAAAAAGTTTGTTCCATAGATAAAGCCAATGTTCTTGAAGTAACCGTGTTATGGCGTGAAGTGATGGAGAAGCTTGCGAAAGAATATCCGCAAGTTGAGTTATCGCATATGTATGTCGACAATGCGGCCATGCAACTGGTGCGCGCACCCAAACAGTTTGATGTGATGGTGACAGGCAATTTGTTTGGCGATATTTTGTCGGATGAAGCGGCAATGTTAACAGGTTCAATTGGCATGTTGCCTTCCGCGTCGCTGGATAAAAACAACAAGGGTTTGTATGAGCCTTGTCATGGTTCTGCACCGGACATAGCCGGTAAAGGCATTGCCAATCCTCTGGCGACTATTTTATCGGTTGCTATGTTATTGCGTTACTCCCTGTCCGCTGATAATAAGCGCGCTGGTGAAGCTGCAAATGCAATTGAAACCGCTGTCGGTAAGGTGCTGGATCAGAAATTGCGAACGGCGGATATTTATTCAGAGGGTATGATTAAGATTGGTACTTGTGAAATGGGTGATGCAATTGTAACTATATTGAAGTGATGTGTTGAAATAACATGTTGATGCAATAGCGCTGAATTAATTTTTATTATTAATAAATGATGAGAGCAAGCAAATGACAAAGACAGTTGATGTAGCCGTAGTGGGCGCCACCGGAGCCGTTGGTGAAACCATGATTTCCATTTTGGAAGAACGCAATTTTCCAGTCGGGAAATTGTATGCATTAGCGAGTGAGCGCTCGGCTGGCAATACCATCATGTTCAAGGGCAAGCCGGTGATGGTAGAGAATCTGGCTGACTTTGATTTTTCCAAAACACAAATCGGTTTGTTTTCGCCAGGCGCAAGTGTGTCAGAAATTTATGCGCCGAAAGCGGGCAAAGCGGGTTGCGTGGTAATCGATAACACGTCGCAATTTCGTTATGACAATGATATTCCATTGGTGATTCCGGAAGTGAATCCTCATGCGATTGCGCAGTATAAAAATCGCTACATTATTGCTAACCCGAATTGCTCAACGATTCAGATGTTAGTGGCGCTGAAACCCATTTATGACGCGGTGGGTATTGAACGAATCAATGTATGCACCTATCAGGCGGTTTCCGGCACGGGTAAAGAAGCTATTGCCGAGTTAGCAAATCAAACAGCCAAACTGTTGAATGGCCAGCCGGCTGAGTGCAAGGTTTATCCAAAACAGATTGCGTTTAATGTCCTGCCGCATATTGATGTATTTCAGGAAAATGGTTACACCAAGGAAGAAATGAAAATGGTTTGGGAGACTCGCAAAATTATGGGCGACGAAAAAATTCAGGTGAACCCAACCTGTGTCCGGGTTCCGGTGTTTTATGGTCATTCAGAGGCTGTGCATATCGAAACGCGTGAAAAAATTACTGCGGAGCAGGCGCGTAAATTGTTATCCAAAGCGCCTGGCGTTGTAGTAATGGACAAGCGCGCTAACGGCGGCTATCCGACCCCGGTCGGCGATGCGGCAGGAAAAGACCCGGTTTATGTTGGTCGAATTCGCGACGATATCTCTCATCCGCGTGGTTTAAACCTTTGGGTTGTATCGGATAATGTCAGAAAAGGCGCGGCTCTTAATAGCGTTCAGATAGCTGAGGAATTACTAAAAAGCCATTTGAATTGAGCCACTTACGAAGGTTAGTTAAAGGTTTATGCTAGCTTTTGTGTGTAATTTACGGTAAAGTCCGGCGTATCTTCGTACTTAGGTGTGGAGTGTCTGGGGGGAGTGGGTAATTCCATTCGCATAAATTAGAGGCAACGGCGGCAACGAAAAACGGGATAACTCTATGTTTTTTAAGGCAAATTTTCGTAAGGCAACATTGGCAATTATCGTCGGTATGGTGTTTATTTTACCGACCCAGGTTTTTGCGATAGGCCTCGGTGAAATCCAATTAAAGTCTTCATTGAATGAGCCTCTGGATGCCGAAATTCAGCTTCTTCAGGTTAAGGGGCTGAGTGAGAATGAGATTCTGGTTGGTATCGCCCCGAAAGCAGATTTTGAGGCGGCTGGCGTCGATAGACTTTTTTTCCTGTCTAGCCTGAAATTTTCACTGGAACTCGATAATCCGAAAGGTCCTCTCATTCATATAAGAACAGATGCGCCGGTAAGAGAGCCTTATTTGAACTTTCTGCTACAAGTCCAATGGCCCAGTGGCCGCTTGTTACGGGAATACACTTTGCTGATGGATTTGTCGTCAATAGCGGATCGGCGCCCATCAACCAAAGTTATTAAAGGCACACAAGCGCCTGTTGTTCAGCAGAAGTCAAAGCCAGCGCCAATGGATGTTCAGGCACTTGAGGCTGAGTTAGCGGAAGTTGACGCGAAAGCAATTGTGGCGCCATCGGCAGCGCCCAAGGCAGCACCGGCATCGGTTGATGCACAATCAGTCGCTGGGACACCACCTGCTGCAAGTGATACTGCTACACCTACACCCGGCGAAATAACACCGGAGCCAGCACCAGTTGCGAGTGATGAGCAGCCGGCATCTGCGGCAATGGCAGATCAGAAGCCAGTCGAGCCTACCGTATCGCCTGAAGAGCCCATGCAAATGACGGCTCATGAAAGTACAGCTGCGGCAGTAGTTCCTGTTTATACATCGACACCGGCGCAAGGTGATTACTCAACACAAAAAGGCGACAATCTTTGGTCGATCGCCATGAAGTATCGCCAAACCAATACTGTGAGTGTTCAACAATCAATGCTGGCAATACAGCGGTTAAATCCGCAAGCATTTATTCAGGGCAATATTAATTTGCTGAAAAAAGGCAAAGTGTTGAGGATGCCGACCTACGATGACTTGACAGATATGACTAGTCGTGAAGCTGTCGCTGAAGTGCGTCGTCAAAATATAGCCTGGTCAGGCGATGCCAGTGGTCGCAAAAATGCAGCGCCTGTTGAGCAGATCGACGCCACAAGCCAAACCGCTGAAGCTCCAGAGGCGCCCGTTAGTGCAGAGGAAGGCCGTTTGAAATTAAGCGTGCCTGGTACAACAGAGGGCAGCGTTGCTGGCAAGGCGAGCGGATCAAAAGCAGGAAATACTGAAGCTCTGCAAAATGAGCTGTCAATTAGCATGGAAGAGCTTGATCGCAACAAACGTGAAAAAGGTGTTGTTGCTGATCAATTGGCCGGATTGAATGATCAGGCAAATACTATGAAACAGATGCTTGATGTTCGCAGTGGTGAATTAGCGGCTTTGCAAGCAGCGTTAGCTAAAAAGCAACAGACTAAAGAAGCTCCGGTTGAACCAGATGTAGCGGTGGTTCCGGAAGCAACAGCACCCGTGACAGAAAAGCAGCCGCCAGTTGCGGTAGAGGTGCCTCCGGTTGCACCTGAAGTTACGCCTGCGCCTGCGCCGGTTACAACGCCTCCTGCGCCAGTAGCGGAAGAAACAAGCAGTCAATCATCCGGAATTCTTGGTCAGCTGCAGAGTAATCTTGTCTGGTTGGTTGGTGGAATTTTAACGTTGGCATTGGTTGCTTTTGCTGCGATCAAATTGCGCAAACGCAAACCCAAAATCGATATTTCATCACAAGACGAAGACATGGATTCCACTACAGCAGTTGATGCCCTGGATCAGGAATCTGTTGTTGAAGATCACGCTGATGCTGCAGATTCTTTGCACGACTCATTAGATCTTGATGAAGACTTGTTCCAGGAATCACCGGTTGAGGCAAAAGCCGAAACCAGCGATGCCCTCGGAGAAGCGGATATCTATATTTCCTTTGGTACCTATGACAAGGCAGAAAGCTTGTTGAAAAATGCCATTAATTCCGAACCAAAACGCACAGACCTGCGCCTGAAATTGCTCGAAGTTTATGTTGGAATGGAAAATCTGAAAGGATTTGACAAACAATTTGAAGAGCTTTCACGCCTCGGCGATGCCGGAGCAACTGAGCGTGCCCGGGAAATGCGCAACAGGATAAGCGGAGCGGCTTCTGAAAGTGCAATGAGCAGCGCACCTACTGCTGTTTCACCAGCTGTTTCAACAGTAGATAGTCTGGATTTTGATCTTGATCTGGCTGATGAAACACCTTCAGCGGATGTGGCAGGTGATCTGGATCTGGATTTTGATCTTGATCTTGATCTCGGGGAGGATTTAAAAGAAGACTCAACCCAGAAATCACCCAAGGTCAGTATGAGTGATGCTCCAACAGTGCAGCAGCGTGCAATCGATATCAGTGAAATGCAGACTGCTGTTACACCGGCCATTAAAGCTGCCGAAGCACATACAGCCGCACGTGAGAGCATTGATCTGGATTTATCAGACCTCGATGCAGAACTTAAAGAGTTTGATGCTATTCCTGACGCCAAATCAACAGCTGTGTATGACGCAGTTGCTAACGATGCCCCTACCCCTAAAACTGATCTTGATGAGGAATTTGACTTCCTTGCTGATGCAGATGAAGCCGCAACTATACTGGATCTTGCACGCGCATACATTGATATGGGTGTCAAGGAAGGTGCAAAAGATATTCTTGAGGAAGTAATCGAGGAAGGACAGGATGCGCAAAAAACAGAAGCGCGCAAATTATTGGCGGGGATCAGCTAAGGTTTGAGCGCCAA
>Ga0302322_100003115_pt1 | contig 14156 bp, 25 predicted proteins | sample Fen_T0_2_FD_203757 | JGI IMG/M metagenome (GOLD analysis project Ga0302322, IMG submission 203757) | Peat permafrost microbial communities from Stordalen Mire near Abisko, Sweden - Fen_T0_2 | ecosystem: Environmental > Terrestrial > Soil > Wetlands > Permafrost | place: Sweden: Abisko... | reverse complement strand
ACTGCTGGCGGTCTTCTCGGCGCCGACCAGGATCGGCGCCGAGTGTCCGGCTGCGCTCGCGCTGGCGAGCACCTGATCCACGGTGTGGGCCGCACCGGCAGCGAAGCCGGTCCCCTCCAGCCCACTGGCCCAGGCCGCGAGGTAGAGGAAGAAGGAGAACCGGTCGCCGATGGCGTTCTGCCCGAGCCCCCAGTAATCAATCATGAAGGCGATGACGGCGGCGGCGAAGCAGGCTTCGGGGCTCATAGAGGCATCGGAGCCTTGATGACACTGCCGTTGCTGGCAATGGGGATGTAGGTCAGTGTGCGACCGGAGCGCCAGGCGTTCCAAGCCCTCAAGGCCAGCGATATCTGATCGGGCACGGTGAGTGTGCGTCGGGTGTCGTGGTGACGGCGCAGGGTCTCGCGCAGGGTGAGGATGGGGTTGCCGCTGGAGATGTCGGCGCCCGTGTTCAGGTGGGTAATGAACTTGGCGGCGGCGTCCTGATCGATACGCATCGTCAGGTAGAGGAGCAACGCGCGTCCCGCTGGCGCCATGTTCATGCCGCGCATCTTGGATGTCTGCTGGACACAGGCCACCAGCAATGGGTGAGCGTCCGTGTACTGCAAGATGTCGGCGTGTGAGGCGATCTTCGTGTCGGAGCTGCCGTAGAACAGGTCGTTGTCCCAGAAGAACGCCCAGCGCGCCGTGGCGCCGACGGTTGCGGAGTTGGCGTGACCCAGCAGCTTGAGCTGATCGCCTGCCGTGCGGACGGCGCCGGTGTCCATCAGGTCTTGGGCTTCGGGCGCAATGCCTCGCACCACGGCGACCAGGACGGGCTTGGGCAGCGGGTCTCCGGCGTCGACGCGAGCGTATAGCCGGTGCTGACCGTCGAGCAGCCTGCCGTCCTCGGTGAACGCGATGGTTTCGCCCGTGATGCCCCAGTTGCCGTTACGCATGTCGCGGGCGAAGCGAGCGACGACACGGGGGCGGACGCTGCGATTGTGGACATTACCAGCCAGCCATTTTTCGGCCAGCTCGATCGTTAGTTCAACGATCTCGAACTCAGGGGCGGCGATGGTCACTTGACTTCTCCTATTCTTTCCAGTGCTACCTGGAGGTTGGCGATGGCGCGCTCGATGTCCGAGCGGTATCTGGTGCTGATCTCCCTCTCGTTGGCGGGAAAGCGATCGTCCTCGGTGAGTTTCAGCACGACCGTCGAGAAGCGGGTGACCTGCTTGATGGGTCGGGCGTACGCCTCCAGGAGAGGCAGACGAATGGCGCGCGTCTTGTCGCCGCGTACGGTCAGCCGGACGTCAGTCTTTTCGATCACTCCCTGCCGTTCCAATTGCTTGCGGAGGGTTCGAGCGACCGTCTCTGAGGGATAGCCCCCCTTCTGCGCGTGGACCAGGTTGGGCAGTTCGGGGTGAGCGATCAGCGACGCTCGCACCCGCTGATGCCGGATCTCGATGGAGTCGGGTTCCGGGATGCCCATGCCGTGCCTGATGTTCATCTTCATCTCCCGGTTCCAGGTGAAGCTGAAGCCGGTCTCCCTGGCGAGCTGACGTAGTGGCGTGTCCAGGTTCGCCCTGACGTGTGCTTCTGCTTCCTTGCGGTTCATTGGGAGGAAGCTCCCTTCGCTTCGCGTCGGTCTTTCGGGTTGGCGGGGACGGTGGCGATGAGACCCAGCGCCGCTGCCATGTCGATGGCGATGGCCTGCGGCGTGGTGTTGGGCTCCAGGCGCAGGCCCGCCCGGACGAGACGTAGGGCTGCCTGACGGGCGGCATCGACGGGGATGAGAGGGATCGTGCCGACGGCTCCGGCCAGCTCGTTACTCATGGCATAGGCCAGAAGCGCACGTCGTGCTCGAACTCACAGGTCACGCCGCACTGGGCGCATCCACCTCGGTAAGAGATGGTGACGGTGCCGGTATCTGCGCCGTAGATATCCCAGTCCTCTCGGAAGGTTCTAATGGAGCCGCAAGCAGGGCAGTCGCTTCTCTGGTCAGTGCTCATGACGTCGGGCTCGGAGCCGGTGCCTGCTCGGCCGCGTGGATGCGGGCGATGGCGAGGCAGAGAGGAGTGCGGCAGACGTAGGCGCTGCCGGGTGGGGGGTAGGTGTGGGCCGGGGTGGTCGGGGACTGGACGGTCACCGTCCAGGGCGACGTGACCGGAGCGGCGGCGGGGTGGGCAGCCTGAGCCGATGTGATGGTGGCGCTGATGGCCAGCGCGAGGGCTCCAGCCATCAACGCCTGCTTCTGGTGGCGGTTCATCAGTAGTCGTAGTCCTCCTCGTCCATCTGATACGTGTCGTACTGGGGGAGCACTTCGGCTCGCACGGCCCTGACCTTGGCGCGCCGCCACACGGGGCACCAAGAATTGTTATAGGCGTAGTTATCCAGAGAATCGAGCGAGCAGGGGAAGCGGCTCAGGATCTCGATCGCCTCTTCAGAGTAGTCGTCGAAATAGTTGTCCACGATCCAGATGGAAAGAAGATCGCCACCGGCGAGGATGGCTTGACCGAGAACCAGGCGAGCGGCGCGCTTCGCGTTGTCGTATGCGTCGTAGACGGCGCTAGTCTTGCACTGGTTACAGTCGGGGTAGCCGCAGGAACCGCCCGGGGCTGCGTCGAGCGCGGCCTGGGCTGCGTCGATGGCGGCCTGGCAGATGGCGATGACGGCGGTGTGGTCCACGCCGAGAAGGGTTTCGGTGTCCATTACAGCAGTCCAATCAGAAGGAAGAAGATGCGGATGATGAGGAAGGCCACCGCGATGAGGCAGGCGGCGACTGTCCCCCGTTCGAGATCGGTCATGTCTCTGTCTCTTCGTACTCGCCGATGCCGACAAGACGGAACGTGGCGATGGTGGATGCGAGATCGGTTTCACTGCCGTAAGGCTTACGGGTCCGCTTGAACCAGATTTGCAGGATGCCACCGGCATGCCCGGGGAACAGGATGAACTCGCAGTTAATGTCGCCGGGTAAGTCGTGACCGTAGTCGGAATGGGCTGTTGCGAGCGCGTCCAGCAGCTCGTCAACGGTGGCCTGTCGTGGCTCGGTCATGCGTCCTTCACTGTCTTCCACTTGTCGTTCTCGAACACCTCGACGTCGGGCTCGGCGCGGAAGGTGAAGGTCTGGTTTGTGGACTCCCAGTCCGACATGTCCACCGAATAGGCGTCGTACTTACCGCCTGAACAGGAGTAGCAGAGCCCACCGGGCAGCTCATTTTCGGCCGCCTTGCGCGCATGCTCGAGACTGTCAGCCTCGACCTCGACACATGCCGTGGCAATGGCGTTGAAAATCACTCGGTACTTCACTCCGGCTTCCTCCAGGCGAAAGGGGTGATGTCGGGCTCGGAGTGCTCGACGGGTGGGCAGTACTGGACCATCGCCCGGCGATAGAGGGTGTCGATCTCCCGCTCCACCGCGATACGGGCGTCGATGTGATCCAGCAAGGCGTTCTGAATTGCTTCGGCGCGGGAGGCGGCCAGGTCCATCGGATCGACCACCGTGAAGCTGGTGGGATGGATGGAGCCCTCGATCACCCTGATGCGCTGATGAAGCTCACGCTCCAGCGCGGTGATGAGGCCGTCGCGCTGATCCTCGATCTGAATGATGGCGTCGATCGGGGGATAGTTCACGACCGGTTTTCCTCTGCCATGTAGCCCTGGACGTAGTCGTTGTAAGCGTCGGTCAGGAGGTTGTTAACGCCGGATTCGAGCACCCGAATGGCGGCGGCGTACCGCTTGGCCTCATCGGCGAGCATCCGGGCACGCATCGCGGCGTCGTCCACGAGATACTCAGCCATGCCGTACAGCCGGTTCTTCGTGAGTAGAGAGGTCACGAGCCGGTAACGGGCGTCCAGGGTGATGTTGTTCGTGTTGTGCTCGTCGGCGAGCTTCTCCAGGTCGGCGATGCGGTTGGCCTCGATGACCATCACCTCGTCAATGAGGATCTGGAGCGGGGTGCTGGTGGGGCTGGTGTTCGTCATGGGTAGAACCTAGCAGAGCTGAGTCGGCTGGTCAAACCGACTCAGCCCTGATAAGTTACGGAAGGTAGGAAGGTCGGGCAGGCAACGATTACGACGATCACGACAGAAGGAGGTGCCCCGTGCCCACCGGAGCAGAGCCGGTCTACAAGAGCAAGATCAACACGCTTGTGACCGAGGCCATGAAGCAGGAGATCCAGGATCTCGCCAGTACCGACAGCGTGCCGCAGGCGTACGTGCTGCGCCTGGCCCTGGCGACAGGGTTGAGCGCCATCCAGGCCGAGTACCAGAAGGAGCGGTGGCAGGAGTACCGGCGCAACGAGGCGCTCGCAGTCGGGGAGCAGGCGGGACCGCTGCCCACCCGCGCGCCCGGGGTCAGCGTGCCGATCGGAAGCGTCGGGTTCTCCGACCTGGAGACCGCGCGGGATGTCTTGGCGGGCCTGCGGCTCGACGGTGCGGCGAGTCCGGTGGAGTCGGCAGCGGAATAGGTACCTGAGGGCGATACTGAGCCCCTACTCCCAGGACAACATGCCGCACCCCCCGCCGAGGTTGATCGGACGGGGGGTGCCTGCGCTACAGGAGGTCTCATCTCCATGCACGACCGTACCCTATTAGCACACTTGAGTCACCCTTGAGCCGCCGACACGACGACGAAATGGCCACGATCAGGGCCTACGTCGACCGGGGCTGGCGTCCCATCCCCCTGCACTTCATCCAGCCCAGCGGCCGGTGCTCGTGCCCGGCCGGTGCGGACTGCGGCTCGCCGGGCAAGCACCCGGCGTTCGCCAGTTGGACCGAGCCCGTGATCATCAACGACCGGTGGTACGCCTGGTGGGCTGCCCACCCCGCCCCCGGGGTAGGGCTGGTGACCGGGTCGGTCGGTGGCTTCTGGGTGCTCGACGTCGACCCACGGCACGGTGGCGACGTGTATCTGGCCGAGCTGGAGGTGGAGCACGGCGCCCTGCCGGGCACGATCACTCATCGGACGCGCAGCGGCGGCTATCACCTGCTGTTCGAGCTGCCGGACGACCGGGAGATCACCAACTCGCGGGGCGGCCTCGACCCGGCGCGAGGACTGGACGTGCGGGGCAACGGCGGGCAGATCGCCGCGCCGCCGACACCTGGGTACTCGGGACCGACGCGCAAGGTGCTGCTGGCGCAGGCACCGGGCTGGCTGCTGGAGCTGGTGGCGCCCGACCGACCGGTCCCGGGCGGCATCGGCACCGGGTCGCGGCCCAGTCGGGCGCCAGAGGTGGAGTGTAGCGGAGCAAGTGACGGTGGTGACTGGACCGATCAAGAGCTGGCCGTGCTGGCGGGCACGATCCTGGAGCGCGAGCTCGCCTGGCTGCTGGAGTCCGGCGCGGGCGATCGCAACGAGGCGCTGAACAAGGCCGTGTTCGCCTGCGCCACCCTGATCGGCTGCCAGGGGGTTCCCGACGACTGGGAGACGGTGATCTGGGAGCAGATGGGCAACGCCGCCGACGCGATCGGACTCGGCGCCGTCGAGGCCACCAAGACGATCAAGAGCGGCATCAGGGGCGGCAAGGCCAAGCCACGGACGCCGGATCACGAGGTGGAGGCGTATTCGTGGCCTCCGGCGCGAAAGGCAAAGGCCCCGGGTATTTCGGAGTTCTCGCTAGAAACTGAAAAATCGGGCACAGAAGTATCTGGCACGGCGGATGAGGGATATACGGGCAAGCGAGGTCGGGACGGCCGTATCTATATCAACGTGTCCAACCTCGCCCATGCCTCTGAGTTCGTGCGCGAAGAATTGGGGCAACGGGGACTCTCGGGCGTGTTCCGTCGTGGAGACCTATTAGTACACACCCCTCGCGTTGGTGAGGAAGGGTATATCACGCCCGGCGAGGGCGATGACGACGGACCTGCTCAGGTAAGGCCACTGGAGGTGCGGGATCTCAAGGCCCGCATCGAGGTGCGCTACAACCCCGGCAAGAACAAGGAGAAGGCAGGCGAGAAGGAGGAAGAGGTAGAGGGCGAGAACGGCGAGATAGAGGTGCGAACGGTTCGGACGGCCGCGAAAGGCTGGGTGCCCTCACTGCTGCCCCTCCAGGTGGCTCAACACGCCTGGGACGCCGGGCGAAGCGGCGAAGGTGCCAAGGGTCTGCGCCCACTGACCGGCGTCACACATACGCCCGTCATGCGGGCCGACGGTTCTGTGCTCTGGACTCCCGGTTACGACCCGGACTCCCGGTTGCTCTATCTGCCGGACAAGGGCATGACAGTGGCCGAAGTGCCGGACGAGCCGACGGTGCTGGACGTCAAACGGGCTGTTGAGCTGTTATTAGAGCCGATTGCCGAGTTCCCGTTCGTCGCTGAGCACCACCGTGCCAACTGGCTGGGTATGGCGTTCACGCCGCTGCTGCGGCCGATGCTGCCGCCGCCCTACCAGTTGGGGGTGATCGAGGCACCGTCGCCGGGATCGGGCAAGGGGTATCTGGCTGGGATGCTCCGGACGCTGCACGGTGGCGCGTTGAGGAGCGAGCTGCCGCTGGAGGCCGAAGAACTGAGGAAATCGATCACGGCCATCCTGTTGGACACCACCTCGCCGGTTATCACGTTCGACAACGTGAGGGGCACCATCCGCTCATCGGTGCTGGAGGGCCTGCTCACGGCCGCGATGTGGGATGACAGATACCTGGGGTACTCGAAAGAGATCCACGTTCCCAACGATCGGCTCTGGACGATCACCGGGAACAACGCGCTGATCGGCGGGGACTTGGCCCGTCGGTGTCTCTGGGTGACCATCGACCCACGTATGCCGCACCCGGAGTCGCGGGTGTTCAAGCTCAACCCGGCGCGCTGGATGGCGCAGCACCGGGGGGAGTACCTGGCGGCCCTGCTGACCGTTGCGCGGGGCTGGGTGGCGGCTGGAGCGCCTCGCGGGGTGCCGGGCAGGTCCGACGACTATGGGGACTGGTACGCGGCGCTGAGGGGGCTGCTGGAGTGGGCGGGGATCGAGGGGACGTTCGGTGCTGATCCGATGGGTGAGGCCGGGGAGGCGGACCGGCACCGGGCCGAGAGTTCTGACGATCTCGACTGGGCTGACTTCCTCGTGGAGCTGGAGCGAGTGTTCGGCGAGAAGGCGTTCACGGTGAAGCAGATCACCGAGCGGATCGGCGAGCGGCTGGACGGGCGTCCGGCGATCGACCCGGCCGTGCTGCCGGGCGATCTGGCCGAGAAGTGGGGTCGGGCGGGGACGGCGAGCTTCACGCGCACGCTCGGGCACTGGCTCAGCAATCGGGTCGGCAGGTACGCCGCGAGCACGACGTTGGAGAAGTTCGATGCTCCGGCGCCGGGGGACAACCACCGGATCAAGGCGCACTACCGCTTGAGGCGTTACAACACGTAGGGATCGACAGCAGAGAGTGATGGGATCGGTCCAAGATCAACCCCCATTACCCCATTAACCCCCATTCTGGCCTCCTCATGTGTATCCATATCATCCAATTGATCTTATGTGGGTGGTGTGGGGATGACATAGCGTGGGGGGGCCGGGAAATATTGGGGAAGAATGGGGGAATGGGGGTTGATCTTGGGAGCGTCACCCGGGGAGGGGTGAGCGGGGTGAGCGGGGGCACGGCCACGGGGCGGCGGGGTGGGCAGCGTCACCGGGAGCGATGTCCCAGGAGGGCAGTACCTTAAGCCGACTCGAACCTGGTAGACTCTGGTCATGATGAAGCCCTGGGAGAGAGATCCCTACGTCTGGCTGTACGTCACCGTTGCGTTCCTGGCGGCCGACAGGGGGGTCTACTGGCTGGCGCCCACCTGGCTGATGGCCGCCGTTGTCGCCGGTAGAGAGGTGTCGAAGCCATGAGCGCCCGCCTGCCGCTGCGCGAGTACCAGCGTGAGCAGATCGACCAGGCCTTCGCCAGCCTGGCCGCAGGGTCACGGGGTCATCTCGTGGTCAGCCCGACCGGTACCGGCAAGACGGTCGCGTTCGTCCACCTGGCCGACGAGTGGCTGAGTGCTCACCCCGGTCAGCGAGTGGCCGCCCTGGTCCATCGCAAGAGCCTGGCCGACCAGGCGGCCGAAAAGGCTAAATGGATCATGCCCAGCAGGCGTGTGGGGCTGGTGAAGGGGCGACGGCACAACGACGTCGGGGCAGAGCTGGTCATCGCCAGCGTGCCGACGTTGACCAAGGACGCCCGGCTCGAACAGCTCAGCGGCGTCGGGCTCGTCATCGTGGACGAGGCGCACCACACCACGGCCACCAGCTACACGAAGATCATCGACTACTACGGGGCGCAGGTGGTCGGCTTCACCGCCACCGGCAAGCGGACCGACGGTACGGCGCTCGGGCGCGTCTACGAGACCATCGACCCCGGCAAGTCGGTGCTCTGGCACATCAGGCGGGGCTACCTGTCCGACGTCGAGTCCAAGGTGATCCAGGTCGAACAGCTCGACCTGTCCGGCGTCCGGCGCAACGGCGACCTCTCGGCCAACGACATCGGCCAGGCGATCGAGGACAGCCCGGCGCCGTCGATCGTCGCCAGCAAGTACCGGGAGCTCGCCGGAGCGCGCAAGGGGCTGCTGTTCGCCCCGTCGGTGATCAGCGCCTACCTGTTCAGCGAGGCGCTGATCGCCGAAGGCATCAGCTCGGACGTCGTACACGGCGGGATGAGCGACGACGAAGTCGATGCGGTCTACGCCCGGCACCGGGCCGGAGCGTTTCAGGTCTTGTGCAACTGCATGATCGCCACTGAGGGGTACGACGACCCGGCGATCGAGGTCCTGGTGATCGCCCGGATCACACAGTCCGCCGTCCTGGCCCAGCAGATGATCGGTCGGGGACTTCGGCCCAACCCTGGCAAGGGCAAGGCGCTGGTCCTGTTCGTCGGTGGGGTCGGGGCGGCCGGTCTGAACACGCTGGCGACCCTGGCCGGGTCCAAGCCGGTCGAGCCGAAAGAAGGTCAGTCCTTCCTTGAGGCGATGGAGGAGCTGGAGGCGGCCGGGGTCGGCGACCTGCTCACCACCTGGCACGAGGGGCCGGTCACAGTCGATGTCGTGGACCTGTTCGGTGGGTCGCGTCAGAACTGGCTGAACAGCCGCGCCGGTCACTGGTTCATCCCGACCGAGCTGGGGTACGTGGTCATCCACCCGAGTCGAGGCCCCCTGCCGACCACATATGACGTCGCCTGGTACGCCAAGGGCAAGGGAGGGTCATGGGTGGCCCGGTCGGTGCCGGAGATCGGCTATGCGATGGCCGAAGGCGAGCTGTACATCGAGGCCAACTCGATGACGTTGAGCCGTAAGGCCGCCCGCTGGCGGTCGAACCCCGTCACACAGCCCGCGTGGCAGCGCGCCGTGCAGATGGGGGTGGTCGACCCGTCGGTCGAGCGGGAGAGTCTGACCGGTGGTCAGGTCGCCGACCTGATGGCCGTGCCGGAAGGGTCGGCCCGGTTCGACAGGATCATCGGTCAATACCTGGGGATCAGAGGATGATCTCTCGCCTCTGCCTGTGCCACGACGAGCACCAGTACCTCAACGTGAAGTGCCCGGATGTCGCCGGGCACCGGCCGGAGTCGAGCTACCCCTATCACGAGCGGTCGATCATCAAGGCCGCGCAGGAGTATCACGCCGAGGTTGTGGCCGGTCGGGTGCCGATCCTGGTCGACCGGCACGAGCCGTTCGTGCCGGTCGGTCGAGCGGTCGGACCGAACAAGATCGGTCAGCGCAAGGTGTCGTTGGTCAAGGCGCCCGGGGTCAGGAGAGCCGGGCGGCGGGGTGGGCAGCCTGCCCGGCCGATGGGTCCTGGCGACGTCTGGCCGGGTCGTAGCCGGTCGGTGGCCGGTCTGGAGCTGGGGACGGTGGCGACCTACGCCCGGGGGGTCCTGTCGGACGTCACCAGCCAGGTCTGTACGGTCTGCGGCGCCGTTGTGCGGGTCAAGGACGACGGGAGCCTCTACCTGCACCCGGTCAGCGCTCCCAGCGCAGGAGGGGGCGCCAGGGGGCGCTGTGAGGGCACTACAGGGCGGGGGGAGGGCATTGCGCGCGAGGTGTCGAGCGTGGTCGTGAGAGGATCTTGCTGGGTTGCGGTCTGGACGGACGGCAAGGCGGACGGGATCTACCTGGACGGCCAGGGTCGGGTGACCCTGGCCGTCCTCAAGGCGTGGCTTGCTACTCCCCGCTGACGCCGGTGTCCACCCCGCGCAGGTGGGCACCGCGCAGGTCGGCATCGCTCAGGTCGGCACGGCTCAGGTCGGCATCGCTCAGGTCGGCATCGCTCAGGTCGGCACTGCTCAGGTCGGCACTGCTCAGGTCGGCATGGCTCAGGTCGGCACCGCTCAGGTCGGCATCGCTCAGGTTGGCACCGCGCAGGTTGGCACCGCTCAGGTCGGCACCGCTCAGGTTGGCACGGCTCAGGTCGGCACGGCTCAGGTCGGCACGGTATAGGTCGGCACCGCTCAGGTCGGCACCGCTCAGGTCGGCACGGCTCAGGTTGGCACGGCTCAGGTCGGCACCGCTCAGGTCGGCACGGTATAGGTCGGCACCGCTCAGGTCGGCACCGCTCAGGTCGGCACGGTATAGGTCGGCACCGGGCATCCGTACGCGCTCACCGGCTAGAAGCTGGCGCCACACGGTCAAGGCGTCTCGGGTGTTGCCTGCGGCAGCCACCTTCTCGGCCACTTCGACCGTGATGCCCAGGGCTTCGGTAGCGATCTTCTTGACGTCCCACATGTTGACGTCGGGGTCGATGGCCAGCGCGATATGACCGAACAGGCACGCCACCGTCCCACAGGTGCCTATCCACTGGGTCTGATCCCAACTTGCAGGGTCGGCGTCGATCTTGGCGAGTGCCGCATCGTAAACGTCCAGGTTGACCATGATGTTATCCTCTCTCATTGGTCTATCGGTCTGATAGATCCATCGCCACCTCTCGACTCCGGTCGAGAGTCGAGAGATGACGGACGGGTCGGTCAGATTGATATCTATCGCTCATCGTGGTTCGGGCTGTCAGCTCATGACACGTCGTCCACGTAGTAGAGCGCCACCGTGCGCCAGTTGACATCGCGCCAGTCTCCGACGTCCTTTCCGATCGAGCCGTACTGTCGGTACCAGTCGGCTAGGGTAATGTCTCCACCTTGGCACTCGACGTATCCGGCGACTGTGTAGAACCCCTCTATCCATTCCTCCAGTGTTTCGGCCAGTGGCCCGATGTCCTGTTCGTCCTTGTCCCAGAAAGCGCGCGTCAGTCTACGAGCTTCGAGATAGAGACCCTCGTCGTTGTCGATGTTCAGGATGAGCATCTTGGTTGCATGACTCCCGTTCATTGTCGTTACTCCCATTCCCAGATGTCCGTAACGCCTTCATGGGTCACGGTAATTCCGACGGTCCTGTCATGCCACTGTTCGTGTCTGGCTTTCAGTGCCCCCCATGAGCTAGGCGCAGTCTTGACAGTTGACCCGTCCGACAGGTACAACACGAACCGTTCGCCCACCTCGTTAAGTCGCAACGGTGTGAGCTTGCGATATCCGATAATCCATACTTTTCTCTGAGTAGTAGTCATGTTACTTGCGTCCTTTCCACCATCGTTCTGTCCTTCCGTTGAGATCTGATAGATCCTCCGCCACCCATCGGCCTTACGGTCGATGGATGACGGAGAGGTCGGTCAGAGTGTTTCGGCGTTATATACGTTGCCACGTCCGTCTAGCGTGAACTTGATGTCAATGTCTCGGAACTCTCGATTGTCGATGTTGTATGAGATCATGGCATCGGGGGCAGTGGTCAGTACGTATCCATCGGTTAAGAGGATCCGATACCGTGGGTTGCCGTTCACGCTGTTCTTTAACCGCTCCAGGCTATGAATCTGGCCGATTACGGTGCTGATCTTCGGTGCAGACATGGTCTTACCTCTCAGTAGTCTTCGGTTTCCCACTTGCCGTACGCTTCTTCCAGCGGTTCGAGCACTGCCTCCCGCTCTGCTTCCGTGTCGTAGCGCCACACGCTCACCATGCCGCTTGTGTGAGTCTGGACGACGTAGTAACCGGCCGATATCTCGACCATGCGAGGGTTATCGGGCTCATCAAGTAGCTCAGCCTCGTTATCTACGGCGTCATAGCGCGCGTAGTGGGCATCCCAGTCGACATCACCGAAACTCGAGTAATCCTCTAACGATCCCTCCCATACGCTCTCGTCACGACAGGATGAGAACCTACCTAGATGTCCCGTGCAACCGTTCGTCTCGCACTTAGGTAGATCGTTCATGTCAGCGCGTCCAATCCACTGGGAGGAAACCGCCGCGCGAGAGCCATTGGTCCAGACTTGTGAACAGTTCGTAGATATTTTCGCAGTCGCTGTAATCCCACACGCCGATCCGTGCCATGTGGTCGCGCAGTTGTTCCAATGTCGTTTCCGGGTCCATCGCTTCTCTCACCTCTCGTCTCGTCGTGCCTGGTATTCCATAGCCTCCACCGTCCGGCCGGATGCCGGACGGGTGAGGCTAAAGAATGTCAGTCACTCCACCATGTGAACGCGTAGCGCTCACCACCTAGTGAGCTGCCGCACCCGTCGCAGCTTGACCACGAGAAATCGCGCGTCTCGCAGTCACACTCATAGTCATCCGGCCGAATGCCAGTCTTGAACACGTCGCAGTCTTCATCGTGCTCACTGTTTAGCAGGCCCATCGTCTCGTGACCTTCACGATCCGCGTAGCGTGCCCATGGCATCGGGGTCGGTTGGATTGGTCCAGTGTAGAAATTGCCAGGCTCGGTGACGCGCTCGCTCTCGTCTCGCGCGTGATCCTGGCAGCACTCGCCGTTGGCCGATGCCAACATGCAACACTGGCATACCCATAGCGTATCGCTAGGCGTGTCATACATGATCTTACACCTTCCCTCTGTCGATGACGGCTTGAGCGGACGGCATGATCTCACACGGCACCCCGTAGAGATAGGCGAGTTGTCCGGCGATCTCTTGAGCAATCAAGACATCCTCCACCGTGGCAAGCGTGATGTTGTGATACTTGCGGTGCGCAGCTATGGCGAACCGTGGCCAGAAGCCGCTGTCTGGCGTGTCTCCGTTGCGCTTGGCACCCGTCGCGTACACGTAGATACCCTCAATGCCAGGAATCATTTTCTTTACCTCTCTCCGTGATTGCGTCTGACGTTCTATAGCCTCCGCCGTCCGTTGCCGGACGGTTGAGACTAGGGAAGGTCAGAAGTGGCGCTTCCACCGTCGCTTGCCCTTGCCAGTCAGGCACTCTGGGCAATTGACGGATTTTTCATCTCCCCCTGTAAAGACAAGATTTTCCTTCGGTATCTGTTCGCAGGGAATATCACACACCGTGGGACACGCATGTCGGTCGCCCCTGGCGGTGTGTGTTGCGTGTCGATGAATGACATTCACTTGACTGCCCCTTCCGGGATGAGTCGCATGGCGATGACCCATCCGATTGCGTCGTACTTGCCATCCGTGTCTGAGTCGTCCGTGTCTGAGATGTCGTAGACGACGAGCGCCACGTACTGACCTTCGGTGGAGTAAATGAAGTCTGCCAACCCTCCACCGATGTACTCGCTTGGGTGCATGACGGGTCCCGCGTAGAACGACTGTCCCGACCACCCGTTGAGTACGTGCCACCCGTCGTGATCGGGGTGCTGAGAGAGTGTTCCCTCGCTGTCGATGACTTCGGGCGCCCACACGAGCGGAACGTCCGTGATGTTGCCGTTGCCGTCTGACTGAACGACGTGATCGAATGACATGATGTCGTTAAGATGCATGATGTCTTGCCTCTCTCTGCGATTGTCTGAGTGGTTCCACCCGGCGCGTGAGCGACTCACGCGCCGTATGCAGCTACTCAGTTCGTGAGTCTGTGGTGTTCGTCGTAGGTATCTTCGGGGCCACTGTCTGCCTCATAGGAAACCGGGACAATCACCTTGTGATTCTGTTCCTTGCACATATCATCATGTCTGATCAGCGTGCCATCGGACAATGTGCAGTCGTAGCAGTAACCGATATCCGCACCGTCTGGCATTGCCATTGGAACCATCATTCTCATAATGCATTCTTCTCTCTCGTCGTCTGAGTGGTTCCACCCGGCGCGTGAGCGATTCACGCGCCGTATGCAGCTACTCAGAGCTTGCTGTCTGCTTCGGGGCCGAGTAGCGCCACGATGTAGGCATTGATGTCTGCGAACACTCCACGTTTCGTGCGCTTCTGTGAGATGCCTGTCTCGCGT
>Ga0302322_100003113_pt1 | contig 14157 bp, 11 predicted proteins | sample Fen_T0_2_FD_203757 | JGI IMG/M metagenome (GOLD analysis project Ga0302322, IMG submission 203757) | Peat permafrost microbial communities from Stordalen Mire near Abisko, Sweden - Fen_T0_2 | ecosystem: Environmental > Terrestrial > Soil > Wetlands > Permafrost | place: Sweden: Abisko... | reverse complement strand
GAGCACGGTTCATCTTTCGTGACAGCCTGGAAAAGGTCCGCCGGCTCATCGAGCTGCGCGTCAATCCGGGGGCGCTTTGGACGCAGCCGCTGCGCTACGTTTCCCTGCCCCTGACCCTGCTGCGCACGCGGCCGCGCAAGGTCGCTGGCGGGCCGCTCTTCGCCAACCAGATTTCCATCAGCGAGCTGCCGCAGCTCAAGTGCTGGCCCGAGGATGGTGGCGCCTTCATCACCTTGCCCGAGGTCTACAGCGAGGATCCCGAGCGGCCAGGGCACCGCTTTTCGAACCTCGGCATGTACCGGGTGCAGCTGTCGGGTGGAACGTACGAAAAGGATCGGGAGGTCGGTCTGCACTATCAGATCCATCGCGGGATTGGCGTGCACCACACGGCCGCGCTCAAGCGCGGCGAGCCGCTGCCCGTGAACATCTACGTCGGTGGACCGCCCGCTCTCACCATCGCGGCCATGATGCCCTTGCCCGAAGGCATGCCCGAGCTGGCCTTCGCCGGGGCCCTGGGCGGACGGCGCATCCACCTCGCGGATCAGAAGGGCTGGCCACTGCCTATCTGTCCCGACGCGGACTTCTGCATCTTGGGCGAAATCCATCCTGGCGAGCTCAAGCCCGAAGGACCGTTCGGCGACCACCTCGGCTACTACAGCCTCAAGCACGATTTCCCGGTGCTCCACGTTCGCCGTGTCTACCATCGCAGCGACGCGGTCTGGCCGTTCACCGTGGTGGGCCGGCCACCCCAGGAAGACAGCATCTTTGGCCAGCTCGTGCACGAGCTGACCGGCCCGCTCATCCCGGCCGTCTTGCCCGGCGTGCGCGAGGTTCACGCCGTCGACGCGGCCGGAGTTCACCCGCTGCTCCTCGCCATCGGCAGTGAGCGCTACGTGCCCTTTGCCGAGCGCAGCGAACCGCAGGAGCTGCTCACCCAGGCGAATGCATTGCTGGGCCAAGGACAGCTTTCCCTGGCCAAGTACCTGTTCATCGTCGCCGAAAACGACAACCCCGCGCTGCGCGCCTCGGACATCCCGGCGTTCTTTCAGCACCTGCTCGAACGCGTGGACTGGCAGCGCGATCTGCATTTCCACACCCGCACCACCATCGATACCCTGGACTATTCGGGAAGTGGGCTCCATCGCGGCTCGAAGGTGGTCGTGGCTGCGGTGGGGGCAAGACGGCGCACGCTGCCGGCGACGGTCCCGGCCGATGTGCATCTGCCCAGCGGGTTTTCCGAGCCCAGGGTCGTGCTCCCCGGCGTACTAGCCATTCGCGCGCCCGCCCACGTGGGTGCCAGCGATGGGGTTGCGCTTGACCTTGACGCCTTCTGCGCCGCCTGCTCGCCGTCGGCGGCCATGGCCGCTTTTCCCCTCGTGGTGCTGGTGGACGACAGCGATTTCGCAGCACGCAGCCTCGACAATTTCCTGTGGGTGACCTTCACCCGCTCGAACCCGGCGCTGGACATCGCGGGCATCGGCGCGGCCACGCTGCACAAGCACTGGGGTTGCGTTGGCTCGCTGGTCATCGATGCCCGCCGCAAAGACCACCACGCCCCGCCGCTGGTCGAAGATCCTGCTGTCACCAAACGCGTGGATGCCCTGTTCGCTCAGGGTGGACCGCTGGCCGGCCTCGAATAGTCGCGGTCTAGCACGGGGTCGTCATTGGGCAGCTGAACTTGCCGGCGCAACTGCCAAGGTCGATGATGCAGGAAAAGCAATCCGGAATGGCCGTGACATCGTTCGAAAAACAGTTGCTTTCGCAGGTCGATTTACCGGCGTTGCACGGACAGCCAAGCATGCACTCGGCGTATTTCAGGCATTTGCCCCCAGAAGCGCTGCCGGCCGTCCCGCTCGCGCTGTAGCAAGTGGTCAGACTCGCTCCGCAATTGCTTTTGAGGCACGCCAAATCGCTGCTCGAAAGCGGGCAGGCGCCGCCGCTGGTCGAAATGCACTGGGCCGTCGCTACGTCGCGAATACCTCCGGTCACGCCGACGGTTCCCGCGGCGATTTGACCACCCGCTCCGCCTTGGGCGAGGGTGGAGCTTCCACCTGTGCCGCCCGTGCCTCCGGTCAGCGGCGTGCCTCCAGCGCCGGGAGAGCTGGCGGCGCTGCCGTCGTTCCAAACCGACATGAGGGAACTGGAATCCCCAGAGCAACCAACCAGCAATCCTGTCACCAAGATAGAAGCGAGAAAGCGCATCATTCACCTACAGAGAAAGAGTGGCCTGCCATGCGAGTGTGCGCACCGCCTTGGATTCTGTCAAACCGTGCGCAGCGCGGGCTGGCCGGTGCTGTGATGATGATCCCATGAGGCATCCACATTTCCACACTTCACCGACGGTGCCTAAGGCGATACGGCGACTTGCGTGCCGGCGTGCAGGCCGGGCGCGGCTTCGATAATGATGTTGTCGCCCGCATCCAGGCCCTGCACCACGATGGCCTCGCTGGCGTCGCGTTCTGCGACCGCCACAGCGCGTGTTTCGACCCGCGACTGCCGCGAAACCACGAGCACTTCGTCCCGGCTCCCGGTGTGCATGATGGCGGCCAAGGGAACCACGAACGCACCCTCGAATCGCGTACGGGCCAAGTGGGCGGTCTTGCCCACAAGCGCGGGAGGAAGCGCCGCCATCTCGACGGCCACGTGGTTTTCATCGGTGCTTTCCTGGCTCTGGACGCAGTCGACGACGTAGCCCTCCGCTTCGACCTGACAGAACCCCAACCTGCGGGCAGAGACGGCTTGCTGGTGCGGAAATTCGAAAACGGCGCGGAACCCGGCAGCGTGCAGGCGCAGGGCTGGGCTGGCGGCGGCGACCGTGTCTCCTTCGCGCGCAAAGGTTTCTTCCACCACGCCAGGCGCGTCCACCACCACGGCCACATCGGCCAAAGCGCGCAGGGTCTTGGCGATCCGTTCGTTGCGCATGTCGACCTTGGCGGCCTGCTTTTCTTCCTCTTTGGTGTTGCCAACCTGGTGCATGGCTTCGGCCATCTGTTGGTAGAAGGCCAGGCGCTCGCGCTGGCGGCTAAGCTGTTCCTGCAAGGGCCGCGCGGCCTCGACTGCCGCCGCGATGTCGCCGGCGGCAACGCTGCTGCCCACGCTGGCCATGCGGATGACCTTGCCCGAAGCCGGAAATTTCAAGGTCAGCCCAGGTGCGACCTTCACCACGCCCACGCCGTCGAAGTAGCGGAAGATAGTCCCAGGCGCCACTGCCAGCGTGCGTACCCGCGGCCTGGGGGACTCTTGCGGGGAGAACAGAAATGGCAGGACCAGCGCAAGCATGGCCACGGCAGCCAGAACGCCAAGCGAGCCAAAGAGCACCATCGAGCGGCGCAGTCGCCGGCGCGATGACGGCCGTTCCACAATTGGCCCGAAGGTGACAGGCACCGGGGTCATCAGCGGCCGAGGCGTGGTCCACGGCGGCGGGCCGCTAGCAGGCACGTCCTCAGGAGGAACGGACTCGGGAGGCGCAGCCTCAGGAGGCGCAGCCTCAGGAGGCGCAGCCTCAAGTGCTGGCGACCGGGTCACGGACGCGGGAAGTACGGGGAATGCGGTCGAATCTGTCGCGACATTCACGGGCGGCAAGGCCTCGGGAACAACGCCTCGGTCACCTGCAGTCGCGGTTGCCGCCATGGCCTCCACCTGCGGCTCCGGCACTTCCGGGCTCGGCTCCAGCAGGTCCGAGCTCAGCTCCACCTGCGGCAGCTCAGGCTCCACCCGCGGCGCGCTCGGCTCGATGGGTTCCGGTCCAGGCGCTTCCAGCTGCGACCCCAGTTCGGCCAGGGACGGAGAAGACGCGGCAAGGGACAGGGTAGGCTCGCTGCTCGCCTCGCCCTCGGGCTGGCTCGGCCCCTCGCCAGTCACCCCAGCCACTTCCGCTCTCACCACCTCATCGACAACCCGCACCCCGTCGCCAGCAACGGCTTCGGGAACGGCCAGCGCTTGGGCGGCAGGCGGCAATTCGTCGGCTGCGGGCGCTTCGACGGAAGCCGGCGGCTCTTCGGCCACCGACGCACTCCGCTCGGGCGCGTTCGCCTCGGCATTTTCTACTGGGTCGGAGGCCGCCGCGGCGGAATCGCTCGCTGTAACGACCAAGGGTGTGACGGCCTCTGGCGCAAGCACCTCGGGGGGACTCGCACCCTCCGGCCCGGGCTCGCCTTCAAGAAAGCCCATTTCCTGCAGGCGCTCCGCGAAGGCGCGCAGCTGGTCCACCTGCAGTTCCAGCCCGGTCGAAAGCTTCACCCAAGGAATTACCTTGTCCAGGGTCAGGCCGTCCAAGGCCAGGGCCACGCGGTACTCGAAGTCGTAGAAGCAAAAACTCCAGCCCGCCTCCACATCCCGGACCTCCACATAGCGCTCACCATCGGCCTCCACCGGCACGGCTTCAAGATCGCGTCGAAAGCGTGGTTTTTCCAGGGACATGGTCAGAACCCCACCAGATTCACAGACTATCGCCAAACCTGCCCGGGGGCGAACTAACCGATGTGTAGTTGACGGCATCCATAAAGATGGATAAATGAGTCGCGTTCGACCCGGCGTACGTCTTCCGCCCGACGGCGGTAGGTTTGCGCTGTAAAGAAAGGTGCACCATGGCTGACTTGAAGACGACGTATATGGGAATTCCGCTCGCCAATCCTTTGGTGGTCGGCGCGTGCTCGCTGTCGAAGAATGTGGACAGCATCAAGGCTCTCGAGGCCGCCGGGGCCGGTGGACTTGTCATCAAGTCCCTGTTCGAAGAGCAGATCCAGATCGAGGAAGAGGACTTCGCGAGCAAGCTCGGCGCCCACGACAACGCCGACCCGGAAGCCCAGTCGTTTTTTCCGAAGCTCCGTCATGGCGGCCCCAAGGAGCACATCTTTTGGGTGAAGGAAGCACGCAAAGCGGTGAAATTCCCGCTCTTCGCCAGCCTGAACTGCATCAACAGCGCCACCTGGGTCGAGTATGCCAAGCAGCTGGCCGACACCGGCGTCAATGGCCTTGAACTGAACTTCTACTCGCCCGCCCTGAGCCCAGACGTGCTCTCGGGCGACATCGAGAAGAAGGAGGCGGAGGCCCTGGCCAAGGTGCGGGCCGTGGTCAAGCTGCCCATCGCCGTCAAACTGCACCCCTACTACACCAGCTTGATGAACGTCGCCGCCAGCTTCGAGAAGGCGGGCGCCAATGCCTTGATCCTCTTCAATCGCCTGTTCGAGCCGGACATCGACGCCGACGCGGTTGCCAAGAAGGCCGGCTTCCGCCCCAGCGAGTCGCACGATTCGCTCTTGGCCTTGCGCTGGGTCGGGCTTTTGGCCAAGCGAAGCAAGGCTGACCTCGTGGGCAGCACCGGCGTATGCAGCGGCAAGGACATCGCCCGCCTCATCCTGGCCGGCGCCAACTCCGTGCAGGCCGTGAGCGCCATCATGAAGAACCACGGCGCGGCCGTGCAGAAGCTCCTGGGCGAGCTCGACGCCTGGATGACCGAGCACAAGTTCGCCAATCTGGCCGCCTTCCGCGGCAAGCTGGCGGGTTCCAAGGACAGCGACGCCTGGACCTACGACCGCGGCCAGTACATCAAGGCCATCGTCGGGATTGATTGAAATGGGAACCCTGGGAGGGGTTAGCTGCGCACTCGGCACCGCCAGCCCACCCTCCCACACCCTCGCTGCGCTCGGCCTCGCCAAAACCTCCCGCGCTCTGGCTTCGGTGGGCAAAGCCCACCTTCGCCTACGCGATTTGATAGAGCCCCGGGAGGCGAGCGGTGTGCACACCATGCGCACCGCTCTTTTCTTTTGACCTGACGGCTCAGCCTGGACGGACGGGGTTCACCAGCACGTCCACTGACAGTGGACCGGCCAGGCACGCATCGGGCACGCGCCGCAAATTCCACACCAGGCCAAGCAGCTCAAGACCGCAAAGAACGTAGTAGGTCAGATCGACTTCCCACCAGAAGAAGCCTTGCCTGGCCGAGCTTGGAAAGTGGTGGTGGTTGTTGTGCCAGCCTTCGCCCGTGGTCAGGATGGCCAGAACCCAGCTGTTGCGGGACTCGTCGCTAGTGACGTAGCGCTTGCGCCCGATGAGATGGGCAAACGAATTGATGGCGAACGAGCCGTGCCACACCATGACCGAGGAAACCCCGAAGCCCCAGATGAGCCCGTGGATTCCGCCCGCGAGAAAGCACCCCACGGCGATGGCCAGGAAGGGGATGACCTGAATGCCCTCGCGGTCAAGCCAGCGCAGCTCGCGGTACTTGTAAAGATCGGGAACCAACTTGGGATCGGTGGCGTGCCACCGGTTGCTGAATAGCCAACCCATGTGCGCGAAGGCAAACCCGCGTAGCTTGGCCGAATGCGTGTCTTGCTCGGTGTCGGAGTATTTGTGGTGCCAGCGATGGTGGCCGGCCCACCACAACACACCCTTCTCGCCAGCGCTCTGGGCGCCAACGGCGAGCAAGAACTGAAACACGCGCGACGTGCTGAAGGAACGATGCGCGAAGTAGCGGTGGTAGCCGGCCGTGACCATGACCATGCGCACGAAGTAGATGCAGACCGCTAACGCCAGGCCCTTCCAGGACCATCCTGTGAGCACCACGCCCGCCAGCGTGGCCAGGTGGATGCCCAGCAACGTGAGAGGGCCCGACTTGAATCTCTCCAGCCGAGTCTCCGACCCAGCCGAAAAGCCACCAGCAGAATGAACGTCCGCCCTAGTCACCTATTGGGTATGGCGCGCGCAGTTCCAGGACCTGCCCACAGTTCGGTCACAACCCCACCACAACCGAGGGAGCTACCTGCGCGATTCGTTGGCCAGGCGGAGCAGCCGTTCACCCGTCGCCTGGTCGGCGCACAGAGCATCCACGGACATGGGCATGCGATAGGTCCAGTTGCGCTCGTTGACCGAGCCGGGCACGTTGACTTGCTCGCGCGTGCCGAGCAGATCCTGGAGCGGTACCAGGCACAAGTCCGAGGCCGATTGATAAAGCACGCGCAGGAGTGCATCGCGAACGCCATCGTCGAAATCGTGGTTAGGGTCGAGGCGTTCAAGCCCTGGAATGCGTGCCAGATAGCCGCGATGCTCGGGCGAGAGCCCGTCGTACCACACCGCTTGGGTCTCGGTGTCGTGCGTGCCCGAGGTGGCCACGGAGATCTCCGGCCACTTGGCGGGGTCGCGAAAAAACTGCTGCATGCGTCCGTCGCGCCACAGGTCGTCTTTTTCCCAGCGCAGAACCCTGTATCCGGGCAACTGCAGGCGGGCCAGCGACGGCCGCAGAAATTCCGGCACCATGCCCAGATCCTCGGCGATCACCTCGCCGTACTCGTCCATGATGGCCAGCAGGGTTTCGCCTAGGCGGATCTGCGCGTCCTCGTCGGAGGGCGAGAAACCGGACTTCTTGCCATCAGCGGAACGGTAGTAGGTGCGGTACATGCCGATGACGTGATCCACGCGGTACAGGCCGAACAGGCGGCCGTTGCGCTCGGCCCGGCGGCGCATCCATTCGAATTGGGTCCGCTCCATGGCACGCCAGTCGAAGAGAGGCAGGCCCCAATCCTGGCCCTCGGGGCAGAAGCCATCTGGCGGCGCGCCCACGCGCAGGCCCGGTCGAAATAGATGGCGTTCTTTCCACACGTCGGCCGAGTCCTCGGCCACGACAAAGGGCAGATCGCCCATCAAATCCACGCCGATCTCCGCGGCCTCGGCGCGTGCCTCCCGCCACTGCTCGTCGAGCTGCCACTGCTGCCAGGTGACGAAGAGGATCTCCTCGGCATGCTCTTTCGCGGCGCGGGCCATGGCCGCCGAGCGGCGATCCGCGAGACCATCCGGCCACTCGCGCCAGTGCTTGTCGAACTTAGCGTGCAAGACCGCGAACAGGGCGTAGTCCTCGATCCAATCGCGGTTGTCCTCGCGGAACTGGGCCAGCTGCCGGGCGCGCTTGCTGCGCCGACGCCATTCGTGGGTGCGAAAATGCTCGAATGCCAGGCGCGTGCCGCGCTCCTTGAGCGGCCGCAGCCGGTTCCACGGCACGGTGACCGCCGCCGCCACTTCTTCGAGCAATCGGCGATCGTCCTCGGACAGGGCCGCCCGCCCGCCCGCGGCCAGGAAATCCTCGCACGCGTCCAGGCCGAGGTAGACCGGATCGATGGCAAAGGCGGTGGAGGCGGAGTAGGGGCTGGTTTCGCCGCCGCTGACTGCGCAAACGGGCAGCATCTGCACCACATGGATCCCGGCCTGCGCCGCCCACTTGGCCATAGCCGCCACGTCTGGGATCTCGCCCAGGCCCCATCCCGCCTTCGTGCGCACCGAAAACAGGGGAATCAACACGCCGGCGCGTCGCCGTCGCGGTCTTGGCCTGGTCTTTTCAGGCATCGAATACCAGTTCGGTTATGATACGGCTTCTTGTCACCCATGAGCGACAGTTCTTTTGCGAATCCGGTAATTTCAGGACGACGCATTCTTCTGACAGGCGGCGCTGGCTTCATCGGCTCGCACCTGGTGGAGCGCTTTGCCCCTGACAACGAGATCGTCGTGCTCGACACCTTCCGGCGCAATGCCCTGGGGCCGGCCGGCCTGGACAAGCACCCGCACGTGCGCACCATCCAGGGCGACGTGCTCGACGCAGCCGCCGTGAAGGCCGCCATGGAGGGCTGCGATGTGGTGATCCACCTGGCGTCCATCGCGGGCGTGGACACCGTGCTCGGCAACCCGGTGCTGACCATGCGTGTGTCGTTGCTCGGCACCATGAACGTGCTCGAGGCCGCCCTGGCCACGGGCGGGATGAAACGGGTGATCGATTTTTCGACGAGCGAGGTCTTCGGCCGCTACGCCTACAACGTGACCGAGTGGGACGCCACCACGCTGGGTGCGGTCGGCGAAGCGCGCTGGACCTACGCCGTGGCCAAGCTGGCCACCGAGCACTTGGCCATGAACTACTGGAAGCAGTACAAGCTGCCCACGGTTTCCGTCCGGCCCTTCAACATCTATGGCCCGCGCCAGGTCGGCGAAGGCGCGGTTCACCACTTCATCGTGCGCGCCCTGCGCGGCCAGCCGCTGTCCATCCACAACGACGGGGCGCAAATCCGTGCGTGGTGCTACGTGGACGACATCGTGGACGGCATCGCGCTGGCGCTGTCGCGTGACGAAGCGGTCGGCCACGCCTTCAACATCGGCAATCCCCGCTCCACGCTCACCATCTACACCCTGGCCAAAGAAATCATCCGGTTGGCCTCCAGCTCGTCGCACATCGAGCACGTGGCGTGGAACCAGGCCGACGTCGAGCTGCGCATTCCCAACATCGACAAGGCGAGAGAGCTTCTGCACTACGCGCCCAAGGTTGACTTGGAAGAAGGCCTGCTGCGCACCATCTACTGGTACCGCAGGCACCAGGCCGATTAGGATGGAGACATCCCATGACTGAAGTCGTTCTTCGCGCCGACGACCTGGCCAAGACGTTTCACCTGGGCTTCTTCCGCAAGCGGGTCGAAGCGGTGAAGCACGCCAGCTTCGACGTGCGGCGCGGCGAGGTGTTCGGCTATCTCGGCCCCAACGGCTCGGGCAAGACCACCACGCTCAAGATGCTCATGGGCCTGGTTTTTCCGACGCGCGGGCGCGCCGAGGTGCTGGGCCGGCCCGTGCCAAACCGCGAAGCCAAGCGCCGCCTCGGCTACCTGCCCGAGAGCCCCTACTTCTACGAATACCTGTCGCCCGAGGAATTCCTCGATCTGGTGGGCGCGCTTTGCGATGTGCCCCGTGCCGAGCGACGCGTGCGCGCGGCCCGCCTCATCACCCGCGTCGGACTCGACCACGCGCGCGGCCGGCCCCTGCGCAAATTCTCCAAGGGCATGCTCCAGCGCATCGGCATCGCGCAGGCCTTGATGGGAGATCCCGAGCTGGTGGTGCTCGACGAGCCCATGACCGGGCTTGACCCCATCGGGCGCAAGGAGATCCGCGACCTCATGCTGGAGCTCAAGCGCGAGGGTCGTACGGTGCTCTATTCGACGCACATCCTGCCCGACGTGGAAATGACGTGCGACCGCGTGGCCATGATCTTCGCCGGCCGTATCCGCAACGTGGGGCCGCTGTCCGAGCTGCTCACCGCGCGCCTGCTGTCCACCGAGGTTTGCCTGCGCCACGATGTGGGCCAAATTCCCTCCCTGCCCGAGGGTGCCAAGATTCGGCAAACCCCGGACGGCATGCTGGCCGACCTGGCCGAGGGCACGGATGTGGACGCCTTTCTGCGTGCCGCGCTCGCCGCCAAGGCCAGCATCATCTCGGTCACGCCCCGGCGCGAATCGCTGGAAGATCTCTTCGTGCGCGAAGCTGGCCAAGTCGGCGAAGTCGGCGAAGCCGGATCCACGGGCACGTCGAACAAGGGGGCGGCATGAATCGCATCCGCGCCATCGCCTGGAACACCTTTCGCGAGGCCGTGCGCAACAAGATCCTGTACAGCCTGCTGTTCTTCGCCGTGCTCATCATCCTGTCGGCCATGGCCATCGGCAACCTCACCTTGCACGAAGAGGTCCGCACCATCCGCGACGTCGGCCTGTTCGGCATCGACATCTTCGGCGTCATCATCGCCATCTTCGTGGGCGTGAACCTGCTGTACAAAGAGCTCGACCTCAAAACCGTGTACACCATTCTGCCCAAGCCGCTGTGGCGCTGGGAATTCGTGCTCGGCAAGTGGCTGGGCATGCTGCTGACCCTGGCGGTGCAGATGGCCGTGATGGGTGCGGTGCTCGCGGTTGTCCTGGCCAGCGAGGGCGCCCACTTCGACGTGCCCATGGTCAAGGCGGTGTGGCTGCTCTTCGTCAACGTCATGCTGGTCACCTCCATCGCCGTGTTCTTCTCGGCCTTTTCCAGCCCGTTTCTGTCCGGCTTCTTTGCCCTGGGCTTCTTCGTGGTCGGTCGCTCGGTGCCCGATATCCGCGCGATTGGCGAGAAGATGGGACCGGGCGCCAAGACCGTCCTCGATCTCTTCTGCAACCTGATGCCGAACATGCACCTGTTCTATCCCTCGGGCGCCATTGTGGGCGCCGATGATTTGTCCGTGCACCGCCAGTTCGTGGGCGCCGACTACATGCTATCGGCCACGGCCTACGGAATCGGCTACTCGCTCGTCGTCCTGGTGCTGGCCATGCTGATCTTCCGCAAGCGGGATTTCGTGTGATGTCGAGACTGCGGCGCCAGGTGGTCATTGTCCTCCTCGGCGTGATCGCTGCCCTGGCCGTGATCGTCGTCCGTCTTGTGGTCGATGCACGCAACGCCTATCGCAACGGCGCCGCGGCCGAAGAGCGCGGCGAAGTCAGCGAGGCCATCCGCTTCTACCTCGACGCCGGACGCCTCTACCTGCCGGGCAGCCCCTTCACACGCAACGCACTCGACCGACTGGACGCCATCGGAGTCGCCCAGGTCACCAAGGGCGACTACGCCACCGCGCGTGCTGCCTTCGAGGCCGAACGGGCCGCCATGCTGGGCACGCGCTCTTTCTACACGCCCTTCGCCGAGCGCTTGCCCAGCCTCGAGCGCCGACTCTCCCGCTTGCTGGCGGCCGCGGAAGATCGTGCTTCGCCAGCCAACTTCGAAGAGCGCGCCAAGTGGCACGCCGAACGGCTCGCGCAGCGGCCGCGGCCCAAAACCTCCATGGTTATGCTGGCCTTGCTGGGACTCGGGGTTTGGGTGACTTCCGCCGTGGTCTTTTTTCGCAAGGGCGTGGATGCGAATCTTGTGCTCAAACGAGTGCCGGCCATGCTGGCGGGCGCGGGATTCCTAGTGGGCGTGGCCCTGTTCCTGGTCTGCCTTCGGTTAGCCTAGTCGCGTGGGAAGCCGCCGAGCTATGCTCGGCGCGAACCTTCGCGCGAGGCCGCGCGAAGCGCGGGGGTGGCAGGGTGGGTGGCGGGTGCCGCGGGCATGGAAACCCTCCCAGGGTTTCCATGTCGGCATGCCGAAATTCGGGTACAGTCGTACGCTCTGCGGTTGAGTGCTAAGAATATTGTCCCGGGATACTTCCTATGGATGTCCGCTGCGAACGCTGCAAGTCCGAATATGAGGTCGAGGACGCCCACGTCAGCGACCTAGGGACCGAGGTGCAGTGTAGCGACTGCGGCCACCTGTTCGTGGTCAAGCGACCAGCCTCTGCGGCGAAACCGCTCAAGGCCAGTCCCCCACCCGACGGTGAAGACGGGGGCACCTGGGTGATCGAGACGGCCGCTGGGCGCTCCCTGCGCCTGGGCGATCTCACGACGCTGCACAAGTGGATCATCGAGCGCCGCGTGGGGCGCGGGGATCGCCTGTCGCGCGGCGGAGAGCCTTGGCAGCGCTTGAGTGAAATGGCCGAATTGGCCCCATTTTTCGACATCGTTGACAGCGCTGAGCGCGCGCGAACCGCGAACCCGCCAGGCCCCGCCGCCCTGCCAACGTCAAGCGCCCTGCCCGCCCCGCTTGCCGTCCCCGTCCTAGAGCCTCCGACGGCTTTGCCACCCTCGCCAGAGCGCACCTCGTTCGAACCTTACGTCGATATGCGCCCCGGACACCGTGTGATTGTCCCCCTGGCCGCTCCCGTGCGTGCATCCCAGCGCGCTTCTCTGTACGACGACGATGCCGACCAAACCGTAATCGTCCGCGCAAACGCGCCCAAGCAGCGCGGTATTGCAAAATTGATCATCACCGTACTCGTGGCAGCCGTCGTGGCCTACGCCGGTATCCAGTGGCAACACCACCGTCTCCGCTCGGCGATGATCTCTTCCTCCGGAACCGCCGAAAGCCCGGCGCCAACCAAGGCCGCGGAAGCGGTACCACCTACGGCCTCTGTCCCCGCTGCGGCGGAAAATGCCGAGACCGCCGAGGATTCGACCGATGGCAGCGGTTCACCAGCCCACGGCCCGCTGGTCGAACGCATTGCCGACGACGGGACACACGAGAAGGTGCCCTTGCTAGGCGGCAAGCGCGCGGTGCAAGGCAAGCCCGTCGCCGGGCGCAGAGCCAGAGGCCAGGCAGCAGCCCATGCCCAGGGCAGCCCAGTCAGCGCGGCCAAAGGCAACGCCCCACCCGCCTTGGCAGCGCAAGGCTACGTGGCCCTGAACCATCACCAGCCGACCAAGGCCATCGCGCTTTTCAAGCGAGCGCTGGCCAGTACCCCCAACAACGGCACCGCGCTCTTTGGCCTGGCCGAAGCCTATCGGACCGCCAACCAGCATCCAGCCGCGCTGCAGGCCTACCGTCGCTACGTCGAACTTCTCCCCAGCGGCCCCGACGCCGGCTCCGCGCGCTTCCAGATCCGAAACCTGGAAAGCAAGAAGCGGTAACCGAGGCCTAGCGCAAACACACGGCCAAGACTTGCTTCAGGTCGGTCTTGCCGGCGATGGCTTTTTCGATGCCGTCCATGAGCAAGGTCGTCATGCCGCTGGCAATGGCCAGTTTGCGGATCTCCTCGACGGGCTGGCGCTTGGCGATGGCGCGCTTGATGGGGTCGTCAGCAACCAACAGTTCGTGCAGCGCGATTCGCCCCTTGTAGCCGGTCTTGCTGCACAGCTCGCAGCCGGGGGCGCGCCACAATTTGAAATCGGCCCGGCCGATGCCATGTGCGGCCGCGGCCTCCTCGCCGAAGGCCGCGATGATTTCGGCGACCTCGTCTTTGTCCGCCACGTACTGTTCGCGGCACTTCTTGCAAAGCCCGCGCGCCAAGCGCTGCGCCAGTACGCCCAGCAGGGCATCGGCAAAGGTGAAGGGGTCGAGCCCCATGTCGACCATGCGGGTGATGGTCTCGGGCGCGCTGTTGGTGTGCAAGGTCGAGAACACCAGGTGGCCGGTGAGTGACGCCTCGACGCCGGTGCTGGCCGTTTCCTTATCACGCATTTCACCGACCATGATGACGTCGGGATCGGCACGCAGAAACGATCTCATGGCCGCCGCGAAGTCGAATCCGATCTTGGGTTGCACCTGCACTTGGCGTAGGCCCGGCTGCGTGATTTCGACTGGATCCTCGGCGGTCCAGATCTTCATGTCGACGGTGTTGATAGAACCCAAGGCCGAGTGCAACGTGGTGGTCTTGCCCGACCCGGTCGGTCCCACGCACAAAATCAGCCCGTAGGGTTTGGCGATGATGGCCCGCATCTCGCGCAGATTGCGGTCGCTCATGCCCATCTCGTCGAGGGGAATGGGCTTGGACGCGGCCAAGATACGCATGACCACGTCCTC
>Ga0302322_100003112_pt1 | contig 14157 bp, 7 predicted proteins | sample Fen_T0_2_FD_203757 | JGI IMG/M metagenome (GOLD analysis project Ga0302322, IMG submission 203757) | Peat permafrost microbial communities from Stordalen Mire near Abisko, Sweden - Fen_T0_2 | ecosystem: Environmental > Terrestrial > Soil > Wetlands > Permafrost | place: Sweden: Abisko... | reverse complement strand
CGGGCGGCAGCTGGACCATCTCTTTGACGGCCAGCGGCTCAAATTCTGCGGCAAGTTGCTCGACGGAGATACTCATGGCACTTCGACGGTCGGCCAGCGGCGTTTGCCGGTGAGCTTTTGTTCAAGTTGGAGAATGCCCTCGATCAAGCCTTCAGGGCGTGGAGGACAGCCGGGGACGTAAACGTCGACCGGGAAAAGTTTATCTACGCCTTCGACGACCGAGTACTGACCGGGATAAACGAATGGGCCGCCCGAGATGGCGCAGTTGCCCATCGCGATCACCCATTTAGGCTCAAGCATCTGGTCATAAAGCGTCTTGATGGCGGGCGCCATTTTCTTGTTCACCGTGCCGGCGACGATCATGACGTCGGCCTGGCGGGGTGAGGGACGGAAGACCTCGGCGCCGAAGCGCGAGAGGTCGAAGCGCGCCATGCCAGACGCCATCATTTCGATGGCGCAGCAGGCGAGACCGAAAGTGAGTGGCCAGAGCGAGTTTGCGCGCCCTAGGGCGAGCAGATCGTCGAGCATCGCGAACTTTACGATTTGCGAGGTGTCGGCTTGCGGCGTGTCCATTCGAAAACTCCTTTTTTCCAGGCGTAAATGATGACGAGTGACAGGGTTCCCACGAACATCGCGACCTCGACCAGATCGCGCCAGGCGAAGACCCGGTTATAAACGAGGGCGACGGGGATTAGAAAAAGAACGTCGACTGCGAAGGCGACGAAGACCAACGCATATAGATAATAAACCGCACTATATCGGATCCAAGCGTCGCCGATCGGCTCCATGCCGCACTCAATAAATTGGCCGGTTTTATTGGCCGTCTGGCGGGTAGTGCTGCGCGGCGCCAAAAAGTACACGAGTACGAATGGACCCACGGCAAAAGCGAGCCCGCCGAGTGCGAACAAAGCCACGTAGATGAGATCTCCTGAGAGGATTTCGTTCATCGTGGAGCTCGGGCTGCTGACCCGGAAAAAAGTGAAATCTGCGGCATGGTGCCATAATGCGACACAATCGTTGAAGCGGCATCGCAGAGGTTGCCGAAGGCTGCGCATTTCTTGCGACACGCATGTGCGTGAGATAAATAAATCTAATCTGGTAGCTACGGAGAATTAGATTTGGTGCGAAAAAATCCCGCAGGCACGCTTATCATCCGTGCCGCGTCTTCCTGCTGCTAGGTAGTTCGGCTTTTCCGTTGCGCACGTGGAAAACCAACCGATTTGCGGTCCGGTTGCGTCGCCCGTTCTTCGCGGTAGACAATACTACTTTTTGTACGCCCCTTCGCCACAAGTGAACCTAGGCTTCGGTTCGGTTTCAGATTTCGGTGTGGAGTTGTTTTCAGGAGGTTCGAAAGCACGGGAGGGTTGTCGGTGGTAGGTGCTCACCGCTTCGGTTTATACTTTAGGGAAGTTGACCAAAGTTCCCAAATCACCATTAATAGGGATGCATGCAGCGACCCTAAGCTGCTATAAAAGTTGCACGCTGCCTTCCCCCTCCAGTTTGGAAGCGTGCTTACCTACCCAAACACCCTTGATTGTCTCGGCATCAGCCGTCGTTGGCTGTTTTCCGCCCGTCCCACATTCTTGCTCTAGAGCCACCTATCATGATCCATCCCATAAGCATCTCCCGGTCGAGTAGCTGCAACCTTGCAACTCCACTCGTGGCCTTCCTTCGACACACCGTGCTGGTTTTCGCCGCCATGGCCTTTATCCTTTCCGCTCGTGCCGAAGATGGTACGACGGGCGTGATTAAGGGTAAGGTGGCCAACGCCGCGACCGGCCAGTTCCTTCAGAATGCGGTGATTTCGGTGGACGGTATCAATGCTACAGTTAGGACAGAAGCTAACGGCTACTATCGCTTCGCTGGGCTCCCGGTTGGAACGCACACGGTCAGCGCAAACTTTGTCGGCCTAGACACCGAAACACACTCCATCGAGGTGCTTGCCGGGGAAGAGAAGACCTTGGATTTTGATCTGACCTCTGATGTTTATGTTCTCGGCCAGTTTGTGGTTGCCGCAGAGCGCGAAGGTTCCGCGAAAGCCGTGCAGCAGCAACGTGAGGCGGATACGATGAAGGTCGTGGTCGCCAGTGACTCGTTTGGTAATATGGTCGATGGTAACGTGGGCGAGTTGATGAAGAATTTGCCTGGCATCACAATCGACTACGATGGTGAGGACGCATCCAAGATGCGGTTCCGCGGTATGGATCCGTCGGCCCAAAGCGTGACGGTCAACGGAAATAATATGGCGTCAATCAACGGTGGTGACGACAAAACTTCCCGCTCGTTTTCGATCAAAGACTTTGCTGTCCAGAATATTGAGACGATTGAAGTGAATGCGGCTCCTCTCGCGGATCAGCCTGCGAACAACCTGGGTGGCTCGGTGAATTTCATCACCAAGAATGCGTTCAGCCAGAAGGGCCGTCGTGTCCGTATAGATGGAAACCTGAGCCTTAATAGTACGGCCCTAGATTTTCGGAAATCTCCGGGTGGCGGGCGCACTCCAGACCGTAAGGCAGTACCGGGTTTCACACTGAGTTATACAGAAGCCTTTGGTAAAGTGCACCCGTTCGGCGTGGCAGTAGTAGCGAGCTACGCGCAGAATTTTCGCTTCAACAACTCCTATGAGCCGAAAAGTGCTTTCAACCCCGATCTACTCGCGGCAAATAACGGCGTAGCCATGCCGGACTTTACTGGGAGTGTTACGAGTTTGCAATGGACTGAACGTGGGCAGTCGAATGACCGCAAGTTCGTAGCTGCTAATTTTGATTTTAAGTTCTCCGATTCCACAACGCTCTTCTTATACAATTCGTACACGGTGGACTCAGGATTGGGGACATACCTTCATACATTCAAGATTGGCGGAGGTACACAGGACTTAAGCCAGGTGAGTTTCAATAATTTCATTACCACTGCTGGGACTACTGCTAATGCAACCACTGCAGTGTCGACCAATAACACCAAGACTTGGAGCGTAAATCCTGGTGTGAAGCATCAATTTGGTTCATTCGAACTCAGTTACGATGGATTTATGTCCGTTTCTCAATATAACCCGGACAAAGCAAAAAACTACTCGGTGGGTTATGCTTTGGGTGGGCTTGGCATCACAATGGATAGTATCATGGGCGATGCCACTGGTACAATTAAGCAGACCAGCGGGTCAGACTATACTAATCTCGCCAAGTATAACAGTCTGTCTCTTTACCAAGATTATTATTACGGCAAGGATACTCAGCTGGGTGGTAAGATTGATGGTATACTCCCAATGAAACTATTCGGTAGACCGTTGGTGCTGAAGGCCGGGGCTCGCTTTAACGAACAAGACCGGCAGAGCAACCGCTACCATCGGAAATACGACATGACTGGCGATAGTACGTCGAGCGGTTTTGGCTCGGCTGCCGAGCCGACACTGCCGCAATTCGCTGATGGCTATTTTGACAACAAGTGGGACTTCAATGTGCCGGTGCCCGCTTGGATTAGCCCGTACAAGGTATATGACTATTTCACTGCTAATCCGACTAAGTTTTACAATAACTTCCTCATTATGGATGACGCGAATCGGGCGGCGAGTTCGTATGTACGCATGATGACGGCCGACCGGTACAGCCGGGAGCGTATCTATGCCGGGTATGCGATGGCCACGGCCAAACCACTCGACTCGGTTACTGTGGTTGGCGGTGTCCGCTATGAATTTACCGATCTTATGGCGCGTGGCTGGGTCTATGATGGGACCCCCAAGATTTTTGGCGCTGGCCATCTATTTGATCGTGTGACCACGACCTCCCCCTACTATGGGATATCGGACTTCGAGGCCGTCTCGTTGCTTTTGACCAAACAGCGTAGGACCAAATCCTATGACAAAATATTCCCCAATTTGCAGGGCAAATGGGAGCCATTTAAGGATTTCATTGTTCGTGCTTCTTACACGACTAACATGAGCCGCCCGGAACTAGGCTCGATTATGCCAGGCGATCAAATTTTCGAGAACTACAATTTGATCCGACGGACCAACACGAGGTTGAAGCCGCAGAAAGGCCAAAACTATGACCTCAAGGCGGAGTACTATCTATCGAAAACTGGCGTCATTACCGCGGGTGTTTTTCACCAAGTCATCAAAGACTATATTTATGATCAGACTTGGATCGAAGACCGCGTTATATCGGACGGTACGATCGAGCCATGGACCGTCACCACGAAGGATAATATTGGCAAGGGAACAAACGACGGCGTTGAGTTTTCCTATCGGCAACGCTTGGGCTTTATTACGCCTTGGCTTGATAAGTTCGAATTCTACACTGCTTTCTCGATGGCCGATCCGAAAGCTGAGTACTACCGGCGTGCTATACTCCCGGCCAATAATGGGTACACTGATCGCACCCTTACCGACCAGGAGGTTGCAGACTACATGAACCAGCCCTTGGTCCTCACTAAGATTCCAATGCCTGGAATCATTAAGAAGTCGGGCAATGCCCGCCTTGGGTACAACGGCACCAAGTTTTCGGCTACAATTGCTGCACTTTGGCGTGATGAATATGCCCGTAGTATCGATGCGACCACCTTGGTTGCAACCAAGCAGGCGGCTGATCTACGTTTTGACCTTAGCCTTAGCTATAAGCTAAGTTCTCACTGGCGGACGTATTTCGACTGGCGCAATATTACAGATCAGGGTGATAAACGTACGTTCTTTGATCATACTGCCGGCTATTACACTTCCGGCATGGCGATCAATATTGGCGTACGTGCTGATCTCTAAACCGTAACTCAGGCTTCAATATTTTTTACGATTATGATCTTTTACTCTTCACGCTTACTGCGTCGGGCCGGTGCCATTGTTGTAGGTAGTCTCGTCACGGCTTCTGTAGTCCATGCCGTCGATACCTATTTCTGGACCGGTGCGGCTGATTCGAATTATCTGAATGCCGCTAATTGGACGTACTTCACCGGAAGCAATCCTGCTGCAACTACCGCAAAGCTGCCGGCCGTCGCCGCGCCGGGTGCTACGGCATCTATCGTCCTGCCGTCTGCTGCGACCAATAAGGTACTGAATCTTAATTATACTGGCGTGGGTGATGCCACCTACCAGATCTATGCTTTACAAACGGCAGTTAGCCTCGGTTACACAGTTAATCTTTCCGGCACTTCGGCCGGCACGCTGATCTATAATATCGTTGGTCGCGGTACAGTTCCTTACAATGTGGATCCCACGACTACGTCGACCGGAGCCGGAGCGAATCGATTGACTTTTAATATGACGCTTGGTGCGTACACGAAGATCATCTATACTGGTGCGCCGCAATCATCGGGTGGTGCGACATCGGGGTTGACTTATGCGGATCTAACAATGACGGGTAACGCATCGATTGACGCGACCGGATTAACCAACGCAAAGGTGAGCACTTTTCATTTTGGCGGGCTTAATCTGGGTAAAGATTGTACGATAAATCTCGGCCTATTCGCTTTTACTGAAGACGGTGGCGGTTTACCCGAAGGTGAAGAGGAACTGTGGGCTGGGCACATTACTCAAGACCCAACAGCGACCGCCTATAATGCGACGACAAATCCAACTGGAACCTCCATCGTCTCGCAAAAATGGGGCCCAGGCATCACTCGCGTCACCGCGACCGGCGTCGTTGATCTGCCTGCTGGCATGGCGATTCGCGACGGTAAAGGCAGCTATCTGGTGGATGGCATCCACAATGGTCCGATCTCCACCACGGCTGGCACTCTGGGTGGCAAGGGAACGATTAACGGATTGGTGACGATCAACAATGGAACATTACTGGCTCCCGGAGGAAAGGGTGTAGCTGGGAAACTGACTATCAATGGTGACATTGCTCTAAATGGCACGCTCAGCATCGATCTGCGCGCGCCAGATTCCACGGACTTATTGGTAAACAGTGGCACAACCACAATTGGTGCGACCGGTAATCTTGCGGTCGGCATTTCTGATACCTTCCCTTTGGTTCCCGCTACCTACCGGATTCTCAATACCACAAATGGAGGTACCATCATTGGTTCGTTTCGCTCGGTAGCGATGCCCAGTGCCTCGTGGGCTTACACGCAGGGAGCCAATTTCATCGATGTTTACTACGTACAACTCTCGTTTAACGACAAGTACCCCGACCTCGGCGGCAACCAGAAGATTCTCGCCGCATTTGTTGATAAGGCCATTGCGACTGGCGTTGCACCTACGGCCCTCGTTGACTCGCTGAATCGAAAGGACGTCATCTTTTTCCGTAACGTGATCGATCAGCTATCGCCTGCCACTTACTACAGCTGGTATCCAGCCGCAGTTGAGCGCACGAGCGCGCTATTGCAGACCTTGGACGACCGAATCGATCAACGGGGTGAGCGCCTCGTGCATGCGTTTGATACGTATGTAGTCACTTCCAGGCAGGAGTCCTCAATTGATCGGAGCCCAACGCTTAATGTTGATTATTCCAATTTCGATACCGTATCGGTTCTGGGAGGGGTGGATTATGTCGTTTCCCCGTTGCTGACGCTAGGCGGTCTGATCGACTATTCGTCGACGGACACGGATCTGGACACCATGGAGAGCACGAGTACCACAGATAGCTACACCGGTGCGCTGTATGCGCAACACCGCCGGGGCGCCTGGCAGTTCCAAGCAGTGGGCTTTCTTGGTAAGGACAGCTATAAAGCGCAGCGCAACGTCCTTAATACCACGCTTGCCTCCAACTGGGCGAAAGGTAAGGCAGATGGCACGCGTTTAGGTGGCAGCCTCTCTGGCGCATATACATATCGCCTCCCTTGGTTAGAAATCACGCCGACCATCGGCGTGCAGGTCTTGGATTGGAGAGTCGATGGATTTACTGAGACAGAAGCCAACCAGGCGTCACTGGAATTGGCCAAACAGTTTGAAGTATCTTTGGCGAGCCGCGTGGGCTTGCGCCTTGCGCAGAGTTACAAGACAGCGCGAGGCTTCATTCGCCCGTATTTTTCCGTGACCTCACAACACGAATTTTATAGTGGCGACCGGACCATGAAGGCCAATGTCTTCGGCGAACGGGTGTCAGTAAAAGCGATCGGGCTTCAGCCTAATGGTATGCGATACGACTTAGGCTTAGATTGGGATATGACGCGCACCGCTTCCTTGCAGGTTCGTTATACTACAGAACGCGGTGGCGCGAGTGATGAAAGTCTCGCTGTCCGCGGAGGTCTGAACGTCGCTTTCTAAGGGGTCTTGTATGGGGGCTCTGTCTGTAGGCCGCAGCCTTGAAATGGGGTAGGTTTCTAGTTAAAGGTTGGCAAAGTGTGTTGTTCAGTTGAGCTGCAGCCTGCAGGCAGGGTCTTGGGTTGATTTCTTTTTTGACCTACGAGCCAGAAAAGAGGGGCGATGATACGATGGGTTTTGAGGGTTGTGGAGTGGTGTTTGTCCAGGTAGATGGTCTAAATTGTATGTACCGTTGTGGTTTACTTCTGGCCTTGATGGCGAGCTGCCTGGCCCTTCTCACCACCATTCCTTCGCGGGTTTGTGCAGAGGAGGTGCATTTCAGTACGCGTAGCTGGCTGGTGGATCGCGGGCTGCCTGACAATTTCGTAAACCAGGTGGTGCAGGATAAGCGGGGATTCCTCTGGGTCGGCACGGCAGCCGGCCTCGCGCGTTTTGATAGCGTAAGCTTCAAAGATTACCGCGACGCACAGACTTCAGCAGATTTTGTTTCCAATATCCGCGACCTAGCGGTGACGCCAGATGGTTCCCTGCTCACGGTACCGGCCAGTGGCGGTGTGGTGGAATGGAAGGACGGAAATGCGTCAGTTCACCCTATCACGTCGGTATTGGGAGATCTGACCGCACTTGATCTTTACGTGGAACCTGGCGGTGCGATTTGGGTGGGCGGGGATCCGGGGTCTCTGATTCGTTGGGCCAATGGCGTGGTTACGCGGTTTGGCCTAAGCGATGGGATCAACCGCCGCGTCAATCGGATTTCATTTGCCACGGATTCGCGCGGCCGAACCTGGGTGGCGTCGGGTGAATTCCTCGGTTGGCATCATGAGGGTAAACTAGTGCCGATCGACCAGCCGATGAGCGAGATTGGTACAGCTCTGCTAGTTGCGCCAGCTCGTACCGGTGGCGTCTGGATCGCCAGTGCGGAGCGTTTGCTTCGGCTTGAGAATGACCGCGCGATATCGCGCTGCGAGGCGCCGCAGTGGCCAGCCAAGCGGGCGGGCATCCAGTGTCTTTTTGAGGACTCTTCCGGGCGGTTGTGGATCGGGACTCGTCGCGAAGGTCTCTATATCTATGAAACAGGTGAGTTGAAAAAAGTGGCGCTTGATGCACGCGCGATCCAGTCGGTCATTGAGGATTCGGAGGGGAATATCTGGGTGGCGACGTTAGGCGAAGGGCTGTGCCGGTTGCGGCCGCAGAGCGTCACGATCCTCAATACACGAAGCGGCCTCCTCGAGGATACCAGCACCTCGGTGTGCGGAGATCCTTCGGGCGCTCTCTGGTGCGCCAATCGTAGTGGTGGACTCGCTCGCTATAAGGACGGTGTGGTTCAGCATTTTGGCGCGGTGCCCGGTGGCGGTTGGCTCTTTGCCTCGCGTGTTGCACCGGATCGCCAAGGGAACATTTGGATGGGATCCAACAACGGTATCTATCGGCTACCGTCCAATCGGCCAGAACAGTTGGAACTTATGCAACCGCCGATGCGCGGGGTGCATATTCTGCACGGCAGCCGGGCGGGTGATATGTGGGTAACCTCGAGCCTTGGGTTGGGTTTTTTTCACGAGGGTGTTTATCAAAACGTAGTCAGCCCCGCCGAGGGCATGTCCTTCCGCGTCGATGCCTTGGCGGAGAATAGCCAAGGCCGAATCTGGATCGCCACCAGCGAACTGCACGAGGTCAAACGCCAGATTCGCTTTTTCGAGTACTCGGCTGGCCGGTTGAATGAACAATTGTCATCGGAGGAGTGGGCTTCAGGCCCGATTCACACGCTGTTCTTTGATCATAGTGATTCGCTTTGGATTGGCGCTGCCGGAGGGTTGGTGCTCAAGCGGGGTTCCAAGTTCACGCGCTTCACCAAGGCGCATGGGCTGCCCGACGACGTGGTCAGTCAGATTCAAGAAGATGCGACCGGCTATCTCTGGATTGCGGGACGCCAGGCGCTATTTCGGGTGAAAATCAGCAACCTCCTGGAGATAGCCGATGGTAAGGCATCACGCGTGGAAGCCGCACTTTTCGGCGAAGACGACGGTCTTCAACCCGTCTTTGCGCCCAGTGGCGGCCAGCCACGGACGTGGGAAACTCCAGATGGCCGGTTATGGTTCACCCTGTATAAAGGCGTGATCGGGGTGGACCCAGCTGCTGTCATTGGACCGCGCGCTTCACCGCCGCTTTATATTGATGAGGTCACACTCGATCAGCGGGCTTTTCCGGTGGTCAAATCACAGCTGCATATTCCGCCTGGCGTCCAGCAGATCAAGATCCGCGTTGCGGTGCTGGACTTCTCTCACCCGGAGCATGTCGTATTACGCTACCGTCTTGAGGGTATAGACCGTGGTTGGGTTGATGCTGACGAGGATCGCACGGCCCGCTATTCGCATCTGCCGCCCGGCGATTTCGTGCTCACTATTCAGGCAGCCAACCAAAATGGCGTCTGGGTGGAAAAAGAGACAACCTTGCTCATCCATGTCGCTGCCGCCTGGTGGCAATCGCGTTGGTTTCTCGTGGTCGCCGCGGTTGTGGTTGCGGCCGTGATTGCTTCGGCTGCCCGCGTCTGGGCGGTGCGGAATCTGAAAGTGCGTCTCCAACGTCTCGAAAAAGAACACGCCCTTGAGCGTGAGCGTGCCCGGATCGCGCGCAATCTACACGACGAACTTGGCGGAAGTCTTACCCAGATCGGCCTGCTCGCTGAACGGCTCAAGCGCCATCGGAACATGGAGGAAATTGAGAAAACCCTGAGCTTGTTAATCCGACGTACGCAGGGCCTGGCCACCGATCTCGAGAGCATTGTCTGGACGGTCAGCCCGCAGAATAATTCCTGGGACCGCCTCGCTGCATTCATTGCGCGGTATGCGCGCCTGTTTTTTAATGGCACGGGAATCGAATGCCGCCTCGAAGGCGCCGAAGTCGTTCCACCGCTGCCTCTGGCGATCGAGGTGCAGCATGAAGTCCTGGCGGTCTGCAAAGAAGCGTTGAACAACGTGCTCAAGCACTCCAAGGCGACGGTGGTGACCCTCCGGTTGTCAATCGCCGCAGGTGTATTTGAACTCGTCATACAAGATAACGGCGTTGGTTTCGAGCCGACCCTCAAGGAGCATTCCGAGCGGAACGGCCTCACCAACATGCGCACCCGCAGCGCCGAGTTAAAAGGGCAGCTCGAAATAAAGAGCAGCCCCGGAACGGGTGCCTCTCTCCGATTGCTCATTCCTCTCTCCGGCGGAACCGAACAGTCCGACGGCAACATCATCTAAATTTTCATGGTCACCAAAGTCGCCCTAGTCGAAGACAACGCCGGCATCTGCGAAGAGCTGGAGCAAATCATTTCCGAACAGCCTACGCTTTCCTGCGTGGGCGTGTGCCGCAATGTCCGCACTGCACTGCAAAAAATCCCTTTGCTCGTCCCCGACGTGATCATCATGGATATCCAGCTGCCGGATGGTTCGGGAATCGAGGCCACTGCCCGTATCAAACGGTTGTTGCCCGACACGCAAATCCTGATGTTCACCGTGCATGAGGACACTGAGCAGATTTACAAGGCGCTGGAGGCTGGTGCGAGCGGCTATCTCCTCAAACGCACCGCCGCCCAGGACCTAGTGCGGGCGATTCAGGAAGTCAGGGCTGGCGGTGTGCCGATGACCAGCGACGTGGCGCGCAAGGTCATCCAGGCCTTTCACAGGCCTAACACCGGCGCGGCTGAAAAACTAACCAGACGCGAAGAGGAAATTATGCAACTCTTGGTCGTCGGCTGTCTCTCGAAGGAGATTGCCGATAAGCTCTCGATCGGGCTCGAAACTGTTAATAGCCACCTAAAGCACATCTACGAGAAACTCCACGTGCGCTCTCGCACCGAGGCGGTGGTCAAGTACCTAAAATGAAGTGAAGCTAAAGATGCTGCGCTGGGAAAGAGCATCATCCTCTGGTTTTGACAGGCGAAGACCTGTCGTTTTCCTGTATTACGGCTTATGTTGAGCGAAGGTGACGGCTTCCCGAATCGTGACGTTGTTTGGGAATCGTTTTGCTGCGTGTTCTAGAAGAGTTGCAATGCTTTCATGGGGGCGCCCCGCGCTGCGGAGAACCACTTCAGCAAAGAAGGCCCAGATGTCTTCGGAATTTTGGCCAGCCTGTACTGCACGTCCGAGTGGATCCATGATGGTTCTTGTTTCGGCGACGGTCAGTTTTTCCTGGGGTTGTTTTTTAGCGATGGCGTCTCGATAAAGCAGGCTCGCTTCCACGATGAAGACGCGTGCCGGGGGCGCGGGTAGGGCTAGGAGTGCTTGTATGATCTTACGCGCCCGACCCAACGAACCTTGCTTTTCTTCAAGCCCGGCGAGAACGGCGAGCATGGCCGGCTCACGTTCACCGCGCCAGTAAGCGATGCGCAGAATGTTGAGCGCGAGATCAGGCTTACCTTGAGTGATGAGTGAGTCGGCTTGCAGCCGGGCGACCTCGGATTGGGTGGCTTCGCGCACCGTGATCGTCGGCATGTCGGGGAGACGGCCGTTCAGTTCGGTGGATTTGTAATTCGCAAAAGAGCGTGAGTATTTTGCCAGGTTGCCCTCCATTTTTTCTATGCTGATCCCGAAAATCTCCTGGAACTGTTCTGGGGTCACTTGACCCTGACTTTGCCGCTGGACCAGCGTCATGAATTTTTCGGCGTGTTTGCCGTCGTCTCCGTAAAGTCCATAGTGGGTGAAGGTGGCGGCCATCAAATCCTCCTCGTAGCTCAAGCCAGCTGTTTTTGTAAGCAGGGCGGCCAGAGGTGGCATTTTAGTTTTATCCAGAGTGGCAAGAATGTTGGCGAAAGTGATGCGTGTGGGGGTAACCTGGGTCGAGGCGACCAGCCATCCCAGTCCTGAGCAGAACCATTGGGGCGGGCGCTGGGGAAAAGACTCCACCGCATACACCGCAGCCCTGTGACTTAGATCGGCAGCAAGTTGCTCTTCAGAAGGTCGGTCCTCCGTGTCCGCGAGCGGGATATCGGCGTTGATCTGAGCAGCAACCACACCATTCTTGGCGCGAACCCGTGTGAACCCAGCGGGTAATGGACGGAAGTCCTTTTTAAAGGGCGATCTTTCAAGCGTGGTTGGGTTTCCGTCTTGAACCATGCGGGTGCCCAACGGATTAGTTTCGATCTCTTGCACAGTACCAAAGCCCTGGTCTGGCCCTAACAACTGAAGACCCGTTATATACCTATTTGAATCGAATCCGTCCAATTGGGGTGACGCGGCTGTTATGGGCTCGCCCTGCCATGAAAGTGCTGCTGGCTGATTAACATTTGTTGCTGCTTGTTTGGTTTGATCCAAGACCACCACCATCGGTTGCTTGGGCAGGGCCTGTACAATCATGGGCCAGAGCAAGGTGCCGGCGAGTTGTCGAAGTTGGAGTTCTTCCACGAAGAGCCGCGTGTTTTTTTCTGAAAGATTGGAAAGCACTTCGTAGCCTGGCGCGACTATCACTTTGTTGCCCTTGGTCAGCTCACCCGCGGGAACCGAGACATAGCGCCAAGACTCCGGTGGTGGTAACACGCGCTCACCCTCCACGACGTAGGGATCCATTTTGATGATAACCTCTGAGGAAGTTTTTTCTTCCGCCCGTGCTGGAATCAAAACGGTGGACATGCTAAGCAAAGCTAGAAAACCGAGGGACCATTTCGGAGTACTCATGATTGCAAATAATGCACGCTGGCTTCGTCCGCGCAATATCAACTGCCGCACGTTGACTGTATGAAATCGCTGTGATCAGTAAAAACCAGTCCGCGCCTAACAAACGTCCGTCACTGGTGCTCGCGATAGTCCGTTTTTCCACCGGTTTTTGGCACGTAGTGATAAGTGCGGAGTTTCACCTGAATATCGAAAGCTGGGTTTTGGATCAACTGGATCATCTCGGCACCGGCAAGGAGGACCGGGCCATATCCATGCAATGCCCGCGCGTTGGCGGGACGCGCGTAATAATAAACTTGGTCGCTGGCGAAGGTTGTGCCAACGCAGGTGCCGTCAACCTGGCCATCATCTTTGATCCGCGTGGTCAGCCCAGCCCAGCCGGCCTGCGCGATCGAGCCATAGGTTGTCGGGCTGATCCAGCCCTGGTTGACCGCATGGGCGAGGCCATAGACGAACATCGCTGACGCGGATGTTTCCAGGTAGGAATCGTTTCGGTCCAGCATCTGATGCCAGAGGCCGGTGCCGGATTGGTATTGCGCTACGCCGCGGAGTAGTGCGCGGTGTTGCGCGAGCACGGCTTCATAGCCTGGGTGCTCTCTTGGAAGCACGTCGAGCAGGTCGGAGAGGGTGAGCACGGCCCAGCCGTTGGCGCGACCCCAGTAAAAGCGCGGAGCGTCGGGATTGTTGGCGTTCCAACCATGAGTATAGATGCCGCGTTCTTTGTCGAAAAGGCGGGATGACATCTGCAGCACATTTTTCACGGCGTCGTCGAACCACTTGTTGTCGCCAGTGAGGCGGCCCATTTCGGCGAGCGCGGGCACGCTCATGTAGAAATCGTCGGACCAAAGCGATTGGGCCTGCGGGCGCTGGCGGGCAAGCGTGCCGTCTTCGAGGCGGAACTGGCCGTGCGCAATGTATTCGCTCCAAGTATCAATCACCGGTCTCAGGTCGGGGCCAACCTTAGCCAAGCGCGCACGGATAAGTGAAGCGCACATCGCACCACAGTCATCGAGAGCGAGTGGTTCGAGGATGCCGCGGAACGGGTTGCGGCGGCCGAGGTGGAATTTTTCCTCTTGGGCTCGGAAGTACGGGAGTTTATCGGCGACGAACTGAAAGCGTTGGCGGGTAAATTCGTTGAAGCGAACGTCGCCGGTGACGGCCGCGGCTTTGAGCATGCCGGAGTAGACCACGCCCATTTCATAAGCCAACAGGTAGAAGTCTGCGTCCGTACGATCGAGTGTGGCGGTGGCGATAGGGTTGGTAAAATCGGTGACTAGCTGACCAGTCTTGCTGTCAACCACGCGGGTTGGAGTA
>Ga0302322_100003110_pt1 | contig 14160 bp, 9 predicted proteins | sample Fen_T0_2_FD_203757 | JGI IMG/M metagenome (GOLD analysis project Ga0302322, IMG submission 203757) | Peat permafrost microbial communities from Stordalen Mire near Abisko, Sweden - Fen_T0_2 | ecosystem: Environmental > Terrestrial > Soil > Wetlands > Permafrost | place: Sweden: Abisko... | reverse complement strand
TTCGCGGAACTGGGGCTTATGTATCACCCTTGAGGCTGCGCCGATACTCGCCCGGGGAAGCCTGCTTCAGACTCTTGAAGACCCGGTTGAAGTGGGTAGTGTTGCCGTAGCCCACCTGGAAGGCGATCTCGGACACCGTCAGGTCGCTCTCGCGCAAAAGCCGGGCGGCTTCCTCGACCCGCACCCGATTCAGATACGGTTTGAAGTGCAGACCCGTGCGCTTTTCCAGCACCTGGGAGATCCGGCTCTCGGGGATACGCGTTTCCTGGTGGACCAGGGCCAGGGTCAGTTCGGGTTCCGGATACTTCAGGGCGATCAGGCTCGTGATCCGCGCGAAGTCCGCTTCGTCCCGGGGCAGCACCGGCCGAGGCAGGCCGAAGGGCTTCACCCGGGTTCTCCGGAAGCGGGCCCAGCCGGCCTGGAGGAGCAGGGGCAGCGGGGCCAGGCAGCCGAGTAGGAGCGCCGGCCACCAGGCCCCCTCGAACACCACGCTGCGCAGTTCGACCCCCAGGGGCTTCCAGGGAGGCGTGAATTCGGACTCGCAGACGGCCACGGCCAGGAGCCGGGAGTAATCCGGGGGCGGCAGCTGACCCGGGGGCACGAAGTTCTGCCGGAACCACCACTCCGGCGTCTGGAATTCGGCCAGGGGGATCTCCGCGGTGCACCAGGCGCGGCTGGGCGGGAGTTCCCAGAAGAGATAGCGCCGGCTGAGCTCGGCACCCCGGTGGGTGCGGCCGGGGGCGTCCAGCAGGATCTGCACCCGCAGCGGATCCTCCGTGTGGGTCCGGTAATGGAGTCGCAGTGTGCTGCACCTGGAACAGTCCCGGATGAGACCATCCACGGAATTGAGCACGAGCCCGCCATAGCGCGCCGGGGCATCCGAGAGCTGGAATTCAGAGACGAGGGTATCGCCCTCCCGGCGGTAGGCCAGGGTTCTGGATTTGCCCCCGCTGTCCTGATCCGAGAAGCCATAGGGGGACCACTGACCATTGCCGGGCCAGAGCACCACATGCTTGCGGGTAGCCAGGGCCAGGAGGCATAAGGCCGCGAGCAGCGCGCTAAGCAGCACCGCCCACAGGCGCAGCAGCGCATGCCCCCATTGCTGTTGCCCCATCCATGCCATGCCACATCCATTCAAGACTTCGCACCAGCCTAGCTGCAATCACGCACGATCTTCCAGACTGGGATCAGCCAATGAATATCAGATCCCCACTTCCTTCAGAAATTTCCAGATATCGGCGTACAGCCCGGCCAGTTCCTTTTCATCGAAGTCCCCGTGCTTGCGGCCCTTCACTGTGAGCAGGCGGTTCTTGACCTGGACCTTGTCCAGGGCCCGGTGCAACAGGATCGACTGCTTGATGGGCACCACCGGGTCCTGGTCACCATGGATGCTGATCACCGGCGGCAAGCCGGAAGCGATGTGCTGCAGCGGCGAGCAGAGCTGGAAGAGGCGCTGCTTCTCGGCGAGATCACCGACCATGAGCCGGGTATAGCCCTCGGAATTCCAGCCCTTCATGAGCCGATCCAGGTCGCTGACCCCGTACCAGTTGATGATGGCGGCCACGCGCAGGGGCCGGGTGATGGGGTGGCCCTCGATCCTGATCTGCTCGTCGCACGGCAGAAAGCCCGTCATCAGGGCCAGGTGACCCCCTGCCGATTCACCGGAAACGACAATGCGGGCGGTGTCGAATTTGTACTTGTCCGCGTGTTCGTAGATCCAGTTGAGGGCCTGGCGGCAGTCGGCGATGCAGGCCGGGAACGGGGCCTGGCCGAGCAGGCGGTAGTCGATGTTGACCACGCACCAGCCGCGCTGGAGGAAGGGCAGCAGATTCAGATTACGGACCGCCTTCGAGAGGGAATTCCAGCCACCGCCGTGGATGTAGAGCAGGGTCGGCTTGCGCGCCTCGGAATAGCGCACCCAGGGCTCTTCGCCCAGCTGCCGGGCCGGCGCGTAGACGTCCAGTTTCAGTTCGACGTTACCGACCTTCAAGTAGGTGATATCCGGTTCGGTGATGGTCTGGGCCTGCAGCCCGGTGGCGGGCTCCGCGGCGCGCAGGCCGATCGCCAGCAGCAGGATCAACAGGGATTTCATCCGCAGGATCGACATGGCAACTCCAGTCAAGGGCTCAGTGGAAGGCGGTCACCATTGGATCACGGCCCGGGTGCCGCCCTCTGCCCGGCGCTGGATCTTCAGATCGGCACCCTGGGCGTTCAGCCACTTCAGCGCCAGGGGCAGGCCCAGGCCCGTGCCCTCGGGGCGGCCGCTCTCGAAGGGCCGCAGCATCCGAATGAGGGTGTCCTCCCCTAGCCCGGGGCCCTCATCCAGGATTTCCAGCAGGTTCGGCTGTGCGCTCACCTGCACCCGGGAGCCGCTGGGGCTGGCCTGGCAGGCATTTTCCAGCAGATTCACCAGGGCCTGGTGCAGTAGCAGGGGATCGGCCAGGGCCTCGCCCTGCCCGGCCACGGTGATCGTGCGACCCGCCGCCAGGGGCCGCTTGCGGATCTCCGCCGCCGCCTGCTCCACCGCTTCCACCAGATCCAGGGCGATGCATTCGGGATTCAGCGGCTTGGCCCACTGCAGGAAACGCTGCACCACGAGTTCCAGGGCCTCGGTCTCTTCCAATAGCTCCCGGGCGGCTTCTGCATGCCCGGCCCGCTGCAGCAGCTGGCCCCTGCCCTTGAGCACGGCCAGGCCGTTCTTCAGCTGATGGGCCACCCCCGCGGTCATCTCGCCCAGTTCGGCGAACCGCTCCCGCAGCTGCGCGCGGCGCTGCTCCTGCTCCAGGGCGGTGATGTCCTCGAACTGCAGCAGGGCACCCACCTTGTCCGGGGCCTCGATGCGGCGCAGGCGCCAGACCCGGCCCGCCCCCTCGCTGCGCCAGGGATCCCCCGGCGGCTGGGCCAGGCCCTGCAGCAGCCAGGGGAAGGGTTCCAGCACGAAGGCCGCCTCCAGCCCCACCACCCCGGGCCGCACCCCCAGCAGGCGCCGTCCCTCGGCGTTGAGGGCGGCCAGATTGTGCCGCTGATCCATCCAGAGGATGCCGATGGGCAGCGCATCCAGCAACCGTTCGTGCACCGTGCGCAGCTCCCCCAGGGAGGCGGCCAGCTGACCCCGCTCCTGCAGGCTCTTGGACACGGCCCCCAGCAGCACGTCGCCGGGCTCTTCGCGCACCGCCCGGCGCAGCCGGTTCCAGCGCGTGACGACCATCAGCATGCCCAGCAGCGCGAAGCCCACGGGCAGTCCGAGCAGAATCCAGAGGATGGCGGGATGGGACTGGTGCACGGAGGAATCTTAGCGGAGATGGGACTATCCTGCCCTCATGCTCGCGATTCCGCCCCCTCCGCCCGCCCAGGTGAGCCCGGCCCCCCTGGAGGCGGCCACCCTGGCCTTCTGCCAGGAGGTGGCCAGCCAGATGGCCCTGGAGGAACTGGAATCCAAGGCTGCTCCCCGGCGCCTGCAGCTGCTGAAGAAGCAGGCGCAGCAGCTCTTGAATGCCAGCGCCGGGGGCCCACTCCCCGGAGACCGAACCAGGCCCTTGCTGGAGGCGGCCCTGGGCGCCCTGGAACTGGCCACGGATCAGGCGGCCCAAGGAGAGCGCCGCTACGGCCGGGCCGCCAAGGCGCTGGCAGTGCGATGGCGCCGGGCCCAACTGGCCCTGGGCCTCCGGCATTCGCAGCTGCTGCCGGAATTGGAAGCCCTGGCCCTGCTCTACCGCCTGGGCGGATTGCGGGATGCTCACTGGCGCGATGAGGCCCTGCGCATCCGAGTCAGCCAGCCCCAGGGGCTCGATCCCACCCTGGAGAAAGACCTGGCGGCGGCGGTGGAGGATCACTATGGCCCCTGGCTCACGGTGGCCGAGGTCGAACCCATGCTGGAATGCTGCGGGCACCTGGCCCGGGTCTGGATGCGCCAGCGCAGCGATGCGGAATTGACCCGTCATGTCCTGGCGCTGGGTCTGAAAACCCACGCCACCAGGGTCTGGCGCCTGGTCGCCCGGCGTGCAACCGCGGACCTGCGGGAGGATCTCGCGGCTTTGGTGGGTCGTCTCGGGCCCGCCATGAGCAAGGAAGAAAAACTCCCGGAGCCCCTCCTCGAACTGGGCGAAGCCCTTCTGGGGACCCCCCTGGAGACCCACGGGCGCGCCCTCCTGAAACGCCTGGACGCCCACGCTCCCCGCGAACAGCGTCGGCGCATCGCCCGGCTGCTGGGGGACTGGGAGAACGAGGCCAAGCTCCTGGAAGCGGAACTGGGGGCCGCCCAGCCCACCGAGGCCCTGGCGCTATTGCAAACAGCCACCTGGCTTTTACGCGTCCATCCCCAAACCGACCTGCTGGCAGCGGGCACCGACAGGCTCATGGCCGCGACCCGGCAGGAACCCCCAGCCGAAGCACTGCCGCGGCTCTTGGAGGCCTGGATGGGCTTCCAGGAGGCCGCGAGCCACCCGGAGACGGCCCGGGAACTCCTGCGCCTGCGGCTCGGCCTGGCCGATCCCGGGGGCCAGGATCTACCGGATCGCTGCGCCCTCCTGGCCCGCTTGGGTCGCTGGGAGGACCTGGAGGCCCTGGTGACGCCCGCGCCGGATGACAAGGAGGGAACCCGCCCCTTCTGGCTCTTCCGTGCGGCCACGGCCCAGGGGCGCGCGGAAGAAGCCCGGCGCTGGATTCTGGCCTGGCTCGATCAGCGCCCGGAGGGCCCGGCCCCGGGGCTTTGCCAGGCCATCTCCCTGCTCCAGGATCAGCCCGAGCGCCTGACCGAACTGGCATCGCGCTGCGGCCCCGAGCTGCTGCCGGGACAGGAGGCTCTGCTGGCCCGAGAGCCCTGGCGCATCCTGGTGGCCCTGGACCCCGAGGCCCCAGCCGGCCTGCTGCCAAGCCAGGCCGAAGAGAACCTGCGCTGGCGGCTCGCGCGGCTCTCCAGAAACCATGACGGCAAGGCTCTGGGTGCCTTGGTGGAGGAAGCCGAGCGCGCTCTGGGCTCCGGCCATCCCCTGGTCGCCGAGGTACTGCTGGCCCTGGGCAAGGAGGAGAAGGAATCCGCCGCGGGCATGGCGCACCTGGAGCGGGCCCTGGCCATTCTGGAGGAGGCCCCGGGAGATCAGGCCCGCCTGAAGGTGGAGGTCGGCACGGCCCTGGCCGAGGTGCGGGCCTTGGATGGCGATGGACCGGGGCTGGAGCGAGCGCTGCTCCACCTGATGGAATTACTGGAATGGGCCCCGGAACTCGAGGGGGAACTGGCCGAACCGGCCCGGGCCCTGCCCGCCCTCCTGCTCCTGCAGCTTTGGCGGGAGCAGCGCCTGCAGGATATGGATGCGATCTGCCTGCGGGCCGAGGCCCTGGTCAAGCGAGCCCCAGGGAAGGAGGACGGACTCGGTCAGTCTGAGCGGGCAGAACCCATCATCCGTCCCATGCGCGTGGTCCTCGACCACCTGACACGCCTGCAGAATCAGCTCAGGGCAGCGGGGCTGCCCTAGTCATTTCTTGACCTTGAACACGAGGGTTGGCAGGGAGAGCCGCGACTTCTTGCCAATGAGTGAGAGCAGCTCGGGAAAACGCTCCTTCGGCTCGCTCCCGCTGCGCAAGGTCAGCGTCTGCTCGGCCTCCAGCTTGCCTGCCTGGACATGATAGGTGGCCGCGATGGTGCCGAAGTGATTCTCTTCCTTGAAGTCCTTGAGCCCGGACGTCAGCTCCCAGGCGGCCGGATAGCTCAGGGTGATCTGCTTGCGCAGGGTCTCGTCGAAATAGATCCGCACTGGGTTCTTCCGATCCTTGGCTTCCACCTTGGTCTTCAGCCGCGAAGCCGGCGAGAATAAACCGCCGGTGTGGAACAGCACCTCCTCTGGTGTCAAAGTCACCAGGTTATCGATGACGTAGTCCAGCCGGATCTTGAGCGGCTGCTTGTAGTCCTCCTGATCCACAAAGGAGTAGCTATTGAAGGAGACCTGGCCCTCGGTATAGGTCAGCAGGGTCTTGAGCAATTTCTCCGTCTCTGCCTTGTTCAGGTTCGCGAGGGAGCGGCGCATCGAGTAGGCATTCTGCCCCTGCAGGGTCCGCTCTTCCTGGACTCGCACCTGGCCGTCCTCCTGGATGGCCACGGAATACTGCTCCAGGGATTCATTGTTGGCCTGGTTGCCCATGGGCACCTTGATCAGCTCGGTGTCCCCGGCCGGGGCCAGGGCCAGGGCCCACTGCCCCTGAAAACGCTCGGGCACATGCGTGATGGGCATCTTCTTCATGTAGGGGAAAACAAAATAGTCCTTGCCGGCCAGCTTCACCAGCAGGGCAGGAATGTAGAGTTCGTCGTTGGAGAAGAAGCTGTCGTCGAAGTAGCCGTCCTCCGCGGAGTGGATGAGCAGATACTTCGCGGGAATGCCATTCAGCTTCAGCATGCTATTGGCCAGCCCGGTGATCTGATAGATGGAACCTTTTTTCTCGGCGAGGTTATCGGCGAAATTCCCCTTGAGATACTCGATCTGCATGTTCTCCTGCAGCCAGGTGACAGTGGCGTCCAGTTTCTCGAGATCGGTCTTGGATGACGCGATGACCTCCTCGGCCGTTTTCCGCACCCGGCCGGAGAAGACCGGATTCTTGTCGATCACATAACCACGGAAGCGATTGCCGAAGGCATCCCAGTCGGATGGGGTCCGGTAGGGCTCCACGCCGTGCAGGGAGAGCGAGGTCACCATGATCTCCGCGTAGTCGGAGACCTCCTTGAAGAAGGGTGCGAAGGACTCCGATTCCACCGCGGGTACGTCCTTGGCCTCGTAGGTCATGAGCTTTTTCCGGGCCTCCGGCTGCTCGGTGATGGTGACCGGCAGGCTGCGTCCGGGCCCCAGCAGCTTGAGCTGGGCGTTCCAATTCGAAGGATAGAGGTAGCGGAACCCGACTCTCTGACACGGGATGGAGAACTGCAGGGCCACCTCGTGATCGATCGGGGGTGTGCTGAAGCAATTATCGGGCTTGAGGACGTAGCCCTCGCTGATGACGCAGCCCTTCTGCACCTCGGGGTAGATGAATTTAAAGGTGGTGGCGCCCTTGGAATCCGTCTCGGTGGTGAGCTGATCCTTGCTGAAGCGCTTCACCCGGCCATCCGGATAGGTGATCTGCAGATCCGCGCGCTCCAGGGAATAGCCCTTCTTCGCGTGCACGACGAAGGTGCTGAGGTGCTGGGAATCTGGATTGAACAGCACGTACCGGCAGCTCTGGGTCTCGAAGAAGTCCCAGTGGGGGCCGGTGATGAAGCTCTCCTCGGTGACGTTCTCCAGGGCTGTATCCCGCTCCAGGAATACACCATCCACACCGGGGTAGCGCGCCTCCAGGGCCTTCACATCCACGGGGGCCGGGGCCGGCGGCGTCCCTCCGGGCGTAGTCTGATCCTGCGCACTGGGCAGGTAGACCAACCGTGGGGAGGTGGAGCACCCGAGCAGGAGGGCCATCAGCAGGATCGGAGCGGCGCATTTCATCGCGGGTTCCTTTGCAGGATGAAGGGCTTTCGGTTGAGCTGGAAATACTGCGCGCAGAAGGTCAGCAAGTCCGAGCGCTCGGGCTCCGGGACGAAGTGGAAGGGCTGCGAAAAGCTGTAGTCCAGCGTCGCCAAGTCCTCATGGGTGGCGAGCGTGGCCTGGAGGTAAGCCTTCCCGGGCGAGCCCAGGCGAACTTCCTCGGCTTTCGCTTGCAGACCGGCGCACTTCAGTTCCACCCGGAGCTTGTAGAAGTCGGGGCCATTCGCATCCAGGGGCAGGGCGTCCTTGCCGCGCTCCAGCAGGTCCCGGGACAGGACTCGAAAGGGGGAAGTCGGAACATAGGCCCGCAGCTCCGAATTCACCAGGAACTCGCTCAGATCTGCGTCGGCCTGCAGGGTCACGGCCTCCCGATCCACCGACAGCTCGGCGAAGTGATCCAGGGAAATCTTCGCGAGCAGGCGATTCAGGCCGTTGCTGAGCCGGTTCTCGAGATCCTGGGCCTTCAGTTCCTTTTTCCCCCTCAGGGCCGTGGATCGCCAGCCGTGGCGCAGCATGACCTTGGCTTTGCCGTGCTTGGGGTCGTCCGTGTTCGCGCTGATCTGCAGTTCCACGGTGGGCGTGGTCCGCTGGTCGGTGGTCCTCAGCCACCTGGGATTCTTGGGATCCAGCAGGAAGCCCCTGGCGAGCAGATCCTCATCCGGCGGATCGCCCAGCTCTGAATTGGCCGCAGTCGGATCCATGAAGACCATGCGCCCATCGTCTTCCATGGCGCAGATCACGTGGTTGAACAGCCCCAGGTTCAGGTCCGCGAATTCGGGTTCGAACTCGGTCGAGATCAGCATGGGATGGATCGCGAGGCCATGCTGGGCCGCGAGAACCGAGAGCAGCCAGGCCTTGTCCTTGCAGTCCCCCCACTTCTGGGAAAACACCTGGGCGGGGGCGTGCGGGATGAAGGCGTGGCCCCTGCCTTCGTCACCGATGTAGCGCACCTGGGATTTCACGAAATCGAAGAGCAGCCTCGCCTTCTCCCGGGGCGTCGCGGCCGCGGCGAGTTCCGGAGCCAGCAGTGCCTTCATTGGCTCGCTGAGCGCGCAGATCGGATCCACCTGTTCCCGGTACCAACGACTGAAGGCCTCGGGCGTGTGGGCAGTGATCACCCGATCGCCGATCTTCAGCTTGGTCAGGATGACCGCGTGCCGGTCCGAGCAGGGGTTCTCCGGAAGAAGCTCGGGCGCCGGGAGATTCAGGAAGACGATGCTGCTCTGTTCCGGTTTGTGCTCGATCACCGGATGCAGATCCCCGCCGGGTGAGTAGACGTCGAAATCCACCGTCACATCCCGGGGATGATCCACCACCAGGGCGAAGCGCTCCACCCGATTCACGGCTGGAATGGACACGAGCGGAAAGTAGACCGGATCGTCGTAGCTCACCGTGTAGTCACAGTTGAGTTCGTCTCCGGGCCTGGCCTCACCGGGAGGATCCACCTCGTGAACCCGCGCGGCCGGGGTGAAGGTTCCGACGCTGTGAGGGTAGCGGAAGGTGATCGCCTCCGCGGGCAGATCCCGGCCCCGGAACCGGCCCTGGATATGGGACACCTCGGTGCGGGACTGCTCGGCGATCTGGATGCTCGCATGGCGAGTGCCCTGCTGCGTCAGGATGGTCTGGTGGATAGAGACCGCTGAGCTGAGGGTATAGTGGGCCTTGTCCTGGCTGAGATAGAAATGCAGGGTCTTGGCGTAGGAGAGATCCGCACTGGTCTGCGCTGGCAGGCTGAAGGCGCAGGCAGCCAGGGCCAGGGATCTGAGGGCGAAGTATGCAATTTTTGGCATCAAGACAGACCTTCATCCCTTGGTTCGAAGCTGCGAAGTTGCCCCAATCGGGATCCGAACACGCCTGGGACCTCCCAGGGTATCCAGAGAAACAAAGGCCGTCTCTCCTGCTGACTCACCGGCAAATCCTGCTCAGCACGCAGGCGTGTTGAGTGACTTCACGGGAGAGATCGCCTTCTCATTCCAGATTCCAGCCCTGCAGCTCGACCACCGGCACCTCGTGGAGTTCCGCGCCGGGGAAGCGCACCTTGAGGGTGCGGCTCTCGCCGGGCAACAGGGAGATATCGTTGTCCTCCCAGAGCACCGGCAGGATGGGTTCCTTGCTCTTGGCGCCCACGGCCTGGAGTTCCAGGAAGAAGGCGAGCTTGTTCGAGGTGTTGGTGAGGGTCACCGAACCCTCGGCGGATCCAGACAGAAAGCGGCTCTCCAGCTTGACCTTGGCCGGGGCCAGGGCGTTCAGCGCGGTGAAATCGCCGTAGGATTTGTTTGGCATGACGTACCAGTTGCCGTTCTCTGGATCCAGCACGTCGGGTTTCACGGATAGCCAGTAGAAATTCTCGGCCAGCGGGGCCCCGTCCGGCCCGGTGAGCTGCAGGCTGAGGAAGTAGAGCGGACTGCTCTTGTCCAGAACGGGCAGAGACAGCACTCGGCTGGCCCCGTTGGCCGCGCAGGGCACCTTCAGCTCCTTCGTGAACACCTGGTGCGACGCGTGATCGAACAGGCGAGCGTGAATAGCCACTTCCGGCAGGGCCTTCAGGGTGTCGTTCACCAGCACCACACCGGGATTGGCGTAGTCGTACACCAGGTTCAGGGGCTGGCAGCCCTTGCGCGCGCCGTAGAAGGCGCCGCTGGGCATCAGGTAATAGTCGTAGATCTGCCAGACCATCTTGGGGAAGGCGCTGTTCAACATCCAGTCGATGACGCCGGTGGCCTGGGGGCGGTTGGCGCCGTAGGCCTCGAACATGGCGCGCATGGATTCGTAGTTGGCGGCCTGGGCCTTGAAGGCGAATTCCTGCACGCTCTTGGCGGCGCCGTAGCGGGCGTTGTAGGCCTTCAGATAATTGCGCAGATCGTTGAACTCACCCCGGGCGCAATGGAAGTCCCAAAAATCGTTGATGGGCCAAAGCTTGTCCTCGGGGATCATGCGCTTCAGGCTGGCCAGGGGCGGAATGGCGGCGCCGGGACCGGTCTCGGTATTGAAGCCGAAGGCACCGCCATTGTGGCGATCCTCCCACCAATAGTTGGGGGTCACGTAGTCATAGGGCCCGCTCATCTTGGTGCCCGAAGGACCGCTGACGGTGCTCAGGTGGGCCGCGCAGGAATTGAGCACGGGCCGGCCCGGATCCAGCTCCTGGAGATCGGCCCGGTAGCGCTTCTCCACCTCGGGCAGGGGAATGAAGTCACTGCCGATGACCCAGGTCAGGATGCTGGGATGGTTGCGCAGCCAGCGCACTTGGTCCTGCAGGTAGGCATCCAGCAGATCGGCGTCCTTGGCGTTGAGGGCCATGCTGTACTTGTGCTCGGGATTCTCCCGGGCCTTGCCCAGGTAGTGGGGCCATTCCCATTCGCAGCTGAAGCCGGCCCAGAGCAGGATGCCGTTCTGGTCGGCGAGCTCGTAGAGCTTCTGGCTGCAGCCCCAGAAGCCCTCCAGGCGAACGGTGTTGAGGTTCATGTGCTTGACGTAGGCGAACTGGGCTTCCAGATTCTGTTCGTCCTCGCGCAGGAACATATCGTCCACCCAGCCCGCGCCGCGGATCAGCACCTTCTGGCCGTTCACGGTGTAGCCGCGGGCGCCCTCGGGGGTGAGGTACTCACCCACGTCGCGGATGCCGAAGCGAACGCTGCGGCTATCCGTGGTCCTGGCGCCGCACTCGGCGCTGAGCTTCAGGCTGTAGAGATTGGGCTGGCCCAGATTCAGGGGCCACCACAGCCGGGGGTTCTTGATGCGCAGGGCCGGTACCTGCTCCGGACTCAGGCGCAGGGACTTCTTCTCCCGTGCCTTCAGGGTGTACGGCACTTCGAAGTGGAGTTGTTCAATGTCTCCCTTCAGGACGCCCGAAGCTGCACGATCGCTGTTGTTTGCGAGCTCGGCGGTGATCGAAAGCGAGGCTTCCTGCAGGGTCTTGAGCTCCACCGAGCTTTGCACGTAGACATCCTCGATGGACACCGCGCCGGTGCGGCGCAGCTTCACCGCCCGGAACAGGCCCATGTTGAGATCCTGGGGCCGAGGGTTCCAGTCCACGTAACCCATGATGAATTCCCCGCGCTGGGGCGGGAAGACCTCCACCGCCAGGACGTTGAGGCCCTCTTTCACGGCGCCCGTCACGTCCAGATTGAACTGGCGGAAGGTGCCGTAGAGCGACTTCTTGTTGGCGATCTCCTGGCCATTGAGCCAGACATTGGCCTTGTAGTTGATGCCCTCGAAGATGAGCCGGGTGTTCTGCTCCTTTGCCCCGTCCAGGGTGAATTCGGTGCGGTACCACCAGGGACCCTGGAAGGGGGCGGGATTGATCTTGTCCAGGTCCTTGCCCTGGAAGGGATCCAGGTAGATCTGGGCATCCACCAGGGCGCCCAGCACCGTGCAGGGCACCTTGGCCGAGTGCCAATCGGAGGTATCCACTCCCGGTTTGGAGAGCAGCTCGCCGCCCTCCTCGACCCGGGTGGCGGGCATGAGCTTCCAGCCCTCCTTCAACGGCAGAATGCCGTCCATTCCCGCTCGGTTGGGGACCGGAGCGGCCCCGGCGATGGCGAGTATCGTCAGGAATGAACCACACAGCAGCAGCCACTTCCGGATCATGAGAGCTCCGTCCCGTGCGGTTACGCACGCATCATCTAACTATGGCAATCACCCTCGGAGCCCAGGGGTGAAAGATCTGAAAGCACGGTCAGGGCCCCGCGAAGTGCCGGCATCACGGCGCGATCAGGATCGGCGTGCCGAGCGGACAGGCGGCCCACAGCTCATCCACCTCGGCATCGTCCAGGGCCACGCAGCCCCAGGTCCAGTCCGAATGGGAACCATGACCGTGGATCCCCACCGTGCCGCCCAGGCGGGTATTCCAGGGTGGACAGGCCTTGCGGGTGTTGGCCGAGGCGATGGCAGCGCGCTCTTGCTTGGAAATGAGGCCCTCGCGCAGACCCCGATCCGCCGAGGCCACGCTGGGATAGCTGATGCCCATGAACAGATGGTAGGCGCTCTGGGCACTGCGAGAACACACATAAAACCGGCCCTCGGGGGTGAGGTGATCGCCGGAGACGCGTTTATCCGCCAGCCCTCGATGGCCCAGGCCGACCCGGTAGGCCTTGATCTTTTGCCCGGAGGCCCAAAGCTCCAAGCGATGGGCGGCCTTGAAGATCCGCAGCTCAGGCTCGCGGAAGGGAAAGGCCACCTGGGAAAGCTTGGCCGCCGCCTGGATCCGCTCCGTGGCCTTGGGAATACCGGACAGCGAAGCACCCGCCGAGAGCGGCAGCGCCAGGACGCACCCCAGCGTCAAACCCCCGATTCGCCAGACGCCAGGCCGTTTCATGCTCCCTCCTCATCCTTCATCCTTCATCCTTCAGCCTTTTCTTCGCCCTCCTCCCAGCATCTTCTTGCCGAGGGCCTTCAGCAGATCCATGGCGGTCGACTCCGGCGCATAGGTCAGGCTGCGCTCGGGGAATTCCTCGCGCAGACCACGGACCACCGGGGAAGTCAGCAGATCGCAGAGTTCCCCCTTGAGCGCCACCAGGGTGCAGCGATTCCGATGTTCGAGACCCGGCTGGCCGTAGTTCAGGTGCGCGGGGGTGAGGCATTCGTGCACCGAGGAGAAGCCGGCGCCGCTCAGCAGGTTGACCAGGGAGGGCCGGGTAAACCAGAAGCTGGTGGAGTTGTCGGCCGAGGCCCAGAGGCTCTTGGCCTTCTGCTCGGGCGTGGCCTTCTCGGAGTGTTCGCGGAAGAGGGTGCCCCAGTACTCGTGGCCTTCATGATGGATCATCTTCCGCGGCTCCAGCGCCACGTGGGTGTCGACCACCACCAGGCCATCGGTCATGGCGAACATCGTCTGGACTAGGCGAATGGCGTCCAGTGCGGGCAGGTGATAGAGCAGACCGCTGCAGATGATCACATCGAATTTTCCGTAGGTCTCGATGGCGATATTGCGCACATCGTCGCGGCGGAATTCGAGGTTGTCCAGCCCGAGTGCCTCCTTGCAGAAGATGGCCTTCCGGATGTTGTCTTCCCGGATCTCGACGCCGATGGTCTGGGCCCCGCGCTGGGCGAATTCGATGGAGAACATGCCGTCCAGGCAGCCCAGGTCCAGCACCCTGCACTGGGCGAGCGGCTTGCGGCCCCAATCGCTGACGATCTGCACGATCCGCCTGAGACGCGTGTGGGGAATCTGCAGATTGCCCCGAGTCCATACCCCATACGGAAGAGGGATATCGTAGGTCCACTCCCCGTGGGCCTGCTTGAGTGCTTCCAGTCCCTGCTCCAGCTGTGCTTTATCCATCAGGCGTCGTCGTCCTCATCCTCGGGGTCCGCGGTCCCTTCACCGATCCCAGACCCAGGGGGGGCCTGCTGGGTTTTGTCCCCGCCCATTCCCTTGCCGATCTCGGAGAACACCTTGCCTAAGGCCTCCAGGGTCTCGGGGCGGGCGCTGCCGGTGAACTGGACACCGCTGGCGTCCATGGCAATGGCTCCGGTCAGGGGCAGGGTCTCGGCCACCTGGGTCATGGTGGCGTCCTTGCCGGTGAAGGCCTTCAAGACCGAAGCCACCAGACCCTGCAGGCCGCGGGGATCCAGGTAGAACAGGAAGCGACCATCCTTGGGCAACAGGGCCTCGGCGCCCTGGATGCCCTTGCTGGCCGACAGCGGCTTGCGCTGCTGAAGCTCGGCG
>Ga0302322_100003108_pt1 | contig 14166 bp, 15 predicted proteins | sample Fen_T0_2_FD_203757 | JGI IMG/M metagenome (GOLD analysis project Ga0302322, IMG submission 203757) | Peat permafrost microbial communities from Stordalen Mire near Abisko, Sweden - Fen_T0_2 | ecosystem: Environmental > Terrestrial > Soil > Wetlands > Permafrost | place: Sweden: Abisko... | reverse complement strand
CTTCATTATTGAATTGCAAAAACAACTTTGCCTTTGAGCAATAATCAACTTACCATATTAGTCACCGGGGCAAATGGACAAATGGGTAACGAACTGCAGGTGCTGGCTCCTGGCTTTCCTGATTACCGGTTTTTATTTGCTACCAAAGAAGAGTTGAATATTGCTAATGCTTTAACAGCAGAAAAATATTTTTCAGAACACACTATTGATTTCTGCATTAATTGTGCGGCCTATACCGCAGTTGATAAAGCAGAAACGGATTCCGAAAATGCGTTCTTAATTAACGCAACTGCTGTTGCAACACTTGCTACAGCATGTAATCAAAATAATGCACAACTGATCCATATCTCTACCGATTATGTTTTTGATGGCACGGCCAATGTGCCTTATAAAGAAACCGACAAAACAAACCCGGTAAGTGTTTACGGCAAATCAAAATTACAGGGCGAAGCATGGGCGATGCAAAATGCGCCATCAACAATTATCATCCGTACAGCCTGGTTATACTCTTCCTTTAAAGCAAATTTTGTAAAGACGATGTTGCGGCTGATGAAGGAAAAAGAAAGCATTAATGTAGTAAGTGACCAGTTTGGTTGCCCAACCTATGCTGCCGATTTAGCTATGGCTATCATGCATATTATTACATCAGGTAAAAGCAAAGAACAGCCCGGCATGTATCATTACTCAAATGCTGGTATTACCAACTGGTATGAGTTTGCCGTTGCCATAAAAAAACTTTCAGGAAGTAATTGTATCGTTAATTCAATTACAACAGATCAATACCCAACTGCTGCAAAACGGCCTGCATACTCAGTTTTAGATTCGTCAAAAATTAAAGAGACATTTAAACTGCATACTCCAAATTGGGAAAACAGTTTACAAAAATGCCTGGCTTTACTTAATTAAAAAACATCCGCCGTTTAGCAGATGTTCTTAAATATTTCAAACCTCATTTTATTTCAACTGAAACGTGTCCATAAACTTCGTTGTAAAATTCCCTTTTCTAAAATTCTCATCCTGCATCAGTTGCAGGTGAAAAGGAATGGTAGTTTTAATGCCTTCAATTACATATTCGCTTAAAGCACGGCTCATAGTATTGATGGCTTCTTCACGTGTTTGTGCAATGGCGATCAGTTTACCGATCATACTATCATAGTAAGGAGGAATTACATAGCCTGCATACGCATGGCTGTCAACCCTTACACCGTGGCCACCGGGCTGATGTAAAACAGTGATCTTTCCTGGTGATGGGCGGAAATCATTATAAGGATCTTCAGCATTAATGCGGCACTCAATGGCGTGCATTTGAGGAAAGTAAGCCTTGCCAACAATCTTTTCGCCGCAGGCAATCTTTATCTGCTCTTTAATTAAATCAAAATTGATCACTTCTTCTGTTACGCAATGCTCCACCTGAATACGGGTGTTCATCTCCATGAAATAAAAATTGCGGTGCTTATCTACCAAAAATTCAACCGTACCAACACTCTCGTAATTGATAGCCTGCGCTGCTTTAATGGCGGCATCGCCCATGCGTTGCCTCAATTCATCTGTCATGAAGGGAGATGGCGTTTCTTCCACCAGTTTCTGGTGACGGCGTTGGATGGAACAATCCCTTTCGCTTAAATGGCAAACATTCCCGTACTGGTCTCCTGCGATCTGTATCTCAATATGGCGTGGTTCTTCCACAAATTTTTCCATGTAAATACCGTCGTTCTTAAAAGATGCGGCGGCTTCTGTTTTGGCATTATCAAAAGCTTTTTCTATTTCTTCTTCGCTCCAAACCACACGCATGCCTTTACCACCACCACCGGCTGTTGCTTTTAAAATAACCGGGTAGCCAACTTCTTTGGCCGATTTTTTCGCATGGTCAACACTTTCCAGCAAACCTTCAACGCCAGGCACAACGGGCACCCCCGCAGCGATCATCGTTTTTTTTGCGGTTATCTTATCTCCCATCGAATTGATCATCTCCGGCGTAGGGCCGATAAATTTAATTCCATGATCGGCACATATTTTTGCAAACTTGGCATTCTCTGCAAGGAATCCATAACCGGGGTGAATGGCATCTGCATTGGTAATTTCAGCAGCGGCCATAATATGTGCCACGTTCAGGTAACTGTCTATACTGGCAGGCTTACCTATACAAACGGCTTCATCGGCAAATTTTACGTGTAAACTGTCTTTATCGGCAGTAGAATAAACCGCAACTGTTTTTATTCCCATCTCACGACATGTACGAATAACCCGTAATGCAATCTCTCCCCTATTAGCTATTAATATCTTTTTAAACACAATCGTTGAATTAAAAATTAAGAATTAAAAATTCGGTAACGGATGGCTCCGTTCTTACTTTTTCCACAGTATCCTGCGGAGAATTTTTACCTAAGATGGATCTACCAGGAACAAGGGCTGATCATATTCTACCGGGCTTGCATCTTCTACCAACACTTTTACGATCTTTCCCTTTACTTCACTTTCAATTTCATTGAAAAGCTTCATGGCTTCAATAATGCAAACCACTTTACCTGCTGTAACCTCATCTCCTACAGATGCAAAAATTGGCTTACCAGGCCCTGCCTGGCGGTAAAAAGTGCCGATCATAGGGCTTTTAATAGTTACAAGGTTATCTGCCTTAGGTTCGGCGGGTTTTGCTGCAACCGGGGCTGCCGCTGCCGAAGCAGGTGCTGCAGTGGCTGGTGCCGGTGAATAGGATGTTGCTGCACTTCCACCAGCAATAATATGTTGAACAGGGTCTTTTTTCTGTTTTACAGTAATTTTTACCCCCTCTTCTTCAATGGTAATTTCGCCTATATTGGTCTTATTGATGAGCTTTACTAACTCCTGGATTTGCTTGATGTCCATGTAGATTATTTAAAGGTTAATTTAAAAAATGAAACCGGGCTGCTAAGATAGGGTAAGATTAATCATAACTGCAACCTAAATTTTAAAAAAGCTGCAAAAAAGGTCATTTTTGGCCAAAAAAGCTGCATTTTAAGGCAAAAAACACCAAAAAAACACCAAATATTCAAAAATCGAAAAATGGGTAACTGATTACTCAGCTACCCATTTTTTATCTGTTATTCTCAGCTTATTCTTTTACTCTTTCAACATATTCGCCCGTTTTTGCGTTAACCCTTATCAATTCCCCTTCGTTTACAAATAAAGGAACGTTAACCGTAGCACCGGTTTCAACGGTTGCAGGCTTTAAGGTACGGGTGGCAGTATCGCCTTTCATACCGGGTTCGCTGTAAGTAACCAATAAAACAATTTTATCGGGCAACTCAACACCCATTGGCAGGTCGGTTTCTCCGTTAATTAAAACGGTCACTTCCTGTCCGTCTTTTAAAAACTTAGGTGCATCAATCATTGCCTCGGCAACGGTAATTTGCTCAAAAGTTTCAGTATCCATAAAACTGTAACCGGTATCATCCTTATACAGGTATTGGTAAGGTTTTTTCTCAACCCTCACCGGGAAGATGGTTTCACCGCTGTTCCAGGTTACTTCAATGGTGCGGTTATTATCAACACCTTTAAGTTTTGCCCAAACTTTAGCTGCTGCACGGGCGGTTTTATTTTGCCCGAATTCTATAACACTATACAGGCTGCCATCTACTTTAATGATCAGGCCTGAGCGCATATCTGCTGTTGTTGCCATATTATCACATTTTTTATCCCGATACTTATCGGGAGCGCAAAAGTAGGAATAGTATGGCTAAATCCGAAATTCAGTATTAAGTTGCTCTTTTTACTACTTAACAATCCATTATCAAACAAAGGAATTAGATTTACCAAAAATTTTGAAGGATGAAGAAAACAGTTTTTAGTTTAATTGCAATATGCTTTGTTTTCAATGTTTTGGCGCAAACAGACACCAGCCAGACCTACTATAAATCTCCAACCATCCCGGCTTTCAATCTTGCAAAAATACCCGATAGCTCTGTTTTTGTAAATGCCAACTTAAAAAAGGATATACCAACGGTGTTTATCTTTTTTGCTCCCGATTGCGATCATTGCCAAAATGCAACAAAAGAGATGGTTTCAAAAATGGAGCAGCTTAAAAATGTTCAGATAGTGATGGTATCCTGGATGGACGTTAGTTTCATTAAACAGTTTTACGTTGATTATAAACTGGTTAACTACCAAAACATCACGTTAGCAAAAGACCCTGCTTTTAACTTACTCAAATATTATGGTGTTCATTCTATACCGGATGTTTTCGTTTACGATAAAAAAGGAAAATATCTTGATCATTTTAAAAGCAAGATACCGGTTGAAGATATTGCAGCATTATTAAAATGATGACCGGTTACTTCACAAAGCGCTGATCCCATATAACTTCATCCTGCACAAGAATTCTTATGTCGTAAATGCCTTTAGGTAAATTATCCACGGGTATTTTGATCTGCCTGCTAAGCGAAGCGCACCTGAGTTTTGTAAACACCCTGCCGGTGGGCTGTTGAATGAGGACATTGATAACTCCCTTTATTGTTTCGGTTCCCCGGTAATCAAGTGTAAGCAAATCAGTAACCGGCACGGGATACATAACCCAACTATGGTCTGCAGCAGCAATAATCACCAATACATCCTGGCTATAATCAGTTCTCCCATCCACAAGTATTACCTTCAAGCGGTAATGATTCTCTCCCACCTCAATTTTTTTGTGTTCAAAATAAAACGGCCGTGTCTCCGCAGGCCGGTCAACATCCTGCAAGGCAATATCAGTCCATATTTTATTCCCTGAACTTTGCTGAATTACATAGGTTTTTATATCTGCAGAAGTATGTTGCCATTTAATAACAACTGCGTTTTTTCGGCTATTGTATACAGCACTGAATTCAGGCATTGAAATCATACTAAAACTATTCATATAAAGGCAAACAAGGCCGATGATACCCGGTATTTTTCGCATTTGGTATTGAATTTTCTTTTGCCATTGTTGCCAAAATCAAACCAGAACTTCACATTAAACAGTTAAAACTGGTATTGTTGGGTCTTCCAATCGATGCACATCCATAAAATGCAGTTTTACTAACTGTGTATTTAATTATCTTTGCAGCGCAATTTATTTTTCTACCCGTCTGCACCGTATAATGCCTGCGGACTTTAAACACAAATTCATATGAAAATAACTGTAGTTGGAGCCGGAGCCGTAGGTGCTACCTGTGCCGACAATATTGCCCGTGCAGCACTTTGCAGCGAACTGGTTATCCTTGATATTAAGGAAGGTGTTGCCGAAGGAAAAGCCATGGACCTGATGCAAACCGCTACCCTGCTGGGTTTCGACACCCGCATTACCGGAAGCACCAATGATTATTCAAAAACAGCGGGAACCGATGTTGCGGTAATTACATCCGGCATTCCCCGTAAACCGGGCATGACCAGGGAAGAACTGATCGGCATCAACGCCGGGATTGTAAAATCGGTTACCGAAAATCTTTTAAAATATTCTCCCGATGCTATCATTGTGGTTATCAGCAACCCGATGGATACCATGACTTACCTGGCACTTAAATCAAGTGGTTTACCAAAGAACAGAATCATTGGAATGGGCGGCATTTTAGATAGCAGCCGTTTTAAATATTACCTGTCAACCGCTATGGGTGTGCCTGCTACCGACTTACAAGCGGTGGTTGTAGGCGGGCATGGAGATACTACCATGATACCTTTGGCAAGATTGGCTACTTATCAGGGAGCACCTGTTAGTAATTATTTAGATGCCGAAACCTTGAAAAAAGTAGTTGCTGATACCATGGTGGGCGGTGCAACACTTACCGGCTTATTGGGTACCAGTGCCTGGTATGCACCGGGTGCTGCAGGTGCTGCGCTGGTTGAATCTATTGTTAGAGATGAGAAAAAGCTGTACACATGCTGTGTTTCTTTAGAAGGTGAATATGGCCAAAGTGATATTTGTATTGGCGTTCCGGTGGTTATTGGAAGAAGCGGTATTGAAAAGATCATTGATTACAAACTGAATGATGAAGAACAGGCCACCTTTAATAAAAGTGCCGATGCCGTACGGAATATGAATGCCGCACTGGAAAATCTATAAAAAAACTTCCTGAAAGCCCCGTAAAACGGGGCTTTTTTATGACCGGTTGCCAAAAATTAAAAGATATATGTTAACTTGGCAGCAAGTGAAACTAATCTGCAAAATATTCGCACTCTGCATAATCAGTATTTCTTTATACCAGAAATCAAATGCACAGTTAAACATTACATCATCCAGTAATGCGCAGGCATTGGTGCAAAAACTGCTTGGGCCTGGCGTTACCGTCAGTAATGTAACGCTCACAGCTCATCCAAAAATGACGGGTTTTTTTAATAATACCGGCGGCACCAACATTGGTATCGACAGCGGTATTGTATTAACAAACGGCCGGGCCAAAACCGAAGGTGTTGGTAATTATGGAGTAGATGGGAATGGCGCTACTACTGCAATTAATGTAGATGCTTTCAATACATGGGGCTACCCGGGTGATCAGGATCTTACGGATATTGTAATGGAAGCAACGCATGATGCCTGTGTACTGGAATTTGATTTTGTACCACTGGGCGACAGCATAAAATTCAATTATGTTTTTAGTTCGGAGGAGTACACCGATTTTTCCTGTACACAATACAATGATGCTTTTGCATTTTTTATTAGAGGCCCGGGTATTGTTGGGTTAAAGAACATTGCATTAATACCTGGCACAAGTTTACCGGTAACCATTAATAATATCAATGAAAAAGCATGTGCTTTATACCCACAGTATTTTATTAATAATGAAACCAATAAATTTTTTACGCATAATGGGCATATCAAAGTATTTACAGCCAAAGAACAAGTTGTCCCCTGTCAATCGTATCATTTAAAATTAGTAATTGCTGATGTGTTTGATGATGACCTTGATAGTGGCGTTTTTCTGGAAGCTGGCAGTCTTTCATCCAATGCTATAGGTATTGTTAACAATACACAAATAGATCAAAACAATAACTATTACCTGGTTGAAGGTTGCAGTGCAGGTTCATTTAAAATTAAAAGACCTAATGCAGAAACCGGTCCGCTGAATGTATCACTCTCCTATGCCGGCACCGCAACCAATGGTGTTGATATGCAATTGCTGCCCTCAACAGTAACCATACCGGCAAACCAAACTGAAGTTGTCATTAATGTTGTACCCATCATCGACAACATACCCGAAGGAATTGAACTGATAAAAATATATGCATTGGCCGGTGGCGGATGTGCCGCCAATACACCCACCGACAGTACCATCATACAAATAAGAGATTATGATACACTGGGCATTGTTCCAGATACTGCAAATATCTGCAGGAATACATCGGTACAGTTAACAGCCTATAATGGTTATGCTTCTTATCAATGGGATGCGAACCCAACTTTAAGCAGCCTCACGATACGGAACCCTGTTGCAACACCGGTAAATGCATTTACAACCTATTACTGCACTTCTACTTTTGGAACCTGTCATGGCCGTGACTCTGCTTTTGTACAATGGAAAACATTAGACCTTGTTTCTAAAACAGAAATAAATTGTAAGGATGCTGCAACAGGCGAGATACAGGTTGATGGAGGAACCGAGTGGACTGCCCCTGTTGAATATTCTTTAAACAACGGGCCATGGCAGCCAGGTAATATTTTCTCCGGTTTGCCGGTTGGCATGTACAAGGTAAAGGTGAGGGATGCTGCCGGTTGTATAGATAGTCTCGATATACCGATCACACAACTTTATCCCGATTTTTTAATAAGCAATATTGGTATATTGGCAGCCAGTTGTTCGGGCAATCCCGATGGAAGTGTTACCATTAATTTATCCGGCGGAAAAAATCCTTACCAGTATTCGCTGGACGGAATTACTTTCCAAAACAGCAATGTATTTAATCTTACAGCAGGCAGCTATACCATTTTTGTAAAAGACAATAATAACTGCGCTGCACTTCAGAATGTTGTTATTCCTTTAAATAACACAGTAACAGTTGAAGCAGGATTAGATAAGACGATCTGCGAAGGAAAAACTGTTCAGTTAAATACCCTTTCCAATGCAAATAGCTTTGCATGGACCCCGACATTAGCTCTTGATAACGCCAGCCTGCAAAGCCCGGTTGCCAACCCTGTAACAACGATCAAATATTATGTAACTGCTACAACTGGTATTTGTAACCGCGTTGATTCTGTAACCGTTTTGGTAAACCCTGCGCCAATAGCAAATGCCGGGCCTGATAGTGCTATTTGTTTTGGCAAGAATATACAACTGAGTGGCTCGGGCGGTGTTTCGTATTTCTGGTCTCCTGCTTCATCACTCAATAATAACCGGCTCCAAAATCCAACAACCATTAACCTGCCGGGCAACATCACTTATTCACTACATGTTGTTGATGCCAATGGTTGCAATTCATTAAAGAAAGACGACGTGGTTATTACCGTAACACGCCAGGCAATTGTTGATGCAGGCAGGGATACTGTTTTAGCCATCTGGCAACTCATGCAATTAAATGCGCTTGACATAAATCATGTAGGTTTTACCAGCTATGAATGGCAGCCCTATTACGGCCTAAATAATCCCTTAATTGCAAACCCAATTGTTAATTTAGATAAGGATATTACATACACGCTCCAGGCACGTACTGCAATTGGCTGCCTTGCAACTGATCAAATAAAAATACAGGTTTATAAAGGCCCCGATATTTATGTACCCAATGCATTCACACCCAACAGAGATTCCAGGAATGACATTTTAAGAGCATTTCCCGTGGGCATAAAAGACTTTCATTATTTCAGAATATACGACCGCTGGGGCACACTTATTTTCAGCACTACAAGCCCTGCATTAGGATGGGATGGTCGTATTAAGGGCACTGAGCAACCCACTTCAACTTATGTATGGATGGCAGAAGGAATAGATTATACCGGAAAAATGGTACAGCGAAAAGGTTCTGTTGTTTTAATAAAATAACAGCTGTTTATCTGCAATTGATTATTTGTAAAGTAAGAATCCGTGAGCTCCATACGGATTAACCAGTTAACGTTTTAACTTACACCATCTGTTATCATCTCTTTATTTATCTTCATTACTAATCCCTGCAAAACTTTACCGGGGCCTGCTTCTGTAAATTGTGTAGCACCATTTGCAATCATCGCTTCCACACTTTGGGTCCAGCGTACGGCACCTGTTAACTGGTCAATTAAATTATGTTTTATAGCCACCGGGTCGGTCACCGCTTTAGCCACTACATTTTGATATACCGGGCAGGATGGTTCGTTGAAATGTGTTGCGTCAATAGCTTCTGCCAGTTCTTCCTTGGCAGGCAACATCAATGGCGAATGGAAAGCACCACCTACGGGCAACACCAATGCACGTTTGGCGCCGGCTGCCTTCATTCGTTCGCAGGCAATTTCAATACCTTTTACAGTGCCGCTGATAACCAACTGGCCGGGACAATTATAATTTGCAGCCACAACTACCTCACCCGTTTCCATCGTCACTTCACTGCAGATGTCTTCCACCCTGCTATCAGCTAAATTTAAAACTGCTGCCATGGTTGATGGAGTTACCTGGCAGGCACGTTGCATAGCTTGTGCACGTATAGAAACCAGCATCAACGCATTTTCAAAACTTAAAACATTGTTTGCCACCAGTGCCGTAAACTCTCCCAACGAATGGCCTGCAACCATATCGGGTTTTGGTCCTGAGCCTGTCGAAGGAGACAAAATTTTAAATGCAATAACCGAATGTAAAAAAACGGCGGGTTGTGTTACATTGGTTTGTTTCAGGTCTTCATCAGATCCGCTGAACATGATATCAGAAATTCTGAAACCTAAAATTTCATTAGCCTGTTCAAACATTTCTTTGGAAGCAGGATTGGAATCGTATAAATTTTTTCCCATTCCACTGAACTGAGAACCCTGTCCGGGGAAAATATAAGCATGTGCCATAAGCAATCGGTTTTATCAAAAATAAAATTTAAATTTGATTAAAATTAAGATAATGAATTTGCCAACCAAAATATTTGGGCCGGAGCAATACAGTTACAACGATTATAAACTTTGGGAAGGTAACTGGGAATTAATCAACGGATATCCTTATGCAATGAGTCCGTCTCCAAAAAGGGGCCATCAGGGTTTTTCCGGTAAATTTAGCAGGCAGCTTGGTAATATTTTAGAACAGGAAAAACTTATGTGCAATTGTGAAGTTTATTACGAATTAGATTGGATTGTAAATCACAATACAGTTGTGAGACCAGACTGTATGGTTGTTTGCGGAGATTTTAAGGAAGATTTTCTTACATTTCCGCCACAATTAATTTTAGAAATTTCCTCACACACTACCAGGCTCAGAGATAGAAATACAAAATACAATCTATACGAAATGTATGGCGTAAAATATTATATCATTGCCGATTGCGATAAAAACACATTGGAAATTTTCGAGTTGACAGACAACAAATACAAACAAACGGACACTAAACGATTTAATCTTACATCAACATGCTCAATAAATTTTGATATACCTTCTTTATTTGATTAATGAAGTTTTGCAGAAATTAATTTCACAAACTCACTTCTTGTCTCATTCTTCTCAAACTCTCCCCAAAAAGCCGATGTGGTGGTAACCGAGTTTTGTTTTTGAACGCCTCTCATCATCATACATAAATGCGAAGCTTCAATTACAACAGCTACTCCAAGCGGATCCAGCGTTTCTTTTATTGAATTTAATATCTGGTGTGTTAATCTTTCCTGTACCTGCAGGCGGCGACTAAACACATCCACCACCCTGGCAATCTTACTCAGCCCGGTTATGTACCCATTGGGGATATAGGCCACATGTGCTTTTCCGTAAAATGGCAACATGTGATGTTCACACATACTGTACAATTCAATATCTTTCACGATTATCATTTCGCTAACATCTTCATGAAACTTGGCAGAGTTTAAAATAGCATTGGCATCCAGGCCATAACCCTGGGTTAAATACTGCATAGCTTTAGCAACCCGTTCAGGTGTTTTTTCCAATCCTTCCCTGCCTGCATCTTCGCCCAGCAAACTCAAAGTACTTTTACAATTCTCTATGAGCCCCGAAGTTGTTTGCTCATCATACTCTTCAATTTTCTTATAAGCCATTCGTTATAGTTTTCAGTTTAACAACAAATTTATATTTTAGTTTACCGGGTAATCCACAAAATTTCTTTCTGTTTCATACAGGCGGATCTGCAGATCATATTTTTCATCGATCTTCTCCCTTAAAATATTGTAGATCACAATAGCAATATTCTCCGCTGTAGGATTTAAGTTTTTAAATTCCACCGTATCATCATTCAGATTTTTATGATCAAATCTTTCAAGTATATTTTCCTGAACAATATCACTCAGTAATTTCAAATCCATTACATACCCGGTTTCAGGATCTGGCACACCAGTCAGCTTAATTACCAGTTCGTAATTATGCCCGTGAAAATGTGGGTTATTGCATTTGCCAAAAACCTGCTGGTTGGTAGCTTCATCCCATGCAGGATTGTTTAAGCGATGGGCAGCATTAAAATGTTCTTTACGGTAAACGGCTACTTTATTATTCATGATACCTGTTATAACAAATAAAGATTAAAATTTGTTCTTAAAATTTATAGTAAATATTCAGAACGAAAAAAGCTGAAGATTAGAACAGAAGTCTGCTGTTCAAACACATCAACTATTGAAAGCTAATTACGAATAAAGTTAGGCTTTGTTTGGCTTATACAGAAATTAATTGCCGTAGTATTCAACAAATATCCTGGGTGTTTCAGATAATTTTAGGCAGTGCAGTTGCACACCTGCAGGCAGGTGTGGTGTCAATTCATTCCAGATCCCTATCACCAGGTTTTCGATGGAGCAGAGTTTACCTTTCATAAAATCAACATCTATGTTCAGGTTCTTATGATCCAGTTTGTCAATCACATGCTCTTTTACAATAATACTGAGCTTTTTAACATCATAAACAAACCCTGTATCGGGGTCAGGTTCGCCTTTGAGTGTAACAAACAGTTCAAAATTGTGGCCATGCCAGTTTTCATTGGCGCATTTGCCAAATACTTCCTCATTTTTCTCACGACTCCATGCCGGGTTAAATAATTTATGAGCTGCGTTAAAATGTTCTATCCTGGTAATGTAAACCATTAATTATTCAAAATTTCCGCAAAGGTAACTGCTAAATCCTGAAATGTGAAGTGTAAACACGAAATTTGTGCCATGCAAATCCTAGTTATAGCCGCAACTGCACTTGAAATTGAGCCATTCACTGCTGCAAACAGCCAGGTTGATGTACTGATCACTGCTGTTGGCGTTCCGTCAACGATGTATCATCTGCAAAAACGTATTCAGCAGGTAGATTATGATTGTATCATACAGGCAGGAATTGCAGGAACTTTTAATCATGAGATAGCGTTAGGGAAAGTAGTATTAGTGCAGCAGGATTGTTTTGCCGATTTAGGAATAGAGGAAAAAGAAATTTATAACCCGATTTTTAATACAGGATTTGCAGGTAAAGATGAATTCCCTTTTTTAAATGGCTGGTTGATAAATTCAAACGAAACATTATTACAAAGCGATTTGCCAAAAGTAAAAGCACTTACCGTCAATAAAGTAAGCGATAGTGTTTTACAAAAGCAACAATTCTTGAGCACTTTTAATGCAGATATTGAAAGCATGGAAGGCGCTGCATTGCATTATGTTTGTTTACAGGAAAAAATTCCTTTCCTGCAGATCAGAGCAATATCTAACCATGTTGGTGAAAGAGATAAAACAAAATGGAAGATAAAAGATGCGATTGAAAATTTAAATTCTGAACTGGTAACACTAATTAACGGATTAACCAATTAACGGATTAACTGATGACTTTAACCTTAGGCTTTTCCCCCTGCCCCAACGATACTTTTATATTTGATGCGCTGGTAAATAATAACATTGATACCGGCGATTTACAGTTTGATATTGTGTTGGAAGATGTGCAAACGCTGAATGACCGGGCATTACAGGGTAAGCTGGATATTACCAAACTCAGTTATGGTGTGCTGCCATTGGTACTGGAAAAATATATTGTACTGAACAGTGGAAGTGCGTTGGGAAACGGCGTTGGGCCCTTATTAATTAAGAATGAAGAATTAAAAATTAAAAATATTGAAGACCATTTGATAGCCATACCAGGCGAACATACAACGGCTCATTTACTTTTTTCCCTGGCCTATCCTGATGCAAAAAATAAAATTTTTCTTCGTTATGATGAGATCGAGAATTTTGTATTGGATGGAAAAGGACTTGGTGTGATCATTCATGAAAACCGTTTTACGTATGCTGATAAAGGCTTGCATAAAATTACCGACCTGGGCGATTACTGGGAAAAAGAAACCGGCAAATCCATTCCGCTGGGTGGTATCGTTATAAAACGCTCTATCGATAGTAAAATTAAAATACAGGTTGATAAGCTGATCAGGCAAAGCATTGAGTATGCTTACAAGCATCATTATAAAGAGTTGACCGGTTACGTGAAAAAACATTCGCAGGAAATGAGTGAGATAGTAATGCGTAAGCATATTGATCTTTACGTCAACAACTACTCAATAAACCTGGGCGAAGCCGGGAAAGATGCCGTGAAAAAACTGTTATCGGTTTTTCAAAACACGCATGCACTTTATAAAGTACCGGTTACCGAAATCTTTTTAGAGGAAGATGTTTAGCATTCATTTTTATCCAATCCTTCCTTATACACTTCCAGGCATCGTTTACGGGCAAATTCATGATCAACCATTGGTTCGGGATAATTCATTTCATTCAGTTCGGGCACCCATTTATTTATATATTTTAATTCAGGATCAAACTTTTTCGTTTGCAGGTACGGATTAAAAATCCTGAAATACGGGGCAGCATCACAACCACTGCCAGCCGCCCATTGCCAGCCGCCATTGTTTGCCGCCAGGTCAAAATCAAGCAGTTTTTCGGCAAAATAAGCTTCGCCCAGGCGCCAGTCAAGCAATAAATGTTTGGTTAAAAAAGAAGCCACGATCATGCGCACCCGGTTATGCATAAAGCCCGTTTCATTCAGTTCCCGCATGCCTGCATCTACAATAGGATAACCGGTTTGTCCCTTGCACCATGTAGAAAAAGCTTCTTCGTCATTTCGCCATTCAATAAAATCG
>Ga0302322_100003107_pt1 | contig 14166 bp, 14 predicted proteins | sample Fen_T0_2_FD_203757 | JGI IMG/M metagenome (GOLD analysis project Ga0302322, IMG submission 203757) | Peat permafrost microbial communities from Stordalen Mire near Abisko, Sweden - Fen_T0_2 | ecosystem: Environmental > Terrestrial > Soil > Wetlands > Permafrost | place: Sweden: Abisko... | reverse complement strand
CGCGGCGTACTACCCGGAGACCAACGTGCTGGTGCCTCTCCACAGCGTGGCGGAGCGCAGCAACCAGCCTGCCTTCAAGTCGATCCCGATCCGCATCGAAAGCTCACCCGCCGCACTAACGACACGGCAGCCGGTGTCACCGTGAACGCCAGGCTCGCACCCAGCGTTCAGGTAGCCGCCGTCGACGCCTGGCGCTCGGCGCCGCCCGACCAGGCACTCCAGAACCACCCGGACGAAGTGGCCATCGAGGAACCGCTCGAGATTCGCGTTGCTGGAGAGCCGCTCGCCGTCACGATGCGCACGCCGGGCCACGATCACGAGCTCGTCGCGGGTTTTCTGCTGGCTGAAGGGCTGATTCAGTCGCGCGCCGATTTGGGCGGGATCCACCATTGCGCGCGACTCGGCAGCGCGGGCGCGCACAACACGATCGAGGTCTTGCCCGCGCCAGGAGTGGTTCTTTCGACCGAGGCCACCCGCCGCATGACGCTCTCGACTTCGGCCTGCGGCATGTGCGGTCGCAAATTGATCGATGATTTGCTGGAACGCTTGCGCCCGGCAGCGCCTTCGGCGCTTTTCGAGAGGTCTTTCATCGCGGGACTCTCGAGCGAGCTAGGCAAGCAGCAACCGAGCTTCAAGCGCACGGGCGGCTTGCATGCCGCGGGCATCGCGCTCGATGCCGGTGGTCTCCGCGTGGTGCGTGAAGACGTGGGCCGTCACAACGCCGTCGACAAGGTGATCGGTCGACTCGTGCTCGATGGTCAGTTGCCAGCGCCGGGAGGGGTACTCGTGGTCAGCGGGCGCACCAGCTTCGAGATCGTGCAAAAAGCGCTGGCAGCGGGCTTGTCCGGCGTCGTCGGCGTGTCTGCGCCAAGCTCGTTGGCCGTCTCCACTGCCGCGCGCTTCGGTCTACTGCTGTGCGGTTTCGCGCGCGGCAACGTATTCAACGTGTATGCCGGCCCGGAGCGCCTGGCCGACTAGGACCGCCCCGCCGCAGAGTCGTCAGCGGCACTGTGGCCACGCCGCACGGGCGCGAGTGCTCTCACGGCTGAACGAACTGAACGAGCAATTGGCTCTTGTGCTCCACCTTCGGCTGCACGGCGGTCACTGTCAAATCGAGCGCAAAAGTTCCGACCGCCTTGCGATCGCGCAATGTCAAAAACAGGGGCGGCAAGCTGACGCTCGAGGTGACGCGGACGACTCGACAGTGTGCGCGCGTCGGCGAGTCCAACTGCCAGGACCGCGGCGACGGCTCGAGCGCCACGATCGGCGTCTTGCGTACGGTCTTGGGTGGCGGCTCTTGTTCCACGAACATCATCTGCAGATCCTCGGGGACGCTGATCGAGATCAAAACGTCTTCCGCGGTGTCCGCGCCGGCGTTCTGCAGTAAGAGCCCCGCTCGAGCGGTGACGCTATTGTGCATCTGGTGTTCGTGCACCGCTGCGCGATAAACATTGGCGGCCTCGGCCTCGGCGCTACCACCAGCACGGGGCGTGTAGCTCGAGCCGAGCGGCGCGGTCACGACCAACACCTGCTCGACTTTGCCGTTGGCAAAGGTCACGTGCAGCTTGGCGCCCGCCACGTCCGAGCGGCGGCTCACGGCTCCCGCCGTTCGGCCAAACCGCATCCGGGCACTTTGCAAATCATAGGCAAGCGTAGCTCGTTCTCGCGCCCATGGATAGCCCCGCGGCGATTTTGCTTGTCCTTGGCGGGGTCATTCTCCCGAGCTGCGGTCGCTCCGGCACGGCCCCCGATGGCCATGGGCATCATTTGCTGGGCGGGTGAACGGATGGGGCAGGCGCTTACTGCCCCAGCCAACTCTTTCCGGAGTTCAACCAGCGGCGATGGCCGCGCCCAGATCTGCGTTCGAGTATGCCTTGCCGGCGATTCCCCAGGCGCCGTCGACGGCATAGGTGACGCTGACGAAAGTGCGAGTGCGCGGATGTTCTCCGGCCTTGAGTTCGTCAATCACGTCCGTGACGCGCTCGACGAACGCTTGCTGGACCTGTCGGTTGGGAAACGTGACCGAAGGCACCTTCACCTCGACAACCGCCAGAGATTGCGGTTTGCCATCGACGTACGAAGTCCCTTCCGGCAACACCGTGACATGACCGATCACATTGGGGGTCATGAATTTATTGCCCCTGAGCCCGTGCACGTCGAGCAAAATATCGGCGATTCGCGAAAACACGGTGCGCTGGCCATCAGTGGTCAGTAGGCCCGGGCTGAGCTGGATTGCGATAGGCATTGGTTCCTCTTTCACTAGGTTTGAGTAGTTGTCCCTGCAGCAGGAAAAGCGCCGCACCCTTCGCCCTACGAAGACCCACGGCGCGCTCCCACCAGGCAGCCGTCGACTGCGCTATCATACATAGCGATCGTTATACCATCGTCAAGGCATTGGATAACGATTCCGATTTAATCGGGCTTACCGGTTGGCGCGCGAGAAAATTCGGTTCTCGGAAGCCCCCACCGACCTGGCTCCATGGCGATGCGCTTGCTACCGTGCCAAGCACGATGCGTTACAGTGCCGAGCACAAGGAGCAGACGAAACGCCGGATCCTAGCGGCAGCGGGTCGCGGCTTTCGGAAGGAGGGCTTCGGCGTGATCGGCGTGGACGGGCTAGCGCGCGGGGCCGGCGTTACATCCGGCGCGTTTTACGGCCACTTTCGCTCCAAGGTGGAGGCCTTCCGCGCCTCCCTGACGGGCGGTCTGGACGAGTTCCGCCAGGCCATCGAACAATTCCAAATGCGCTTTGGTCAAGGCTGGGTCGAGTCACTCGCCGACTTTTACTTCACCGAGCGCGTCACCTGCGACCTAGCGGATGGCTGTGCGTTGCCGAGCCTGACTGGTGACGTTGCGCGCAGCGACGCGAAGACGAAAGCGACTTTCCAAAGAGAATACTTGGGCATCGTCGCTGCCCTCGCCAAGGGCTTACCGGGCAGCAACGCTGAGGGCCGTGAAGCACGTGCGCTGGTGATGACCGCGCTGTTCACCGGGGGCGTGACGCTCGCGCGTTCGGTACGCGATAAAGCCATGCGGGACCGCATCGCGCGGGTGCTACGTGATGCGGTCGTCGCGAGCGCGCGCGAAAGATGAAAAGTAGTTCGCGAGCGGGAGGCTTGCCATCTCCGCTGGAATGATCGCTTACCACCCGATTGATCCGCCCCGCAGAGCCCTGAATTCGTGCGGCCGGCGCGAGTTCCTGCGGCGCTTGCCAACTGGCTTGTCGAGCGGCCAAGTTCAGAAAGTATTAGTGAAGGCTGGGCCGCGAGACGCGATAGGAAAGCCCGAGACAAATACTGGAAGCGGTTCCAGGTTCGCGATTGCTTTACTCTGCACATGGAAAAGCGCGCTTTTCGTTGACTACTGCCGATCTCCATGGCTCATTGCGTGATTCGGCGGCGGTAAGTTCGAGATCCATTCGGCTTTGTGGTCTTTGTTGGTTCGGAGTATTTACGATGCGAAAGTATCTAGGGCTTGCGGTGTTGGCGAGTGCCATCGTGGCCGGAGCGGGAGCGTGTAGTTCCACTCCCAAGGGCAGTTCCCAATTCCGCCCGCTCAATGGCGCTGGGTATGGCACGGGAGCGTCGGCTGGCGTGGGTTCGGGCTTCAACCCAGGCTCCGGCGGCGCCGGCTTCGATCCAGGGAATCCCAATGGCCCGAACGGTGGCGCGCCGCCCGATGCAGATCCGACCAATCCACTCCTCACTCATCCAACCTGCCAAGCCGGCAATTGCCCTGATTTTCCCGAGCTGCCGATCATGGGCGACGGCGTCCCGAGCAACGCGCCGATGCTCTTCGGGGCTGCGGACAACTTTGCGCAAGGAAGCCTGTGCGTGCTCGAACCGCAGCTGTCGGCTGGTGGCAAGCCCGGGGCGATGCTGCCCGCCAACTGGGTGCGCCCCCGCTTTCGCGTAGCGGGCGTGCCCGCTGGGATCGATGTCCTGGAAATCCGCCTCCACTCCCCGGTCGAAGCTCATGATTTGGTGGCCTACACCAAGTACAAGGCGGCGGCCGATGGTGCCGCTCCTTCGTGGTACCTGCCGAAGGAGATCTGGGAGGGCGTGCCCACCGCGATGTCCCCACGGGCGGGCGCGGGCCTCGCCAATAACGCGGGCGGTCAAGCGGTCACCGTGACCATCCGCGGCATCAACTCGACTGCACCGGCCAAGCCGATCGGCGTTCAGGGTGATTTCAATATCGCCCCAGTCGTGGCTACGGGCAGCATGGTCTTTTGGACCGTAAACTCGGGCAATGTGACGCCTGACTCGAGTAAATTGCTCGGCTTCGCAGTCGGTGACGAGGGCGTCGCCAATGCGCTCACCCTGCCACAGGTCAAATGGGCCGGCGAAATCGGTGAGGACGGCGCTACGCTCCGCGGCTTCTACGACAAACCGAAATTGACGAGATTCGTCGACGGACAGGTGCGTTGCATCGGCTGCCACGCCACGATCCCGCAGGACCCAGCCGCCGCCGCTACCGGCGGCAGCGTGCTCTTCGGCGATGACTGGCCCTGGTCAGTCGCTGGCGCCGATCTCAACACTGGCGCGGTGCCAACCGCCCTCGCCGCCGGCGCTCAGGCGATCATGAAGACGCCCTGGTGGGGTCAGCAAAGCATGTCCATCGGGCATTGGACCACCGGTGATCACATCATCATCACCAGCTATGGCACGACCTTCTTCAACGGCGAGGCCCGCACCCTGCCGTGGTCCAAGCTCCCCAGCTACAACGGCACGGACGGCGCGACGTTCGACGACAAGATCAAGTGGCATACGCTGGCCTGGGTCAACGCGGACTACAACGCGGCCATCCCGGTGACGATTTCCCCCGACAACGACTACGGCAAGCCCGAGCTGGACATGCGCAACACCATGGTCACCGCGGCCAAAGGCACCGGCTGGGGCACGATCGCGACCGGCGATACGAAGATCAGCGATGTCAGCCCGAACTTGAGCCACGACGGCAACACCATCGTGTACGTGACCACGGACTATTCCCCCGATGGTCACCCGGATGCGACCGCCACGGTCGCCGACGTCAGGACGGTGCCGTACAACAGTCATTCGGGCGGTACATCGGCACCCCTGGCCGGGGCGTCGGATGCGAACCTGCTCGAGTACTACCCGTCCTACTCCTGGGACGATAAGCTGATCGCCTTCACGCAAGCACCGAAGAAGTCCAGCGCCACCTCTGCGGAGGACGGCCCGTACTACAATCGCTTCGGTAAAGTGATGGTGGTCCCAGCTGGCGGTGCCACCGCCACCCAACCCGCAGTCGCGCTCGAGGCCAACGACCCGGGCACTTGTGGCGGTGATAGCCTCACGACCGGAATCATCAATAGCTGGCCGAAGTGGTCGCCTGACGCAGTCCATGTCAAGGCCAACAACAAGACCTATTACTTCTTGGTCTTCTCTTCGGCGCGCAAGTACGGCGATGAGTTCTCCAAGCAATTCACGTTGCCAGTAAATCCACTCTCCACGTTCAAAGGGCTGCCGCAGTCCTCACAGCTGTACTTGGCAGCAATCGTGGTCGATGACGCAACGGGGGCGATCACCAGCTACCCCGCCGTGTACATCTGGAACCAGAATCGAACCCCGGGCGCGAACGGGACGTCGGCCGCGACCCTGAATTACAGCAACCTGACGCCGGCCTGGGATCCGATCAAGTTGCCGGATCTGGTCATCCCAGACGTGCCCAGCGACATGATTCCGAGGTAAGCGTCCACTCATCGCGAGCACAACGGAGGTCGAGTGATCGCTCCCCGCGGTGCTCGCATTTTTGTGGCTCAGAAATCGGGATCTGACCGCGAGACCGACGAACCGCGGGTGCAACTAGGGGGAGTGATCGTCGAGCCACGCCCTGAGATCCCCGGCAAACGCTCGGGGCTCGCTCATCGTGATCATGTGGCCTGAATTCGGATAGTGGCGAACGGCGAGCACTCGCGCGCCACTCGGATAGCCGAGCGTGAGTTCGGTCGGCGACTCGAGGACCGTCACCGAACCAGAGATCGACTGCAGGGCTGGCGCCAAGGCGACCTCGGGCACTACCAGGTCGCGCTGGCCGTCCGTGATGAATGTCGGCACGTGCTCCGCGTTGTCCAAGAACGCGGTACCGATCAGATTCTGCGTGCGCCAGTCGGGGTTGGTCGAGCCCTTACCGGGCGTGAGCGGCGAGTACGCCAGGTTATAGCTTTGTCCCTCCGGGAGCGGCCCGAGCAGTGCCGCAAGCGCGGACTGCTCGGGGGTTTCCTCGTCCGCGATGCTGCACTTGAAACCTCGCGCGCGCTCGCTACCCGTCAGGCCAACAATGGTCTCGAAGTGGGCGCCATACAAGGCCTCGGCGTCGGCCGGTGATACCTGCGCGGCGTCCGCAGCGAAGATGCGAGCGTCTTGCTCTCGAGCGGTCAACATATAGTTGTAGGGGCTGCGAGCGTTGCTGCGGGCGCACGCGCAAGCGTCACTGACCGTGCACGACGAGGGCAGGCTCGCTTGCACCGCGGCGAGCAACGCGGGACTCTGACAGGCGGCCTGAATCGAGATCGCGTGGGCCGATCCGACCAGCCACGGTTGCAACAAGATTTGTCCGCTCAAGTAGCGGTTGCGATCGACACTCGCGAGAGCGCTCTGCAACGTATCGTCCTGATAGGGCGCGAGTGACCAAGCTTGCCTCAGGTACAGAACGATCCAGCTGATGCGCACCCCCGCGTAGCTCTCCCCCATCCAGTATACCGGGCCCTTCAATTCCGAGTGCTGCTTGGAAAATTGCAAGGAGGCAAGCAGCACGTCCGCGGCGTCGACGTACTCATTGAACACGTCCTGCGAGCAGTCGGCCGCACTCGGCGCACGGCCGTCGAGTACGTCGTACGAAAAGCCGGCTTGCCTCGGCTCGAGGTAGAGCAGGTTCGCGTCGCGTGTCAGCGAGTTCGGATTGGGGACGACGCTCCCGTCTGGCTGAATGCTGTTTGGGCCGGTGCCAAAGGCGCGCACCACATCCGACGCGAAGCCGTTGAACAAGACAATCAGCGGACGAGTCGCGGCGTCCGTATCGGCAGGCCGAAAGTTGTAAAAGATCTTGCTAGTGGCTGCGAGCGCTAGCGCACGGCCGTGCACGAGCACGTTGCGCGGCGCCAAATCGACAAAACCCGCTTGGGCAGCGACCGCTTCGGCGGCACTGTTCGCTGCGCCGCTGGCGCTGGCAGGCCCACGCTCTCCACAGCCGATGGTGAGCGGGAGTGCCGCGCTCAGCGCCAACCTATACCGCTTTCGCGTTCCCACGAGTTCTATCAAGCCACACGTCAGCATCGATGCAAATCAGCAACTTGCGCTGGCCCGGGGAGTCGCTGGCGACGCTTGCCTGGCGCGAAGCTTGGTCGATCGACGGGTAGACGATCAGCTCGCCATGCACGGCGTCCCAGTTTGACCCCATGAATCCAGCGAAATCTTGGAAATCATCAGCTGCGCCAGAAAGGAAGGTACCTAACTGGAACCGGTTCCGCATCAAGTTGCAAAAAAGAGATTGCGACATGCAAGAACGACTTGCCGGAAGGCTGCCGCCGAGTAAGTAGCAATCATCATGCGACGCTGCTTTTTGATTTCGATCTCGCTCCTGGCCGTTGCTGGGTGTGACGCGGGCACCAGCTCCGAGACTGACGCCACGGGTGACGCCGCGCCCCATGCGCTCAGGGGTTGTGCCGTCGACGCGAGCGTCAGCTCGAAGATCGCTCCAGGCGGCTATTACACGTATGGCGCGAGTGTGTGTACTGCCGACGGCACCCCGCACTTGTTTCACGGCATCGACCGTCCCTCGCTCGAGTGGGACTCGGCGGGTGAATGGAACAATGGTTCGGGCATTCCGCGTTCTGATTTCGACGCGATGGCATCGTGGCACGCCAACGTGGTGCGCATCGCGCTCAACCAAGACTACTGGCTCTCCGGCGCAGCGCTGTATGCCCCGACGTACCAGGCCACGGTCGATCGCGCGGTGAAAGACGCCGAGGCCGCCGGACTGGACGTGATCCTCGATCTCCATTGGTCGGATCGCGGTGATTGGAGCGCCACGGTTGCCGGCCAGGGACAGGGCGAAATGGGGCACTCCGATCAACAACAGATGGCGGATCGGCATTCGCAGGATTTCTGGCGGGAGGTCGCAACCAAGTACAAGGGCGACGGGCACGTCTTGTTCGAGTTGTACAACGAGCCCCACGATATCAGTTGGTCCACTTGGCTCAATGGCGGCACCGTGGCCGAGTACCCTGCTGTGGGCATGCAGGCCTTGTACCAAACCGTGCGCGACGCGGGCGCGGACAACCTGGTCATCGCGGGCGGCATCGGTTGGGCGTTCAATCTATCCGGCGTCGCCGCCAATCGCATCCAAGGCTACAATATCATGTACGCCACCCATCCCTACTCCCCGCAAGATCCTGAGTCGCAATGGGATGGGATGTTCGGTTATGTGGCCGCACAAGACATCGCGCCCGTGATCGCCACTGAGTTCGGAGACGGCGCCATGAATTGCACCGGCGACTGGGACAGCAAACTCACGCAATATGCCGACGCACGCCAGATCTCCTGGACTGCCTGGGCGTGGTGGCCGGGCGGGTGCTCCTTCCCTTCGCTGATTGCGGATTGGAAATACACGCCCACCCTGCAGGGGGCAGTGATCAAGGCTGCACTGCTCAGCTATCAGTACCAGCCCGCTGGCATCCCTAGCCCGGTAAACGGAAACGGAGGCGCCGGACCATCAGGCGGCACGGGCACAGGCGGCGCCGGTAGCGGGCACGCTGGCGCAGCGGGCGGTGCCAGCGGCGGCGCAGCGGGCGGTGCCAGCGGCGGCGCAGCGGGCGGTGCCAGCGGCGGCGCGGTCGGGGGTGCCAGCGGCGCCGCCGCCAGCGCAGGCATGAATCGCAGTAGCGCGGGCTCGAGCGGCGCAGCCGGCGGCAACGGAGGCGTGGCTGGGGTCGCTGGCGGCGGCGGCGTGAACTGACGCGGCGCGCCCGCGACAGAGGCAACGACTCGCTGATCGCTAAGGGCCGGCGAACGGCTAAGTCGGTCGAAGATCGCGGTCGAGGCGCCCGTTGAGTTCACGCGCGATGGGGTCGGCGTTCATAGCGATCAAGAATCCGAGCCCGGCATTGGGTAGATAGGCGTTCATGCGCTTTTCGAGCTCGGCCTTTTTCGCGGACGTGAGCTCGGGGCGCCCCTCGGCGAGCTCCTTCACGTGCCCGGCAAGGGTCAGCAGGTAGTCGCGCTGTTGGGCAATCAACGGGCCAGGGGCGAGAACGGGGCCGTGTCCGGGGAAGGCCCAGGTCATGTCGGCGCAAAGTCGATCGAGGCGCGACAGATTGGCGAGCCAAGCCAGCAAGTGCCCGTCGGCAACGTAGGAATGCGTCCCGTTGAAAGTGAGATCGCCGAGAAATGCCGTGCGTACCGGGGCTTCGATGAACCAAACGGCGTTGGCTTCCGCGTCGCCACCCGAGCCGATGTCGAGCACCGAGTAGGTCACGCCGTCGAAGCTCAGGCGCTCGCCCTGCACGACGATCGTGTTCGGATAGGTCCAGCGCGCGACCCACTCCTCGCCGTACACCGGGCCCCATTGCTTGCGCTTGGGCTCTTCAATCGCGCGCATCAGCTCACTTACCGCTCGTGTCGCCACGATTTTTGGGGTGTCCGCCGCCACTAGGTTCGTGATGCCCGCGACGTGGTCGGGGTGCGGATGGGTGATCAGGACTGCCAACAGTGGCTTTCTCAAGGCCTCGAACTCGGCGCGGAAGGCCTTGCTCTCGCTCTCGGACAGCGTGGCGTCGACCGCCACGACGCCGTTCGGGGTCTCGATCAGGTAAGCGTTGACGAAGATGCCGCCTTCGCCGCAAGCGTGACGGTGAATGATCATGCTCTCGTTCAATGCGTTTTGCTGCATGGCCAGAGCATTGGTCTGCCGCGCGTCTGTGCCCAATCGATTGTGCGCCTGGTTATTATGCATGCGATGAATAACGGTCCACGCTAAACTCGATCGCATGAAGCTCGCGGGCGTCGATTTGAACCTACTCGTGGCGCTCGACGCCGTGTTCTCGGAGCGCAACGTGACGCGCGCGGCAGCGCAAATCGGTCGTAGCCAGCCGGCAACCAGCCACGCGCTCAACCGCGCCCGGGCACTGTTCGGCGATCAGTTGCTGGTGCGCGCCGGCGGCACCCTCGAGCTCACCGTTCGCGGTCGCGCGCTCGCACCGCAGGTCCGTCGGCTCATGAGGGAGCTTGGTTCGATGTTCGACGCGCAGCACGTGTTCGATCCCCTCGCGCTCGATACCATCACCATCGGCGCTACCGACTACGTGGGCTTCGTGCTTTTGCCGCAGGTGTTTCGGCTATTGCAGGCAGTCGCGCCGCAACTTAGCGTGCGCGTGCGTAACGTCGAAGGGGCCGACCCCCTCGCACCGGTGTCGAGCGGCGTGCTCGACGTTGCCATCGGCACGTTCCCGCGTGTTCCGGCGATTTTGCGCACGGAAGTGCTGTTCGAGGATCGCTTCGTGTGCCTACGTCGCAAGACGCGCGCCCAGCGTGCTCGTCTGACGCCCGAACGCTTCGCCGCACTGGGCCACGTGTTGGTTGCGTCGCCTGACGCCGGCAAAGGTCCGGTGGACTATGCTCTGGCCCAGCGTGGCCTCACGCGCCGCGTGCTGGCCACGGTGCCGCACTTCCTGGTCGCCCCTGGCATCGTCCACAGCACGGACCTGGTGCTGACCACCGGGCAGCGAGTGGCCGATGAATTCGCACCACGGCTCCAGCTCGAATCCTTCCCTTGCCCCGTACCGCTCGAACCGTTTACCGTAAGTATGGTTTGGCACGCGCGCAGCGATGACGAAGGCGCAGGCCGTTGGCTGCGCGAACTCTTGCGTGAGGCAACCGCGCAGCTACCCCCCCCCAAACAAACCCGCACACGGAAAGCCTGATCTGCGCCTGGCACACAGCATGCCGGCCAGCAAATCGAGGCTGACACGGGTCGGCGACCAGCAATTGGAATCAATCGACCTGCTGAACCGTTCACCGTGCAGGCTACCCAAACGGAGAATCGCGCATGCAAATCCAAGTCAATACCGATCACAATATCGATGGGCGGCAGCGTGTGGCCGAGTACGTGCGTGGCGTCGTGGAGCACGCCGTGAGCCATTTCGAGCACCAAGTGACGCGGGTCGAGGTCCATTTGAGCGACGACAATGGCGCAAAATCGGGTCCTGACGATAAGCGCTGCGTGATAGAAGCGCGTGTTGGGTCGATCGCCCCGATCGCGGTAACCCACCGCGGCGCCAACATCGATGAGGCGATTCACGGCGCGGCAGCCAAGTTGAAGCGTTCTCTGGCGAACGAGCTTGCCCGAGCGCACGCTCATCGCTGAGTGAGGGTCGCGAGACTGGCCGTTCGCGCGCATCACTCCGATTTCATTAATCTATTCGACAAAACCAGGGCCTAGCAAAAACTTCGGGCGCGGTGTCGATCGCGCAGCCCGCCGTTCGTCGCATCGATACAGAGAGCGGCTCTCTCCCTGAAAGGACGACGACCATGAAGGTGATAGTTTTGGTCAAGGCAAGCAAGGACTCCGAAGCGGGCAAGATGCCCAGTGAGGTGCTCCTGCGCGCGATGGGCAATTTCAACGAGGAGCTGGTGAAGGCCGGCGTGATGCTCGCAGGAGAGGGCCTGCACCCGAGCTCCAAGGGCAAGCGGATGGTGTTCAAAGGCGCTGGCCGATCGTTCATCGATGGCCCGTTTACCGAGACCAAGGAGCTTGTGGCAGGATTCTGGATCTGGCAGGTGAAGTCGATGGATGAAGCGGTTGAATGGGCTCGCCGCATCCCCAACCCGGATCAAAGCGACGGAGAAATAGAGCTTCGCCCAGTTTTCACGGACGAGGATTTCGGCGACGCGCTCACTCCAGAGATTCGCGCACAAGCAGAGCGCCAGCGCGCGCGGACCGAAGGACCCAAGCCGCGGCCTTAGCCGGATGAAGCCAAGAGTCCGCTGAGAGCGGTTCCCCAATCGTGCTTGCGCGCGCGGTCGGAGTGTCGAACGGTTGGACTCCGGCCGGCGAGCGCGGCCCATCAGGGAACCATTCAATCCCATCGCCTCCGCGGTCGCCGGATGTCTGTTTAACCGTTGTCCACCTGCAACAGGTCGAGCTACCGTTGCCGCTTGTCACCCCGGGCCGCCCAGCGCATGGGAGCGATTGTTGGCGCCGCGTTGGCGATTGCTTTCGTGTTTTGGATCCGCACGCGCAAGAGCCCGTGCCCAGGCGCGGTTACGCTCGAATTTCACCCACCACTCGCCGAGCGCGGGAGCTATCGCATTGAACTGAGCTGGGACGGAGCGACTCCGTGCCGATTCACCGTCGATCTGCCGCTCGATGCCCAGGCGAAGAACCGAGAAAGGACTGGCTGTGGCATGGCGCTCGAGCTGCGCACGCAGGTGCAGGACGCGCAGACGAGCATCGCCGGCTTGACCTTTGCCGCTGCACCCGAGCACTTCCGACTGCAGCTGAAGCGCGACCTCGAGCCCATTTACGACACGCTGCTCGATCCGCAATTTGCGCCCTATCCGACGACCCGCGCCGAGGACAAGCACTTCTGCGGTGATCGCGCATTGGTTCTGCCGCAATGCTTGCGCGGCAGTTCGCAGTGCGAGCCATTTCCCGCCCGCTGCACCGGACCGCAGGACTGCGAAGCCAAGAAAGCCTGCTGTCTTACCCCCGAATGGGGGCGTGATTTCTCACCCCGCGCCGCCAGCGAGTGCAGCTCGGAAAGTAGTTGTTTTGCGCATCTCGGACGTCTCGGCTGCCACGCCGACAGCGATTGTCCTTCGGGAATGCGCTGCGGCGGCGCTTCACTCGCGGCCCACTTTTCGAAGCCGGTGACCGTCTGTCAAAACCGATGACGACGGCTCAGCGAATATTCGAAAGCGAGCCGCGATTCGCGCGGCACCAGTTGGGTGGGGACCGGGCCGCCCCCAGGGCTAGTACTGTCGGGTCAGAGCAAGAACGAAAAGCCCGCCGTGAACGCGGGATAGCCGACGCGCATGGTCAGGGTCACACGATCACTCAGCCGCAGGCGACCGCCCCCGTAGATGGTGAAGTCTGCCCGATTCGCGTGGCCGCGATCTTCGAACTTGAACGCCAAACCCGGCTCGCCAAACACCGACCAATGTTCGCTGAGCCAGAAATTCCACTGCATCACCACCGGGATCCAAGTGTTGTCTCGCGTGTAGTCGACCCCAAATCCAAGACCCACGCTGTCGTTGATCTTGTCGATAAAGCCTTCTTGTGCGAGCACCACCGTGCCGCGAAAGCCGACGCCGGGCAGTAGCGTCTTGTTGCCGAGCGGGGCTAGCAAGAAATGCGGCTCGGCCTCGAATACATAGTGGGGATGGCGATCCGGATCCTTGATGATGTTGGTTTCCGCACGCGCCTCGTGATTCGTCAGTACGATCAACGAAGCTAAACCAAGCCCGAGCGATAAGCACCTGAGTTGCATGAGTATCACCCCTCAGCAAAGCCCGTGCCTCGCGGAAACCGGCCTATTTTCAGCCTCGATCGTCGACGATGGCGAGTCGCGCTGCCTCTACGCGACAAAACGCCCCGCGCCGGCCCGCCTTCCCTGCTACGGGCTTCATCACAAACAGCGACGGACGTACGTCGTGGCGGCAGGATCCGTGGACGTGGGAGAGCCGGTGACAATGACTTTCGCGCCCACGCGGGCTGCGACCACGCCGTTGAGCCGCAGCGGGAGCGACGGCAGCGTCGACCAGAGGTCACCGAGCGGATCGTAGACGAGTACGTCGCCGCTGGGGTGCTTCCCCGCGACCGATCCGCCGACGACCAGCACAGTACCGTCGGACATCGTGACCGTCGCGGCGCCGATCTCCGAGCGCGCAATCGGCATGGGGGCGCGCGAAGTCCAGAGGCCGGTCGCGGGATCGAACGCATCTAGCGCCGGGTCGTTCCCGACGCTCGCGCGTTGAAACCCGCGACGGTCGGGCGACGAGCGTCGTCGTCTTGCCACTGGAGATCGAGCTTCGTGCACGAGGCTCGAAGCTCGAAGCTCGAAGCTCGAAGCTCGAAGCTCGAAGCTCGAAGCTCGAAGCTCGAAGCTCGAAGCTCGAAGCTCGAAGCTCGAAGCTCGAAGCTCGA
>Ga0302322_100003106_pt1 | contig 14168 bp, 8 predicted proteins | sample Fen_T0_2_FD_203757 | JGI IMG/M metagenome (GOLD analysis project Ga0302322, IMG submission 203757) | Peat permafrost microbial communities from Stordalen Mire near Abisko, Sweden - Fen_T0_2 | ecosystem: Environmental > Terrestrial > Soil > Wetlands > Permafrost | place: Sweden: Abisko... | reverse complement strand
AACGCCGAGAACGCCCACAAGGCCAACGACCTGGCCCGCGAGGCCCGCACCGCCGCCGACAAGGGCTCCGGTGACATGACCGCGATGAACAACGCGATGCACAGCATCAAGACCTCCTCCGATGACATCGCCAAAATCATCAAGACCATTGATGAAATCGCTTTCCAGACCAACATCTTGGCGCTGAACGCCGCCGTGGAAGCCGCCCGCGCCGGGGAAGCTGGCATGGGCTTTGCCGTGGTGGCGGATGAAGTCCGCAGCCTGGCTCAACGCAGCGCCACCGCCGCCAAGGAAACCGCCGCGAAGATTGAAGGGGCCATCACCAACACCGCCCAAGGCGTACAGATCAGCGCCAAAGTAACGGAAGCGCTCAATGACATCGTGATCAAGGCACGCCAGGTGGATGAACTCGTGACCGAAGTGGCCAGCGCCTCGCGCGAGCAGACCCAGGGCATCACCCAGATTAACACCGCGGTGAGCCAGATGGACAAGGTCACGCAATCCAACGCCGCGAATGCTGAAGAGAGCGCCGCCGCGGCGCAGGAACTAAATGCGCAGGCGGAAGTGATGAAGCAGGCCGTGAGCGAACTGATGCAACTGATTGGCGGCCAGGTGGCAGCAAATAGAACCACGACAACGCCGCCCAGCCACCGCAGCGCCGCCAAGCCGGCGACCCGGTTGCATCCGGCGGCAGCGGCGCACGCAACCGGTCCGGCAACGAAACCGGCCAAGTCGGAACCGCGCCGGCAGGAAATCCCCATGGACGGCGATTTTAAGAATTTTTGATTCAAACTGAATCTTACCAACCAATACCAAAACAAATGAAAAAACATCTCGTTATAACGACCTCAATGCTGCTGAGCGCACTCTGTTTGGCCACTTCCCCGCTGCAGGCGCAACTGGTCCGGCTACACGGCGCGACGACCCTGGCAAAGCTCATCACGGATCAAAAGGCGGCGCTGGAAACCCAGACGGGGGTGAAGCTGGAAATTGTGGGCAACGGTGCCGGACGCGGTCTGCTGGATCTGGCGGGCGGCCAAGCTGACGTGGCCATGCTGGCCGGTTCGCTCAAGGGGGTCGCCGAGGCCATGAACAAGGAAAAGCCTGGCAGCGTGGACATCACCGGGTTCAAGGAAACGCCGCTGACGAGCATGAAGCTCGTGTTTGCGATCAATCCGGCGGCGGGAGTAAAATCGGTTACCGAAGCCCAGGCACGCGACTTGTGCACGGGCAAGATCACCAATTGGAAGGAGGCTGGCGGGGCGGACGTGCCCGTGAAATTGGTGCTGGCCTTTGCCGGTGACGGCGCACGGGTGAGCCTGCAAGAACAGCTTTTGAATGGCGCCGATTTTGCGAAGGACGCGATCCTGCGCAACAGCAGCAAGGATATTCCGCCGGTGCTGGGCCAGTTGCCCGGGTCCTTCTCGTGCCTCTCGGAAAAGAACGCGACGGGGTTGACGACGGTGACGTGCGACAAAGACATCCAAATGCCGATGCTGCTGGTCACCAAGGGCGAGCCCGCCGGAGATGCAAAGAAGGTTACTGAGGCAATCAAGGGAGCAATCAAGTAAGCAACTGACCAAGGTTTATTTAGCACCATTACTATGACTCAACGTCCGATTCATACCCTCATCTATCGGGTGGTCGCCCTGACGCTGGCCGGCTTGATGCTGGTGACCAGTGTCAATGTCCTCTATGGACTGCGCCTGAAACAATCGGCCATCACGATGCGGGAGGTGAGTCTGGCGGCAGTACGCACGCTGCAAATGATCGCCAACCAGTTGCACGAACAGAGCGGGTTTGTGACCACGGCCCCGGGCCTGGCTGAAATCGCGGTGATCAAGAAAAACCAGGCGCGGTTCGCCCTACTGGCCACGGAGTTGGATAAAAATCTGGAAGTACTGGCCAAACTGGCCGCCGATGCCGAACTGGCGGAGTTGGTGAAGTTGTTCAAAGAACGGGGGCCCGCCCGGCTGGCGGCGGCGAACAAGGTCTTTACCCTGGCGGCTGGTTTTCAGCAGGCGGAAGCGGCCGAAGCCAGTCAGAACAGCTTTGCGCCGGCCGACAGCGAGCTGAATACCGCCCTGGTCAAAGCCACCACGCACGCGCTGGATCTGGTGGACAGCAAGCCGGCTGAAATCATTCAACTGGCCACCACCAGCACCACCACCGGCATTAGTTTGGGCATCGCGACGATGGTGCTGGCCATCGCGTTCTCCATCTGGACCGTACAACGTAACATCTTGCTGCCGTTGCGACGCATGGCGGGAGCATTGAAAAATGTCGCGGGCTCAAACGTGCAAACGGCCGGTCAGATTTCCAACTCGAGCCAGTCGCTGGCGGAAGGCTCCAGCGAACAGGCCGCCTCGGTCGAAGAAACCAGCGCCTCCTTGGAAGAGCTCTCCAGCATGACCAAGCGGAACGCCGAAAACGCCCACAAGGCCAACGACCTGGCCCGCGAGGCCCGCACCGCCGCCGACAAGGGCTCCGGTGACATGACCGCGATGAACAACGCGATGCATAGCATCAAGACCTCCTCCGATGACATCGCCAAAATCATCAAGACCATTGATGAAATCGCCTTCCAGACCAACATCTTAGCATTGAACGCCGCCGTGGAAGCCGCCCGCGCCGGCGAAGCCGGCATGGGGTTTGCCGTGGTGGCCGATGAAGTCCGCAGCCTGGCTCAACGCAGCGCCACCGCCGCCAAGGAAACGGCGGCCAAGATCGAAGGGGCCATCACCAACACCGCCCAAGGCGTGCAGATCAGCGCCAAAGTAACGGAAGCGCTCAATGACATCGTGATCAAGGCGCGCCAGGTGGATGAACTCGTGACCGAAGTGGCCAGCGCCTCGCGCGAGCAGACCCAGGGCATCACCCAGATCAATTCGGCCGTGAGCCAGATGGACAAGGTCACGCAATCCAATGCGGCGAATGCTGAAGAGAGCGCCGCCGCCGCCGAGGAACTGAACGCGCAGTCGGAAGTGATGAACCAAGCCGTGAATGAATTGTTGCAGTTGGTCGGAGGAGGCAGCGAAGCCGCCGCCCCGCCCGCCCGCCGTAACGCCCAGCACCCGGCACCCCACCGTTCGCCGCCCGCCCAGCCACAGACCAACGGACACACCGCGAAACCACAACCGCCTGCCGCCGCACAGCGAACGACGATTCCTCTGGACGACGACTTTAAAAACTTTTGAAAGCCATGAGCACTGAACCGAGCAAGACCGCCAAAAGCCTGAGCGGCAAATACCTCACCTTTTCCCTCCACCATGAATCCTATGGCATCGACGTCCTGAAGGTCCGCGAAATCATCCGCGTCACCAACATCACCGCCGTCCCCCAGATGCCCAACTACGTCCGCGGCGTCATCAACCTCCGCGGCAAGATCATCCCCGTCATGGACCTCCGCAAACGCTTCGACTTCCCCGCCCAGGACGACAACAACCAGACCTGCATCGTCGTCGTCCAGGTCCGCCTCCCCGATGGCAAGGCCACCGCCATGGGCCTCGTCGTCGACGGCGTCGAAGAAGTCATCAACCTCAATGACGCCGACATCGAGGAAACCCCCAACTTCGGCGGCCAGATCTGCACCGACTACATCCTCGGCATCGCCAAGGTCAAGGGCGCCGTCAAATCCATCCTCGACATCGACGGCGTCGTCGGCGCCGACACCCTCAAAAAACTCGCCGCCGCCAACGCGGCAGCGGGCCTGACCGGGTGACCGGTTGACGGATCCGTCGTTGCAGCGTACATACTGCAACCCAGCAATCAGAACTCAATAATCAGATCCAGGGACTCCATGAAACTCCAAACCAAGCTATTCATCGGCCTGATGACCGGACTTTTGACGGTCTATCTGGGTTCGTGTCTGTTTCAGCGTTACAGTAATTTGCGGTTCATTGACCAGTTTGCCGAACAATCGAGAAAGACCGAGCTGGAACGCCATTGGGGGTGGGTGGAATGCGTGCAGCAAGCGGTGACGACCTCGCTGGAAAAAGTCATGGCGATTGGGGACATGGATCTGTTTGAGAGAACCATTCATGAGCAGGCCACGCTGCCGGGGCTGCAGGAAGCGTTTTTGACCGATTATAAAGGCCGGATTGCCTATTCAACGGCGGCGGGAACGCTGCAAAGCCGGGAGCTGCCGGGGGAACTGAAATCGCAATTGCTTGCCAATCCGGCCCGCATCAAACGGCAGACCACGAATTCATTTGAAATTTACCAACCGCTGGTCGCGGGGAAAGATTGTATTTCCTGCCACTCGGAACGGCATCCGGGCGACGTCATCGGGGTGCTGAGCCTGCGCTTTTCCGACCAGGCCTTGCGGAAAGCCGAGCAGAGCTGGGTGGTGTTCGATGACGATTTCAGCCGGAAAAACACCATTTTGATTGCCATCACCACGGTGGTGTTGCTGGTGATGATCGGCGTGCTGATCGGGCTGTGCGTGCATTATTTACTGGTGGTGCCGCTGAAACGCACGGCGGGCGAATTGCTCAATCAGGCGGAGGAAGTGACCGCCGCCGCCGGTCAGGTTTCGGCCTCGAGCCAGTCCCTGGCCGAAGGTGCGAGCCAGCAGGCGTCCTCGCTGGAGGAAACGAGCGCCTCGCTCACGCAATTATCCGCGATGACCAAAAGCAATGCCGAACACGCCTTCACCGCCACGGCGCTGGCACACAAGACGCGGCAGGCGGCGGAAAAAGGGGCCAACCACATGACCGAGCTGGTGCAAGCCATTGAAGACATCAAGGCCTCCGGGAGCGACATTGCCAAAATCATCAAGGACATCAATGAAATCGCCTTTCAAACCAACATTCTGGCGCTGAATGCGGCGGTGGAAGCGGCGCGCGCGGGCGAAGCGGGCACGGGCTTTGCGGTGGTGGCCGACGAAGTGCGCGCGCTGGCGCAACGCAGCGCCAAAGCCGCCCGGGAAACGGAAGCCCGCATTGAAGGCTCCCTGGTTCGGACAAAAAAAGGCTCGGAATTAAGCGAACGGGTATCGCAAACATTCGGCGAAATCATCAGCAACGCCAAAGGCACCGACGAGTTGGATACGGATGTGTCCAACGCCTCGCGCGAGCAGGAAAGCGGCATCCAGCAGATCAACACGGCGGTCGAACAGATGGACAAGGTCACGCAAGGCAATGCGGCCAACTCGGAGGAATGCGCCGCCTCCGCCGAGGAACTGAACGCACAGGCGGAACTGATGAAACAGGCGGTGGATGAATTGATCGGCCTGGTGAGTGACCGTCCGCCGAGGGCGACACGCCCCGCCCCCCAAAGGGTGGCCGGCCACCCCCAAAAAACATCAGCCCCCAGACCGGCCGCAACGCCCACCACGTCGCGGCTGAAAAAAACGCCGGAGCACGAAACGTTGGAACGGTTTTGACCCTAGAGCATTTTCAGAAATACTGTCGCCACGCGGAGCGAGGATGTTTGGGTTTTGGCGAGGCTTTGGCGAAGGAGCATGCCCGCAGCGGCCTGTGACTGAGCCAAAACGAAGCCAAAACCCAAAAAGACCGCTCGCCCCTTTCTTGCTCACCGCGTGGCTACAGTATTTCTGAAAATGCTCTAGCGCAGGGTCAACCCAATGCCACCAGGATTTGGCTTGGCTTTTTTTGGTTCCCCGCTGTTTTTGGTGGCATCGGCGGTCAAGAGATTTGAACCGCGTGAAGTTTTGGGCCGGAGGCGTGAGCCGATGTCGCTCCTCCGGAGCTGGAACATCAAGGGGAACGGTTCAACTACAAAGATATCGCCGCTGACGGGGCTACCTGCCCGTTGCCGCCGCACGCGAAATCCTTGGCACGTTGGAAAATGGGCTGGCCAAACCCATGGTTCCTGGGTAAACTCCGCCTACCGGCATTGCCCGCATTCAATGCCGGTAGGCGAGGCTTTTTAAGCGGCAGTGGTTACGGATATCAAACCGATGGTAGGGGGAGTTAGTAATGAGCAACTCCATGACCTGCTTGGGGCCGGTGTGGCTGACGCCAAACCATTGGTGGGGTGGTCGCCAGAGACCGGCGCTCCGACCGGAATGCCAATGGCCTCGTCAACTATTTCCATCAACGCTGCAGCGATATGGGAGTGGACAAAAACAAGGCGGGCATCGGTTCAGAATGGGCGGGATGAGGTGGCGGCGGCAAAGACCATTTGATTGGAGCCTCGTTACCTCGGCGGCTACATGGTTTCGGTCAATTGCGCTCACTTCAGGACCGGCGGCGCGGCACTAATTCCAGGAAGGCAATTTACAAGGAAAAATTTTAAAGTCTTTTCGCGAATGACCGATGAGGGGGATAAGTATGTGCATTCGGCATGGCGCAATGACTGACAGCAGGACGGGCACGATAATGCAATTCGCGGTGGGAAATTGGCTAAAAAGAACCTGCGCCCGATTGGAATGATATATTACCGTCTCTAAACCATCTAAACTGAAGGTGTTAAATATTATATGATAAAAAGTCCCGGTCTGTCTTACAGTCTCATTGCCGCGTCGGCCCTGTTGCCGCTGGCTTCGGCCGCGTTTGCCGCCGAAAAACCCGCCGCCACCGTCGCCACCGGCTGGCAAAAACCCGCCTGGCTCTCGGATCTCTCCGCCGGCGTCAAGGAAAGCTACGACGACAACGTCCTCGCCGTCTCCGGCGATGGCCTGGCCAAACACGGCTCCTCCATCACCACCCTCGCCCCCAAGGTCGGCTTTAATTTCGCCCCCCTCCTCGGTGCGCAAAAGACCCTGACCACGCTCTCGCTGGTCTATGCCCCGGAATTTAACTTTTATCAGGAGGCTTCGTCCGAAAGCTACAACGCCCACAAGCTGGCCAATGTCATCAAGGGCAAAAGCGGTGATTTCTCCTTCTCCCTGGACAATGCCTTCCTCTTCAACGACGGCGACAATGTCGGGCCGATTTACGCCTTGAATCAGGGCGCGGCCGGCACCGGCCAATTGGACAAAAACCGCAGCGCCTACGCCACCGCCTATGCCCGCGAACGCCGCCGCCAGATCCAGGATCGCACCGCGATCGTGTTCCAATATGATCTCGGCCAGTTTTTCCTCCGGCCCACCGCGTCGTTCTTGTATTACGATTTCATGACCGACCTGCACAAAACCTCGGCCGCGCCCTACAAGGGGTATCAGAATTACGCCGACCGGTCGGACGTCAACGGCGGCCTGGACCTCGGTTACAACGTGGTCAAGGACATCGCCTTTACCGTGGGCTACCGCTTTGGCCACCAGGACCAGCAGGCCTATGATGCGACGGTGGACGCCGCCAAAGGCCCCAATGGCGGCCAGCAGCAATCCTCCGCCGATTACCAGCGGGTGCTGTTCGGGTTCGAAGGCAAGCCGCTGAAATGGCTGACCGCGAAGCTGGCCATGGGGCCGGAATTCCGCGCCTACAACGGCGCCGCGCCGGTGGCGGATGCCAACGCGCTCAACTATTACGGCGAAGCCTCGCTGACGGCGGCCATCGACAAGACGCAGACGCTGGCCTTCAGCTACAAGCACTGGCAGTGGGTGTCCAGCACCGGCAAGATTCCGTATGCGGACAACACCTTTGCCCTGACCTATCACTGGAATGTCACCAAGCAACTGGGCCTGGACCTGGGCGCCAAGTATCTGTATTCCGATTACAACTGCGGCTCGACGGCGTGGACCGGCGGCAGCAACCTGCGCAACGATGCCGTGTACGTGGGGTCCATTGGCGTGAGCTACGCCTTCACGCCCCATCTGAGCGCCAACGTCGGGTATGCCGCGGACCTGGGCCGCAACCAGCAGGACAATGCCGTCGCCGCCGACTACCGTGAGTATGACCGCCAGCTGGTCTCCCTCGGCGTGAATTATAAATTCTGAGCCCGCCGTTTTCTAAAGCCAAAACATGACCAATTAGCTATGAAATTAAAATCAATGTTCCAGGGAAATTTAATGGTGGCCACCGTTGCCGCCGGCTTGCTGTTCTGCCTGCCGCGGCCCGCTGCGGCGCAAACGTTTGTCCGCATCCACGGGGCCACGATTCTCAAGGCCTTGCTCGATCCCCATATTGCGGAAATCACGGCCCAAAGCGGCGTGAACTTCGAATTGGTTGGAAATGGCACCGAGGCGGGTCTGGCGGATCTGGATGATGGCCAGGCTGAAATCGCCATGCTCTCGATTCCGCTGGCGGACGCGGTGGCGAAGCTCAATGCGACCAAGGAACATGCCGCCGTGGTGGCCAGTGCGAAATTCACACCCGTGGATTCAAGCATTACCGCGGTTCCGCTGGGCTCTTCCCCCACCGTGCTGGTCGTGAACCGCAACAATCCCGTGCGGAAACTGACCGACCAGCAGGCGATTGGTGTGCTCAATGGCACCATTCTCAACTGGAAGGAAGTGGGCGGTCTCGACCGGAACATCGTGGTGGTGGTCACGCCCCCCGGTTTCGGCAATCGCGGCGTCGTCGAAAGCCAGCTCCTCAAAAAGGAAAAGTTTCGGGTGGACGCCGTGGAAGTGCCCAGCATGCAGCAAGTGCGCGCCTCCGTTGCCGACCAACCCCGCGCCATCGGTCCGATCTCCGCCTCGAAAATCACCGACAAGGTCGCCGCCGTGACGCTGGATTCCACCATGGCGAATGAGTTGTCCTTCGCGGTGAAGGGCGAACCGTCCGCCGCCGTGAAAAAACTGGCCGAGGCCGTGAAACCTTACATCAAATAGTACACCCGGTCTGTCCCTGGGCAATCAACCAAACTCTGATTCAAACTCAGCAACCACACCAAAACAATCCTATGAATCATTCGATCCGTCCGTGCCATAACGTCCTCGTCAAAATGGCCGTCATTGGCCTCCTCTCGGTCATGAGTCTCGCCGCTTCGGCCCAGACCGCCTTGCGCGTGCATGGTTCCATCTATTTCAAACTTTTGTTTGACCAGCATCCGGCCGAAATGAACGCCGCCGCCGGCGGCCACTTTGAGTATCTGGCCAATGGCACCGATGCTGGCGTGCTGGATTTGCTCGCCGGCAAGGCGGATGTCGCCACCATGGTTGGCCCGCTGGAAGATGTCGTGAAAAAGATTAACCAGCAGAATCCCGGGGCCGTGGACCTTACCAAATTGCGAAGCATTCCCCTGGGCTCGGCCAAATATGTGTTGATCGTCAACCCCAACAATCCGGTCAGAAAAGTCACCACCCAGCAGGCCGCCGGTCTGTTGAGCGGCCGCATTAAAAACTGGAAGGAAGTCGGCGGCCCAGATCAGATGATCGTACCGGTGGTGCCACCCATGGGTAGTGGCGCCACGGTTACGTTCGAAAATCTGCTGCTACGCACGGAAAAATGGAGCCCGGATGCGCACATTGTCGGTAGCACCGTCGAAATCCGCAGTTCGGTTGCCCAGTCGGTCCGCTCGGTTGGCACGATCTCGGCCGCCGCCCTGACCGACAAAGTCGTGGCCCTGACGCTCGATTCCGACCTCGAAACGCCGGTGAGTCTCGTGGTTTTGGGCGAACCTCAGGCCAACGCGCTCAAACTGGCGGACGCCCTCCGGCCATTTATCAAGTAAACCGTTCAACGCGAACGAGGCCGGCGCCCGCTGACCGCCCCTGCCGGCGGTTCAAAGCGGGCCCGGCTTCGCTCGTGGTTGGCCTGGCCGAAACCTCGGTTCGCACTGGCTGGTGGCATTGTTTATGCTGCCTTGATTGAAGGTGAAAACTAAGTTAATCCTGCCAGATGCGACCCCGGCCACCTGCCTGGCCAGCCCGCCGCCGGCCGCTTCCTGCTTGACATATCCGCTCCCGGAGAAATCCTTCGGGAGGGCTGGACTGAAAGCACCCGCGGTCAGCCGGCCCACCAAACCATGAATCATACCGTCCGTCCTTTGTCGGCTGATAATCTGGGCGCCAAAGCGTCTCCGGCGGTTAATGGCAAGCCGGCCCTCGTGCGGGATCGCCTGCACCTCGGCGAACTGTTGGCGGCCACCGGCATCCGGGGCAAGCTCGTCGGCCTCGCTCTGCTGGCCATCACCCCGGCCTGTGCCACCCTGACCTGGCAGGGCCACGCCTGGTGGGGCTTGATCCTCGGCCTGTTCGCCGCCGCCATCATGTGGTTCGGCGTGCAATGGTACGTCCTGCGCCAGGTCCAGGCCTTGGTCGACATCCTCGACCATTGGCTGGCTTGGGATTTGACCAAGCGCTCCGGCCTCCAGAACGAAACCGGCGAGTTTGGCGGGCTGGCCACCAAATGCGACAAGTTCGCCGATAAACTCCAGCAACATCTCCAAAAATTCAAGCGCACCGAATCCGCCCTGCAATATCAGTCGCTCCAAAAAACCGCCGTCAGCGCCCTCGGCCACTTCGCCTTCGTCAGCAACGATTTCCCCGCCCTCCTGGATCAGGTCCTCATTTTGGTCCAGCAGACCTTGTCCGTGGAATATTGTGAAATCGTTGAACTCGAGCCGGATGGCACCACCCTCCAGTTGCGCGCCGGGCTCGGCTGGAAAAACGGTTATGTCGGCAAGACCACCGTCCGCTTGTTTACCAACACCTTGTCCGCCCATGCCTTCCAGACCGGCGAACCGGTCGTCATGGAAAACATGGCCTTGGAAACCCGCTTCTGCCCCACCCCCTTGCTCCTGGATCATGGCGTGTCGGCCGGCTTGAACGTCCGCATTGCCGGGCGCGGCCAGTCCTTCGGCCTCCTCGGCGCCTATACCACCCGGCCCCGCCGTTTCACCGAGGACGAAATCCATTTCCTCATGGGCGCCGCCAAAGTCCTGGCCGAAGCCATTGAGCAGGCTCAAAGCGAAGTCCAGCTCGAAAAACTCGCCGCCTTCATCCGCCTCAACCCCAATCCCGTGATGGAATTGTCCCAGGAGGGTAAAGTAACCTATTTCAACAACGCCGCCGCCGAACTCGCCGTCACCACCGGGCACAACAGTCTCGCCGGCATCCTCCCCGCCGACATTGCCGAAACCGTCCAACTCTGTCTCCAGGCTGCCGACAAGCGCCCCGTTCAGTTCGAAACCCAGTGCGGCTCCCGCACCTTTGCCTGGTCCCTCTACCCCGTCCTCGCCAACGAATCCGTCCACGCCTACCTCGAAGACATCACCAGCCGCCTCAGCTTGGAAGCCCAGTTTCGCCAGGCCCAAAAAATGGAGTGCGTCGGCCAGTTGGCCGCAGGTATCGCCCACGACTTCAACAACATCCTCACCGTCATCCAGGGCCATGCCAGCATCCTCGTTGCCCAAAAACTGCTCTCCGTCAAGGCCAACAACTCCGCCTTGGCCATCGAATTCGCCGCCGGCCGCGCCGCCGGCCTCACCCGCCAGCTCCTCACCTTGAGTCGCAAGACCGAGATGGAGCCCAAACTCATCGACCTGCGCGAAACCGTCGGCCAGCTCTCCAAAATGCTCCGCCGCCTGATCGGCGAAGCCGTCACCCTCGACCTCCAAACCGAGGGCAAAATCGCCCTCATCAAGGCCGATGACAGCATGGTCGAGCAAGTCGTCATGAACCTCGCCGTCAACGCCCGCGATGCCATGGCCAAAGGCGGACGCCTCACCATCCGCACCGACGAAGTCGTTGTCGACCAGCAATATGTGAGCCTCCACACCGAAGCCCGCCCCGGTCAATTCGTCTGTCTCTCCGTCACCGACACCGGTTGCGGCATTCCTCCCGGCACACTTCTGCACATCTTTGAACCCTTCTTCACCACTAAAGAAGTCGGCAAAGGCACCGGCCTCGGCCTCGCCACCGCTCATGGGATCGTCAAGCAACATGGCGGCTGGATCGAGGTGGTCAGCCAGGTCGGCAGCGGAACCACCTTTAAGATTTTCTTCCCGGCCATCACGCAATTGGTCGGCTCGCGCACCACAAAAATCGATGCCGTCGAACCTGCGGCTTCTGGCGGCGGAGAAACCATTCTGATTGTCGAAGACGATGTCCTCTTGCGAGATATGGTCGAGTCCATCCTTGCCGAGTTGGGCTATCGGGTAATGAAGGCTGAATCCGGCGTGGAAGCCTTCCAAATCTGGTCGGCCCATCAGGATTCGATCAACCTTCTTTTTACCGACTTGGTCATGCCAGGCGGAATATCCGGCAGCAGCCTGGCGCAGAAAATGCAGGCCATGAAGCCGGCCCTGAAAATTATTTTTACGAGCGGCTATGGCTTGGATGATGGAATTAAAGGTGATCTAACTAGCACTCGCAGTGTGTTTTTGCAGAAACCCTATGCCCCGATGGTGCTGGCCAAGACGGTGCGGAATTGCCTCGACCAGACGCCCGCGCCGGCTGCAGCTACTCCGGAATTTCAGTCTGGCCGCGTCGCTTTGCCTCCTTCAGGTGTTATAAAGTAATCCTTGCAAACCATTTAGCTTGGTTTGCTGGCCGTGCTTCTCCCCGCCGGGATGGCTTTTATTGAATGGACCTATGACCAAACGAGCATGTCTGGCGTCCGCATGGCACCGTGTGGTAATTGGTAATAATTGCTTTGCGCGAAAAAGTCATTATATGAACCCTTGGCCTCAGGTCGGTCTGGACTGCAAGCGAAGGCATTTTGTTAACAGATGCTTATGTATCAGCGATTTGAGGCCGCCCCACGATTGGTATTGATCAGCCCTGATACAATATTAATCCTAAGCTGGCTGGATGCCCCTCGCCGGAGTTTTCAAAACCGCCGGGCAACCTGAGCGGTCTCGTTTTGGAACCTGGTATGAATAGCGTTTAAATCTCTGAACGGGGCTGGTATTATTTTTGCAACTTATGAGTTGCGAAAAAAATGGACAATGAAATTAGCGGCGAGGAGGGCTCAACCGAACTGCGGCCGCTGTCTGTGTCCCAATCGCTTCCCCTGTGGCAAAGCGTCGCGCTCTTCAGTGCGGTCTGTTTTGTTGGCGCAATTCTGCGTTCATTTCTATTCGATGGCAACAGCTCGCCGACCGGCTTCTTTCTGCCGGCGGGAATTTACGGCGGCGTCTTGCTCCTGCATGAAACTCGGAACTGGCGTTGGCTGATGCTGGGAGCCTTGCTGGCGCATGCAGCCTTGGCGCTCGGCCTGCAGGTGCCTTTGGGCGTATCGCTGGGTGCCTTTTTTGCCAGTTCAGCCAGTGCGTTCACGGGAGCCTGGCTGATGCGCCGCTATGTTGTGGCGTGGCCCACGCTCGGCAGCTTGAAGGAATTTGCGGGCCTGTTGGTTTGCCTGCCGCTTTTGGGCTCCGCCGTGGGCGCGTTGGTCGAAGCCCTCGCGGTTCGGCTCGCTGCCCCTGACTCGCCCGGGCTGGTTGCCTGGAAATTCTGGTGGGCCAGTTCATTCATAACCTCTTTGGTGGCCGTTCCGTTTGTCTTGGTTTGGTTGGGCCGTCCCAGCATCTGGCCGCGGATTCGGAGCCATGCCGCCGCCAAGAAACTCGAGGCGATTGCCTTGGCGGTCGGCCTTGCGGTTTGTACCCGGTATGTTCTCGTTGAGGGTGGCGGGATTGCTGGACAGGAAGTTGGGTGGCTGGTTCTCTTTATCATCTGGGCCGGGCTCCGGTTTGGCACCCATGGGGTTTGCCTCGTCAATCTGGTCCTGACGGTCTTGGTGTGCTTTTTTACGTCCCATTACTTGCGGGGACTGAATGCCGCCCAGGTCGCTTCCCAAACCCATGTGTTTTTCCTCCAGACGCTGTTGTCAGCCTTTGCCCTGAGCGGCATTACCCTGGCGATCGTGCTCGAAGATCGCGACAACCAGATGCTCAGTCTGCGGAAAAAGGAACAGCATTTGCGCGAGGTCCAATGGCGTTTTCAGGCCTTCATGGATCGCACGCCCGGAGTGGCTTTCATCCAGGACGAGACCGGCCGTTTTATTTTTGAGAATGCCGCCTGGAAAAAACATTTCGCCCCACCGCCGGCGTCTGCTGCCAATCAACATCACGACGAACGCCCGCCCGCCGTGAAGGCTCCGCCCTTGAGTGCGGCCGACCGGTTGGTGCTCGCCAACGGCCGCGCTGTTGAGACGGTGGAATGCCGGACCACTGCGGATGGCATCCGGCGGGACTGGCTGATGCTGAAGTTTCCCCTGCAGGACATTCATGGGAGCCATCTGCTTGGCGGCTTTGGTTTGGACATCACCCTGGCCCGCGAGGCCGAGCGGGCTTCCCGGTTATCCGAGCTGCGTTATCGGCGCTTGCACGAAAACCTGATGGATGGGTTTATCGCGACCGATTTAGCCGGC
>Ga0302322_100003105_pt1 | contig 14169 bp, 8 predicted proteins | sample Fen_T0_2_FD_203757 | JGI IMG/M metagenome (GOLD analysis project Ga0302322, IMG submission 203757) | Peat permafrost microbial communities from Stordalen Mire near Abisko, Sweden - Fen_T0_2 | ecosystem: Environmental > Terrestrial > Soil > Wetlands > Permafrost | place: Sweden: Abisko... | reverse complement strand
GGGGACCGAGGCCACCCCCGCGAACCACGAGTCGCCGCTGCAAGTCGGCATCGACCTGTGGGCGGGTTACTATCCGGCGCTGCTCGCCGAGCAGTTGGGGTATTTCCGCGCTGAGCAGGTAGCGGTGGAGCTTTCGCTCCCGGAAGACACCGATCAGCTCCTCGTCGATTTCGCCGCTGGCAGTCTGGACGGCATCGGTGTCGCGGCGGGCGACACCATCAACGTGGTCGAGGCCAACCCGGACGCGCGCATCATCCTACTCAGCGATCTCTCGGAAGGGGCCGACATGGTCCTCGGCTTGCCACCGATCAAAACTCCCGAGGATCTTCGGGGTCGGGCCGTGGGCACCAATCTGGGCGGGTTCGGCGAAGTGCTCGTCAGACAGATGCTGGACCAGCATGGCGTATCGTCTTCGGCCGTGAAAGTCGTCAACATCGATGCCTCGCAAGCGGTCGATCGCTTGCTCTCGGGTGAGCTTGCCGCCGTGCACACCTGGGAGCCGTACGCCTCGCGTGCCCGAACCCTGGGCGCGAAAGTACTCTACACGAGTGCCGATGCGGACGGCCTGGTCCTAGACGGCTTCATTTTCTCCGGAGAGACCTTGCGTGCCCGCCCCGCCGCGGTGCGCCGCTTCGTCAAAGCCTGGTTTAGCGCAGTCCAGCATTGGCAGGCTCACCCGGAAGAGGATGACGCGCTCGTGGCCAAGCGTTTGGCGATGTCCGACAACATGATCAGCCGCACGGGGATCCATCTCTTTACGCTCGACGAAGAGCGTCATTTGTTCGAGACCGGACCCACCAACCACTCGGCGCGCCACGTGCTCCAGCGGTTCGTCGACTATTTTTTGCGGCGCGGGACGCTCAGCGCCGCGCCCGATCTCGACCTGCTACTCGATTCCCACTTCCTGCCGGCGGCGAAATGAAGCTCCCCCTCGGCGATCGACTGGGGATCCGCGGCCGGCTCATCATCCTGGCGCTGGGCATTTCGCTCGGCTCGTTGATCGTGCTCACGTTGATCCAGGCGCGGGTCACGCAAAACGCGCTGGTCGAACGCGAGGCTCGCCTGCTGACCTCCACGGCGCAGCTGACCGCCAACGCGATCGACGATTTCATCGGCAAGAGTCTGGACAATGTGCGTAGCGACGCGCAAGACGCGGCGCTGGCGCGCTTCTTGTCATTGTCCGCCGAGGCGCGCGGCAAGAGCCCGGACAAGCTGGAACTCGAGCAGCTCTTGGAGCGAGGCGCGCTGCGCGACTCGATCTTCGTCGCTTCCTATGGGCTGCTCGACAAACAGGGACACAACGTGGCCGACTCCAGTCACCCGAACGTGGCCAACGACGAGTCCGGCTCGGCCTACTTCCAGGCCGCGATCCAAGACGGCTTGCCGCACGTCTCGGAGATCGAGCCAATCGCGCCCGGTTCGAGGCGCCTGGTCGTGACCTTCGGCACGGTCGTGCGCGACTCCGAATTCGAAGTCGTCGGCGTGCTGCGCTTGCGCTATTATGCCCAAATTTTGCAGCGTTTCGTGGCGCGCGATACGGCGTTGCTCGGCCGCGGCGCGTTCTTGACGCTGGTCGATCAACAAGGCCGCTACCTCGCGCATGGCTTGCAGCCGCGGGTGGTGGGTCGCAGCGTCGCGCTCGACTCACCCGAGCTGTCGCGTGGACTCCTCGAGCTCGGCAGCGTGCCGATGTTCACCACCCATTTGAGGCTGGAGGCCTACGGCGGGGGTCGCGAGCAGAAGGTGGCCGGCAGCATGATCCAACGCAAACCTTGGCGCGTGGCGGTGGTGCGTCCGAGCGCGGCGTTCATGGCTCCTGTCGAGGAGCAACTGGTGAGCGCGGGCTTGGTGGCCCTGGGCGTCGCCGCGGTGGCGGTGCTGGCCGCGGTATTTTTCGGCACGCGCGTGGCCGCGCCGATTTTGCGGCTGACCGAGAGCGCCGAGCGCGTTGCACGGGGAGATCTCGAAGTCCAGGCGAAGATCTCCGGGCCGCGCGAGGTCCAGGCCTTGGCGCGCGCCTTCAATCTGATGACCGGGCAGGTGCGGGAAAACCTGGATGGCCTACTGGTCGAGATCGGCGATCGAACGCGCGCAGAAGCCGCCGCACGCGAGAGCGAGGAGCGCGTGCGCGCGTTCGTCGAAAACGCGCTGGACGTGATCCTCGTCATCGATCGCCAGGGACAGGTGCTCTACTCGAGTCCTTCCATCGAGCGGCTGCTCGGTCGCAGCGCGGCTGCCGTGATCGGGGAAAATTGGTTCGATTGGCTAGCACCTGCCGACGTCGCGGCCGCCCGCGCGCGCTTGGCCGAAGCCGTCGCGCTAGACAAGCCAGTCTTCGATCAGCTGCGCGTGCGCCATCAGGACGGCCGGCAGCGCGACGTCGAGCTCGTGGGTCGCCCAGCCTTCGACGTGCGTGGCGTGGGCGGCGTGATCGTGAATGTGCGCGACGTGTCCGACCGCGTACGCGCCGAGAGCGAGCGCGCTGAGCTCGAAGAGCACCTAACCCAAGCACGCAAGATGGAAGCCATTGGTCATCTCGCGGGCGGTGTTGCGCACGACTTCAACAATCTGCTCACGCCGATCATCGGCTACACCGAGCTGGTGCGCAGCAGCTTGCCCCCAAGCGATCCGATTTACAGTGATTTGGCGGTCGTTTTGGAGGCGGCGGAGGGGGCACGCCAGCTCGTACGCCAGCTGCTCGCGTTCGGTCGAAAGCAAGCGCTCGAAGTGCGCCCACTCGACCTGAGCGAGCAGGTACGACGCATCGAAAAGATTCTGCGCGCAATGATCCCGGAATCGATCGAGCTCGTGCTCCAGCTGCCCGAGGAGCGCGTGGTGATCCGGGCGGATGCCACGCAACTTCAGCAAGTGGTGCTCAACTTGGTCGTGAACGCGCAAGACGCGATGCAGAAGACCGGTGGCCGATTGGAGGTGAGCGTTCTGCGTGTGGAGCGCGCAGAACCGGATGCCGAATTGGAGCTCGAGGCCGGCTCGTACGGCGTACTGTGCGTGGCGGATTCGGGGCACGGTATCGACGAAGAGACGCAGGCACGCTTGTTCGAACCGTTTTTCACCACCAAAGAACGCGGCAAGGGCACGGGCTTGGGGTTAGCGACGGTGTACGGCATCGTCAAGCAACACCGGGGCGCCGTCACGGTCACCAGCGCCAAGGGTCAAGGCGCGACATTTCGAGTCTTCTTCCCCTGCACGCAAGAGAGCGTGCAGGCTTCGCTGGCGAGCTCCCCGCCATTGCCAGGGCGCGGCGAGACCGTGCTCGTGGCGGAGGACGATCCGAGCGTGCGCACGCTGGTCAAGAACGTGCTGGAACGCAACGGATACCACGTGCTGGTCGCGGAAGACGGGCTGGCTGCGCTCGAACTCGCGCGCTTGGAGAAGGGCCGCATCGATCTGCTGTTGAGCGACGTAGTCATGCCGGGAATGAATGGCCGAGCGCTGCGCGATGCCCTCTTGGAACTATATCCGCGGCTTCGGGTGCTTTTCATGTCAGGCTACACCGGAGACGTGTTGACCGGGCTCGGCGGGCTCGACCGCGATGTCGCGCTGGTCCCCAAACCGTTCACGCCAGAGATCTTGTTGGGTGGCATTCGCAAGCTGCTGGGCGCATAACTGCTTCCAACCTGGCCCTCATCCCGTAGCGAGGTCACTTTACCGGGGACCGAATCAGTGCTGCTCGCGCCGCGCTCGGCGAAGCCCGCCCGACCCGAGCTGGCGCGCCGTTTTCGCCTTGGGAGCGACGCGCAGGCTCTGGTGTTGGCGCTGGCAATCGCTCGCAGGTTGAGGAAGAGTACCGCCAAGAATGAGTCGGACCTTTCCTGCCAAATTCGTGTGGGGCGCAGCAACTGCGTCGTATCAGATCGAAGGCGCGGCATACGCAGACGACAAGGGTCTGTCCACTTGGGACATGTACTGCAAAAAGCCGGGCGTGGTCTGGAATGGCCAGAGTGGCGAAGTCGCCTGCGACCACTTCGCGCGCTACCGTGAAGACGTCGGGTTGATGAAGCAGATCGGGCTCGGAGCGTACCGGCTCAGCATCTCGTGGCCGCGCGTGATCCCCGACGGAGTGGGCCGAGTGAGCGAGCGGGGCTTGGACTTCTATGACCGACTGGTCGATGAACTATTGGCCGCGCGCATCGATCCTTGGGTCACGCTATTTCATTGGGACTATCCGCTTGCGCTCTATCATCGCGGCGGCTGGTTGAATCGCGACACCGTAGAGTGGTTCGGTGAATTCGCGGACGTCGTGGCGCGCAAATTGTCCGACCGCGTAACGAACTGGATGACGCTGAACGAACCTCAGGTGTTCATCGGCGCGGGTCACCATGAAGGTCGGCACGCGCCGGGGGATCGCTTGCGCTTTGCGGAGGTTCTGCGCGCAGGCCATCATGCGCTATTGGCGCATGGGCGCTCAGTGCAGGCGATTCGCGCGGCCAGCGCAAAACCGGCCCGAATCGGCTTTGCGCCAGTGGGGCTGTCGAAGATCCCGGCCACGGACAGCGAGGCCGATCTGGCTGCAGCGCGAACAGCCACCTTCTCGGTCAACGCAGAGACCGCGTGGACGAACAGTTGGTGGATGGATCCGGTTTTCTTGGGGCACTACCCGGAAGAGGGCCTCCGCTTCTTCGCAGAGCAGCTACCCCGGATCGCGCCGGGCGATTTGGAGCTGATTAGCCAGCCCGTGGATTTTTGCGGGATCAACATTTACCAAGGCCAGTACGTGCGCGCGGGCGAGGCAGGCCCCGAGCAAGTACCTGCGCCCGTGGGCTATCCGATCACGGCGTTTGAATGGTTGGTGACGCCGGAAGCGATGTACTGGGGCCCGCGCTTGTTTTGGGAACGCTACAAGAAGCCAATCGTAATTACCGAAAATGGTCTTTCGTCTCGTGACTGGCCGTCGCTCGACGGCCAAGTGCACGACGCGGCGCGGATCGATTTCATGGATCGTCACTTGGTCGAGTTGCGGCGGGCGCTGGCCGATGACGTGCCGATCGAGGCCTATTTTCATTGGTCGTTCATCGATAACTTCGAGTGGGCGCACGGCTACAAGCACCGCTTCGGCCTGATCTTCTGTGACTACGTGACGCAAAAGCGAACCCTGAAGGACTCGGCACACTGGTACAAGCGCGTGATCGCCTCGAACGGCGCGACGCTGAGTGCGAACGAACGGGGTGGCTACCGGCCCGTAGCGCTGACGCTCCGGCCCTGAGTCCGTCTCGATCTGAAACGCCCGGCGGTCCCGCACGACGGACCGGCACCCGCATGCCGGTCCGTCAGCCCACACGGGATGCGCAGTCGTGACTGTGACATGACCCGTTCCTGACCCGCGGGGCGCTAGGTTCAGGCTCATGTCAAGGACCGAGGCCACGAGCAATGCGCGAAGCATTGCCTGGCTCAAAGCTTCTCCATTTTTTGCCATTCAAATCGCGGCCGTCGCCGGCATCTTTTGGTTTGGTTGGTCCTGGTCCGGGGCGCTCTTGGCGATCGCGCTTTACTACGTGCGCATGTTCGGAGTGACTGGCGCCTACCATCGTTACTTTTCCCATCGGACCTACCGCACGAGCCGCCCGTTCCAATTCTTACTGGCGCTCCTGGCGATGACCAGCGTGCAAAAGGGTGTGCTCTGGTGGGCGTCGCATCATCGCACGCACCACCGCAATTCGGACCAACCGAACGACGTGCACTCGGTCCTTCAAGACGGCTTCTGGTGGAGCCACGTAGGCTGGATCGTTTCGCGACAGTACGACTCGACGGACTTGTCGAAGGTGAAAGATCTCGCTCGCTTTCCCGAGCTGCGCTTTTTGGATCGCTTCCATATCCTGGTGCCGATCGCCTACGCGACCAGTCTGTACTTGCTCGGCGGCAGCTGGGCCTTGTTCTGGGGATTCTTCGTGTCGACCACGCTGCTCTGGCACGGCACGTTTACGATCAACTCACTCACGCACGTGTTCGGCTCGCAGCGCTACGTGACGAGCGACAACAGTCGCAATCATTTGCTGCTTGCGCTGATCACCATGGGTGAGGGATGGCACAACAATCACCACTACTATCAGCGCTCGGTGAATCAGGGCTTTTTCTGGTGGGAGATCGACCCGACCTACTACGTGCTGCGAGTGCTGTCCTGGGTCGGGCTGGTCTGGGACCTGCACACGCCGCCGCCACACGTGTTGCACTCCAATCGAATTGGCTCCAAGGCTGCACCGGCGGTCGAGGGCGAGCGGTTGCAAGCTCCCGCGATCGTCGAAACGCCTGCGGAATGAACCGGCAGGCGCGCGATCGTCAGTCGTCGAGCACTTGGCGAACGCGTTGCGCCAGTTGTTCGCTCGAGTAGGGTTTGGCCAAGAATCGAAAGCTGCCCTCGTCGACGCCCCGGCGTAAGATGTCGTCGCCGGGGTAGCCGGACACGTACAACACTTTGGTGCTCGGCCTTGCCGCGGAAAGGCGCTCGATGACCGAGGGGCCGGACTCGCCCGGCATCACCACATCCGACAGGAATAGGTCGATGCGAGTGTTGTGATCGGCGGCCAGCTGGAGCGCCTCGTTGGCCTGGGTGGCGACCAAGACGTTGTAGCCCTGGCGGCGCAAGATGCGGGCTGTCAGCTGGCGTACCACGGCGTCGTCTTCGATCAGGAGCACGGTCTCGTCGCCCCGCGGCATCAGTGATGGACGCTCGCCCCCGTCGGCATCGGCGTCGGTCTTGGCGCGTGGCAACACGACGTGGAAGGCCGTGCCGCGCCCGATCTCGCTCTCGATGGCGATCGTGCCGCCGGCGTTGCGGACGATGGCAAGGCACGTGGACAGACCCAGCCCAGTGCCCTTACCCGGGTCTTTGGTGGTGAAGAACGGCTCGAACGCGCGCACTCGTACGGCTTCCGGCATACCCAGGCCGGTGTCGTGCACGCTCACGCGGACCAGCTCTGCTTCGATTGAAGTGCGAATACTGAGTGAGCCTCCCGAGGGCATCGCGTCGCGCGCGTTGACTGCCAAGTTCATCAGCAGCTGCTCGCACTGGACCGGATCCATCATCACCGGAGCGCTGCCTGGGAACAGATCGATCGAAAGAATGACATCTTCACCGACGACCCGGTGCAGCAACTTGGCCACGCTCTCCACCAGGTGGTTCAAATCGATGACTTTGGGATCCACCACCTCTTTGCGCGCGAAGATCAGCAGTTGGCGCGTCAGCGCTGCTGCACGCTGCGCGGCGACATTGATCTGTTCCAGCGCTTCGAAGGAGGGATGCGAGGGGTCGAGCGCGAGCCGGCCAAGCTCGCTGTAGCTCATGATAACGGTCAGCAAATTGTTGAAATCGTGCGCTATTCCGCCAGCTAATCGGCCCGTAGCTTCCATCCGTTGGCTATGTAAGAGCTGCTCTTCGAGCCCGTGGCGACGGGTGGTGTCCGTGCTCGTGCCAGCCATGCGAACCGCTTTTCCCGCGTCGTCGCGAAAGGCCCGCCCGCGGTGCTCGACCCAGCGCAGCACGCCGTCACTGCCGAGCATTCGGTGCTCGAACGAGACTTCGGCGGTCGTTCCGGCGAGGCAGGCGTCGATGTTCTGTCGCGCGCGCTCTCGATCGTCCGGGTGGACCAAGGCGAGATAGGAGGCGTAACTGCCGTCGAAGCTCGACTCGGATACACCGAGCACTTCGAACATCTGTGGGCTCCAGCTGATCTCGTCTCGTTCGACCAGCCACTCCCAGCTACCCATGCGCGCTGCGCTCATCGCGGAACGTAGGCGTTCATCACTTTCGTGCAACGCGGTCTCGACCGTTCGACGCGCAGTTACGTCCTGCATCGTCACGACGCGCATCGGACGCCCCTGATAGATGATGGCCGCGGAGTTCGATTCCACCAGGCGCCGCTCGCCGGTCTTGGTGATCAGGACGATTTCCGAGGTTCCGCCCGTGCCGGGGGAGCGGATGCTGGTCAGCACCGCGGCGCGCGATTCGGGCGCCAAGAAGAACTCCAGGCCATTTTGCCCGATCAGTTCCTGCCGAGTGTAGCCGAGCAGCGCCAGGAGGGCCTGGTTGGCCTCGCGGATGATGCCATTTTCGTTGATGAACACCGCCTCGCGTGCGGCTTCGGAGAGCGCTCGAAAGCGTTGTTCACTCTCGCGCAACGCGCGAGCATCCGGATCCTCCTCGCTCATCTGACCTCAGGCTATCTAGGGGGTTCGGCGAACACAAGCCAGCTTGCACGCGGCGAAACGCACGATTGTCTAGGTTATCTCGCGCGAGGCTCCGTGTTTGCTATGGTTTTCGCCCATGCGCGAAAGTCCGAGTCGCCCCGAAGTTCTGGCCCCTGCAGGCGACCAGCTCGCCCTCGAGGCGGCGATCGGTGCCGGCGCGGACGCGGTGTATTTCGGTGTGGACGCATTCAATGCGCGGGCGCGCGCCCAAAACTTCAGCGTCGACGGGCTGCCCGAGACGGTCGGACACCTCCATGAGCGCCGCGTCAAAGCGCACCTCACGCTGAACACATTGGTCTTCGACGCCGAACTCGATGCCTGGGCCGAAGTGGTGCGCGCCGCGGAGCGCGCGGGCGTCGACGCGGTGATCGTGCAAGACCTCGGCGGATTGGGCTTGGTGCGGCAGATCGCGCCCAATCTTCGGATCCATGCCTCCACGCAGATGACCTGCACCGACGCGGCATCGGTGCAATTCGCAGCATCTCTCGGCGCGGATCGCGTGGTGCTCGCCCGCGAGCTGAGCCTCTCGGACATCGAGCAGATTTCGCGCGCTACGGCAGTCGAGTTGGAAGTGTTCGTGCATGGCGCGCTGTGTATCGCCTATTCGGGCCAGTGTCTGACCAGTGAAGCAATCGGCGGGCGAAGCGCCAATCGCGGCGCCTGCGCGCAGGCCTGTCGCTTGCCGTACGAATTGGTAGTTGATGGCGTGCTGCAGGATCTCGGCGATCGCGCCTATCTATTGTCTCCGCAAGATCTCGAAGCGAGCGCGGCGGTGCCTCGGTTGATCGAACTCGGCGTTCGATCGTTCAAGATCGAAGGTCGACTCAAGGGGCCCGAATACGTCGCGGCCACCACACGTTTGTACCGGCAAGCGGTGGACTTGGCATTGGGTCGCGAGGCTCCCCCGGATCTGCCGGCCACCAGGCAACGCGCGATACAAAGTTACTCGCGCGGTTCCGGGCCTGGCTTCCTGGCCGGCGTGAATCATCAAGAGTTGGTCGAAGCACGCTCGTGCGATCATCGCGGGCTCGAGGTCGCTCAGGCCCTGGGCCGTGAACAGCGCGCGGGGAAATCCTGGCTTTTGGTGGAGGCAAGCGCCCGCATTGCGCGCGGTGACGGCTTGCTGGTCGAGGGCGGCTGGGCCGGTGAGGGCGAAGTCGGCGGGCGTGTCTGGGGCATCGAGATCGCTGGCGCGGACTCGAGCGCGGCTCCCGCGGGCAGCGCGGCCAAATTGTGGTTTGGTCCCGAGCTCGATTTGTCCACGGTCACTCGCGGCCGGCGCGTGTTTCGCTCGCACGATCCCGAAACGGAACGCGAGATCACCACCTTGCTCGCGCGAGAGCCTTATCGCGAACGGCTTTCGCTGACAATCGCAGGTCGCTTTGGCGAACTCTTCACACTCGAGGGGCGGAGTGAGCGTGGCCGCTTCGCCCGTGTGCGAGCGGATACGACCGTCGAACCTGCCCAAAATCAGCCGACTTCAGCCGCCGAGCTAGCAGACAAGCTCGGTAGGCTGGGCGATTCGCCGTTCGCCTTCGCCGGTCTCGAAATCGACCTGCCAAGTGGCGCGTGGCTGCCGGTATCGGCGCTCAATCGCGCGCGCCGGGCCTTGGTTGCGGCGCTCGCGCCAGTCCCTCCGGGCGCACTCTATCCAGCCCAGAAAGCTCCGGCGCGCGCGCCTTCGCAAGAGACCTCGCTGCGCGCGCCACCGCCTGCAGGGCTGTTTGCGTTGTGCCGCAACCGCGCTCAGGCAGACGCCGCGCTTTCCGCCGGTGCGGACGGCGTGTACCTCGACTTTTTGGAACTCACAGGGACGGGCAACGCGCTGCGTGAGCTGCGTGCCCGTGGCGCGCTCGTGGGCGTGGCGCCACCGCGCATTCGCAAGCCAGGTGAGGAGAAGATCGACCGCTACTTGGAGGGGCTCGCGCCGGACGCCGTGCTCGTGCGCAGTCTGGGCGCGCTGTTCGAGCTCGATGCGCTGATTGGCGGCGGCAGCCTGCCGCTGCGCATCGGCGACTTTTCGCTCAATGTCAGCAATCGCCTGACCGCCCTCGAGGTGCTCTCGCGCGGGCTCTCGGCCTTCACGCCCTCGTTCGATCTCGATTCGCCGCGGCTGCTCACGCTGCTCTCGGAGTCGCTCGCACCCTACGCGGAGGTCGTGCTGCACCACCCGATGCCGCTATTTCACATGGAGCACTGCGTGATCGCCGCGCTGCTGTCGGATGGGCGCGATCACTTGAGCTGCGGGCGGCCCTGCGATCGACATCAGGTGTCGTTACGCGACCGCGCGCACATGGATCATCCGGTGGAGGCGGACGTCGGCTGTCGAAATACCGTGTTTCACGCCTCGCCTCAAAGTGCGGCAGAGCTAGTCCCCGCGCTGCAACGCGCGGGCGTGAGGCGCTTTCGTCTCGAATTGGTGCGTGAGTCGGCCGAAGAGACAGAACGCGTGGTGCGCTGTTATCGCGAGCTCTTGTCAGGGCGCACGAGCGGCAAAGAAATATTTCGTAATCTGCGTGCTTCCGGTGGCTACGGCGTGGTTCGCGGCTCACTTCGCGTGCTCGATGAGTGAGTGAGTGACGGAGTGGAGGCAGCTCGGTGACTTTCGCTTGACGCCAGAAGGCCGAGCGGCCAATACGCGCGCCCATGGGCCTACAGGCAATCGTCCGCTGGTTCTTGCCGCGCGAAGACCATTTCTACGGCTTTCTAGAGGCTCAGGCCGATGTCGCCCACGAGGCGGCGTTGGCGGTAGCGCGCTTCAAGGACGAGAAAGTCAGCGCTGCCGACGTGCGCTTCGCGGTGCAGGAGCTCGAGCACAAAGGTGACAAGATCGCGCACGAGGTCGAAGAGTCGATCGCGCGCACGTTCGTGACCCCTATCGATCGCGAGGACTTGCAGAAGCTCTCGCAGGAGCTGGACGACGTCTTGGATTTGATGAACGGCGCGGCGCGCGCGTGCGTGCTGTACGGGGTCGAACGCCCGACCGCTCCCATGGTCGGCTTGATCGATAAGTTGGTGGAGTGCACCGAGGTCTTGAAGAATGCGCTCCCGCACCTGCGCGCGCACGACTACGTGAAGCTGATCGAGGCCAGTCGTGAGGTCCGCAAGCTCGAGAAGGACGGCGACGCGGTGTTCCGCAGCGCTGTCAGCGCGCTATTCAAAGACGGCTCGATCGATGCCAAGCAGCTGCTGCGCGAGCGCGAAGTGCTAGACCACTTGGAAAACAGCATCGACTACTGTCAGCACGTGGGCTCCACGCTGGCGAACCTCGCGATCAAGCACGGGTAAGGATGCTCAGCCTGCTCATCGCCGTGATCGTGACTGCGATCATTTTCGACTACATCAACGGCTTTCACGACGCGGCCAACGCGATCGCTACCGTGGTGTCGACCGGCGTCTTGCCTCTGCGCACCGCGGTAATCGTGGCCGGTTGTTTCAACTTCGTGGGCGCCATGGCAGGCACTGCGGTGGCCAAGACCATCGCTTCGGGCTTTGCCAATCCGGCCGTGGTCAGCCAAACCGTGGTTTTAGCGGCGTTGCTGGGGGCCTGCATCTGGAACCTGCTCACCTGGTGGTGGGGGATCCCGTCGAGTTCGTCGCACGCGCTCATCGGCGGGCTCGGTGGTGCTGTCGTGGCGCACGCGGGCGTGTCGGCCTTCAAGTGGCACGCGCTGGTGCAGAAGGTGCTGGTCCCATTGGTGCTATCGCCAACCTTGGGCTTCATCGTGGCCTTCTTCATGATGGTCGGGCTGACCTGGATCGCCCGAAATTTCCGGCCGGGCACCGTGCGAGTCGGCTCACGCCGGCTGCAGCTGTTGTCGGCCTGCGGCATGGCATTTTCGCACGGCTCCAACGATGCTCAGAAGTCCATGGGCATCATCACCTTGGCACTGGCAGCGTTCACGGCGGCCGGCCATGGCGGGCTGCCGCTGTGGATGACGCCGACCGGTTCGGAAGTGCCGCGCTGGGTGATCGTCGTCTGCGCCGCAGCCATCGCGCTGGGCACGATGGCCGGCGGCAAGCGCATCATCAAGACCATGGGTACCAAGATCATCCGCATCGCGCCCCTGCAAGGTTTCGCTGCGGAGACTTCCGGTACCTTGGTGATTCTGGCCGCTAGTAGGCTCGGGATCCCGGTTTCGACCACCCACTGTATCAACGCCTGCATCATGGGCGTCGGTGCGAGCAAACGTGTCAGTGCGGTGCGTTGGGGTGTGGCTTCGAACATCCTGCTCGCCTGGGTGCTCACTTTGCCTCTGAGTGGGGCCGTGGCTTACGTCACCATGCTGATCATCAACGTCGTTTCCTGAGACTACTCGCTGAGTCGCGTGGGTCCGCCACCGGCGCTCAGCCGCTGAACCTTGCCTCTGGGCACGATCAGAGCCGGATCGTGGTCGTCGGCCACAGCTAACGTCGCGATAGCCAGGAGCAACGGGGAGAGCCCGGCGAGCCCGGTAGCCTGCGCTCGACGCGAAATGGTCGCCAGAGGTTGGGGTCGGCCTCTGCCCTGCGATCTTGCGGGAAAAGACGACCGGTTGTGGCCTGCTCTCACCGAGTCGTCTCAGGTTTCCGCCCCGAAATTTTCGGGCGGTAGCGCTGGGCCGGAGGGTCGACTAGACCACCGGCGTGGCATCCAAAAAGATCTCCTTCGGCCCAGAGGCGGACGGCAGCACATTGCGTCGCATCGTCCTCGGCGTCTTGATCCTGGTCGGAGTCGGCTTCTTACTAGACGCCACGCTCATGCGCATCGACGCGGGGCACGTAGGCATCAAGGTCAAGCTTGCCGGCAGCGCGCGCGGCGTGCAGGACATCCCAGTGGTCACCGGTTGGGTGATGTTCAACCCGCTCACCGAGCAGATCGTCGCGTTCCCGATCAACGTGCAGAACGTGGTCTGGACCGCATCCAAGAGTGAGGGGCGCGTGGTCGACGAGTCACTCACGTTTTCCTCACAAGAAGGGGTGAACGTCAACGCCGACATCGGCATGTCGTTTCACATCGATTCGGCATTGGCGCCGCACTTGTATTTGCGCTTCCGCGAGCCAGACGTGATGAAGCTGGCCGACGGCTACATGCGCAACGCGGTTCGCGAGGCCTTCAACGACATCGCCTCACGCATCGCGGTCCAGGAAATTTACGGCGCTGGCAAGGGTAAGCTGGTCGCCGACGTGTCGGCACGCTTGCGCGAGGTGCTCGGCAAAGACGGCTTCGTGATCGATCAGCTGACGATCAATGGCGCGCTGCGCCTGCCGGAGAACGTCGCCCAGGCCATCAACCGCGCCATGGAAGCCACGCAGAACGCGATTCAGGCCGAGAACCGCGTCCGCCAAGTGCGTGCGGAGGCCGAACAGAACGTGGCGCAAGCGCACGGTGGAGCCGAGGCCGCACGTCAGCGCGCCGAAGGTGAGGCCGATGCCGTCTTGATTCGCGCGCGCGCCGACGCGAAGTCGAACGAAATTATCCGCTTATCGACGACCGGCACGGTGCTCCAGTACCGCGCCATCGAGCGCTGGGACGGCAAGCTGCCGATGATGCAGAGTGGTGACAAGCTACCGCTGCTCACCTTCGACACCAGCAAGATCACCTTGAACGACGCCGAGCGCGAGAAGAAGCTGCACGAGCTGCTCGCCGATGACAAGACTGAGGACAAGGCCGTCTCGAAGCCGGGCGCGGCGACGACTTTCGCACCGGCCGTCGCTCCTCCGACCGTGCCTACGCCCGCTCCGGACCCCTTGAAGTAAAGTCTTGGCTCCCGGTTGCTCTTCGAGTGACCGGACTGATGACGGCGTCGGGCACGACTGCGTTCAGTTTCACGTTGGAGCCTCCGGATGGGGCGGAGAGGATCTGGCGCGTGCCCGTGCCCCGCGAGTTGCGAAGGTCCGCGGGTACGAAAATACCGAGCGTGGAGACCAAGGCAGGCCCCAGCACTTGTGCAGCTGCCCCGCGGCCGAAATCATGCTTCGTGGACA
>Ga0302322_100003103_pt1 | contig 14171 bp, 10 predicted proteins | sample Fen_T0_2_FD_203757 | JGI IMG/M metagenome (GOLD analysis project Ga0302322, IMG submission 203757) | Peat permafrost microbial communities from Stordalen Mire near Abisko, Sweden - Fen_T0_2 | ecosystem: Environmental > Terrestrial > Soil > Wetlands > Permafrost | place: Sweden: Abisko... | reverse complement strand
GGTGTCGAACTTCAGCGCGGCGTTGATGTCGTCGACCGACACGTCGAGGCCGTCGAGCTCGAGGTCGCCGGCCGAGGGGATCACGCCGATGGCGGTCTCGACGCCACTGGCATCGCCGTCGAGCCGCCGGCAGATCCACTCGAGCACGCGGGAGTTCTCGCCGAAGCCGGGCCACAGGAAGCGGCCGTCCTCACCCTTGCGGAACCAGTTCACGCCGTAGATGGTGGGGAGCGACGCCTCGTCGGTTCGCTCCGTCATCGACAACCAGTGGGCGAAGTAGTCGCCCATGTTGTAACCGCAGAAGGGCAGCATCGCGAACGGGTCGTGGCGCAGATCGCCGAGCCCGCCGTCGGCCGCGGCCGTCTTCTCGGAGCCCATGGTCGCGGCGACGAGCACACCGTGGTTCCAGTCGCGCGACTCGAACACCAGGGGCACCGTGGTGGCGCGGCGGCCGCCGAAGAGGAACGCCGAGATCGGCACGCCCTTCGGGTCCTGCCACTCGGGGGCGATGCACGGCACCTGGGACGCCGGGGCGCAGAAGCGGGAGTTGGGGTGCGCCGCGGGGGTGTCGGACTCCGGCGTCCAGGAGTTGCCCTTCCAATCGGTGAGGTGCGCGGGGGCCTCGTCGGTGAGGTCCTCCCACCACACGTCGCCGTCGTCGGTGAACGCAGTGTTGGTGAAGACGGTGTTGGCGTCGCAGGCGCGTAGGGCGTTGAGGTTCGACTTCTCGCTCGTGCCCGGTGCGACTCCGAAGATGCCGAACTCGGGGTTGATCGCGTGCAGACGGCCTTCGTCGCCGAACTTCATCCACGCGATGTCGTCGCCGATCGTCTCGACCGTCCAGCCGGGGATGGAGGGGACGAGCATGGCGAGGTTGGTCTTGCCGCACGCGGACGGGAACGCCGCGGCGATGTAGCGCACGCGGCCCTGCGGGCTCGTGAGCTTGAGGATGAGCATGTGCTCGGCGAGCCAGCCCTCGTCGCGGGCGAGCACCGATGCGATGCGCAGCGCGAAGCACTTCTTGCCCAGCAGCGCGTTGCCGCCGTAACCCGAGCCGAACGACCAGATCTCACGCGTCTCGGGGAAGTGCACGATCCACTTCTCCTCCGCGTTGCACGGCCAGGCGACGTCTTCCTCGCCCTCGGCGAGCGGGGCACCGAGCGAGTGCACGCAGGGCACGAACTCGCCGTCGGCACCGAGCACGTCGAGCGCGGCCTGACCGGCGCGCGTCATCGTGCGCATGCTCACGGCGACGTACGGCGAGTCGGTGACCTCCACGCCGATGTAGGAGAGGGGCGAGCCGAGCGGACCCATGCTGAAGGGCACCACGTACATGGTGCGGCCCTTCATGCAACCGCGGAACAACTCGTCGAGCTTGACCCGCATCTCGGCGGGGGCCTTCCAGTTGTTGGTGGGGCCGGCGTCGACCTCGCGCTCGGCGCAGATGAAGGTGCGGTCCTCCACTCGGGCGACGTCGCTCGGGTCGGAGTGCGCCCAGAACGAACCGGGGCGCTTCTCGGGGTCGAGCGCGGTGAACGTGCCGGCCTCGACCAGCTGCTTGCAGAGGAGCTCGTGCTCGGCGTCGGACCCGTCGAACCAGTGCACGTCGGCGGGCTCGCAGAGCGCGACCATCTCGCTCACCCAGTCGATCAGCCGCTGGTTCTTGGTCGGGGGCGAAACGAGCGTCACGTCGAGATCCTCCACGTTGAGGAACGATGGCCCACGGGGCTCCGGCGGGCCACGAACTAGTGGAAAAAGTGTACCGAGGGGTTCTCACTGCCCCCGAAATGGCCCCGGGAATGGCCCCGGGCGGGGGTTCCGGCGGGGTGGTTAGGCTCCGCCCCATGACGACTCGCCGTCCTGTGATCGGTACCGATCTGGCATCCTCGAAGCCGGGTGACTACCCGTTGCCGCAGCCCGAACCGGGCGCCCCCAACGTGGTCATGATCGTCCTCGACGACATGGGCTTCGCCCAGCTCGGCTGCTTCGGCTCGGGCATCGCCACGCCCAACATCGACCGGCTCGCGGCGGGTGGCCTCCGCTACAACCGGTTCCACGTCACCGCGATCTGTTCGCCCACCCGGGCGTGCCTGCTCACCGGGCGCAACCACCACAACGTGGGGGTCGGCTTCCTCGTCGACCTGCCCATGCGCTACCCGGGCTACACGGGACGCATCCCGAAGTCGGCGGTGCCGTTGCCGCGGGTGCTGCGCGATCACGGGTACAACACGTTCGCGGTGGGGAAGTGGCACCTCGTACCCGGCGGCGAGCGCACCGACGCGGGGCCGTTCGACCGCTGGCCGCTCGGGTTCGGCTTCGAGCGCTACTACGGCTTCCTCAACGGCGACGCCAACCAGTGGGCGCCGTCACTCGCGCGCGACAACCACTACGTGGAGCCGCCCCGCACGCCGGAGGAGGGGTACCACCTCAGCGAGGACCTCGCCGACGAGGCGATCCGCAACATCACCCGTCAGCAGCAGGCGTCGGGTGGGGAACGACCGTTCTTCCTCTACTTCGCGCTCGGCGCCATGCACGCGCCGCACCATGTGGCGCCCGAGTGGGTCGAGCCGTACCACGGCGCGTTCGACCAGGGCTGGGACCGTTGGCGCGACGAGGTGTTCGCCCGGCAGGTGGAGTCTGGCATCGTGCCCGACGGCACGACGCTCACCCCGCGTCCGAGTTGGATCGACGAGTGGGACTCCCTGCCGGAGGACACGCGACGCGTGCTCGCGCATCAGATGGAGGTGTACGCAGGCTTCCTCTCGCACACCGACGCGCAGATCGGCCGGGTGATCGACCAACTCGAGAAGCTCGGGATCCTCGACGACACCATCGTGATGCTCGTGTCCGACAACGGCACGAGTGGCGAGGGCGGCGCGATGGGCACGTTCAACGAGCACCGCTTCACCGAGCACCTACCCGACACGGTCGAGAGCAACGGTGCGTGGCACGAGGAGCTCGGCGGGGTGCGCACCTACCCGCACTACTCATGGGGCTGGGCGTGGGCGGGCAACACACCGCTGCGCCTGTGGAAGCGCTACACGTGGCTCGGCGGCTGTCGCACGCCGTTGATCGTGCACTGGCCCAACGGCATCGAGGATCGTGGTCAGGTGCGCGACCAGTTCGTGCACGCGATCGATCTCGCGCCCACCGTGCTCGCGCTGGCCGGCATCACGCCGCAAGACACCATCGACGGCGTCACCCAGCAGCCCTACGACGGCGCGTCGATCGCGCGCACGTTTGCCGACGCGGGCGCGCCGAACCCGCGCGACTCGCAGTACTTCGAGATGCTCGGCTCGCGCTCCATCTTCAGCAACGGGTGGAAGGCCACGACCGACCACGTGTCGAAGGGCGTGATGGACGAAGAGCGGCTCATGGAGGGCAGTCGGGAGTTCGCCGACGACACCTGGGCCCTGTTCCGCCTCGAGGACGACTTCTCGGAAGCGCACGACGTCGCGGCCGAGCATCCCGACGTGCTCGCCGAGTTGCAACAGCGTTGGGCGGTCGAGGCGGGGCGCAACAACGTGTTCCCGATGTCCGACGACCTCATCGCGCGCGTGGTGGCGATGATGCCGGTGGCCAACGGACCACAGGCGCGCGCCGTGTACCACGTCGAGTCGAGCCCGGTGATCGACGCGCAGGTGGCACGCCTCGGCCTCGGTGCGCGCGTGACCGCCGACGTGACCGTGCCCGGCGACGGTGGTGCCGGAGTGCTCTGCGCGATCGGCGACTGGAACGGTGGCTACGCGCTCTACGTGCGCGATGGCCGGCTGGTGTGCGCCTACTCGCGAGCGGGCGACATCCATGCGGTCGCGAGCGAGCAGCCCGTGCCCGCGGGCAATCACCGCCTCGGCGCGCACTACGACCCCAACGGACCGGGAGGTCCCGAGCTCACCCTGCTGTGCGACGACGAGGTGATCGGCTCGGAGCTGCTGCCGTTCCCGCTGCCCTTCGTGTTCCAGCACGGCGGCTGCTCGATGTACCTCGGCGAGGATCGCGGCCTGCCCGTGTGCGACGACTACGAGGTGCCGTTCCCGTGGACGGGCGAGCTGCGCGAGGTGGTGATCGAGTCCGGCGGAGCCCACGCCGACCTCACCCAGGAGCTGCGCGCCGCCCTTCACTCCGAATAGGGCACTCGGAGCAGGCCTCCACTCGGAGCAACGGCAACGGCGGCTGGCATCCTGGGCAGCGTGGACAGCCTGGACGCGGACGGTACCGACGACTTCAGCGCGCGCATCCGCGCCGCCACGGAGTTGCTGGAGTCGGTGGTCACCGACCCGTCCGTGCTCGAGGTGATGACGGAAGAGGAGCGCATCCGCTTCGTCAACGCGGCTGGTGACGTGTTCTCGCCCGATGTCACCGAGCGGCGGCGTCGGCTGAAGGCCCGCCAGCGCCGCCAACGCGACGAGCGTCAGCGCCGCGACGACGACCTCCTGGCCGAGACCGGCATCCGCCGTCTGCGCGCCAAGCCGGTCTTCACCACGCCGAACGTGTATCCGCCCGAGCTCGTGCCCGCGGACGATTTCACCGGTGACGACGCGGGGGACAACGCCAGAGAACTGGGAGAGCCCGCGCACTGCTACGTGTGCAAGGCGCACTACACCGAGTTGCACCACTTCTACGACCAGCTGTGCCCCACGTGCGCGGCGTTCAACTACGAGAAGCGCACCGAGTCGGCCGACCTGCGCGGGCGCGTCGCGTTGCTCACCGGTGGGCGCGTGAAGATCGGGTACCAGGCGGGCATCAAGCTGCTGCGCAGCGGGGCACACCTCATCGTGACCACGCGCTTCCCGCGCGACGCGGCGTTGCGGTACGCACGCGAGGCCGACTTCGAGTCGTGGGGTGATCGGCTGGAGATCTTCGGCCTGGACCTGCGTTACACGCCCAGCGTCGAGGCGTTCTGCCACCACGTCAACGCGACTCGTGGCCGCCTCGACTTCATCATCAACAACGCGTGCCAGACCGTGCGGCGTCCACCCGACTTCTACCGGCACATGATGGATGGCGAGACCGCGTCGCTCGCGCAGATGCCGAGCGAGGTCAGAGCACTGGTCGGCGAGTACGAGGAACTCACCGATCTCGCCGGCGCCGCCGCGCTCTCGCAGCGCGCCCTCCTGCCGGGTGAGGCGCGCTCGCAACACGCGTTGTTCCCCGAGGGACGCCTCGACCAGGATCTCCAACAGGTCGACCTCCGCGACCGGAACTCGTGGCGGCTCATGCTCGCCGAGGTGCCCACGGTCGAACTGCTCGAGACGCAACTGGTGAACGCGGTGGCGCCGTTCGTGCTGAACGGGCGTCTCAAGGCGCTCATGCTCCGCACGCCCGAACGCGACAAGCACGTCGTCAACGTCTCCGCAGTCGAGGGGCAGTTCTACCGCCGCTTCAAGACGACGAAGCACCCGCACACGAACATGGCGAAGGCCGCGCTCAACATGATGACGCGCACCTGCGCCGCCGAATATCACGCCGACGGCATCCACATGAACAGCGTCGACACCGGCTGGGTGAGCGACGAGGACCCGATCGACATCGCCCAGCGCAAGACCGTGGAGCAGGGGTTCCATCCGCCGCTCGACATCGTCGACGGCGCGGCGCGCATCGTCGACCCGATCATCACGGGCTTCAACACCGGCGAGCACGTCTACGGGAACTTCCTGAAGGACTACCGCCCGACGGACTGGTGAACGCCGCCCGCGACACCCCGGGACTTGACGGCTAACGCAGTTAGCCCTAGAGTGTGGCTAACGTAGTTAGCTCACCGGAGGATCTCATGGACACGCCCACTGCAACGCACTACCGCCGACCCGGATGGTTCACCCGCAACGTGATGAACCGCATGGTGGCCGGGCTCACCCGCACCGGGATCAGTGTGTGGGGTTCCCGGGTGCTGGAGGTGCGGGGCCGGGTAAGTGGCGAGCCCCGCCGCGTGCCCGTCAACCTGCTCGAACTCGACGGTCACCGCTATCTGGTGTCGGCCCGCGGCGTCGGGGAGTGGGTGCGCAACGTGCGGGCGACCGAGGGCGAGCTCACCCTGGTGCGCGGCCGCCGGCGTGAGGAGTTGCGGGCCACCGAGCTCGAAGATGCCGAGAAGCCGGCGGTGCTGCGGGCCTACCTGAAGCGGTGGAAGGCCGAGGTCGGTGTGTTCTTCGACGGCGTCGACGCCAACTCGTCCGACGCCGAACTCGCGGCGATCGCGTGGAAGCACCCCGTGTTCGTGCTGACCTCCCCGGCCGAGCGCGTGCGGTGATCACGACTGCCCGCATCGACGCGTCGGCGCCTGCGCCCGCGGCACGCCCGCTGAGCGATCGTGCCACCGAGATCGTGGTGGTCGCCCGGCGGGTGCTCGAGGCCGAGGGCGCCGACGCGTTGACGATGCGGCGCGTCGGCGACGAGCTCTCGATCAAGGCGCCGTCGCTCTACAAGCACTTCTCCAACAAGGCGGCGATCGAGCTGGTGGTGATCGAACAGGCGCTGGCCGAACTCGGCGCGGCCCTGCGCGCCGCGGTCGACGGCCGGACCCGGACCGACGCGGTGCAGTCGCTGCTCGACACCTATCGTCGCGTCGCGCGGGAGCATCCGAACCTCTACCGCCTCAGCACCTTCGGCCAGTTGCGACGCGAGGAGTTGGTGCCGGGCCTCGAGGACTGGGCGGGGGAGCCCTTCCTGCTCGTGATGGGCGACCCGTACCTTGCGCAGGCGGTGTGGTCGTCGGCGCACGGGATGGTGATCCTCGAACTCGACGGCCGTTACCCGCCCGATTCCGACCTCGACCGCACCTGGCGCGAAGCCGCCGACGCGTTCCGTGCCGCGCTCGAGGCGAGGGAGGCTGCGCTCAAGCCTCGACGGTGAGCGACGCGGCGCGACCGTCGGCGCCGAACCCGATCTCGACCGCGCCCTGGGTGGTGCGGTCGCCGTCGCGCAGGCGCACCGCCCACGTGGCGGTGTCGCCGGTGAGTTGCTTGCGCACCGGATCGACGATCACGTCCCGCCCGAGGTGCTCGCGCACGAAGGCCGCCAGCTCGTCGGTGACGGCCTCGAGTGCGAACACGGCGAGCACCGCGTCGGCGTCGCGCTCCTTCCACGCGGATTCGAGCGCGAGGGTGGTGGTGAAGCGCGCGGCCTGCGCTCGGCCGGCCTGCACGAGGCCGTCGAGGAAGGCGGGGTCGCGGTTCATCTTCGACGCCGGGCCCCAGGTGCCGGAAAGCGCGGTGCGCGGCATCTCGATCACCCGCACCACGATCGGGCGGTACTTGCCGCCCGGCGCGAGGGCACCGCTCTCCAACAACCCGTCGATCGTCTCGATGAATCCGAGTTCCTGGTAGAGCGAGAGATTGCCGGAAAGCTCGTTGCGGCGGTCGTTGATGTCGAGCAGTGACGTGGGGGTGGCGGCGCGCTCGCGCGGGTTCACCTGGATCACCCACAGTTCGTCGGGCTGGGTGGCGAGCAGGTCGCGCACCGGCGGGTTCTGGGAGAAGAGGCCGTCCCAGTAGGCGCCGCCGTCGACCTCGACCGCGGGGAACAAGTTGGGGATCGCGGCGGAGGCGAGCGCGTGCTCCGGCACGATCGTGTCGGTGTGGCTGTTGAACGCGCGGAACTCGCCGGTGTTCACCTCGACCGCGCCGAGCAGCAGCATCGGGGATCCGCCGGTGAGGTCGGGAGTGGCCGCGGCGACCTTGTCGAAGTCGACGTGGCGTTCGAGCATGGCCCGGAACGTGTCGAGGCCGAGGTTCGGTGCGGGGAGTTGGTACGGGCTGAGCGACGGCAGCATGCCGTGTCCCTGCGCGACCCCGGCGGCCAGCATCACCGAGTTCAGGAGCCGGTCGAAGGGCGCGGTCGCCGCGTTGTCGGCCCAGAAGTCGGTGAGGCGCGTGGCCGCACCGGCGCGGTCGTCGTCGAGCAGCGAGGCCCAGGCGAGCAGCGCACAGATCGCGCCGCCGGAGGTGCCGCTGATGCCGACGATGCGTGTGGACGCGAGCGATTCGTCGGTGAGGAGCCCGCCGAGCACGCCCGCGGTGAAGGCGGTGTGGCTCCCGCCGCCCTGACAGGCGACCGCGACGGTCCGGGTGGCGCCCATTCGAGGGACGCCCATTCGAGTGGTGGCCGTTCGCGGGGGAGCCGTTCGCGGGGGAACGGTCAGACCTGGGCGGTGGGGAGGCCCATGTCGGGCTCCGAGCCGAAGCGGATCGCGGTGGCCCGCCCGGCGCCGTTGAGCTCGAAGTTGACCCGTTGGCCCTGGCGCAGCGTCACGAAGATCGAGTCCTCGAGCGCGTCGGCCGCGACCGAGTACTCGGTGCGGTCGGAGGTGTCACTGATCACGACGCCCTCACCCGTCTGCGGGTCGAAGAAACGCACGACGCCCTGCACGGTGACCGCCTTACGGCTTCTGCACCTTGCCCGCCTTGAGGCAGGAGGTGCACACGTGGAGACGACGGGGGCTGCCGTTCACGATCGCCCGGACCTTCTGCACGTTCGGGTTCCAACGCCGCTTGGTGCGGCGGTGCGAGTGGCTGATGCTCATGCCGAACTGCGGCTTCTTGCCACACACCTCGCAGACGGACGCCATGCTGGAACCTTGCCTCGTGCAGGGAGCGGCCCGACCCGGCTGTCAGCCGGGGGACGGTGGCGCTCGGGGGATGGTCGGTCGAACGGACAAGGGTAGCAGCGGGCGCAGTACCATCCCAGCCGTGAGCCCGCCTGTGAGTTCCGCCGGGAACGTCCTCGAGTTCCTGGCGCCCGCCGACCTCCGCCGCATCGTCGCCACGTACCGCGACACCCTGCGCGCCCACCAGGACGAGTTGAACCGGCTGAACGTCTATCCGGTGCCCGACGGCGACACCGGCACCAACATGGCGCTGACGCTGGAATCCGTGGTCGGCGAACTCGACGGCGCGTCCGATGCCGCGGGCGGGACGCCCGCCATGGAGGCGGTCTGTGAAGCGATCCGCCACGGGTCGCTCATGGGGGCCCGGGGCAACTCCGGCGTCATCCTCTCCCAGATCCTGCGGGGCCTCGCCGACACCTTCGCGCCCCTGGAGTCGATCTCCGCGACCGACGTCGCCACCGGACTGCGCACCGCGGCCGATGCCGCGTACCAGGCGGTGCTGCGCCCGGTCGAGGGCACGATCCTCACCGTGGTGCGGTGCGCGGCCGAGTCGGTGGAGCAGGCGGTCACCGAGGGCGAGTCCACCCTCACCGGGCTGCTCGAGCGTGCGTCCGACGCGGCGCGCGACGCCGTGGCCCGCACCCCCGACCTGCTGCCGGTCCTGCGCGAGGCCGGTGTGGTCGACGCCGGCGGCCGTGGCTTCGAACTGCTGCTCGCGTCGTGGCTCAACGTCGTCGCCGGCACGCCGGTCCCCGAGCCGCAGGTGGTGAACACCCCCGCGTCGGTCGACGCGCACATGGCGCACCGTCACGACGAGCTCGAGGGTGGTCGCTACGAGGTGATGTTCCTCCTGCACGCCGACGACGCGCAGGTGCCCGCGTTCAAGGACGCATGGGACGGGCTCGGCGACAGCATCGTGGTGGTCGGGGGCGACGGGCTCTGGAACTGCCACGTGCACACCGACGAGATCGGCGCGGCCGTGGAGGCCGGGATTGCCGCGGGCACGCCGTCGCGCATCCAGGTCACCGATCTCGTCGAGCAGGTCGCGCACCTCGAGCAGGAGCAGTGGGTGCGCGAACAGGAGGCACCCTCCTCCGAGCGGGTCGCCACCGCGGTCGTCGCGGTCGCGGTGGGCGACGGCCTGCGCCGCCTGCTCGGCACGCTCGGCGTGCAGCACGTCGTCGCGGGCGGACAGTCGATGAACCCGTCGACCGCGCAGATCCTCGACGCGGTGGGCGCGTGCAACGCCGACGGCGTGATCGTGCTGCCGAACAACAAGAACATCGTGCCCGTGGCGCGTCAGGTGCCCGAGCTCACCGACGTGCCCGTCGACGTCGTGCCCACCACTGCGGTGGTGGAGGCGCTCGCCGCGCTCGTGGTGTACGACCCGACGAAGACCATCGCCGAGAACACCGCGGCGATGGCGGAGGAGGCGCAGCGCGTGCGCGCCGGCGAGGTCACCCAGGCCGTGCGCGACAGCAACGCCGAGTGCGGCCCGATCACGAGCGGTGACTGGATCGCGATCACGCGCGACGGGATCATCGCCGCGGTGCCGAGCGCGCTCGACGCCGCCGTCGCACTGCTCGACGCGCTCGTCGACGGCGATTCGGAACTCGTGACCGTGCTCGTCGGCGAGGACGCGAGCGAGCAGGACGTCGCCGCGCTCGGCGACCATCTCGGCAAGGCGTACCCCGACTGCGAGGTCGAGCTGCATCGGGGCGACCAGCCGCTCTATCCCTTCCTCATCGGCGTCGAGTAGCCCGGGCGCGGTCACGCTCGTGCCGGCGAAACACCCCACCGACGCCTCCGATGGCGGCCTCACGCTCCGGGAGCTGAAGGGGCGATCGGTCACCGATCTCAAGTCGGTCGGACCCAAGCTGCGCGACGGGCTCGCCGAGATGGGCATCACCTCGGTGCTCGACCTGCTCGAGCACTACCCGCGTCGCTACGTCGACCGCACGCAGCGTGCCGAGATCCAGGAGCTCACGTCCGGCGTCGAGGCCACCATCGACGGCGAGATCCGCTCGATCAGTGCGCGGCGCACGCGCGACGGCAAGCGCGTCATCGTGAACGCGTCGGTGTACGACGGCACCGGCCTGCTCTACGTGGTGTTCTTCAACCAGGGGTGGCGCGAGCGGCAGCTGCCCAAGGGCACGCAGGTGTCGGTGTTCGGCAAGGTCGAGGACTACCGCGGGAAGCGTCAGATGACGAACCCGGTGATCGACGTGCTCGCCGCGGTCGACACCGAACGCGGCGGCGGTCTCGATCTCACCGGCACCATCGTGCCCGTGTACCCGCAGTCGGGGAAGGCCGAGGTGCTCACCTGGCAACTGCGCCGGTCGATCGCGGAGGCGCTCGGCCGCACGAAGCAACGCGGATTCGAGGACCCGCTCGACGGCCCACTCACCGCCGTGTTCCGCACCGATCTCGACCTCACCACACGCGACCGCGCGTACCGCGACGTGCACCAGCCCGACACGCTCGTCGACGCGAACGTCGCGCGGCACCGCCTGAAGTTCGACGAGTTCCTGCGCATGATGCTCGGGCTCGTCGCCCGCAAGCGGAAGCTCGCGGCCGAGGCCACGGGCGTGCAGCACGTGATCGACGGCGCGCTGGTGCAGCGCTTCCACGACGGCCTGCCCTTCCCGCTGACCGACGACCAGGCGAACGCGATCACCGAGATCCAGCGTGACCTGGCTGCACCCGCGCCGATGCACCGGTTGTTGCAGGGCGAGGTCGGCTCGGGCAAGACGGTGGTCGCGCTCACCGCGCTGCTCACCGCGGTGCAGGGCGGCTACCAGGGCGCGTTCATGGCGCCGACGGAGGTGCTCGCGGAACAGCACGAGCTCACGATGCGCTCGGTGCTCGATGGGCTCACCGTGCCCGAGGAGGGTTCGCTACTCGGCGAGCGTCCGGTGCGCGTCGCGCTGCTCACCAACCGCACGCCGGCGGCCGACCGTCGGCGCATCTCGGAGGGGTTGGTGCGCGGCGAGGTCGACATCTTGGTCGGCACGCACGCGCTCATCTACGGCGGGGTGGAGTTCGCCAACCTGGGCCTCGCGGTGATCGACGAGCAACATCGCTTCGGCGTGGAACAGCGCGACCTGCTGCGCGCCAAGGGCGACTCTCCCGACGTGTTGGTGATGACGGCGACGCCGATCCCGCGCACGGCGGCGATGCTCATCTACGGCGATCTCGACAAGACGGAGCTCCGCCACCTGCCCGCGGGGCGGTCGCCGATCGAGACGCGCGTGATCGGCACCGGTCCGCTCGAACGCGTCGCGGTGTACGAGTTGGTGCGCGAAGAAGTGGCGAAGGGGCGCCAGGCCTACGTGGTGTGCCCGCTCGTCGAGGGCTCCACGAAGTTGGAGGCGAAAGCGGCCAACGAGGAGTTCGAGCGCCTTGCCGCCGAAGAGCTGCGCGACCTGCGTCTCGGTCTGCTGCACGGGCAGATGCACCCGAACGACAAGGAAGCGGCGATGCGCGCGTTCCGCGCGGGGGAGACCGACGTGTTGGTGGCGACCACCGTCATCGAGGTGGGGGTCGACGTCCCCAACGCGACCGTCATGGTGATCGAAGACGCCGATCGCTTCGGCCTGCTGCAGCTCCACCAGCTGCGCGGCCGCATCGGGCGCGGCGAACACGCGTCCACCTGCGTGCTCGTCGCCGATCCGACCACGCCCCAGGGCGTGCAGCGCATGGAGGCGATGGTGCAGTCGGGCGACGGTTTCGAGCTCGCCGAGCGCGATCTCGCGATCCGCGGCGCGGGTGAGGTGTTCGGCGAGCGCCAGGCCGGGTGGACCGACCTCAAGCTCGGGCGCCTGCCGTTCGACGAGCCCATCGTGCTCGAGGCGCGCGCCGTCGCGGAGAAGATCCTCGACGCCGACCCCGAGCTCGTCGCCCATGCCCAGCTGCGCGAAGAGGTCGAGGACCTCCTCGGCGACGCCGTCGAGTTCCTCTTCAAGAGCTGAACCGGGCGACGACGGGAGCGCGGACCGGTCACGCGACGGTGGTACCGTGCCCGGGCGCGACCGGAGGGCCGCCGCAGGAAGGCAACTCCAGTGCGGTCGATCAAGAAGGTTCTCTGTGTCACCTCCGTGGTCGCGGTCGCCGGCCTCGGTGTGGTCGCGGCGGCCGGAAGCGCCTCGGCGGCGCCGGTCCCAGCCACTTTCTCGACACCGGGAACGTCGACGTTCACGGTGCCGGCTGGCATCTGCACCGTTTCGGTCGACGCGTCCGGCGCGGCCGGTGGCGCGGGATCTGGGAGCACCGGCGGCCTCGGCGGCACGGTGACGGCATCGATCGCGGTGTCACCTGGCGCGGTGCTCCAGGTCGACGTCGGCGGTGTGGGTGGCGACGGCACGAGTCAGAACCCCGGCCCCGCGGTCGGCGGATCGGGTGGGGCCAACGGCGGCGCCGCCGGCGGCACTGCCGGTCCGGTGGCGGCACCGAGTGGTCACAGCGGCGCTGGCGGCGGTGGTGCCTCCGACGTTCGGGTCGGCGGTACGGGACTCGTCGACCGCGTCGTGGTTGCCGGTGGTGGTGGCGGCGGCGGCGCCGGCGCGAGTTCCACGAACGCCGGCGGTGCTGGTGGCGGCGGGAACGGCGGCACCCCGGGCACCCCGAGCCCGGCGACCGGTGGTGGCGGCGGCTCCACCACGGGCGGGGCAGCAGGTACGGGAACCGGCAGCGGGATCGCCGGCACGGTGGGTGTGCTCGGCGCCGGTGGCGCCGGCGGTGACTCCGCCGGCGCGACCTCCGACGGGTTCAGCGGTGGCGGTGGCGGTGGCGGTTGGTACGGCGGCGGTGGCGGTGGTGGCGGCGACGGCGGTCACGGCGCAGGCGCGGGTGGTGGCGGCGGGTCGAGTCTCGGCCCCGCGGGCGCGGTGTTCCAGACCGGCGTGCACGCCGGAGACGGGCAAGTGGTGATCAGCTACGACCCCTCGACCGACACCTGTCCGCCTGCACCTCCGGCGGTCACTCCGCCGCCGGCCACTCCGCCGCCGGCCACTCCGATTGCGGTGAACCCCAGCTTCACCGGTTGACTTCTCCCGTAACGTCGGGTCATGGCGCTCCGGGTGATCGCGGGGACGGTGGGCGGGCGCAAGCTCGTCGCGCCGAAGGGGGGCGCGCGGCCCACGCAGGACCGGGTGAAGGAGGCGTTGTTCTCCTCGCTCGGTGACCTCGTGATCGACGCGGCGGTGCTCGACCTCTACTCGGGGAGTGGCGCCCTCGCGCTCGAAGCGTTGTCGCGGGGCGCGGCCCACGCGGTGATGGTCGACTCCGAGGCCGCCGCGGTGACGGCGATCCGGGCCAACGTCGAGACGACCGGGTTCGGCCGCCAGGCCACGATCTCGCAACGCCCGGTCGACGTCTTCGTGAAGAGCGGGGCCCCCGGTGGCCCGTTCGACCTCGCGTTCCTCGACCCGCCCTACGACCTTCCCTCGGTGGAGGTGGCCGGCGTGCTCGCCGGCCTGGCGGCCGCCGGGACCATGGAACCCGGCGCCACGGTGGTGATCGAGCGGGGGCGGGGCAGCGAGGCGATCGCGCTGCCCGACGGCTGGGATGT
>Ga0302322_100003101_pt1 | contig 14177 bp, 12 predicted proteins | sample Fen_T0_2_FD_203757 | JGI IMG/M metagenome (GOLD analysis project Ga0302322, IMG submission 203757) | Peat permafrost microbial communities from Stordalen Mire near Abisko, Sweden - Fen_T0_2 | ecosystem: Environmental > Terrestrial > Soil > Wetlands > Permafrost | place: Sweden: Abisko... | reverse complement strand
TGTCAGTGCCTGGTACTGAGAGCGTCCTGGAGCTCTTAAAGGGCATGCCCAAAAAAGAAGGGCTTCATCGTCAGTATTGCTCCCTCCCCAATACATCCCGAAGTACGATTTGGTTCCACCGTAGGTCCAGTAGATCGTTGTCCATGGGCCCTCCCGTTTTACTGAGATCTCCGAAGGTCGATCTTGGGGTAGGATTTTGGGATCTGTTTTCCGGTTTTCCGTCAGGAGAAATTCGAGGGCCACCGATTCCCAATGGCGGGCAGAGCCCAGACTCAATGCGACCACCGATACTGGGTTGGCCGCTGGTGTCTTGATCTGAACCATTCCACTTTCTTGGTGCGACAAGACCCGGAAGCCCTTTCCCAGGGAAAGCTGGAACTCGCCGACAACCAATGGTTCCGTGGAACCTGGCCAACTAACGAGGACCAGGATCAACAGAGAAAGGACTCCCCTCATCGGTTCGGCGTTTTCAGATCGAAGGAGTGTTCCTCCCCACAATCCTCGTGCTTGCAGAGTTCCGGCTGGTCGGCCAGACGCCCCGAAGCGAGGCTGAGCAGGGCGGCCTCCGTAGCGCCGGTCACGCCCCGGACCACCGTGATCCCGAACCTTTGGAGGTGGTTGAAGGCGCCAGCGCCGATTTGACCCACGAGCACGTGGGTGACGTGCTCTTCCGAGAGCACCTGGGCCAAGCCGCTTTTACAGGCACAGCCTTGGTCGGTGCTGAGGACCTTGAACGGAGTGGCCTCGGGAGCAGGAATCCGGAACAAAGAGATCTCTGGGGCGTGGCCCCAGTGGGAAACAACATCTTGGCCTTCTGTGGGGACGGCGACGATCATCGGTGAACCTCCGGTGCGGACCACGGTGACTCCCGTCTGGATGGCCAAGGCAAAGCCTCGGCTCAAGGCGAGGGCGGTTTTCCGTCTGGCTTCGTTCAGGATCCGACCAAGAGTCGGTCGGGAGATTCCCATCTGTCGGGCGGCGGCTTCCTGGAACAGGCCGTCGGCGTCCACCAGCCTGAGGGCTTCGACTTCGTCAAAGGTCAGGGAAAGGGTTTCGAGGTCCCGGCCGGGGATGCCGGCAGGTTTGAACAAGCGAACAGGGAAATCGGCCGCCACGCAACGGGTGACCTGTGGTCTTGGCATGAGTTTATTATGAGCACTTGCTCAAAACTGTCAAGGAAGGGGAACCTTAGCAGTCCAGTGCCACAGCCGAAGTCCAGCGGTTCAGTGGCTAGTGGCTAGCTAGAGACCTCGAAATTCCAGTTCGGACAAACAGGGGACGAAGCCATTGTTGAGGTAGAGACTTCGGCCCATGTCCGTGGTCTCGAGTCCGATCTGGGTTATACCCCGATGCCTGGCTTCCTCGACCAACAGGTTCAGAACAGTCTTCCCAACGCCTTGTTTCCGAGAACCGGGCCGGGTGTAAATGTTCATGATGTAGGCCTTTCTTCCTGACGGATTATGGTACGTGGGTAGCACCTGATAGAAACTGATCCCTCCGCACCCGAGAACCGATTCTTCGTGGTCGTAGACGAGAAAGGTCACATGGCTGTCGTCAGAAAGACTGTTCCGATAGTAGGCCACTGAAGTCTGGCGAACGGCTTCCATATCCGTCGTTTCCGGCAATCGGTTTGCCGCTCTCAAGACTTCGACGCGCAGTTCTGTCAGCAGACCAAGGTCCCCGTGGTCCGCTTTCTTGTAGGTGTGTTTTTCCATGGTTTATCCCCATTCATCTAGCGAGGTTCGCCCGCAGTTGTCAAATCCCGACTTGAGCGTACCTATCAACATTTATGTTTAACGCCGTTAAAAGTTTTTCCTTGCCCTGCCACTTTATTGGGATTAGGATCAATCCAAGGAGACCAGAGAAATGGCACGAATCGTGATTGTCGGCGCCGGTGTCGGCGGAGTCCCTGCGGCCTTGGAAATGAGGCGGCATGCTCGAAAAGAGGATGAGGTGATGGCGATTTCCGACAGCCCCACCTTTCACTTCACCCCCTCGAACCCTTGGGTGGCCTTCGGGTGGCGCAAACCGGAACAGATCAAAGTTCCCCTGGCTCCCATGTTCAAAAAAAAGAAGATCGCCTTCGTCCAACAGGCCGTGGCCAAGGTTCACCCCAAGGAGAATCGGCTTGAAATGAAGGACGGGACCTTCATCAATTACGACTACCTGATTTTGGCCACCGGTCCCCGGTTGGCCTTCGATGAGATTCCCGGCCTCGGGCCCCATGGGGCCCAAGGAGCCCCTGGCTTTACCAAGTCGGTTTGCCACGTCGACCACGCCGCCGAAACCTACCAGGCCTGGGAAAAGTTCTGTGAGGCGCCCGGCCCCATGGTCGTCGGTGCGGCCCAGGGAGCCAGTTGTTTCGGCCCCGCCTACGAGTATCTTCTCCAGGCCGACACCGACCTCCGGCGCCGGAAGCTCCGCGACAAGGTTCCCATCACTTATGTGACCAGCGAACCCTACATCGGCCACTTGGGCCTGGGCGGTGTGGGCGACTCCAAAGGTATGATGGAAGGCATGCTGCGGGACCGGACGGCCCGGTGGATCTGCAATGCCAAGATCCAGAAGATCGAAGACGGCAAAATGACGGTGATGGAATGCGACGAAGATGGGAAGGACAAGAAGGTCCACGAGCTCCCGTTCAAGATCTCGATGATTCTGCCGGCCTTCACCGGCGTCGATGCAGTGCGCGGTATCGAGGGATTGACGAATCCTCGCGGCTTCATCCTCATCAATGACAAGCAGCAGAACCCGACCTTCTCCAATGTTTACGGGGTGGGAGTCTGCGTGGCCATCGCCCCCAAGGAGCCGACCCCGGTTCCTACCGGTATCCCGAAAACCGGAGTGATGATCGAATCGATGGCGGCTGCTGCGGCCCACAACATCCGGGCCCAGCTTGACGGCGGCCAACCCGACAAAGTCCCCGAATGGAACGCCCTGTGCGCCGCCGACACCGGCGACGGCAACAGCATGGGTTTCGTGGCCATCCCCCAGATTCCCCCCCGAAACGTGACCATCGCCAAAAAGGGGCTTTGGGTTCACTGGGGCAAGATCATTTTCGAGAAGTATTTCATCCGCAAAATCCGCAACGGCGTGGTGGCCCCTTTCTACGAGAAGTTGGGCCTGAGCATGATGGGCTACAAGACCTTCAGGAAATGAGGAACAAGAAATGACGAGACCCATCCTCCCGTTGGTCTTGGCGAGGATCTCTTTCGTCGTTACCCTGGGGCCATGTTGAACTTACAGGACCTGTGTCAGGTCAAGGACCTCATGGCGACCGTGGTCCGGGTGGAAGCGGCGTTACGCAAAGAGACGGGGCTCAATCTGAACCAGTCGTTTGCTCTCTGTTGCTTGCGAAAAGGCCCCCTCAGTGCCGGGGCCCTCGCCGAGGAACTTCGCATCCATGGGGCCAGCCTTTCCCGGGTGATCAAGGCCCTTACCATCAAGGGGTATATCGATAGAGACCCGAGTCTGGGTGACAGTCGCCTGAAGCTTTTGAGACTAACCAAGGAAGGCGAGCAGGTCGCAAGAACTCTGGCTCTCTGTGAAGGCCGTCTTTTTCCTGTGGCTGTGGTTGAAAGAGTGCTTGCGGAAATTGGATAGAGCTTTTATTATCGTATAAAATTAACGGTGTTAAAATTTAACATGGTTAATGAGGAGCTGCCCATGTCCAAGTATCTGATCGTCGGCGGTGTGGCCGGTGGGGCCACCACGGCAGCCCGGCTGAGGCGGAACGACGAGAATGCCCAGATCATCCTTTTCGAGAAGGGCGAGCACATCAGCTACGCCAACTGCGGCCTGCCCTACTACCTCGGCGGGACCATCACCGACAGGGACAAGCTCTTCGTCCAAACCCCCGAGACCTTCCGGGCCACTTTGAACGTTGACGTGAGGGTCAACTCGGAGGTTGTCGCCATCGATACCAAGGCCAAGACCGTCACCGTCAAGAACCTCCCCCAGGGGACGACCTACACCGAAACCTACGACAAGCTGGTCCTGAGTCCCGGGGCCGAACCCGTCCGCCCCCCCATTGTCGGCATCGACACCCCGGGCATCTTCACCCTGCGCAACGTGGCCGACACCGATAGGATCAAGGCCTTCGTCGATTCCAGGAGGCCCCGGAGGGCGGTGGTCATCGGTGCGGGTTTCATCGGTCTCGAGATGGCAGAGAACCTCCATCAGCGGGGGGTTTTTGTCACCATCGTCGAGATGGCGGCCCAGGTTATGATCATGCTCGACCACGAGATGGCCGCCGAGGTTCACCAGCATTTCAAGGTCAAAGGCGTCGAATGCTATTTGGGCGACGGGGTCCAGGGGCTCCATCCCCAGGGCGAAAAGATTAACCTGAAATTGAGTTCCGGTAGGGAATTAGAGACCGACATGGTCATTCTGTCCATCGGCGTCAGGCCCGATTCGGCTCTGGCGGCGGCCTCGGGAATCGAGATCGGAGTGACCAAGGGGATTAAGGTCAACGAGTACCTCCAGACCTCTGACCCTTCGGTCTACGCCGTGGGCGACGCCATCGAATTCCCTTCGCCGATCACAGGAAAACCGACCATCACCTATCTGGCTGGACCGGCCAACAAACAGGGCCGGATCTGCGCCGACAACCTCGTCTTCGGAAACAAGTCGAAGTACAAGGGGGCCATCGCCACGGCAGTGGCCAAGGTCTTCGACCTGACGGTGGCCTCGACGGGAGCCAGTGAGAAGCTCCTCAAGAAAGAGGGCATTCCGTTCCATTCCTGTGTCACCCACGCCTCGAGCCACGCCGGCTATTATCCCGGGGCCATGGCCATGACCCTCAAGCTCCTGTTCAGTCCCGAAGGAAAGATCCTGGGGGCCCAGGGCGTCGGCTACGAGGGCGTCGACAAACGGATCGACATGATTGCCGTCCTGCTGGGGAAAAACGGGACCATCGAGGATCTGACCGAGATCGAACATGCCTATGCACCCCCGTATTCAAGCGCGAAGGACCCGGTCAACGTGTTGGGCTTCGTGGCCCAGAACATCCTGGCCGGGAAGACGACCCAGGTTCGCTGGGATCAACTCAAGGACGAGGAGGGCTGTTTCCTCCTCGATGTCCGAACCCCCGACGAGTTCGGCATCCGGACCCTAGACGGTGCGGTGAACATTCCTCTCCCTTTGCTCCGGGCCCGGATGGGCACTCTCCCGACAGACAAAAAGATCGTCGCTTTCTGCGGTGTGGGCCTGCGGTCCTACATGGCCGAACGGATCCTGAAGCAGAGCGGCTTCAATGCTGCCAGCCTGTCGGGCGGGTACAAGACCTGGGAGCACGCCACCATGAAGCAGTCCAACGAGGACATCTTCTCGACGGATTTCATCGGCAAGGATAGTCAAATTTATCAGACTGACCCGGAACGGACCGACCCGATCCGACCCTCATTTGTAAAACTTCTCGAAGTTGATGCCATGGGACTTCAGTGCCCTGGGCCCATCCTCAAGCTCAAAACCGAAATGGACAAACTGGCTCCCGGAGGCCGGTTGCGGGAAACGGCTTCGGACCCTGGGTTCGCCAGCGACGTGGCCAGCTGGGCCAAGATGACCGGCAACACCCTGGTTGAGCTGACCCAGGATAGAGGCAAGATCGTCGCCGTGGTCGAGAAGGGGAAGGGGAGGCCCTTGCAACCGATGGCTGGAGGCAATGACACAACCCTCATCGTGTTCAGCGACGATATGGACAAGGCCCTGGCCAGTCTGGTCATCGCCAACGGGGCCGCCAGCGCGGGCAAGCAGGTGACGATGTTCTATACGTTTTGGGGACTCAATGTGATCAAGAAGGTGCACAAACCCTCGGTGAAGAAGGACCTCCTAGGCCGGATGTTCGGCATGATGATGCCCTCGAGCCTCCATAAGCTTGCCTTGTCGAAACTTCACATGGCCGGCATGGGGTCGTGGATGATGAAGGGACGGATGAAGAGCTTGAAAATCGACAGTCTACAGGAGATGTTCGACAGCGCCCTGAGGTCCGGCGTCCGGATGGTGGCTTGCAACATGAGCATGGACGTCATGGGCGTGAAGATGGAGGAACTGATCGACGGCGTCGAAGCCGGAGGGGTGGCCACCATGTTGGACGCCGCCGACAGCAGCCGGGCGACCTTGTTTATTTGATATGGACCAGGATTCGCAGGAGAAATTTTGGCAGTCGTTTCCGACTCTGGATCCCCTCGACGCAGCTCTGAGAGGCGACTTAGTGACCCGTCCTTTGGTTCATTGGGAACCGGGGAAGGTTCTGGTGCGGGACGGCGGCGCCTGTTCCGGGGCCCCGATGGTCCTACGGGGCTCTCTCCAAGTCTCCAAGTCAACCGAAGGGGCGAAGCAAATCCGGCTCTACAATATCGTCCCCGGTGAGTGCTGTCCTCTGACATCGTCCTGTTTGTTGGGCGGGGACTCCTTTCCCGCAACGGTCTGGGTCGAGGAGGAAACGGATGCGCTTCTGATCCCCACTGAGTTGTTTCTCTCACTGGTGGGCAGGTCCTCCAGTTTTCGGCGGCTAGTCTTTGGTCAATTCACAAGACGCCTGGGTTCGGTGATCGAACTGGTAGAGGCCCTGGCGTTCCGGCGGCTCGACGAACGACTTTCCGCCTTCTTGGTGAAAGAGCAGTGCGACCATCGCCTGGGCCTAACCCACCAGGAAATCGCGGACCGGTTGGGGACGAGCCGGGAGGTGATCAGTCGTCTCCTAAAGGAATTTGAGTCCAGGGGTTGGCTGGTCACCCACCGCGGGTACCTGGAACTGACCGGATTGCCAGAAAACAGGCCTTATGTGACCTGGGTCACTGACCAGGATTTTATCTGCTTGTAGCTTAGGAACAAGGAGGGCAATATGCCCAAAAACGTAGGACTCATCGACAAGATCATCCGGTTTATCATCGCCGCCGGACTGGTGGTCTTCGGACTGCTGAATCTGAGCACCGGCCTCTGGTGGGTCGGTCTCATCGCCGTCGTCCCCCTGGTCACGGGGATCGCTGGGTACTGCCCCATTTGGCATCTCACCGGGATCAAAACCATTTCTGTGAAGAAGCTCTGAGATGGAACGAATTCTCATCATCGGCGGAGTGGCGGGTGGGGCCACCGCCGCCGCCCGGGCCCGTCGGCTTTCGGAAAGTGCCGAGATCACATTGGTCGACAGAGGACCGTATGTCTCCTTTGCCAACTGTGGGCTTCCCTACTTCCTTTCCGGTGACATCACCAAGCGGTCCCAACTGCTTCTGCAAACTCCCGAAGGGTTCGACGGACGGTACCGGGTCAAGGTTCTTTTGAGCACCGAGGCAGTCGAAATTGACCGGGCGAAGAAAGCGGTGCGGGTGCGGGGCCCCGAGGGTGAGGCGTGGCTTGGGTATGACAAGCTGATCTTGGCCCAAGGGAGCAACCCCATCTTTCCGCCGCTCCCTGGGTCGAACGCTCCCCATGCGTTCCAACTGTGGACCGTTCCGGATATGGACAGGCTTCAGGCGTTCTTGGTCGATCAAAAGCCCCGGACGGCCGTGGTGGCCGGGGGCGGGTTCATCGGTCTTGAGATGGCCGAGGCCTTCCATGCCCGGGGCCTCAAGGTCACCGTGGTCGAGTTGGCACCCCAGGTGCTGGGGGTCATGGACCAGGAGTTCGGCAACGTCGTGGCCGGCCACCTCAAGGCCCATGGCATCGGTGTGGAGACGGGAGTTGGGCTCAAGGCCGTCCTAGAGGCGTCCCATGAGGTGGAACTGTCGGATGGACGGAAGATTCCCGCTGACCTCGTCCTTTTTTCCGTGGGTGTCCGCCCCGAGCTGGCCCTGGTGAAACAGGCCGGGCTGACCCTGGGTTCGTCCGGCGGCTTGGTCGTCGACGAGTTTCTGCGGACTTCGGACCCCTCCATCTGGGCCGCCGGAGACATGGTGGAAGTGGTCCAGAAGGTATCGGGTCGTCGGGTGCGAATTCCCCTGGCGGGGCCGGCCAACCGTCAAGGACGGATCGCCGCCACTAACGCCCTGGGCGGATCGATGAAATACCGGGGGGCCTTGGGGTCGAGCGTCGTCAAAGTCCTCGACGCCACCGCCGCGGCCACCGGTTTGACCGAGAAAGCCGCCCGGGACGCCGGGTTCAGCCTGGGCGTTGCGGTGATCCACAAGGACCACCACGCTGGGTACTATCCCGGCGGCAAACTCTTGACGCTGAAATTGGTGTACGACCGGAAGGACGGCCGGCTTTTGGGAGCCCAGGCGTTCGGACTCGAGGGAGTGGACAAGCGGATCGATGTGCTCGCCACGGCGCTGGCGGGCAAACTGACCTTGGAAGACCTCTCGGAACTCGATCTGGCCTACGCGCCGCCGTATTCGAGCGCCAACGATCCGGTCAATATGGCGGCCTTTGTGGGGATGAATGATCTGGACGGTTCCAGTCCCTTGGTGACTGCCGACGAATTGGCTGCCCGCTACACCCCCGGGACCGACCTGATCCTCGATGTTCGCAACCTGGGTGAGTTTTCCCAGGGGCATGTTCCAGGAGCGCTCAACATCCCCATCGATGAGCTTCGGTCCCGGCTCGCTGAAGTACCCCGCGACAAGACGATTTACGTGCATTGCGCGGTGGGCTTCCGGGGTCACCTCGCCGTGCGCATTCTCCAACAAAACGGATACACGAACACCTCCAACGTCACCGGAGGGTATACCAGCATGAAGGCCTCGGGCCTTTTTCAAGAGGAGTAAACTATGACCAATCCTGTCCTAGCCAAAATCCAGGCCGGTGCGGCCATCATCGACGTTCGGTCCCCGGACGAGTTCGCCGATGGAGCCTATCCCAAGGCGAGGAATATTCCTGTAAACCAATTGCCGAATCGGTTTTCCGAAGTCGGGCCCAAGGACAAGCCTGTGGTCGTCTATTGTGCCTCCGGTGGCCGCAGTGCGGTGGCGGCCCAGATCTTGAAGGCCAACGGTTTTGCCGACGTGACCAACGCGGGCGGCCTTGAGGACATGCCCGAATGACCCCCGAGCTGAGTTTCTGGTTGGGGCAAATTCCCTGGACTCCTCTTGGTGTTGTCGTGGTCGTTGTCATCCTCTGGTTCGTCTTCACGAAGGGGGGAAAAAAAAACCAGCAGGCCCTCGTCACGAAACTGGAGGCTGGCGCCAAGGTCATCGACGTTAGGACCAAACAAGAGTACGCCGGTGGCCACTATCAGGGTGCTCTGAACATCCCCGTCGACACCCTGGGCTCGAAACTCAAGGGCTTGGGGGAGAAGGATGCTCCCCTGGTTGTGTACTGCGCTTCCGGTGGCCGAAGTTCCCAAGCGGCTTCGATTCTCAGGGCGGCGGGGTTTTCCGATGTGACCAATGCCGGTGGCATCGCTAACATGCCTCGAAATGATCCTGGGCACCGAGGAGTTTGACCGGCGTCGGTGAGGTGTACCTCCTGCAGCAACTGACCGGGCCGCCCGTCTTCCCTCCCGACCTGGTTTACGGATAAAATCCCCGCCCATGGTGAACCTCTCCCAAGTCAAGCTCGCCTACGGCGACCGTGTTTTGTTCCAAAACTCAGACCTCTTGATCCGTCCCGGGGACAAACTGGGCCTGGTGGGGCCCAATGGGGCCGGCAAGACGACGGTGTTCAAGCTCATCACCGGCGAGGAAACCCCCGACGAAGGGACGGTGACCATCGATCCCGGGGTGGTGGTGGGGTACTTTAGCCAGGACGTCGGCGAAATGTCAGGACGCAGCGCGCTCGAAGAAGTTCTTTTGGGGTCGGGTCGGGTTCACGCCCTCGGGGCCGAGCTCGCTGACCTTGAGCATAGGATGTCCGAGGGCACCCTCGACGACGCGGGGATGGACCGCTACGGTGAGGTGCAGACCGAATTCCTCCATTTGGATGGCTACGACAAGGAGAACCAGGCCCAAACCATCCTGACAGGACTAGGCATCGGGCCCCAGCGATGGGCCGAGCCCGTGGAGAATTTCTCCGGTGGCTGGAAAATGCGGATTGCCTTGGCCAAGATCCTCCTCCTCAACCCCAACGTGCTTCTCATCGACGAACCGACGAACCACCTGGACATTGAGACCATCGTCTGGCTTGAGGCCTGGCTGAAGGAGTTTCCCGGGGCCCTGATGATGACCTGCCACGACCGCGAGTTCATGACCCGAATTTGCAAGAGGACCGTCGAAGTCGCAGGGGAGACGATCACCACGTTTTCCGGGGACTACGACTATTATTTGTCCGAAAGAATCCTCCGCCGGGAGCAGTTGATCGCCGCCCAGAAACGCCAGCAAGACCAGCTAGCCAAGGAGGAGGAGTTCATCGCCCGATTTGCCGCCCGGGCCAGCCACGCAGCCCAGGTCCAGAGCCGGGTCAAGATGATCGAGAAGATCGAGCGCATCGTTGTCCCCCGGGATCCCCGGACCGTGAAGTTCGAGTTCTCGCCGGCCAAGCGTTCGGGGGACGTGGTCGTGGACTTCAAGAACCTGGCCAAGGCCTGGGCCAAGCCCGATGGCCAGCCCCATTCCGTGTTCAGCGGCGCCTCGGGAACGGTGGTCCGGGGCCAGAAGATCGCCGTCACCGGGGTCAACGGCGCCGGAAAGTCCACCTTTCTGAAAGTCCTCACGGGCCAAACCGACCCGACAGCCGGGGTCTGCACCCTGGGTGCCAGCGTCCAGATGGCCTATTTTAGCCAGTATTCCAGCGACATCCTGAAAGACGACCGCACCATCTTCGACGAGGTGCAGGAACGGTTGCCCCAGGCCAGCGTGGGGGCGATCAAGACCCTCCTCGGGGCCTTTCTGTTCTCGGGAGACGACGCCGAGAAGCGGATTGCCGTTCTGTCGGGGGGCGAGAAGAGTCGCGTCATGCTCGCCTGCCTGCTGGCCCAGCCTGTCAATTTCCTGGTTTTGGACGAACCGACGAACCACCTGGACATCGTGAGTCGCGAGATTCTCCTGGACGCCCTGAAGGAATTCGAGGGGACGGTGATGATTGTGAGCCACGACAGGTTCTTCCTGAAGCACCTGGTGAACCGGGTGTTCGAAGTCGACCACGGGGTTCTGAAGTCCTATGAAGGGGATTATTCCTATTATCTCCAAAAGACAACCCCTTAGTCAGGAAACCTCCAGCAGTTGGCAAGATTCTTTACATTCGCCGAAGGGTTCCATGGTAGGATTGGGCCAATAGTGAGACTTCCATGGCGGAACCCATCTTGGATGATGAATCGATTGCCACTCGGACTTCCGACACATCTCAATCCGACACCCCTCAAACCGTCAGCAAAGTAAAGGGAACGGACCTTCGGAATCTCTTGAACTATGTGAATTTTCGAGAAGGAACCATCTTTGTCACCTTCCGACACAGGAAGTTGCGGAACAAGCTCTCCTTTCAAGCCATGCCTCTCCCTTCCCTTGAAGACACGCTGAACTGCCGCTGGTTAGCCCCGGGATTGTCGGCATCCTTCCTCTCCGACTATGTTTTCGAGGACTTCCACATCAGCGACGGCGAAAGCCATGTTTCGGTGAAGGCCGAACTCAGCGCGATTGACAGGCAAAAGGTCGCGTTCAAGATCCCCGAGTTCGGTTTCCAAAAGGCGGCCCGCAAAATTCAGCGCCACACCTGTTTTGAGATCGACGTCCAGGTCATCCAGAACGGGATTCGCTTCCAAGGCACCCTGGTCGATTTCAACGCCGTGGGGTTTCGAATCGAATTGAGCCCAGCTTCGGGGTCCTTCCACTGGCTGAATCCCCAGTTCACGGTCACAGTCCTGCTGGAAAAGGCAGGTCAGCTGGTATTCTCGGGTGAGTGTCTGATCACCCGGTCTCAGTTTGCGGGAGATCACGGCACCTGCGTGCTCGCCCCAAACTTCAGCAACATCCAACGGTACCGACGCCGGGAGTTTCGAAGCCTGCGACAGGTGCTCTCCCCGGCGCCGACCATTTCGTTCCATCATCCGCTGGTCGGTAAACTCGTTTTCCTGCCGGTAACCAACTTGTCGGGGTCGGGGTTTGCCGTCGAGGAGTTCTTCGAGAGTTCTCTCCTGTTCCCCGGATTGATCATCGATGAAGTCCATCTCTCCTTGGGCAACCAACCTCTGCTCTCCACCCGTTGCCAGGTGCTGTACAGGAATGTGTTTTCCTTCGAACAGGGGCGGAGCCTGGTTCAGTGCGGCGTGGTGTTCCTTGACATGGAAATCCAGGACCAAGCCAGACTCGCCGCGTTGCTCCATCAAACGACAAACCGCAGTCTCCAGGTCAACAGTCCCACTGACATGGAAGAACTCTGGCGTTTCTTCTTCGAGTCGGGCTTCTTCTATCCCTCCAAATACGCCATGGTCGAGGCCAATAAAGCTGACTTCAAGAAGACTTACGAAACGATTTACCTCAGGAGTCCTGCTTTTGCGAGGCACTTCACCTTCCGCGACAAAGGGGTGTTGTTCGCCCACATGTCGATGATCCGGGTCTATCCTGAGGCATGGCTGATTCACCATCATGCCGCATCGAAGAGTGGATACGGGCTCGCGGGGGTGGCTGTCCTCGACCAAATTGGCCGCTATATGAACGAGTTCCACAACCACCAGGCCACCCACGCCTCGTTCGTGATGTGCTACTTCCGAAGGGAAAATAAGTTCCCTTCCCGGGTCTTCGGCGGCGCCGCCACCGATGCCGCCGATCCTAAGGCCAATTCTCTGGATACCTTTGCCTATTTCTCCCTCACTCCCGAAATGTCCGAAGCCCAGGCCCCCGTGCAGTTGTTTCCGGCCACCCCAGGTGACCTCGCCGACCTGACCGACTTTTACGAGCAGACTTCGGGGGGGCTGATGCTCGACGCCATGAACCTCAAGGTTCCTCGGATCGGCGACGACGAACTCAACGAGCGTTACCGAGAAACAGGGCTGTTCCGCCAGCACCATGCCTTCGCGTTGAAAAACAACGGTAGCCTTCAGGCTATCCTCACGGTGACCCTGTCGAACCTTGGACTCAATTTGTCGAACCTGACGAACTGCATTCATGTGTTTGTGATCGACGGGGTGCACCTCGAGCCCGAAACGCTGTTCGCCGGTCTCGCCAACCTCACTGGTCATTTTGGCCAGGAAGACCTTCCCGTACTTTTGTACCCTACTGAGTATGCCCAAGAGCGCGGCATAGCCTACGACAAAGAATACATCCTTTGGGTGCTCGACCTGGATCATCTCGACGGTTACTTCCAATCGATTCAGAGGCGTTTCAAACGAGGAAGCCATGGAGAGTCTTGACCAACCGAAACTGTACAGTAGCGCCATCATCAGCACCTTCGTGAAGTTTATCAAGGCCAAGTACAACTACGTGAACGTCACCGAACTATTGCTCTACGCCGGAATGGAAGCGTATCAGGTCGAGGACGGGGGCCATTGGTTCACCCAACTTCAGGTCGACCGGTTCTACGAATGTCTTGTACGGCTCTCGGGTCAGCCTGGCATTGCCCGAGAGGCGGGACGCTACACTTCGTCTCCCGATGCCATGGGAACAATGGCACGGTACGCCATCGGTTTCCTCGGGCCCGCCAAGGTGTTCGAAAGGATCGGTGAAGTGACCAAACGGTACTCCCGATCCGCGAAGTATGAATCGAGGCGAGTCAGCAAAACCGAATACGAACTGACCGCAACGCCGTTTCCCGGGGTGGAGGAAAAGGAGTACCAATGTCAAAATCGCATCTGGTATTTCGAGGCCATTGTTAAGCTGTTCAGCACCCGCCTCCCGAAGATCGACCACCCCGAGTGCCGGTTCCATGGTGGCCAGGTTTGCCGCTACACCGTCACTTGGCACGAATCCAAGGCCCAGGTGTGGAAGCAGATCCGCAACTTGTTCCCCTTGGGCGCCGGCCTGGCGGTCCTCATCCTGCTTTTGACCGGACCGGCCCCGCTGGTCCCCTCGGTAGCCGGAGGGGCGCTTTTTCTGGGTGCGGCCTTCGCCTTCGCGGCTTCCTTCTTTGAGAAAAAGGAGCTTCGAGCCGCCATCGACAACCTGCGCACCACCACCGAGCAGCTCATCGACAACGTGAGCCGTAACTACGACCACGCCCTGATGGTCAATGAAATCGGTAGGATCATCGGCAAGTACATCCGCATCGACACGCTCCTGCTCCAGGTCATCGAGGTGCTTGAGAAGCGGCTGGACTACGACAGGGGGCTGATCCTATTGGTCAGCCCCGACGGAACCAGGCTCGAGTATCGTACG
>Ga0302322_100003100_pt1 | contig 14179 bp, 10 predicted proteins | sample Fen_T0_2_FD_203757 | JGI IMG/M metagenome (GOLD analysis project Ga0302322, IMG submission 203757) | Peat permafrost microbial communities from Stordalen Mire near Abisko, Sweden - Fen_T0_2 | ecosystem: Environmental > Terrestrial > Soil > Wetlands > Permafrost | place: Sweden: Abisko... | reverse complement strand
CTGGGTGGGCAGCATCCAGATGGCAGGCCACACCCCCGCGCCGGAGGGAAGCTGGGCGCTCACGTCCACGCGCCCATAGAGCCAGTCGGCCTTGCCCTTCGTCAGAAGCCGCGCCGAGGTGAACCGACAAGGGCCATACCAGCAGGTCCCCGAATCCTCCCGGATGGCGGAGATAACCAGATGGCTCCCGTCGCTGTGCGCGTTTTTCAGTCGAGCCCGCGTGTAGTACTCGGCCTCGCCGTTGCCCCCGCCGCTTCCACCGGTGTCGTAGGTCCACTTGCTGGAATCGGGCAGACCGGGCTGGTTGAATTCGTCGGACCACACCAGCAGGCTGTCCGACGCATGCGAGGAGAGCGCCACGGAGGCAACCATCGCCACTGTTTTGGAAATCCATCCCATCGCCATTCCCCCCGATTGGTCCACCAAGGTCCAGTCTACTACCAATCGGAAATCAGCGCCTGTCGGTCCGTCCGCGGAAGTCGGAAGATCCTCCACCTTTCTACCCTTGAACGCCTGATGAGCCGCACCGGAAACGTCGACGTGGTCGTGGTCGACGACGAGAAGGAAATGGCCCTGGTCCTGCGGGACCTCCTGGAAGCCGAAGGCATCCGCGCCGAAGCCATGACCGATCCGCGCGAGGCGCTGCTGCGCGTGCGCGAGGGCAAGGCCCGCGTGATCCTCTCCGACGTCAACATGCCCGGAATGACCGGCATGGATCTGGTGCGCGAGACCCGCCGGGTGGACAATTCCGTCCCGGTGCTCCTCATCACCGCCTTCGCCACCCTGGAAGCCGCCATGGAGGCCGTGCGCGCCGGGGCCTACCACTACCTGACAAAACCCGTCCAAGTCGACGATCTTCTCCTGTGGGTGCGCCGGGCCCTGGAAGACGTCCGACTGCGCACCGAATTGGCCGGACTCAAGGGCGCCGACGAAAGCCTGCACAGCCTCAACCCCGCCATGCAGAGGATCCTCTCGCAGGTTCCGCGCCTGGCGCAGCTCTCCGGCACGGTGCTGGTGAGCGGAGAATCCGGCACCGGCAAGGAGCGCATCTCGCGCTCGCTCCACTTCCTTAGCCACCGCGTCGAGAAACCCTTCGTTCCGCTCAACTGCGGTGCGATTCCCGAGAACCTGATCGAATCGGAACTCTTCGGGCACGAGGAAGGCTCCTTCACGGGCGCGGTGCGGGCCCACGAAGGCTTGTTCGAGGTGGCCGGAGAAGGGTCCCTGTTCCTGGACGAAATCGGCGAGCTTCCCCTCCAGATGCAGGCCAAGCTCCTGCGCGTCTTGCAGGAAGGGACCTTCCGGAGGATCGGCTCGCGAAAGGAGCTCGATTTCAAGGCCCGCGTGGTGGTGGCCACCAACCGCGACCTCGCCGAGGAGGTCCGGTCGGGCCGCTTCCGCGAAGACCTCTTCTACCGCCTCAACGTGATCCCCTTGCACCTTCCCCCGTTGCGCGAAAGGGTGGAGGACATCATGCCGCTGGTGCAGCGTTTCCTGGAACGCCATTGTCAGCGCGCGGGCATCCCCGTCCGCCGACTCGCCAAGGAAGCCCAGGTGTTGCTCCTCGCGCACCCCTGGCCCGGCAACATCCGCGAACTGGGCAACGCCATCGAGAGGGTGATCGCCTTCGGAGACACGGAAATCGTCCAAGCCGAGGATTTCGCCTTCCTGCGCGACGAGAGCGCGCGCCTGGGCGGGGACGACCCGCTGGAGGCCGAATGGCCAACCCTGGAGACGCTGGAACGACGGTACCTGGACAAGGTCATGCGGCGCACGGGCGGGCACCGGGGGCGTGCGTGCGAAATCTTGGGGATCGACCCGAAGACGTTGTACAGGAAGCTCCGCGAGGGCTAGACGCGGCGCTGGTCAGATTTCGTGCGTCGGAGTCCGCCTTCGGGTGGCTCGGTCGCCTTCGCCTAGTTCATCAACTTTCGCGAGAGACTGATGCCATCTCCGTGGATGTCGACCAGGCGCAGGCCTGGGGATTCACTCCGCCAGCCGGATTCCGTCGTGGCTTCGACCGCAATCGTCTTGGCCCAGAGAACGCGGCCGGACACATCGAGGACGCGCACCTTGTAGACACCCGCCTTGGGCAATTCGACCCTCGTGCCGGCGATGCGAAGATGGACCGGCGAAATGGCTGCGGCATGTCGGAGACGAGGCTCCGTGGCGGTTGGCGGAGTGGTGCCCGCTTCATTTTGTCCCAGAGCGTGGAGGTAGCCGTAGAGAGCCATTTTCCCTCGCATGGTCTGTTGCGGCGTGAACTCGCTGTGCGCATAGAGGTATTGGGTGTTGAAATAGATCTCGGCGCGGGGCCATGTCGTCGCGGGATAGGACTTGCCCGTCAACCACGATGGGCAACCCATCACCATGCCGCAAGACCAGTCGTCCGGATTCAAGTACGGAGTGAGACCCGGATGGAAGCCCGGAGTGCCGTCGTTGCCTCCAGAAGCGTAGAGGCGTTCCACGCTTCGTTTGGACGCAAGCACTGTCGATGCGGTGGTCATCTGGATCATGTTCAAGGGATTGCGGCCCAAACTCCAATCCGCCTCGAGCACGAGAGCCTTGCGGAATTTGGCCTTGTCGGCGGCGGCATCGGAAATGGCATGCGCCAGGAGCAACGGATGCACGAACTCGATGGTCTGGTAGTAGGAGGCGTTGTTTTCGGCGGACTTGCGCGAGGGTCTGGCATTGCTGGGATTCAGATTCTTCTGGGTCGCCAGGTTGACGACGCAAGCCTTCATGTTCGAGACCAGAGTCGGATAGTTCCGGATGCGCGAAGATTTCAGGTAGGCCGCCGTCGCGTAGATCTGGTTCAACGTCTTCCCGTCATCCAGATCCGCGGTCGTGCTCGAAGCGCAGACGCTCTCGGCGTCCACGACCTGTTCGTAGGTGACGGTTCCCGTCAAGCTGTAGAGGAATGCCGCGGCCGTCATCTTCAAGTCGCGTCCGCGGATCACGGATTCGCCGATGTTCTGGGTCTTGTCCAGTTGGGGGTCGGCCAAGCCATTGGCGTAGTCGTACGCAGCCACCGCCGAATCGCGGTACTCGTCGGAGAGGGCGGTCTTCCCGGAAATCCGGAATGCCTCGGCCAGCATGGAGGCATTGGCGGCATTGGCCCAGGCAGCGACTGCGTTCGTTCCCGCCTGGTAGAAGACGTTGGCGGCGGTGGGATTGTTCACGCCGTGGGAGTACCCCTGTCCATCGCGCAATTGCAACCAGAAGTCCACTTCGTTGCGAGCTTCATCGATCAGGTCGGGAATCCCGTTCCCACTTTCCGCGATGCCCGCATCGTCGTCGGATGGGGCGCCATCGGTGAGGATGATGGGCAAGAGCAGATCGTAGAGATCGGAGATGTGGCCCAGGTGACGGTCCCAGTCCGCCGCATCGGCATGCCCACCCCTCGCGCGGGTGTTCGTCGGGTTGCCGGGCTTGTTGTAGGCGGCCCATGGTGTGGTCTTGTCCCACGGATCACCGCCGGAGGTCAGGACGTTCCACGAGTTGGCGTCGTAGGGTTGGGCGGTGGTGATGAAGATCGTTGTGTTGGCGGGGTCCACGCCTGGAATGTAGAGCGGACGGCGTGGCACGGGCCGAGTGCCTCCTGTGCTGTCCTGCCCCACGCGCATGTAGAAGAAGCCCTTGAGCGAGACATCGAACGGATCGCGGTAGACGGTGCTCGAGATCTTGAAATCCTGGCTCGCGCCCACGCCCTCGACCGCCAAGCGGAAGGTGCCGGTATCTGTCACCGAGGAGAAGTCGACGTTCCACACCGCCGATTGGGTCAGGTTGAATCCACCGGCATCCGAGCCACTCGCCTTCCAAAATGACACCGCCCCCACTTGCTGCGGGTTGCTGGTGGCCACGTCGTACAGGTAGACTTTTTTGCCCACGAAAGTCGAATAGTCGCGGGCGCCACCATCCCCCATCCATTGGTACAGGTCGGCGGCCTTGCTGGAAACGTCCGGAGAATATCCGACCAGGTTCACATGCAAAGCCTCGGTGCGGCTGTTGTAGATGTCGAAGGTGAACGGCACCGACACCACGTCCGAGTTCGTGTTCGAATTGATGGCGAGGGTATACGTCTTGCCTTGCACCAGTGACGACGGAAGCTTGAGGTAGAGAGTGTGCTCCATCGTGTACTGGTAGTTGTAGTCGCTGCTGACCCATGCGCCTTCCGCCAAGCCGTTCAACTTGGACTTGCGACTGCAGGCGGTTGGACTTTTTGCGGTGGAATAATTCGCATCCGTGGCCGACTGCACGCTCCACGATGCCGCCGCGACAGCATTGCTTGTACTCAATGCCGTTCCATACGTCTTGACCGTATCGGCCGTTGGATCATGGATGATGCTGGTGAAGGCACCGATGCCTTTTCCATCGTCCTTGTGGGCCACCTCCCCATCCAGGAAACGGACCATCAGGTAATCCTGGTCCAGGACCTGTACGCTGGCCAACCTCGTGGCCTGGGCGCTGACAAGGCAGCCGAGGAGGGCGGCGAAGAGAGTGCGCATCGAATGGGTCCGTTTGAAATACCGCATATGGCCTCCAATGGCTTCGTGCTCGTCGACAATGCAGGAGTCGAGGGTAGCATAATCGAACTTGCGCTATCAGTCGGGTGAGCATTTATGCAAGCATTTGCTTGCCTTTTCGATCTGCGGGCTGTAACTTCCCTGCAGGCTTCCATGACTGAACCACTCCAAGACTCCGATCTGCTGTTCAAGGCCTTGGCCGATCCCAACCGGCGCATGCTGCTGGATCTGCTGCACGCGCACGACGGGCGCACGCTCAACGAGTTGTGCGAGCACCTGGACATGACGCGCCAAGGCGTGACGCAGCACCTTGATCTTTTGGAGGCGGCGAATCTGGTCGCCATCCTGCGGCGCGGGCGCGAGAAGTTGCACTTCCTCAACCCGGTGCCCTTGCAGGAGATCTACGGACGGTGGATCTCCAAATTCGAGAAACCGCGCCTCAAGGCGCTCGACCAACTGAAACGAAAACTGGAGGACAACCATGGCTAGATCGACCTTTCTGTACGTGACCTACATCCGCACCACGCCCGAGAAGCTGTGGTCGGCGCTGACCGAACCCGAATTCATGAAGGAGTATTGGTTCGGGATGCACGGCGAAAGCCGATGGATCGCGGGTTCCCCTTGGAAGCTGGTGGCCTCCGACGGAAAGATCGCGGCGGACGGCGAGATCGTCGAATCCGACCCGCCCAAGCGCCTGGTCTTCAAATGGCAGGACCGGAGCAAGCCCGAAATGGAGGCCGAAGGCATTTCCCTCTGCACCATGGATCTGGTGGCGGAATCGGCCGTCGTCAAGCTCTCCATCACCCACACCATCGAGTGCGAGCCTTCGAAGCTGTTGACAGCGGTGTCGGGAGGCTGGCCCAAGGTGCTCTCGAACCTCAAGACCTTCCTGGAGACGGGGTCAGCGGCGATCGCGCCTGCGGTGCCGCGCACAGGAGGTTGACCCCGAACTTCGAATGCTTCGACGCCTGCTCGAACGGATGGAGCCTTCTCGTCGGCGGAAATCTGCGCACCCGGTTCCCCTCGTCGCTCTCGTCCTGGATGTGGGCCTGCCAGAAGATGCACTAGCGACCGGTTATCCCGCCCGATGTTCCCCCGGCGCCACACCGAACCGTTCGCGGAAGACGCGGTTGAAGTGCGCGATCCCGTTGTAACCCACCGCGAAGGCAATTTCCGACACCGTCCGATCCGTTGTGCGAAGAAGCCTGGATGCCTCGGTCAAGCGCAGTTCGTTGAGGTAGGCCTTGAAGGTGGTCCCGAACCCGTCGCGCAGGATTTCGGGGAGCCGGGAACGGGGGATGCCCGTCTCTCGACAGATTGTGTCGGCATCCAAATCGCTGCTCTGGTAGCTGGAAGCCATGTACGCTACAAGCCGGTCGCGCATCTCGTCGCTTTCCGAGCGCATCCCCAGCGGGGTAGGAAGCGGCATCGGGGCGTATGCGGCGGCGGGTTGGACGATTTCTTTCCGGCGCGACCTCGCCGGGGCGGACATGATCCCGAACGCGACTCCGGTGATCAGCGGCAACCACCAGATCCAGGCCCCCACCAGGCTGCTGTGGCGCACAAGGCGGATGGAGCGGACCAAAACGCTGTCGACCCTTCCGTCGGCCTTCTGGCCTCCCGGCACCGCTTGGATCTCGAAGGCCACCACGTGGTCCAACTTCCTGGTGGTGTCCAGCACCGGCACCAACCCCCGGTCGATCCACCAAGGGGCCAGCTGGAAGCGGTCCAGGGAGATCCTCGTCGCCCCGGTGGGCGCCGGCGAGAACCGCGCCTCGCTGTAGCGGCGCGTGAAGTAGTCGCCGTTTTTCCACAGCGCCGAGTCCATCGCCACCAACGACATCCGCAATCGGACCGGGCGGCTCGCGGTGAGTTCGAGTTCCACCCCGTCCCACGAGGTGAAGTCGACCTCGTCGGAACGTGCGGTCCCATCTCCTTTCCACGTTGCTCCGGCCCCCACGAAGGAGGCGGGAGTGTTGCCAAGCACGAAGGAGAAGCGCAAGCCCGAATCCGAACGATCCAGTGAGAGGATCTTGGAAACACCTCCACTCTGGTGGTCGTCGAAGGAGTAGAGATAGACCGGACGGCCGGGAAAGAGACCCAGGTCCTGCCGTCGTTGGGTAAGGCGCAACGCCAAAGCCGCCCCCAGGGAGAGGAGGGCGGCGGCGACCAAGGCGTTCTGGATCCGAGCCATCTAGGGCCGAATGTAGCCCTTGGGTTACTTGGATCCGGCGGCGTCGACCTCGACGAGTTCGAAATCGTCGAAGGTGTAGGTGCCCACGTTCTGCCCGATTCCGATGGCGAGGCTCACCTTGCCCTTGCCCGACTGGGTCGTGGTGCTGAATTCGCCGCTGATGCGGGACCATTGGGTGGGGGAAGCGGATCCCTCGATGCTGCCCATCCACGCGTAGTTCTTGTCGACATCACTGATGTTGACCTTCAAGGCGCCGGGGCCCTTTGCCCAGAAGCTCAGACGGTAACGGGTGGCCGGGTTGGCGGACCATTGAGGAATGGTCAGGGCGATCTGCCAGGGGTAGCCGGCGGCGCGCTTGACATCGAACTTCAGGGCGTAGACCCCGGAATGGGCGTCCTTGTCGACGGTTTCGAAGGAGGCGTTGCCGGTGCTTTTCTCGTCGATCCACATGTACCAGCCGGCGGGAGATCCAAGCTCGAAACCGGAATTGAAGGGGATGAGGTTCTGGGCCGCTGTGACTCGAGCGAAGCCCAGTGCGGCGGTCACGACCAGAAGAGTGCGCAGATTCATGGGGAGTCTCCTTTGGGTCCATCTCCTGCGGGAGGGAATTTCCCCGCCGCGTCTAGAGGATCGCTCCGGCAGATCGAAAGAGCTTTGCAAAAGTTCTACCCGACCTGCGCATTTTTCCGTGAACTGAGAAATGCGCGAGTTTCTTCGCCAAAAGCGAAACCCGCAAGGCCCAAAATGGCGACAATGCATAGGTCGGCGATCCGATCGTCGGCGCACAAGGAGTCTGGTCCACATGCACAAGTCCATCGCATTGCTGCTCGCCCTCGCCTCCTCAGGCCTTTGCGCCACGGTGGACCACACCGGATGGTTCCCCTTCCAGGTCCCCTGGAACGACACCTCCCGCAACGCCACCGATGCTTCGAACTCCGTAGAGGCCCCCGCGGGTGCCCGCGGGTTCGTGCAGGTGGGATCCGACGGTCACTTCCGCTACCAGGACGGTTCCCGGGCCCGGTTCTCGGGGTTCGTGAGCGTGGCCCAGGCCAACTTCCCCGACAGTGCCGACGCCCCGTTGATCGCCGCCCATCTGAGGCGCTTCGGGGTCAATTTCATGCGCGTGCACCTCACGGACGTGGACGGCATCTACGGCCTTTTCGCCAATTCGACGAGCAACACGTCCGTCCTGGACCCGGTCAAGCTCCGCAAGATGGACTGGTTCGTCAAATGCCTGCGTGATCAAGGCATCTACGTGAATTTCTGCATCCAGTCCGGACGGATCTTCAAGGCCGGCGACGGGATACCGGCGCCCATCACCCAGAACCAATCCAAGATCGCCACCCTGTACGATCCGCGCCTGATCCAACTGGAGAAAGGACTGGCTGCGTCGTTGGCCAACCACCTCAACCCGTACACGAATCTCGCCTACAAGGACGACCCGGCCGTCGCGACCTGGGAACTCACCAACGAAAACTCGCTGTTCCAGGGCTGGCTCTCCTGGAGCCAAGCCGCCTGGGATTCCGCGTCCGCCTCCAACCCGACCGGGATGAATCCGTATTACGTGAAGGAGTTGGACACCCTCTGGAACCGTTGGCTTGTCGCGAAATACGCCACCGATTCGACGGTGTCGGCGGCCTGGGCTGCGGGAGTGGGAGGATCCTCGAACCTGGTTTCAAACTCGTCGTTCGAGACCAACACCGCAGGATGGTCGTGGTGGGCCGATCCCTTGACCCCGGCCCGGATGAGCGTGTCGCGCACAGTGGGTGGAATCGACGGCACCCACGATCTCTCGGTGCAGGTGGACTCCCAAGGGACGAACGTCTACGACGCCAGCCTGAACTACAAAGGCTTGACCGTCGCGCAGGGAACCAGCTACCGCCTGCGCTTTTGGACCAAGGGGAGCGTTCCCACCACCGTGGCCGCCGAATTCCTCAAGGAAGCGGTCTGGACCTGGTACGGATCCACGACCTGCGTTGTGGACACGACCTGGACTCCCTGCGAGAGCTATTTCACGGCGCCGGCGGACATCGTCGATTCTCTGCGCTTCAACGTCGACTTCGGGTTCACCCACGGGACCGTGCAGATCGACTCGGTCTCGTTTCTCGCGTACGGAGGAAACGGATTGGGATCCGGGGAATCGCTGGGGACGAATTCCGTCCGGCGCTCCACCCGCTCCACCATCGGGTCGCTCGCCGACGCGCGTGCGCGGGACGAAGCCCGGTTCTACTACGACGCGGAAGGTCGGTACATCGAGGCCCTGCGCGGATACCTCGAGGACACCCTCGGCGTGCGCGTGCCCGTGACCTTCACCAACAACTGGTACGGTCAGGCCTCCATCGCATCCCAGGCGCGGGCCGACTACATGGACGCCCACTGGTACTGGCAGCATCCGAGCTTCCCCAACGGGTGGAGCTACACCGACTACAGCATCGGGAACACGGCCATGGTCGTGGACGCCGATGGCGGAACTCCCGCCCAATTTTCCATGAACAGGGTGGCCGGCAAACCCTTCATGGCCAGCGAGTACAACCACCCGTTCCCCAGCCAGTACCTGTGCGAGGCTCCGGCCTTCTACTTCGGGTACCTGGGATTCTTGGACGCCGACGGCGCGCTTCTGCACGCCTACATCGACTACACGTTGCACTACAAGGACACCTGGAACGACCAGTTCTTCAACGTGGGCACCAATCCCGTGCTGATGACCCAGCTCCCGCTGGCGCGGATTTTCCGCCAGGGCTTGGTGAAGCCCGCCCTCTCGCAGACCACCGTGGACGTGTCGGAATCCGACTGGACGAATTCGGCAAAGAAGTTCCAGGACGGATGGTCCCTGCCGGGGAGCAGGACCGCCTTCCTGTCCACCCCCATGCGGTGGGGGAGCTTCTCCGCCCCAGCCACGACGGTGACGAATTTCGTCAACCCCGGAACCCGCACTGTGTCCAACACCGGCGAGCTGGACTGGGACCGCGCCAACGGAATCCTGCGCACCGACAACCCCTGGTGGCAGGGTACGGTGGGCTATCTCGCGCCGGGAGCGTCGACCTCGCGGATGAGCGTGTCGGGCATCAAAACCACGGCGGGTCGCGACTTCGCCGCCATCCATCTGGTGTCCGTCGATTCGCTTCCCATCGGAACCACGCGCAGCATGCTGCTTTTGACCTCGGCGAGGGTGGAAAACCAGGGCCAGGTCTGGAACGATTCCTACGGCGCGCTGACCACGGTGTTCGCCACCGGAGACACCACCGTGTGCGAGCCGGTGACGGGCAGGGTCGCCCTCCGGGTGGGGCGCACGGATTCCGTCAGCGTCTGGGCCCTGGACGCTCGGGGATCGCGCGTCGCGGCCCTTCCGCTGGGTCGCTCGGGCGACAGCATCGTCGTGGCGCTTCCGGGCACGACGCTCTGGTGCGAGGTGGCCCTGGGCGACGCGAGTTCGCCCATCACGGGGATCCTCCCACATGCCCGGACCGCGCCGCGGCTGTCGATGCGCCATGCGGGACACTCGTGGATCGCGACCTGGACCGTGCCCGACGGCACAGGGGAACTGCGCGCGGAATTCGACGTGCGCGACGCCGCCGGCCGGAATCTGTCGCGAATGGAAGTCCTGGTGGGTCCTTCGGGAAGCCGACGCGTTTCCGCACCTGCGGGAGGCGGGATGGCCTTCGCGCGGGTGCGTCTGTCGCGGGACGGAACCGTGGTGGCGAACGGGGTGTTCCGCATCGTGGGTGGATTCTAGGGGCGCACCTCATGTGCGTCGCGTACCAACGCCGGGACCTCCACCCGTACCCGACCTCCCCCGAATATCGCGACCTCGCGCTGTCCGCCGGACCTTCTGCCCACGGCACCCGACCAGAGGTCGGTGAGCAGGCGCTTGCGGTGGGACCTGGACCAGGGACGGCGTCCGGTTCGGGTCCAAGTCCGTTCCAGAAGAAGATCGAGCTCCGGATCCTCGCCGGGAGTCGGTCGATCCCCAGGCCAGGCGGAGAGATCCAGGGAAAATCCCGTGGCGTCGATCTGGATGCACAGGAATTCCGACAGGCGATCCAAGGCGCGCTCCAGGAACGGTTCCAATTCCCAGGCCGATCGTGCCAGTTCCGCCAAGGCGACGGCGGTACCGGGGGTCCTGGCTTCCCATGCGGGAAGCAGATCCCGCCGGATCTCGTTGCGGTGGTAGTCGAGGTCGGCGTTGGAGGAATCGAATCGGGGCACCCAACCTTCCTCCCGGCACAGCTCGTCCAACCGACTCCGACGGACCTCGAGCAGCGGTCGCCAGATTCCGTCTTCCCGCCAAGGTCGGATCCCGGCGAGACCGCGCGCGCGCGCGCCGCGCAAGAGGCGCAACACCACGGTTTCGGCCTGGTCGTCCAGGTGGTGGGCGGTGGCCAGGATGCTCCGCGGAGCCACCGTGCGCAGTGCGCGGTATCTCGCTTCCCGCGCCCTGGCTTCCAGGCCCGGTCCCGCTTCCACGGGGGCGTCGACCTCGCACAGCGGCAGATTGGTGCGTGCGCACAGATCCCGGACCGCCTGGGCGTCGCCCTCCGACTCGGCACCGCGCAATCCGTGTCGGACATGAAGGGCCTCGATCCCGGCTGGAAACGATTCGCGCAGGTTTTGCCGTGAAAAAATCAGGGCCAAGGCCGACGAGTCCACTCCACCGGACAGGCACAGTGCCAGCGGACGATCTCTCCAAGCCAAGGGGATCCGGTCCATGGCGGCGAGAACCACCGCCTCGATCCGGTTCGGCGCAGATTCCGTCAGGTGGTGGCGGGTGGAAGGGAGGTGGTCACCCATTCGCCCTCCGAGAGAGTCCGGAAGAAGCAGGCCCGGCGGCCGGTGTGGCAGGCGGCGTCGCCGTGCTGCACCACCCGGAAGCGCAGCGCGTCGCCGTCGCAGTCCAGGTCCACGCCCACCACGTCCTGGACGTTGCCGGACGTCAGACCCTTGATCCACACCTCCTGGCGCGAGCGCGACCAATAGGTCATTCGGCCGGTCTCCAGGGTCTGCACCAAGGTCCGCTGGTTCATCCAGGCCGCCATCAGGATCTCGCCGGAGGCGTGGTCGCAGGCCAAGGCCAGCACCAATCCCTTGTCGTCGAATTTCACGCCCTCCGCCGCCTTCTCCGCCAATTCGTTGGAGATCCGAACCAAGCTCACGATCGCACCTGCCCGTTGCCGACCACGACCCACTTGTAGGTGCAGAGGTCCGACGCGCCCATGGGGCCGCGCGCGTGGAGCTTGTCGGTGGAGATCCCGATCTCGGCGCCCAGACCGTACTCGCCCCCGTCGGCGAAGCGGGTGGAGGCGTTGACCATCACCGAGCTCGAATCGCAGCCCGCCACGAAATCCTCGGTCGCCGTCTCGTCGCGGGCGATGATGGCTTCCGTGTGCCCGGAGCCATGGGCGGCGATGTGCTCCACCGCTTGGGCCACTCCGTCCACCTGCGCCACGGCCAGGATCAGGTCCATGTATTCCTCGTCCCAGTCGGAATCCACCGCCAGCTTCCAGGAGAGGCCCGGATGCTTGGCGATGGTGGCCGCGTCCCCGCGAAGCTCCACGCCGGAAGCGGCGAGCCGCTCCAGGATGCGTTGCGCGGTCACGACATCCAACGACTTGTCCAGAAGCAGGGTTTCCGCGGCGTTGCACACCCCGGGCCTCTGGACCTTGGAGTTGAACACGATTTCCACCGCCTGGTCGGGGTCCGCCGTGGGGTGCACATACACGTGGCAGATACCCTTGTAGTGCTTGAGAACGGGAATCTTCGACTGGTCGGACACGGCCCGGATCAGTCCCTCGCCTCCGCGCGGGATCACGAGATCGATCTCCGAGGATTTCTGCAGGAGTTCCCCCACCAAGGCCCGGTCGGTCTCCTGGACCAACTGCACGGCGTTCGCCGGGAGCCCCTGCGAAACGAGGGCTTCGGAGATGATCTTCCCCAGGATCCGGTTGGACTGGATGGCTTCCTTGCCGCCGCGCAACAGGATCGCGTTCCCCGAGCGCAGGCAAAGACCGGCGGCGTCGGTGGTGACGTTGGGCCGCGACTCGTAGATGAAGAAGACCACTCCCAAAGGCACCGAGACCTTGCGGACGTCCAATCCGTTGGGGCGCAACTTCCGCGAGAGTTCCAATCCAACCGGATCCGGTTGTCCAGCGATCTCGCGAAGCCCTTTCGCCATTCCCGCGATCCGCTTGGCATCCAATTTCAAGCGGTCCAGCATGGCGCCCGGTAGACCGTCCACCTGGCCTTGGGCCAGGTCCAGCTCGTTCTGGGCGACGATCTCGGAAACGCGGGACTCGAGTGCGTCGGCGATGGCGAGAATGGCACTGCTCCGGCGCGCCCCGTCGAAACGGGCGAGTTCCCGGGAGGCCTTGCGGGCGGCCTTTGCGTAGGCGGCGGCTTTTTCATGGAGATCCATAGGATCAGCAATATGCGTTTTCGGGTGCGACGGAACCTACCTTTGAAAATCAGTCTCATCGGAGGTGCATGTGTTCCTACCTGCCACGCGGGCGGAGATGGACGAGATCGGTTGGTCCGAACTGGATGTGATCCTGGTGACCGGCGACACCTACATCGACAGCCCCTACCACGGCGCCGCGGTGGTGGGGAAGGTCTTGGTCAAGGCCGGTTTCCGCGTGGGGATCGTGTCGCAACCGCGCATGGACACCATCGAAGACGTGGCCGCCATGGGCGAGCCGACTCTGTTCTGGGGAGTGTCGGCGGGTTGCGTGGACAGCATGGTGGCCAACTACACCAGTTCCGGCAAGCGCCGCCACATGGACGACTTCACGGCCGGCGGCGAGAACACGCGCCGCCCCGACCGCGCGAGCATCGCGTACACGGGCCTCATCCGCCGCGCCTTCAAGGGGACCCGTCCCATCGTGATCGGCGGCATCGAAGCGTCGCTGCGGCGCGTGGCCCACTACGACTGGTGGGACGACAAGATCCGTCGATCCCTCCTGTTCGACTCCAAGGCCGACCTCCTGGCCTACGGCATGGGCGAATGGACCGTCCTGGAGATCGCCCGGAAGCTCGCGGTGGGGGAAGGCATCCTCGACATCGAGGGGACCTGCCACATCGCCAAGGAGAAGCCCGAGGACGCCATCGAGATCCTCTCCTACGACGAGATCGTCGCGGAGCGGATGAAGTACGTGGACATGTTCAGGCAGTTCTACCACCACTCCGATCCCGTTCTGGGCAAGCGCCTGGCCCAGCGCCACGGCGACCGCTGGCTGGTGCAGAATCCTCCGGTCCATAATCTGTCCACCGCCGAACTGGACTGGTTCTCGGACGTGGAATGGGAGCTGGAGACCCATCCCCGCGAAGCCGTGCATGGCCAGGTCAAGGCCTGGGAGACGGTGCGTTTTTCCGTGATGACCCACCGAGGCTGCTACGGCGAGTGCAATTTCTGCGCGATCGCCGTGCACCAGGGCCGCACCATACAGAGCCGCTCCGAGCAGAACATGGT
>Ga0302322_100003098_pt1 | contig 14181 bp, 25 predicted proteins | sample Fen_T0_2_FD_203757 | JGI IMG/M metagenome (GOLD analysis project Ga0302322, IMG submission 203757) | Peat permafrost microbial communities from Stordalen Mire near Abisko, Sweden - Fen_T0_2 | ecosystem: Environmental > Terrestrial > Soil > Wetlands > Permafrost | place: Sweden: Abisko... | reverse complement strand
TAGTACGGCGCGATGATGCGAAAGCCCAAGCGAGCATACTACCCCTTCGCCTCGGCCTGCCGGATGCTCGTGTCCAGGCGCATGACGCGATAACCGGCCGTGCGAGCATTCTCGATGAGTCGCTGCGCCAGCGCCAGACCAGCACCCTGGCCATGGAAGGATGGGTAGACGAACATGCGCTTCATTTCGCAGTACTCGCTATCAATGGACCGAAGCGCAACACACCCTGCGGGCTGTTGCCCCACAGTGGCGAGGAGCAGGCGTCCTCGCGGTGGTGCGTACTCGCCGGGAAGTGTCCGAAGTTCCTCATCGAACGCGGCGGTGTCAAAGTATTCGTCGATGAGCTGCAGGTCCTGAATGTGGCGCTCGCGATGCCATGCAATGAACGAGCGTATGAGTTCGCGCACAGCGTCCAGCTGTTCGGGAGTGCTCGCGTCGGCGACGTTGACCATGTGGGGACTCTCAAACCGACGGCAGGCGCTCGCTTCTGACGGCTAACGGAATGGAGCAAACGGGCGAGCCGCTGCGGCGGGCGCACCGCCCGCACGCGAGACGTCCGTGTTGAGCGACGGGTTAGGCCGCTTACTCATGACCTACCAACGAAACTGCGAAGAATTGCGGCAATGCGCCAGCGATGATCGCGGTCGTGATCCGCAACCTGTTCGACCAGGCCAAGGACGTTGATTTCGGTGCCACCAAACTGAATACCAACGCGAGAAATGGACGCTTCTTCGAGTTGGCTCAAGTAGGAGATCAATTCGTTACGCAAGGCCGCAAACTCAGCTATGGCGACGTTGCCGTCACGCTGCAAATAGCCCCGCTCAGCGGGCCAATTGCCGACGTCGACCGGATCCAGGTTTGGCCGAGACTCGCGGAGTACCCGATGAATGCGCAAACCATAAAGGTCGGACTCGCAATCACGAATGTGCCAGAGGTGCTCCAACAGCGGCGACTTGTCATCCGCGGGCAGACGTTGAAGTAGCTCGGTCGGTAGCCCAGCAAGAGCATGGTGGAGGAATGGCGGCATCTCGGCGAGCTGGCCCGAGAGGCTTGCATAGGCTTGCTGGAACATCCAGCGGCTCGTGTGGGTCGCGACCAAAGCGGCCTAACCCAAGCTAGCTGACCGGCGGCCCGCGGCCCGGCGCGCAGCGCCCGCGCGCGGGACGTCCGCGTCGAGCGACGGGTTAGGCCGCTTGGACTCAAGCCAATCCAGTACCGGTACTAGTCCCATTCTTTGAACTCCAGGTGCAGCTCCGAACGGTACCGAGAGAGGGGCGGCGATAGGCGACTGATAATCTGGAGCGCCTTGGCTCGATTGATGTGCACTCCATAGGAACCTTTCCGCTCCGGCACGGGCATGTCCACCCAAACGGAATCCGCACCATCGACATAGAACTGCAAAGTGGTTTCGCGAGCGTCGATGAAGCCCACGAAATCATCGTTGCTCGAAAGAGCTTTCTCGGCGACCGCCACTGCCTTTGCGTGATTGGATGGGATTGCCGCCGAAGGATCCACACAGTTGTGCTCCGAATGGATGCAGTAGAACAATTGCAAACTGCCCGTGTCACCAGCCGAAGTGGACACTGCGGATATGAACAGCAACAGCAATGCGAGGATCTTGAGAGTCACTGGAAGAGGCCTAACGGAATGGAGCTAACCGGCGGCCCGCCGCCCGGCGCGCGGCGCCCGCATGCGGGACGTCCGCGTTGAGCGACGGGTTAGGCGGCGACGCATTTACTGCAGCGTTGCCGGCGACGAAAACGGTTTGTCAGCATCGACCACGAACATTACCAGCGCGTGCAGGTCCACGGAGCCGCTACTCGAGACCTCCATGGCATTCTCCGCACCTTGGCCAGGCTCAGTATGCCCTGCGGTCACTCTCATGACCCTGGACGCGCTGCGGATACTTTGCTCCCCGGACAGCACAAAGAAAGCCTCCGATCCCGGGTGACTGTGAATTGCCGTGACGCTACCAGGGGGGCCACTCGCATCATTTATCCGGAGAAGATACGTCTTGGCACTGATCCGAGGAATGGGCCCGACTTCTGCCACTCTTGTTCCGAAGGACGACCGGGCGCTAGTATTCCCGAGCGAGAACAGCCAAACCTTGCCTTCGGACTCCACGACGAGCGACCAGGCCCCTCGGCAGCTTTCGCAGATGCAACCGAATCGAAGGTCTCAATCAGCCAGACCAAAGGCCCCGGAGGCAATTCAGTCATTTTTCTTTCGGCGAGCGGCTTGATCAGCAGCGCATCATGGGCACTTGCAACTAACGGCAGGCAACAAATCAACAGAGCACCAAAGATCCGAGAACGTGAGTTCATTGGCACAAGTGAAATCTCCCGTAGATCTGTGGTCACTCAATGGTACGCGCATGCCTAAGGCGACGGCTGTTTCCAACGCCTAACGAACCAAGCTAACTGGCCGCGAGCGGACGGCGCGAGGTCCGGTTGAGCGAGTGGTTAGACGGCATTCGATTTGGCTTCCGGACAACTTTGATCGTCGACAGTGCTCATGCGGCGCAATTCGGATGGACTCCCGCACGACACAAGCCAGACTTAGTTGGAATTGATGATCGCAAAGCGAGACCAGCTGACGGTATCCGTTGCGATAATCGGTATGAAGCCGCCCGTGACCCCGAGCGCCGAACTCGATCGTTTGAGAATCAACGATCCATCGGAAGCTTTAGAAAGCAAGATTGTGTCGAACTCCCATCCCGCAACTTGCTCGGCGGCAGAAGACTTTGAGCTGCTGATTTCGATCGCTCCCCATTGGCATTTGAGCTCACCGGCATTGGCCGAAAATTGCATCGCGCCGGCATCCCGATCTTTGGCCCCAACTTTGACGTTCATCACCGCGTCGCCCCCGAACGAGATTGCAACCCAATCAGTCGGAGGGGGAAAGGGAAGCGATTTGTAGTGGCCGAACGCCGAACTGAGTGAATCAAATCCAAAGGAGTTGGCACCAATTCGCTCGCCGGCGTCGGCATAGGTTCCTGCAATCAACGAACAACCTCCATGATTCGTTTGCGCAGGCCACGCAGAGGGGTATGCCTGACCGCCAACATAGACACAAGCGCTCATCGACAAGCAAAACAGAAATGACAGTATTCGACACCCGGTGTCGAGCGCCAATCTGCCGATCGCAATGCGCATCATGCTCGCCCCTCGAATAGCGATCACAGGTCGTCCCGAATGACTGTCAACCATCGTCGTAATGGAAGCCGTGTACGCGCTCTCGTCAACGTGGCGGGTCTCAATCGCGCCAGTCTGCAGCGCGGCGAATGTTCGGCCTTGGCCGATCTCGGACGTCGTCCGCCCCGGATCGCCGCATAACGAACCGAAGCTAACCGGCGGCCCGCTGCCCGGCGAGCAGCGCCCGCACGCGGGACGTCCGCGTTGAGCGATGGGTTAGCCCGCATACAGGACCTTGATGGACTGTAACGCGGGATTATGAGCATCCCAAAGGGTTGGGAATATCTCAATCGGCGTGAATCCACGCCGGCGATAAAACTCCCGCGTTTGTTCGTAGTATGGGTCCGGGCTCGTATCTGCGACGGTCTTGACCTGCAGGAATCGAACGTTTTGCCCCCGAAGCCAAGCTTCAGCATGGCTGAGAAGACGGGAGCCGTGTCCTTGGCCCCGAAAGTCTGCCCTGATCGCGATGCAATGGATGTCCCAAGCATCAGGGAAGTGTTCACGTAATGTAAGGAATCCGACCACGGTGGACCCGTCTGTAAGCCCGAAGGTAGGCATGATCGCCGAGTCTCGGGCATACATGAGCAAAGCACGTTCAATTCCGAACCACATGGGAAGTGAGCGAAGCACTGCCTCGCATTCCGATGCGCGCTTGAGGTCGGGTCCGGCAATATCCATGCGGGCTAACGAATACTAGCTAATCGGCGGCCCGCTGCGGCGGACGCGGCCCCGCACGCGGGACGTCCGCGTTGAGCGACGGGTTAGGGCGCTCGTTCTTTGCGCAAGGCAGCAACCCAGCCCCCAGAGAAAACGAACCGTGGAAATGTAACCCACTGCTCGAGGAAGAAGCGCGAAACGAAATTGAGCGGGCCGCTAAAGGGTTCCGGCGGCACGGCCTCCAGTTTGTGCCCTCGACCCTGAAGCACGAGCGCCACCACAACGCAACCCACGGCAACAATGAGCAAGGCCAGCGAACCTTGGATGAGTGATGCCACAAGGACGATAGTACCCACCAGAAAGAGCGGTACGGCGACGATGTGGATCAGCAAGTTAGCGCGAGACTGGTGATACCTCGGGTACCCATCCCGTTGCCAATGCAATAGCTGAACGATGCCCATGGGTTGCCGTGCGAGCGCCCTAACGAATACTAGCTAACCGGCGGCCCGCTGCCCGGCGCGCAGCGCCCGTATGCGGGACGTCCGCGTTGAGCGACGGGTTAGGCGGCGTACTCACGACGTTCCGCCCATGATGGAGGCAAATTGCCCGGCTGTTACGGAGCTAGCTTGAGCAAAGCCTCCGACGAAGCGCACTGAACGGACTGCAATGACGAAGAGCGAGAAGTCAGAGAAAGTGAACATTTCTTCGCTCTGTGGAAACCGAGATACGTAGAGAGAGCGCGCTTGCGAGTACGCAGGTGAGTCGTTTGCCCGCTGACGGGCGTTGCCCTGAATGCTGGCGCGTGGAATTCCTTGCGGCGAAGTGGAAGCCACGAGTGGCGCAGTCACGAGCAGCCCGACCGCCAAATTGGTGAGCATATCTGCCGTGTGCGCAGCTAACCGGCTGACATGAATTACGAAGCCTTGTCCATCGGGTAGCAGGACATACGGAACCATGGAGACTGCCGGTTCGCCCTCATGCAACGTAGCAAGAGCGGCGACTTGCTGGCTCTCGAGGAGAGAACGGAGTGCGATTGCCTGATTGGGCTCCATGCGGGGATTGACGCTGCCTAACGAACGCAAGCTAACCGGCGGCCCGCTGCGAGGGGCGCAGCCCCGCACTCGGGACATCCGTGTTGAGCGACGAGTTAGGCCTCATCTTTGGAACGAGTAAGAAGCTGGTGGTGCATGCGCTCGAACCGGTTGTGGCGCTATTGGAAGGGGAGCCCTATTCCTTGCTCCGTGCGGATTGTCTGCGGGATTCCTCGTAAGCCTTAGTGCTACTTTCAACGCATCGGGTTCGCGAAACCTCATCTGGATTTCGAAGGCACTCGTTCTTTGCCCAGGCTTCGCCTATGCGACCCAATTCGAGCGGCGCGCAGCCAGCAAGCAAAAGCGTCAACGTCAGCGCAATGGTTGCCGGGAATCTTCCTCCACGAAGTTGGAACATACCTGCTACCTCGATGCCTGCATGCAAATGCGAAACCCTACTCGTGAAGTCTAGCCCAAAGAATAGACGCGACGCAAAATGTGGTGGGCGATGGTCAACGACCCGCATGAGGCCTAAAGAATACTAGCTAACCGGCGGCGCGCTGCCCGGCGCGCAGCGCCCGCACGCGCGACGTCCGCGTTGAGCGACGGGTTAGGCCCCGACGCGTTGCATTGGCCCGACGGAGGAGCAGATGAAAGGCACATGGTTAGCATGAAAAGGACTATGGCAGCCGCAACACGGTCGGGCGCTGTGGTGTAGCCACTTCATGATAGATATCATCGAAGTATTGCACCAACTCCGCCTCAGAAATTGTTGCAGGGACATGAATATTCACAAGAGATCGCTTTCCCTCCGAACCAAGCAAATATGTGCGCCATTCACCGTCATGCCACTCAACGAGCATTCGCTTGCCGAATACGTCGAGCTTCACGGAGGAGGACACTTCGGGGCCTAACGAATACTAGCTAACCGGCGGCCCGTTGCAGGGCCGAAGGCCCGCATACGGGACGTCCGCGTTGAGCGACGGGTTAGGCGGCAACACCATTACCGAACGATGAGCTGCCACGCGAAGATTGCTTGAGCGGCAAAACCGCCAGCAAATGCAAGTGTGCGCACCCAAGGGAGCGCAAACGTATGGGCGACCAAGTGCACAAGACGCGCCCAGAAGTACAACGAGGCAGCGAACACGGTTGCCGAATTGCTGATTCCAGCTGCATTTGCCACCAACACTAAAGTAGCGAAGACGACCAGATTCTCGATCGCGTTCGTATGTGCAGACTTCATCCGTCTCGCCCACGGCGACTGCGGCTTTGGAACCTCGGGATAGCCCACGGTGTCCGTGAGACCCCACACCGCGATCCGATCAAAGACATACGGAATCCAGATGAGAGCGGTGAGAATCGTAACCCAGACCAAATACGTCATCTCCGGTTTCATCGTTGTCCCTCCACAAGAGTTGACGGTGATGCTGCGTTGCCGCCTAACGAATACTAGCTAACCGGCGGCCCGCTGCGGGGCGCGCAGCGCCCGCATGCGGGACGTCCGAGTTGAGCGACGGGTTAGGCAGCATTCAACGCCTTTCGAAGAAAATACCGAGAATGCTCGGCAGGATAGTGTTCAAGCGAGCCGAATATTTGGTAGCCCGCACGAGTGTAGAGCCCGACGGTCTGAAATGAGAAGGTGTCGAGGTAAGCGCCGTGACAACCTTTGGCGAAGGCTTCGCCTTCCGCGCGAGCGAGCAGTCGTGTGCCTAGGCGTTGACGCCGCAATGGCGGAGCAACCCAAAGAGCCAGAACATGAAGCCAGCCCCAATACATTTCACCGTAAACTCCGCCGACAAGTGAACTGCCGGCATCTCGCGCTGCGACGCACAAGCGCTCGATCTTTCCGTCGCCAGTACGCTCAACATTTGAATGGAAAAGCCCATCGAAAATAGCTCGGGTGAGCTCTGCCGCGGGTTCTGCCTCCACGGTGACACTTAGATTCGAGATTGGCTGCGCGGTCGCCATGCTGCCTAACGAATACTAGCTAACCGGCGGCCCGCTGCGGGGCGCGCAGCGCCCGCACGCGGGACGTCCGTGTTGAGCGACGGGTTAGACGCCAAGTGCGTGAGCAGATGCGCAAGCATGTGCCTAGGACCCGGCCGAGGTGGTGGCTTCAACGCAGCAACCACTCGCTAGTTGGATGGGAGGGCACTTGACCGTGCCGAAGGAACAGAAGACGCAACAGTCACCTGGCTTGGGCCGAAGTAAGACATGACAGTGTGTGCACTCGTAGTAGAAGAGGCACGCATCGGTGGGCATGGTTTCGGTTGCCACGAAGCCGCACTGTGGACAGGTGAGGGCAGACTGCAGGATCGCCGGTGGCTGCATTGCTTGGCGCCTAACGAATACTAGCTAACCGGCAGCCCGTTGCGCGGCGCGCAGCGCCCGCACGCGGGACGTCCGCGTTGAGCGACGGGTTAGGCGGCACGGCGATGCAATGTGGCGTTATGCGCGCGGTCACGAAGACTTCCACCAGGCGAATGCGGCAACGGCTGCGGGAACGAAGAATATAGCCAAGAAGATTGGAAACTCCTCGGCAACCGAATAGCCAGCACGAGAAACGCCAAGCCACAGGTTAACTAGGGCGGCTACGAGCCAGAGCGGGATGAATATTTTCGCGGCGGTTGCCAAGAACTGAATGCCGCCCCCAAGACGCGATCCGATGAGAGCGAAAGTGCCGAAGATTACGAGTCCGGCCGCAATGATAACTACGGTCCGCATTCATTCTCCCCGTTGGTTTGGGCTTGGCATGGGTGCCGCCTAACGAACTGAAGCTAACCGGCGGCCCGCTGCGGGGCGCGCAGCGCCCGCACGCGGGACGTCCGTGTTGAGCGACGGGTTAGGCGTCACTTCGGCGCTGCTGGTACAAGCCCGTACTTGGACATCACAGACACAAGGGCCGCTTTGTCCGGCGGTCCTCCGGCGTTGACCACGACAGAAACATCCCTGAAATATTGGGCTCCGATGTCCGGGGACTGCACGACCAAGGCGCGTGCAGTCTCGGTGAAGGGATTTGAGAAAGCATGAACCACCCCCTTCGGTGTGCTCATGCTTTGGCCCGGGGTCAAATCCCGTGTTTCGGCCCCGACTGTGTACCGAAGTGTTCCCGACATGACGTATACGCACTCTTCGTTATTGGAGTGACTGTGTGGCGGGGGAACATTGGAGCTCGGAGGCACGGTTAGTTCAAACAGTCCAATGCTCGCACTGCCGGAGCCATCGACGATGTAGTTGATGCCAAGTTGGCCGACTCTGATCTCAGTGGCACCCATAGGATTCCTTAGTTAGTGGAGATAGCGATGCGGCAATTTGTGGCGCCCAACGAATACTAGCTAACCGCCAGGCCGCTGCGGCGGGCGCAGCCCCCGCACGCGGGACGTCCGCGTTGAGCGACGGGTTAGGCCACGCTTTTAGAAACTGAGCAATCCGCATGGCTAGTTCTCGGAGTTGCGATTCGGCGCAGTCTGCAACTGCTCAATAACGCGGAGGCGCCGAACAACAAGCTCATCGATTTCGAGCCGCCGGACTCGGGCGCGACCGATCGCCAGCCGACCAATTGCGAGAGCGCCGATGGCCAATGCTCCAACCGCGATGGCGGCAAGCGCCAGCGTGCCAACCGCTTGCGCACCAACAGCGACCGCCGGAAGGTGAACAGATCGAAGCTGGGGATCGACTCGATGGTCGGAGGCGACGCTCGTGGTTCGTTCACGCGAAGACATTGGCTGACCCTCCATAGTTGGGTTGAGTTCGGCACGATGCGGCGTGGCCTAAGCAATGCTAGCTAACCGGCGGACCGCTGCGCGGGCGAAGCCCACGTATGCGGGACGTCCGCGTTGAGCGATGGGTTAGGCGTCTCTTTCAACAATTACCTCCCATACGACTTTGGGTTGTGAATAACGCTCAATGACCCGCTCAGCAACGGAAAGCTTACGCCAGCCGATAGCGAAGACTGCGTCAATTGACGTTTGGTCAAAGAAGCGCTTCGGTTCGCCCTGAACAAGATAGTAGTTGTCATCGATGCGCGGGTATCCGATTGCGCCGTAGTTGTGGTCACGTGTCGAGTTCAGACGGCACAGAAGCGCACCCCCAGGGCGCAGAGTTGTGCGTATTCGCTCGACAAGAGCAAGAGTCTCAACCCACGTGAAGTAGTGAAGGGACAAACTGGCGATGATGACGCCAACTTCACCTGCAGTAACTGGGAATGGAGCGCGAAGGTCCCTGACGTGAAACTCGGCGAGCGGGGCCGCATCGCGTGCGCGCCCTACTGCGCGCGGCGACAAATCGACCGCGACTACGCGAAAACCTGCGTCGACAAGGATTGCTGTGTCTTTACCAATGCCGCAACCAAGCTCGAGGATTGGGGCAGCGCCGGCACGGTCGTGCAGCAGCCGAAGCCAGTTTTGTAGCCAGGGATCGGCTGACACATCGAGGCTTGACTCACCTAACTCAACAAACTCACCCGGCGGCCCGCGATGACCGCGGCATGGAGAACGGCGAGGCAAGCGAGACATAGTGGCGAATGGTGGCGCAGCGCGGCACACCGCGCGAGTTCCGCAAATCTGCACCCAAACGCGGGCGTTGGCAATGCCGCCCACAGACACGAATTGGACAATGGCGCAACGGGACGATGCAAGGAACAAAGACGCCAACGCCAACCGGCCCGACCCCTAACGAATTGGAGCTAACCGGCGGCCGGCTGCGGGGCGCGCAACGCCCGCGTGCGGGACGTCCGTGTTGAGCGACGGGTTAGGGCGCGCAGACGCTCGGACCAGAACGCGACCGACAACAACTAAGTTGCTGGAGGGCATGGCGTGCCTTGATGAAAGAGCAATTGCTATTTGCCGAGATTAAGCGTCCAAACGGAGCTTCGCAAGGGGTGTGATGGTGCAAGTCCAGGCGGACCTTGGCGCGCAATTCGGTATGTCGCGAGAACAACATCGTTCGCTAGTGCGACAACGGCGAATTCCGTCAATGACCTCAGCTGCGGAGACTCGTCCTGCAGTGCATCGATCACATCGCGCTTGCGGTAGATGGAACCGGAGCTGCCGTATTCCAGGAAGTCATCGGCAAGCAGGAGCTCAAGTTCCCTTGACGATCGGCGCGTGCCCGATCCGAGCAAACGTTGCTCCAGACCTAGAATATGGTCGCGAACGGAAGGCTCAACATCCACTGCGCGGCCTAACGAAAACTGGAGAGCCTAGAAGTGACGGAAAGGATTACGTAAATTGTCCAAACGGCCAATACCTGAGGCGTGACAACGGCGAGCAAAATCAATCGGGAAGGGCGCATAAATGGGTGCCTAAAGGCAAATGGAAATAGACTCGAAACCCACGCCACGCACGTGCTCAATCGCGGCGGGCGCGGCGTGATCAGCCCCCTCGACCGCCTCTAGCGGCGGCCGCGGCGCGTACTTCCCAAAGATCTTCCAATCGGTCCGCCAGCGTCGAAGGAATGCGTACGCCGGACGAGCGCACACCCCACCTGAAGCGCGCGAACGGAGTCATCGCCAAGTCATCGTAGGTGATTGGGGGAAGGGGATGCAGCGCTTCCAGCCGTAGCCACAATCGCTGCTGAATGGCGCCGGCGGCAGCCCGCTCCGGGCGCCAGTGCGGCGTCGGGACCGGGTCGGTCAGCGTGTGTCCGGCGGCAAATATCCCCTTCGGCGGGACGCCGACGCGCACCAGGAATGCCCGGCTGCCGACCTCGATGTTGCGCACGCGGCCGGAGTTCCACTCGGTGTCGACATGCCCGCGGCGCTTAAGCTGCCGGATGTCCTTCGGCATCTCCGGCCAGTTCCACAGCGCGGGGTTCCAGGCAAAAAGATAGGTGGCCATGGCGGCAAACGTGCAATCTCGATGGTAGATTGTGCACCCAGGATGCAACCATCGATCGCCCTGCTGCGCGCTGTATCGTTGTTCGCCTGCGTTGCGTTGCTGGCCTCCTGCAACGGCACGCCGCTGAAGGAGCCGCCGCCCGCCCCCTCGGCGCCGTCGTCGTCCACCAAGTATTACAAGGACGATGGCCCCGGCGAGAGCCCGCCGGCCAATCTCGACGCCATTCCCGACGCAGTGCCGCGGCTGGAGCCGCTCAACCGCTTCGCCAATCGGCCGTACACGGTGCTCGGCAAGGATTACGTGCCGGCGACATCGCTGCGCCCTTACAAGGAGCGCGGCATCGCGTCGTGGTACGGCCGCAAGTTCCACGGACAGAAGACGTCCAACGGCGACACCTACGACATGTACGCGATGACGGCGGCGCATCCCACGCTTCCGTTGCCGTCCTACGCGCGTGTCACCAACGCCTCGACGGGCAGAAGCGTCGTCGTGCGCGTCAATGACCGTGGGCCCTTCCTGCACGACCGGATCATCGATCTATCCTACGCGGCCGCGAACCGCATCGGCACCGCGGCCAAGGGCAGCGGAGAAGTCATCGTCGAGGCGATCATCCCGGGCGAAGGGACCCTGGTTGCCGCGGCGCCATTGCCGCCCGTGGTCGCGACCGCGCCGCTACACAAGGTCGAAGCGCCACCGGCCGCGACGGTCAGCATGGAGACTTCGGGCGGATTCTCGGTGCAACTGGGCGCATTCCAGAACAACAGCAATGCCCAGAACTTTCTCGCCCACGTTCAGGGGCAGCTCGCGACGGCGCAGGTCGAGCCCAAGGTCCGCGAGATGGGCGGGCTCTATCGCGTTTATGTCGGGCCGTATCCGGATCGCAACGAAGCCAGGAAGGTGGCGGATCGCCTGACCAGCGCCTTCGGCTTCGCCACGACGGTCGCGCCGCACTGAATTCCCCGGTTTGCGGAACTACCGCGCTCCTGCAGCGGTCAACCCGTTCGCGCCACCTCCTTCGTTATAATCGGCCACCCTTCATAGCATGCCGGCCGCGTTGCCGCGACCGGATCTAACAATAACGTGTCCAACTTCCGCCCGCTTCGCCACGCCCTCGCATTTGCTGCGCTGGCACTCCTTACACTGGCGCCCGCCCGCGCGCAGCTCACCATCGAAATCGTCGGCGGCGCCGGCACCGCGGTCCCCATCGCCATCGTTCCCTTCGATGGCGAGCCCGCAGGTCCCACGGCCATTTCCGGCATCGTCGGCGCCGATCTGGCGCGTTCGGGCCTCTTCAAGCTGGTCAACACGGACGGCGTGGTGCCGAGGCCGTCGCGCATCGAGGACGTGCAGGCACCGGCTTGGCGCGCAAAGGGTGCCGATGCAGTCGTCGTCGGCTCCGCCAAGCCGCTAGCCGACGGCCGCGTCGAAGTCCGCTTCGCGCTGGTCGATGTCGTCAAGCAGGCGCCGCTGGTGGCCATGGTCTACGCGGTCACGCCGGCGCAATTTCGCGCGACGGCGCACAAGATCGCCGACGTCATCTACGAAAAAATGACCGGCGATCCCGGCGTGTTCTCGACGCGCATCGCCTACATCACCAAGCAGGGAACGCGCTTCCAGCTGCTGGTGGCGGACGCCGATGGCTTCGATCCGCAGACTATTGTCACGTCGAACGAGCCGATGCTGTCGCCGCGCTGGGCGCCTGACGGCATGCGCATCGCCTACGTGTCGTTCGAAAGCAAAAAACCGGTGGTCTACGTGCAGAACCTGGCCACCGGTTCACGGGCGGCGGTAGCCAATTTCCGCGGCAGCAACAGTTCGCCGGCGTGGTCGCCGGACGGGCGCACGCTCGCCGTCACGTTGACCAAGGACGGCGGGTCGCAGCTGTATCTGATGAACGCCGACGGCAGCAACCCGCAGCGTGTGATGACCTCGTCCAGCATTGATACGGAAGCGATGTTCATGCCCGACGGCAAATCGATCCTGTTCACGTCCGACCGCGGCGGCAGCCCGCAGATCTACCGGCTGCCATTGGGCGGCGGCGCCGTTGAGCGCCTCACGTTCGACGGCAGCTACAACGTCTCGGCGCGGCCGTTTCCGGACAGCAAGGGCTTCGCGTTCGTGCGCCGCGACGGCGCGCGGTTCCAGATCGCCACGCAGGATTTCGCGTCGCGGCAGGTGCAGGTTCTGACGAGCGGACCGCTCGACGAGTCGCCGAGCGTCGCGCCCAACGGCAAGCTGATCCTCTACGCGAATGAGGTCGGTGGGCGTGGTACATTGGCCGCAGTGTCGAGCGACGGCCGCGTGAAGCAGCGCCTCGTCTCCCAGGCCACCGACGTGCGCGAACCCGCTTGGGGGCCGTTCCCGCGGCCATGATGCCGATGTCTCATTGCAATTCCGCGCCGCGAATTTCCTCGCGCACTCGTAAACTTTCGCAGGAGGCTCCATGAAGAAAATCCTCGCCGCCGTTGCCATGGTGGCCATCCTCGCCGGCTGTTCCACGCAACCGTCGGCGCCGGTCGACGACCAGTCCACCGCCGCCGCGGCCGCCGCTGCCGCCAATCCCGGCACCACCACCAGCGGCGCCACCACGTCGGGCGTCTCGGGCACGTCGACGGGTGCGGGCGGCAATCCGCTCAAGGATCCCAACAACGTGCTGTCCAAGCGCAGCGTCTACTTCGAGTTCGACAGCTTCGTGGTCGAGGACAAATACAAGGCGATGGTCGAGTCGCACGCCAAGTACCTGGCCGGCAACAAAGCTGCCAAGGTCACGCTGCAGGGGAATACCGACGAGCGTGGCTCGCGTGAGTACAACATCGCGCTGGGTCAAAAGCGCGCTGAAGCAGTGAAACGCGTTATGGTGCTGATGGGTGCGCAGGACGTAGTGATCGAGACGGTCAGCTACGGCAAGGAAAAGCCCAGGCGCGAAGGCCACGATGAGGCCGCGTGGGCGGAGAATCGCCGCGTCGACATCGTCTACTTCGGCGAGTGATGGGCCAGGGATTTGCGGTGCGCCGTTTCGCGGCGTCTGCCGCGTTCGCGCTCGTTGCCCTCGTCCCGCACTTCGCGCATGCCGCGCTGTTCGACGACGAGGAGGCGCGCAAGCGCATCACTGCAACCAACGCGCGCATTGACCAGTTGCAAAAGGACCTCGAGGACCGGGTTGCGCAGCTCGAGAGGCAGTTGAAGAGTGGCGCGCTGGTCGACCTGGCCAACAATATCGAAGGACTGAAGAGCGACGTCGCCAAGATCCGCGGCCAGATCGAGGTGCTGACCTACGAGCTCGAGCAGTCGCAGAAGCGACAGCGCGACCTCTACGTCGATCTGGACGCGCGCATGCGCAAGCTGGAGGGTTCGCCGGGTCCGTCCGCCGATGGCGCGCCGGCGGATACCGCCGCGTCGGGCACGGGCGCATCTTCCAATGCCGCGTCCGGTGCCGCTCAGTTGTCCTCCACGCCCGCC
>Ga0302322_100003097_pt1 | contig 14185 bp, 11 predicted proteins | sample Fen_T0_2_FD_203757 | JGI IMG/M metagenome (GOLD analysis project Ga0302322, IMG submission 203757) | Peat permafrost microbial communities from Stordalen Mire near Abisko, Sweden - Fen_T0_2 | ecosystem: Environmental > Terrestrial > Soil > Wetlands > Permafrost | place: Sweden: Abisko... | reverse complement strand
CGGCAATGTCGGCTTCGCTGAGCAGGACAGGTCCGCCGATCGCCAAGGTCAGATAATATTGCCGGGCTATGGTCTCGAGTTCGACCGCGAGCCACATCGCCTTGTCGAGCGAGGTCCCGGTCGCAATCATGCCGTGGTTTGCCAGCAGGCACGCGCTCCGGCTCTCCAGCGCCTTCAGGGCATGCTCCGATAATTCCTTGGTGCCGAAGCGGGCGTAGTCCGCGACGCGAACGTTGGTGCCGCCGAAGGCCGCCATCATGTAGTGGCAGGCCGGAATTTCCTTGTGCGCGATCGCGAGCACCGTGGAATAGGTCGCATGGGTATGAACGATACCACCGACCTCGGGCCGCGCCTTCATGATGTCGAGATGAAACCGCCATTCGGTCGACGGCTTCAACGGCCCCTGCCATGATCCATACTCGCCCGTGATCGGCATCGCGGCGACCATGTCGGGCGTCATGATGTCATAGGGCGTCGCGGACGGTGAGATCAGCATGGTGTCGCCGTGCCGGGCCGAGATGTTGCCGGATGTGCCCTGGTTCAGGCCGGTTGCATTCATCCAACGGCACTTGTCGATGATCGCTTTCCGCAATTCGAGTTCGGTATCGGTCATGATCGGCTCCTGACAGCTCAGCAAAGATGGTGGAGGGATTCGCCGTTGAGATATCGCTGCACTTCCAGGGCCGCTGCCCGGGCCGCGATTCGGACGGTTTTGACGGAGGCGCCCGCGATGTGCGGGGTCAGCGTCACATTTGGCAGTTGCAGCAGCGGCCAATCCGGCGGCACGGGCTCGACCGCAAAGGTTTCGATGGCCGCGCCGCGCAGATGGTTGGCAGCGAGCGCGTCATGCAAGGCCTGGTAGTCCACCAGCGGACCTCGCGCCGTGTTGATGAAGAAACAGCCAGATTTCATCGCGGCGAATTGCGCCGCACCGATCATCCCCCGCGTTTCATCGGTCACGCGCGGATGCAGGCTGACCACATCGGATTGCTCGAGCAGTTGGTCGAGGCCGACCTGCTCGACACCGTCATGCAGATCGTCCACCGCGAGCTGAACATAGGGATCGCACACCAGGATGCGGCAGCCGAACGCCTTGAGCAGCCGCACCACCCGAGTGCCGACATGACCGTAGCCGATGATCCCGACCGTCATCTCCGACAATTCGTCGCCGGTGAGATCGGCGCGATAGAGGTCGCCGCGCCAGTCGCCCCGGCGCAACGCGTCGTGGCCGCGCGTGATCATGCGGGTTTGCGACAGGATGCTGCCGATGGTGAATTCCGCGACCGCGCTGGCATTTCGTCCGGGCGTGTTGACGACCTGGATACCGCGCGCGCGGGCGGCCGTGACGTCGACGTTGACAGGTCCGCCGCGGGATACGGCAACCAGTTTGAGCCGGGGCAAGCGATCCATCATCGCAGCCGACAACGGCGCGAGATGTGTCACCAGGATCGAGGCATCACCGATGAACGCAACGATGTCGTCGGGCTCCCCCATGTATTCCTTCAGGCCGTCCATCCCCGCCTTGGCATATCCGTGCTCCATCGGCTCGTCCGGCCATGGCTGCTCGAGTGAGCGCAAGCTGAGTGCCTCGCCGCAGATGTCCCGCAAGGCTTGCTCGAACAGGCGCGGCAGCATGAAGCGGTCGCCGATGATGGCCACTGATTGCGTCATGGGGTCGCCTCCCTTGCTTGCGCCAGGGCGGCCCAGACCGGGGGCATGGCTTCACGAACGGACCGATAGATCGGGAACAGTTTATTGTAGAACGCGCGACGTTCTGGATCGGGGCCGGTCAAAGCGCCGAGTGTCGGCGTCACCCAGGTGTTGGCGCAGGTTGCGAGGCTTGAATAGCGACCGAGGCTGATTGCCGCAATCATGGCCGCGCCCGCGGCTCCGGTTTCCTCCCGCATCACCCGTCGCACCGAAGCGCCGAGGATATCGGCAAGAATCTGCAGCAATGTCGCGGAGCGCGCAGCCCCTCCGGTCACGCGGATCTCGTCAGGAATTTGGCCCATGACGCTGTAACAATCGCGCGCGGCAAAGCCGAGGCCCTCATAGATGCCACGGAAAAGTCCGGCAAACGTGGTGCTGGTCGACAGCCCCGCGAATTGCGCGCGCGCATCGGCATTCATGAAGGGGCCGCGTTCACCGGCCTGCAGGATATAAGGGTGGTACAGCGCATCGCCCGGCGTCGCGGCCGCGACATGCGACTCGACGCCGGCGAGGAGTGCCTGGCGGTGCGTATCGACGCCGGCCATGGCGCAGGCCTGCCTGATCATCTCGACCGCCCAGTCGATGTTGACGGTCGCCGCCATGTTGGACTGGATCTGAGCGTAAAGATCCGGGCCGGGCAATGCCATCGTGTAGCCAGAACAGTCCGGGTTCAGCGCCACCGTATCGGCGCCGCGGCTCATCCGCATATGCATTCCGGTCGAGCCGAGAATCGAGCAGCCGACCTCGCCGTTTCGGTCGTAGAGCCCACCTCCAATCGCGGAACACACCACGTCGACATAGCCGAGCACGACAGGTAATCCGCGCGGCAGGCCAGTCGCCGTGGCAGCTGCTGCCGAGAGGCCGTGATGCGTCTGCGCGCCATCCACGATATCGGGCAGCAGACGGACCTGCCGCGCAATACCAAGCCGCTCGCTGACATCAGCCGCGTAGCTTCGGCTGCGGAAATCGCCATATGTGAAGACAGCTTCCGAAGGATCGACGGCACGCACGCCGGTCAACTTGAAATACAGCCAATCCTTGCAATGCAGGGCGCAAGTCGCCCGCTCCAGCCGTTCCGGCTGATGCTGCTGCAGCCAGGCGAGTTGGATCGATTGCTGGCAGGCGTTCAGTCCGGTGCCGGTCGTCGCATAATGGGCGGCGTGGTCGGGTCCGGCCACGAAGGTCGCTGCCATCTCCGCCGCCCGCGAATCCAGCCAGATCAGGCCGTCGCCGATCGGCTCCCCGTCAGCATCGATCAACCAGCAGCCGTCACCCTGGCCGGTCACGGCCAGACCCATCACGCGATTTGCAAGATCCGGCACGATGACGGCCAGATCGCACAGCGTCTGCCTGGCGTCCTCCCAGGTCCGCAGCATGTCCTGCTCGACGCGTCCCCGCCCGAACCTTGTGTAGGAATTCGGGCGCGAGGCCAGCCCGACCTGCGTGCCGTCGAGCGTGAACGCCACCGATTTGAGGACGGAGGTGCCGGCATCGATACCGATGATGAGATCGCGCATCATGCCGCTCGCGCTCCGTGAGCGAGTGCGGCGGTAGTGTCGGGATCGAAGATATGAAGGTGCTGCGCCCTCACGCCGTAGGGCACGGTATCTCCGATCGCCGCCCGCACCCGCACATGCGAAACCGCTACCAGCAGCTTGCCGGCCACCGCCATGGCCACATGACTCTGATCGCCAAGCCATTGGTTGGAGACGATGCGAGCCGTCTCGCCGCAACCATTGCCCAGCACGACATGGTGCGGTCGAACGCCGATCACGACCTTGCGCCGGTTGCCGATTGCCTGCCGGACCTCCGGGCCCAACTCATTGTCGCCGAAACCGAAGCTCGGGCCATTGTCGAGTTCGAAACTGGTGCGGTCACCATCGCGGACGACAGAAGCATCGAAGACGTTCATCGGCGGCTCGCCGATGAAGGTCGCGACGTAGAGATTCGCAGGCCTTTCCTTCAGTTCATGCTGCCCTGCGAACTGCTGCAGGACACCACCCTCCATGACCGCGATACGATCAGCCAGCGCGTTGGCCTCGGTCTGGTCATGGGTGACGAAGATCGAGGTCATCGCCCGGTCCTTAAGCAGCCGCTTCAGACGGCCGCGCAGCACGGCGCGCAGTTGCGGCTCGAGCTGTCCCATTGGCTCGTCCAGCACATAAAGAGCGGCGTCGCGTACCAACGCACGCGCCAATGATGCACGCTGCTGCTGGCCGCCGGAGATCGAATTGGGATAACGATCGAGAATCGATTCGATTTCAACCAGCGCAGCCACCTCCTGCACGCGCCGCGCCACGTCGCCGGCCGACAGCCGGCCACGCTTGAGCGCGAAGGCGATATTTTCCCGTACCGTGAGCGGCGGATAGAGCGAATAGCCTTCGAACGCCATGGCGACGTTGCGCGCCGCCGGCGCCAGACGCTCGACCCGCCGGTCCGCCAATGCGATCGCACCGGCGCTGACGTCCTCGAACCCCGCGACCATGCGAAGCGTGGAGGTCTTCCCGCATCCGGAGGAGCCGAGCAGCGCGACGATCTCGCCATGCTCGACATCCATGCTGAGCGCCTTGACGGCATGGACGGCCGACCGGCCGCGCGGATAGTAGACCTTGTCGACACCGCGAAGCGATAGTGATGCACTCATAGGCCACCTCCCCCACTCTCGGCGGGAATGAAACGCCGTCCACTGCTGCGCTCGAATAACAGCACGGCATCGAGATCCGGCGCGAGGTGGCCGGGTCCCGTTCGCCGCGGCACGTCGCGCTCGCCGGCCTCCGACGCCAGCAATTCCTCTCCGCCCTGCATCGTAACGAGCAGCACCGACTTCTCGTTCAGCGGCGTCACGGCCACCAGATCCACGGCAATCGCGCCGGGCGCCGGTCCATCGATCAGCCGCAAGGATTCCGGCCGCAGTCCCAGCAAATAACTGCCACCGGCCGTCGCCGCATAGCCTGCGGGAAGCCTGATCGTCGCGCCCCCGACCTGGATTTCCGCTGCATTGTCGACCATTCGGGGCTCGACCTCGACGAGATTGAGCGTCGGGTCGCCGAACAGCCGCGCGACCCCGACGCTGGCAGGCTCGGCATAGATCCGCGACGGCGTATCGCATTGTGCGATCCTGCCGTCCAGCAGCACCGCGACACGATCGCCCAGCGCCATCGCCTCCTTGAAGTCCTGCGTCACATACACCACGGTCGAGCCCGCGCGCTTCAGCAGCGCCGGGAGCTCCAGCCGCATTTCGTATCGGAGCTTGGCATCGACGTTACGAAGCGGATCGTCGAGCAGCAGAATGTCGGGGTCAGCCACCAGCGCGCGCGCCAGCGCTGTGCGCTGCTTCTGGCCATTGGACAATTCACGCGGCGTGTGTCCGAGCACGTGCCCGATCTTGAGCAGCTGCGCGACCGCCTCGACCTTGCACGCGATCTCACCTGGTTTGGTCTTCCGCGCGGTCAGGGCGCTTGCGATATTGTCGCGCGCAGTCATGTGCGGAAACAGCGCGAAATTCTGGAAGGCCATGCCGATGCCGCGCTTGTCCGGCGGGCTGCCCGCGGCGTCACGGCCGCGAAGTCCGATCGTCCCGGCATCCGGCGGATAGATCCCCGCGATCAGGCGCAACAATACGGTCTTGCCGGTGCCCGAGGGTCCGAACAAGGTGACGATCTCGCCCTTGTCGATACCCAACGACACCCCCTTCAGGATGTTGTCATCCTTGAAGGACTTGTGAAGGTTTCTGATCTCGATCTGTGCCATCTCAGCCCTTGACGGCTCCCAGCGACAGGCCCTCGACCAGCCAGCGCTGGGCATAGAGCGCCAGCAGCAAGGTCGGCGTAACCGAGAGCACGATGGCGGCCGCCACCTGGCCGTATTGGATGCCGGAAGCGGTCACGAAAGCCAGCGCACCAACCGTCACCGGCTGCTTGTCGGCGGAGGCCAGGATCAGCGCGAATACAAAATTGTTCCAGCAGAATATGAAGGACAGCAACCCCGCGGCTGCGATGCCCGGCCCAGCCAGCGGCACGGCGATCTTGAAGAACGTACACAGCCAGGAGTGGCCCGCAATGCGATAGGCGTTCTCGATGTCGGGCGAGATATCCTCGAAATAACCGCGGACGATCCAAAGGATCAGCGGCAGCGCGATCAATTGATAGACCCAGATCAGCCCGACATAGGTGTCGACCAAGCCCAAATCCTGGAAATACAGCGACAGCGGCAGCAGCACCAACAGCGGCGGCGCGAACCGAAACGACAGCAGCGTGAATGCGATGTCCTCGCTGAGCCAGAACTTGAAGCGCGCGAAGGCATACGCCGCCGGCACCCCGAGGACCAGCGCCAGCGTCACGGCGCAGGTCGACAGCAGCACGCTGTTGCCGAGGTTGCGCATGAAGGCGATATCGAGCGAACCGGCGCTGGTCAGCAGATGGCCGCTGATCAGCGCCCGATAATTGTCCAGCGTCGGCACGAACGAAAGACTGGGCGGGATGCGCAGGATCTGCTCATTGGACTGGAACGACATCAGCAGGATCCAGACGATCGGAAACAGGAAGAAGATCACGATCAGCGTCAGCAGTACGGCGCGAAGCGCGCGTTCGACGATTGAGCTACGGTCCATTTGCTCTGCTCCTCATGCCGAGGCGTGGCTGCGCGCACGCAGACGCAGCCAGTTCTTGATGAAGATGTTGGACAGCACGTAGGTGATCGCCCAGAGCACGACCAAGAGCGCCGCCGATTTTCCGACATTGGTGTACTGGTAGAATTCAAGATAGGCGCGGACCTGAAACACCAGCAGCGTATTGCCGGGTCCCCCTTGCGTCATCGCGTAGACGATATCGAATTGCTGGATGGCATCGAGCAGCCGGAACAGGCTGGCGGTGATGATGTAGGGCGACAGCATCGGCAACGTGATCCGGAAGAACACGAACAGCCTGGGAACGCCGTCCAGCGCCGCCGCCTCGAACGGCTGCTGCGGCAGCGAGCGCAAGCCGGCCAGCAGCAGCACCATCATGAACGGCGTGTAGACCCAGACATCGACCAGAACCACGGTGAACAAGGCCGATGACGGGCTGGAGGCCCACCTGAAATCGGACACGCCGGCGAGACTGACGAGATAGGATAGGATGCCGAAATTCGGATTCGTCATCAGCTTCCACATCAGCGAGGCGATCGCCGGCGCCGTCATCAGCGGAAGCAGTAGCAAGACCGAGATCATGTTGTTGATACGGCTCTGCCGCTGTAACAATAGCGCAATGACCAGTCCCAGCACCAGCTCGACACCAACCGTGATGGCGGTGTAGCGCAGCGAGATGCTGACCGTGTTCCAGAATTCGGCATCATACAGCAGGTTGGTGTAGTTGCCGAACCAGATGAAGCCCTTCAGGGCAGGCAGGTTCAACCGAAATCGCAGCGTCGAATAATACAGCGCGGTGACGAACGGAATCAGGATTCCGACACACACCAGCAACGCCGGCAGGCTGAGTAGATAAGGCAGCCACTCGACCTGACGGCGAGGAACGACGCGAACGGACTCGTCAATAGGCTGTGAGGTCATGAAGGGAGCCTCCAGCGCCCGACCCAAGGGGTCGGGCGGAGAGCAAGCATCGACCAGCGAACGGAACGTCTGAGAAAAGGCTCAGCCGAGGCCGGCTTCGCGCAACTGCCTGTCAATGCTGGCGGCAAGCTGATCGAGGCCTTCGCTGACCTGCACCTCCTTGGCGACCATCTTCTGCAGCGTTTCCGCCCACTGGGTGGTGACGTCGAAGAACAGCGGCTGCGCGGTGAAGTAGATCTTCGCACCCGGTGCAGAAACGTCATGCTGCTCGAGATAGCCAGGATAGGATTTGGCGATGCGCTCGCGGAATTCGCCATCCTTCCATACCGAGGCCCGGACCGGATTGACAAAGTCCATCTTGCGCGCGCCGAACAGATCGTGCTCGACCGACGTTGCCCATTGCATGAACTTCCAGGCCGCGTCCTTCTTCTTCGAGAAGCTGGACATCGCCAGCGACCAGATCCAGACGTTTGGCGTCGGGGCCTTTGCGGCGGGGTTGGCCGCGAACGGGGCGTAGCCGAGATTGCCCCGCTCCTTGTTGTCGCCGCCATTCTCGAAATAGCCGAGAATATCGGCGTCGAAAATCATGGCGGAGGCTCCGGCACCGAGGTCGGTGCCGACCTGATACCAGGTATATGTTGACCAGTTCTTCGGACCGGACTCCCGGATCATATCCACCCACTGCTGATGGAACGCCTTCGAGCCCGTGGAATTCATCGCCGCCTTGAGCTTGCCGCCGCTGACGGCAAAATCCTTTTCGCCGAAGTTGGCGTATCCTGACAGGAAGCCGGGATGAATCGTGGCCCAGGACCGCGACCCGCGAACCCCGATCCCGTAAGGCCCGCCGAGATCCTTGGTCAGCTTCGCGGCCGTCGCCGACAACTCGGCCAGATTTTTCGGTACGCTCACCTTGGCCTTGTCGAACATCTTGCGATTATAGGCCAGATTGTTCAGCTCATAGCCCCACGGGATGCACCATTGCTTGGCGTCCGCCGAGCCGAGTTCCCCGCCGGGCACGCCGTTCCAGGCGGTCGACGAGCGCAGCCCGGGCAGCACGTCGTCCCAGGCGAAGTTCGGATTGGTCTTGTTTGGATCCTTGATGTACTCGTTGAGGTCGACGACCCATCCGGCCGGACCATAGGTCCATGTCATATAGGCGCCGGTCATGAAGGCATCGTACTGATCGGACTTTGACGACAGCGCGGCCGTCACCTTGTCGAAATAGACGTCTTCGGGAAACACATCGTAGCTGACTTCGATGCCGGTCAGCTTCTTGAAGTTCTCGATATCGGCGATCATCGCATCGGCATAGGGATGCTTGTCGAGCAACAATTTGATAGCCGTGCCCTTCTGGGCCTGCCAATCATAATCAGCCGCCATCGCCGCGGTGACCGAAGAGCCGAGCAGGACGTTGGCGCTGGCCGCGGTGACGCCGAGGGCGGCGGCTCCGCGCATCAGGTCGCGACGGCTGACACGGCCGGCCGCATAGGCATCGAAGAGATCCTTAATCCTGTCTGTCATATTTCACTCCCCTTGCTTTTTTCTGTGTTGTCGCGCGACGGCCTTTGCCGTTCTTCTTGTCGGGAACGACCGCACTCCGCTCGTTGATGAGACAGCGTGCGGTGAGTTCATCAGTGATCAGCCCTTTCAGAAGCCCGCTGGCGAGTGCAGCGCGGATGCATGCGACCTTGCTCGGCCCTCCTGCGATCGCCACGATGTTGCGGCCGCGCAGATCCTGCGGCGACAGCGAAATCGATCGACCTGAAAGTTCGGTCTCGACGATGTTGCCATGGGCGTCGAAGAAATGCCCGAGCATTTCGCCGGCAACGCCCGCGTACTCGAGTTCGGCGACCTCGTCGGGCCGGATCATTCCGCTCTGCACCAGCGACCCGCTCGGCCGCGCCTCGCCGATGCCGACCAGCATGAGGTCCGCTCGCCGTGCGAGATCGAACACGGCGGAGATGCCCAGTTGTGCGAGCAGGACAGCGCGGTCCGCGGCGCTATTTGCATAGAGCGGGACCGGCATCAGATAGGCTTCGCTGTCGGTCCGCTCGGCGATGAGATGAATGACGTCGAACGGGCTCGCGGAGAATTTACGCGTCAGCCCGCCGAGCAGCGACACGAACTTGACGTCCGACGTCGGCATCGATGGGAGATGTCTGACGACAGCGGCCAGCGTACGCCCATGACCGATCCCGACGATCTGACCCGTGTTGCGCTGCAGGACCGCATGCAGATAGCTCGCACCGGAAAAGGCCAGGGCTTTGAGCGGAAGCCCGGGCTCGCCGAGATCGGGCGCGACCTGCACCATGTCGAGTTGAAAGCGCGCCTTCAGCACCTCCTCGAATCTCACGCAGTCCGCGACCGCGCCGTCGACGAAAATGCGGATCAGACCATCGCGCCCGGCGCGCGCAATCAGCCGGTGGGCCTTGATGGCGGGGATGTGCAGTCGCGCGGCGATCTCGCCTTGAGTCAGGCCGCCGGCGTAATGCAGCCACGCGGCGCGCGCTGCGAGGCTCACGTCATCGTCGAACGGCGAAACGGGCTGATCGCTGGCGCTCACATCTCCACCCTGTAATTTTTTTCATTAGAGGTAAAATTTCACATCTCGAATCGCGTGTCAATCGCGATGCTGCGATTGTGCAATGCGACGCTGCAGACGATTTTTCTCAACGCGGCGCGTCTCTGGCATCGCTGGTTATGACTGCCCGCCTCGTCGCGAGGCTCCCGCACGGTTTCGCGAACATCACCGAGACATTGCGGCCGACGTCGAGAATGAGCAGCGTGAGGCCAACGCTCTCCCAAATCTTCGATGCGCCACTCGGACAAACGGCTTTCACGGCCCCTCCATTTCAAGCTTGTTCAACAAACAACCAAATCAGCGAATGCCTGAACTGCAATCGATGAGCTAGCGAATGTCCTGTGATCACAGTAGAACGCGCCCAAACGATTGGGAGGATGATCATGAGTCAGCTGCTGCAAGGACGTGTCGCCATCATCACCGGCGCCGCGCGCGCCCGCGGAATCGGCAAGGCGACCGCACGTCTGTTTGCCGAGCATGGCGCGCGCGTCGTCATCACCGACCTCGAGGCCGAGAACCCCGCGGAAGCTGCCGCCGAGATCGGGCCGGACCATCTCGGGCTTGTCTGCGATGTCAGGGACAAGATGGCTTGCGAAAACGCTATTGCGCGCACGGTCGCGTGGGCAGGCCGACTCGACATCCTCGTCAACAATGCCGGGGTGACGCAGCGGCGCACCGTGGAGGAGATTTCGCCTGACGATTTCGATCTCGTGACCGATGTGAGCCTGCGCGGCACACTCTACATGTCGCAAGCGGCCATCCCGACGATGAAGACGCAGCAGGCCGGCTCGATCGTCTGCGTCGCGTCACTGTCGGCCCTCCAGGGCGGCGGCGTGTTCGGCGGCGCACATTATTGCGCGGCCAAGGCCGGCGTGCTCGGGTTGGCCCGCGCCATGGCGCGTGAGCTCGGTCCCAGCGGAATCCGGGTCAACAGCATCACGCCAGGCCTGACCGTCACCGACTTCTCGCGTGGCGGATCGACCGATGAGCGCAAGAACGAGATGGCCAAGGACTATCCGTTGGGGCGTCCCGGTCATCCAAAAGAGATCGCAAGCGCGAGTTTGTTCCTTGCCTCCGAGCTGTCATCCTACATCACCGGCGCGACCATCGACGTCAACGGCGGCTCGTTCATTCACGCATGAGCGTCAGCCGCTAGCTCACCAATCGGATCGGGTTGCTGCCGTCCCAGGCGGCAGCCACTTTCCTGATATGCTCGAAGAACCGCCCCTTCTGGCCGCTGATGTCGGATATTTCCATGACCGTGCCCGGGTGGCCCGACGTGTCGAAATAGGCAAAGCGGCCTTGCTCGCCGCCGATCTGCCCTTCGTGACCGACGACGAATCCGGCCGCAATCGCACGATCGTAGAGCGGCTGGTAATCATGCGTCCAATACGACATGTGCTGCAGGCCTTCGCCGTACCGGGCCAGGAAATCCAGATACATCGACGGCGCGTCGTTGCGCTGCTGGATCAGCTCAATCTGCAGGTCGCCCGAATTCGCCAGCGCGATGCTCATCTCGACGGGTGAGGCCACACCGCGGTAGCGGAACCAGTCCGTGGTCACGCGGGGGATGTAGTAGAACGGACCGACCTTGAGCGTCTCGGTCCAGAACGTCAACGCGGCCTCGATGTCGCGGACCACGTAGCCGTTCTGGCAGACCTTGCCGAATAGCAGGCTCATGGTGCAGTACTCCCCTCTTCGCTGATGCGCTCGACCAGGCAATCGAGCGCCAGTACGCCTGATCCGCGCGGCCTCACCAGCAGCGGATTGATCTCGATCGAACGTATCGATGGCGACGATGCCAATTCCGAAAATCTCAGCACCGCTCCCTTCAAGGCTTCCACGTCGGATGACGGCGCTCCGCGCACGCCGTCAAGCAGCGCTCGCGCGCGCAGCTCGAACAGCATCGCCTCGACGTCGGCTTCGCCGAGCGGCGCCCGGCGCAGGCTGACGTCCTTCAGCACTTCGACATGAATGCCACCGAAGCCGAGCATGACCACGGTCCCGAACAGCGGATCGCGTTGCGCGCCAAGAATCATCTCGACGCCGCCGGTCACCTGCTCGGCAATGATGACGCCATCGATTCGCGCCGTCGGCGCATGCTGCGCGACGCTGGCCATGATGCGCTCGTAGGCTGCCGCGACCTCGTCGGCGTTGCCGAGCCCGAGCACGACCCCGCCGACCTCGGTCTTGTGCGGCAGATCCGGCGAGCAGATCTTCATGACGACCGGAAACCCGATCGCCTTCGCAGCAATCATCGCCGCATCGCGGCTCACCACGAGGCATTCGGCAGGCACGGCGATTCCGGCTTGCACCAGCGCCTGCTTGGCAGAGAATTCGTTGGTCGCCTCCGCGATCGGGATCGCAGCGAGACCGCTCGCCGATCGCGTATCGCGCGGTGCCCTGTCCGAGGCGGTCAGCCAGCTCCAGCCAGCGACCGCGCGGACGGCACGGACCGCATCCTCGAACACGACGAAGCCGAGGCTCGCGGCCTTGGCCCGCGCGGCCGCCGTACACAGGCTGCAAAACACGATCGGAATGTCTGGATAGTCCGCCTTCGCCTGCGCCAGGCTCTCGATCACGGGATCGAACATGCGCGAGGATTCGCCGATGAACGTCATGAAGGCGACCAGCACGTCGTAGCCCTGGCCCGACAGCATCACCTCCAGATTCTGGCGGAACAGACCCATGTCGTTGATCGCCTGCGCGGTGATGTCGAGCGGGTTCTGCACCGTCGCGAAGCTCGCGAGCTGTCGCAGGCGGGCTGCCGCTGCGGTCTGCGGAATCGGCGCGACGTCGAGCCCACTCGCTTCGGCGGCGTCCGCCATCAGCGCGCCGACACCGCCCGAGATGCTCAGCAGACCAATACGTTTGCCGCGCGCCTGACCGGCCTTTGCGCACATCGCCGCGATATCCATGGCTTCGTCAAAGCTGTCGGCACGGTAGGCGCCGTACTGGCGGAATACCGCGTCGAACACCCGGTCCTCACCGGCGAGCGAGCCGGTATGCGATAGCGTCGCCCGCCCACCACTGGCCGAGCGTCCGACCTTGACGACGATGACGGGCTTGCCGCGTCGGCGCGCGCATTGCAGGGCTGCGACCAGCCGGCCGCCATCCCGGCAGCCTTCGAGATAGGCGATGATCACGGAGGTTGCTGGGTCCTCCGCCAGATAGCCGATGCATTCCGCGACGTCGATGTCCTGCTCGTTGCCGGTCGTGATCAGCTTGCTCATGCCGACCCCGACGCGGCGGCCGAGCATCATGAGCTGCATCGCGACCGCACCGCTCTGGCTGGCGACACTGACGCTCCCAGCAGGGTGATTGCGTTCGCGCGCGGCTTCAGTGAATGTCGCATACAGGCGCTGATGCAGATCGATGATCCCGAGACAGTTGGGCCCGAGCAGCCGCATGCCAGCGGTCTGCGCGATCTGCTGCATCCGCAACTGCTTCTGCCTGCCCTCGGCGCCCATCTCGCCAAAGCCCGAGCTGAACACGATCGCAGCCTTGCAGCCGCTCTGCGCACAATCGGCGATGGCATCCTCGATCCGCGCCGCCGGCACCGCGATGATGGCGAGGTCGAGCGGCGTGCCGATCGCCGCGACGCTCGGAAATGCCGGCATGCCCTGCACCTCGGCCCGGGCCGGATTGACCGGATGGAGCGCGCGACCCGCGGTCAGCCAGCTGTCGCGGAGATAGGCCAGCGGACGGCCGCCGATGCGTTCGGGATCGTCGGATGCGCCGACGACGGCGATCGCATGGACGTCGAAAAAATGGTGCAGTGACATCGAGACTTTCCAGGCTTCACGAAATCGCGGTTACGAGCCCACTGTAAGTTGCGGGACCAGGACGAGAATGATCGTCAGCACGAGCTCCATCGCCACGAATGGCAGGCAGCCGATGAAGACCTCGGACAGCTTGAGCTCGGGCACGGAGTTCTTGACCACGAAGGCATTGAGCCCGACCGGCGGATGAATCGCCGCGATCTCGATCGTTTTCGCAACCAGGATGCCGAACAGCACCGGGTTGATGCCGGCCGCCTTCACGATCGGAAACACCACCGGCAGCGTCACCAGCAGCATCGAGATGCCGTCGATGAAGCAGCCGAGCAACAGATAAGGTCCGAGCAGAACGAAGGTGAGCGCCGCGATCGGCAGGTGAAAGCCGGCCATCAGTTCGGCGAGGTGTTGCGGGACCTGCGTGGTGGACAGCCCGAGCCCGAACAGGCCGGCGCCGATGATGAGCGCGAAGATCGACGATGTCGTGACGCCGGTATCAACGAGCCCACGCCAGAGAATCCGGCGCCGCTCGCCGCGGCGGCGGAACAGCACGATCCCGAGCGACACCGCAGC
>Ga0302322_100003096_pt1 | contig 14187 bp, 16 predicted proteins | sample Fen_T0_2_FD_203757 | JGI IMG/M metagenome (GOLD analysis project Ga0302322, IMG submission 203757) | Peat permafrost microbial communities from Stordalen Mire near Abisko, Sweden - Fen_T0_2 | ecosystem: Environmental > Terrestrial > Soil > Wetlands > Permafrost | place: Sweden: Abisko... | reverse complement strand
CGACGCCCGGGGGATCATCTGGCAGGGAGGCGCAAGAAGGTGCAGGATCTCTTCGTGGACGCGAAAGTGCCGAGAGCCGAGCGCGACGAGTGGCCGATCGTCGTCCACGCGGGTGACGTGGTCGCCGTGCCCGGGATCGCCGTTGCGCCAGGGTGGGACGGCGTCGTCACGGCCCGGAGGGCGCGCGGATGAGCGAGGTCGACCACGGGGTCGGGGAGATCCTGATCGACGAGGCCGCCGTCAAGGGCCGAGTGACCACGCTCGGGGCCGAGATCTCGGCCGACTATGCCGATCGTGACCTCCTGCTCGTGGGCGTCCTCAAGGGCGCCGTGTTCTTCATGGCCGACCTGATGCGAGAGCTCTCGATCCCGTGCGAGATCGACTTCATGGCGATCTCGAGCTACGGCGCCGCGACCGACTCGTCGGGCGTCGTGCGCATCCTGAAGGACCTCGACATCAACATCGCCGGCCGTGACGTGCTCGTGGTCGAGGACATCATCGACTCCGGCCTGACGCTCTCGTACCTGATGCGCAACCTGCAGGCGCGCAAGCCCGCCTCGCTCGAGGTGTGCGCCCTCCTGACGAAGCCGTCGCGCCGTGAGATCGACGTACCCGTGCGCTACGTCGGCTTCGAGATCCCGAACAAGTTCGTGATCGGCTACGGCCTCGATTTCGCCGAGCGGTACCGCAACCTGCCCTACGTGGGGGTCTTGCACCCGGATCTGATCCCGGGCGCCGCGCATTAGAGAGTGGTGAACACGCCGGCGCGCGACGGCGTGCCCGGGGAGGCCGCTGCTACCCTCCCGGGTACCCGTGAACCGCTTTTTCCGCAGCGCGCTGTTCCCCCTCGTCGTGATCGTGCTGCTCGTGTACCTCGCGAGCCAGACGCTGATTCCAAAGAAGGACAGCCAGGCCAAGCTCACCTACTCCGAGCTGATCACGCAGGCGAAGGAAGGCAACGTCAGCGAGGTCAAGTTCAACCCGAACCGCCAGTCGATCAGCGCCACGCTCGACTCCGGGCAGAAGGTCAAGGTCAACTACCCGACGCCGCAGTCGCAGATCGAGTTCCAGAACGTCCTGACGAAGAACAACGTCAAGTTCGACTCCAGCGGGACGGGTACCTCGATGTGGGTCTCGCTCCTCACCGGCCTCTTGCCGATCCTGCTCCTCGTCGGCTTCTGGATCTTCCTGATGAACCAGATGCAGGGCGGCGGCTCGAAGGTGATGAGCTTCGGCAAGAGCCGCGCGAAGCGGATGTCCCCCGATTCGCCGAAGGTCACCTACAAGGACGTGGCGGGCGCCGACGAGGCGGTCGAGGAGCTCCACGAGATCAAGGAGTTCCTCGAGAACCCGAAGAAGTTCCAGGCGCTCGGCGCGCGGATCCCGAAAGGCGTGCTCCTGTACGGGCCCCCCGGCACCGGCAAGACGCTGCTCGCCCGCGCGACCGCCGGTGAAGCCGGCGTGCCGTTCTTCTCGATCTCGGGCTCGGATTTCGTCGAGATGTTCGTCGGCGTCGGCGCCTCGCGCGTGCGTGACCTGTTCGAGCAGGCGAAGCAGGCGAGCCCGTGCATCATCTTCATCGACGAGATCGACGCCGTCGGCCGCCATCGCGGCGCCGGCATGGGCGGCGGCCACGACGAGCGCGAGCAGACGCTCAACCAGCTGCTCGTCGAGATGGACGGCTTCGAGCAGAAGGACAACGTGATCCTGATCGCGGCCACGAACCGGCCCGACATTCTCGACCCGGCCCTGCTCCGGCCCGGCCGCTTCGACCGCCAGATCGTCGTCGACCGCCCGGATCGCAAGGGCCGCCGCGACATCCTCGAGGTGCACTCGAAGGGCAAGCCGCTCGGCAAGGAGCTCGATCTCGACGTCCTCGCCGCCCAGACCCCGGGCTTCACGGGTGCCGACCTCGCGAACGTGATCAACGAGTCGGCCCTTCTCGCCGCGCGTCGCGGCGAGAAGGTGATCGGCCAGAACGAGCTCGAGGAAGGGATCATGCGGGTGATCGCCGGCCCCGAGAAGAAATCCCGCCTGTTCTCGGAGAAGGAGCGGAAGATCACCGCGTACCACGAGATGGGCCACGCGCTCGTCGGCTACTACCTCGAGGGAACCGACGACGTCCACAAGATCTCGATCGTCAGCCGTGGCCAGGCGCTCGGCTACACGATCTCGCTGCCGAGCGAGGATCGCTACCTGACGACCAAGGGCACGCTCATGGACCAGATGGCGATGACGCTCGGCGGCCGCGCCGCGGAGGAGCTCGTGTTCCACGAGGTCACGACCGGCGCCGCGAACGACCTCGAGAAGGTCACGCACACCGCCAAGCAGATGATCATGCGCTTCGGGATGAGCGAGAAGCTCGGCCCGCGCGTGCTCGGCCGCGATCACGACATGCCGTTCCTCGGGCGCGACATGGGCTCGGCCCCCGATTACTCCGAGGAGATCGCGCGCGAGATCGACGACGAGATCCGCCGCGTGATCGAGGAGGCGCACGACACGGCCACGCGCGTGCTGCGCGAGCACATGGACGAGCTCCACAACCTGTCCCTGATCCTGATCGAGCGCGAGACGGTCGACAAGGATCAGTTCGAGCGCCTGCTCGCCGGCGAGGACGTCGCCACCGTCTTCCCGGAAGAGGTCGCCCCCGTCGTGCCGCCCGTCGTCGAGGCACCGGAGAAGAAGCCGTCCTTGCGGCCCTCGCCGCGGACGATCCCGGGAGCGGCGATGCAGCCGCCGCCCGAGGGCGCGGCGGGCTGAACTTTCCGCAGAGCCGGGGATCCGGTAGCGCGGATCGCTTGCTCGCGACGATCCCCGAAGTGTGATGGGCGGCGACCGGTTTCAGCCGGTCGTTCGGGCTCGGCCTCCTCGGCTGCGCGGGAGCTCTTCTAGCCGTTGTCCTGCCGCGCCTCGCGGGCGGCGAGGACGAGGAGGCCGACCGCCCCGATTGCGGCCGCCGCTCCGACGACCTCGATCGCGAGGCCGCCGGTGCGGAGGAGATCGACGGCGGCGAGAACCGCGGCACCGAGGACCAGGGCGACCAGCACGAGCAGGGCGAGCGTCGCGACGCGTCGCGCGACGGCACCCGCCTCCTCCGTGACCGCGGTGCGGGCCTCGAGGGAGAGGTAGGCGAGCTCGCCGACAGCGAGCATGGCCGCACCGACGACGGCCGAGCGACTGTCGAGCGGTGGCCCGTCGAGCACGAGGATCGCGGCGTAGGCCGCTCCGAGCAGCACGAGCGCTCCGACGATTGCAGGCGGTCTGCCGATCGCGAGGGCCGCGATCAGGGCGGCGGCGGCGAAGGCCCCGAGCGCCGCGACCGGGCGAACGGCATCCGGCCCGGCCTCGAGCACCAGCCAGCCTGCGAGCGCATCCGCAGCCGCGACCGAGCCCGCTCCGAGAGCGAGCGAGCGGCGCCGGGCCGACCGCTGGGCCGCCGAATCGCGGAGATCCGTGCGGTGGCTCCGGTTCGGGCGCAGCCGCTTCACCGCCGCGAGAGTCGTGCGCGTCGTCGGAATGCCCTCACCCCCTCGAGCCCGGCATCGAGTGGGAGCTCGTCGTTCCAGCGGGCCACGGCGACCCCGGATTGCTCGAAGCGCGCCCGCAGGGCCGCCCGCCGGAGGAGCCACAGGCGGTAGGCGAGCGCGTCCATGCCGTTCCCCGGCGTCACGATCTCCTCCGGCGACACCTCGACGATCGCGAGGTCGTGGCCCCTGGCGCGCAGGTCGTGCAGCGCCGCGATCGAGCGCTCGTCGAGGAGAGGGGTCACCGCGAGCACGAGCGCCTTCGGCGGCAGCGTGCGGGCCGGGATGATGTTCACGTCCTTCCACGCGTAGCTGAACTCGACACCTGTCTCGAGCAGCGCGTCGATCAGGCGGTAGCGCTGGACGAGGCCGCCGCCGGGCTCGAGCCAGCGGAGTATGCCGCCGAATGTGACGAGCCCGACCCGGTCACGGCGTGCCAGGTACCGCCCCGCGAGGGTGGCCGCGGCCCGCACCGCCCGCTCGAGCGTTCCGTCCGCCTCGTCGCCGCTGCGCGCCTCGGCGAAGCTGTCGAGGAAGAGGACGACGTCGGCGTTTCGGTCAGGGTGCCGTTCGTTGACGATCAGCTCGCCGCGGCGGGCGCTCGCCCGCCAGTTGACGGAGCGCAGCCGGTCGCCGGGCACGAAGACGCGCGTGTCGGCGAACTCGTGGCCGTCCGCGCGGATTCGTGCGACGAGGTCGCCGGTCGCGAGCTGGGTGTCGAGGGGCGCCACCAGGCTCTGCAGGAGCTCGGGCCTCGGGTAGATCTGCAGTCGTTGAGGGCGCCTGATCCGCCCTTCCCAGGTGAGCATCCCGATCCGGCCACGCGCCCGCATGCGGATGTCTCCCAGCTCGACCGAGCCCCAGCGGTCGCAGCGCAGCGTGATCGACAGGGTTCGCTCCTCGTCCGCGTGGAGGCGGAGGCTGCACGGGTTGTCGCCGTCGACGATCGTGAGGCCGCGGGGAACGAGCAGATGGATCTCGAGCACGTCGATCGACGTGGCCGCGTTCAGCTCGACCAGGGCGACGATCTCCTCGCCCTCGAGCGCGCGCTCTCGCTCGAGCGAGAGCCACGCGTTCACCCGCGGTCGACCTTCGAGGAGCAATCCGGCCGCGACGATCAATGCGAAAGGTGTCGCGAGGACGACCAGCTCCGCGCGACGGAGCGCGAGCGCGGCGATCAGGCCGAGGGCGGCGAGCCCGAGATACGGCACGAGCCGGGGCGACGCAAACGGGGTCACGTCGGCGGCGCGACGTCCTCGGCCGGCGGCGTCGGCACGAGCTCGAGCGTCTCCCGGACCACGTCCTCACCCGAGCGTCGTTGCACCCACAGCTCCGGCTTGAGCAGGAGCCGGTGGGCGAGGGCCGGAACCGCGATGGCCTTGACGTCGTCGGGTGTCACGAAATCGCGGCCGGCGAGGGCGGCGCGGCACCGCGACAGCTTCAGGAGCGCCAGGCTGCCGCGTGGGCTGGCGCCGACGGCCAGGCTGGTGCTCTCGCGGGTCGCCGCGACGAGGGCCACGATGTAGCGGCCGACGGAGGGCTCGACGTGCACGAGCTCCACCGCAGCCTGCATCTCGAGGAGCGTCTCGCGGTCGATCACCTGCGTGAGCACGATGTCGTCACCTCGCCGCGCGATTCGGCGCGCCAGCATCTCCCACTCCGCGGCTCCGTCCGGGTACCCGAATCCCGTCCGCAGGAGGAACCGGTCGAGCTGCGCCTCCGGCAGGGGATACGTCCCCTCGTACTCGATCGGGTTCTGGGTCGCGAGGACGAGGAACGGCCGCTCGAGGGGCCGGGTGACGCCGTCCGTCGTGACCTGCCGTTCCTGCATCGCCTCGAGCAGCGCGGCCTGCGTCTTCGGCGGGGCACGGTTGATCTCGTCGGCGAGCAGCAGGTGGGTGAAGATCGGGCCCGGGCGGAACTCGAAGTCGGCGTCGCGTTGGTTCCAGATCGACGAGCCGGTGACGTCCGCCGGGAGCAGGTCGGGCGTGAACTGGACGCGGCTGAAGCCGAGCCCGCTCGCCTCGGCGAACGAGCGGGCTGTGAGCGTCTTGGCGAGGCCGGGGACGTCCTCGAGCAGGACGTGGCCGTCGGCGAGAAGGCCGAGCAGCACCAGCTCGAGCTGCTCGCGCTTGCCGACGACGGCGCGCTCGACCTCGCTGACGAGGCGGTTGCCCAGCTCTGCCAGCTCACGCAGCTCCATCAGACGTGCTCCAGAGCGGTCACGATGCGGTCGAGCGAGGCCTCGTCGATGCCGGCGCCGTGGCGTTCCTCCGGCTGCGGGCGGTCCGGCCGGACGAGCTCCCAGACGTCCTCGCCGAGAGCGGCGTGCGCCCGCTCTGTATCGTGCTCGAAGTCGATGCCGCGGCGCGATGAGAGCAGCGCGGCAGCGAGCTCCATGATCGTCGGGCGCAGGCGGTAGTGCACGTCGAAGGCCGCAGATCCTGCCATCGACACCTCGCGCTCGAGCCGCGCCAGGCTGCCGGGGCGCTCCACGGCGGCCGTCGGGCGGTGGAGGCTGGTGACGAACGGCGAGGGCGAGTTGGGAAAGGCGGCCGCGACGATCACCAGGAAGGCGACGAGCGCGAGACCGAGGACGACGAGGAGCCAGATGTGCGCCTCGAGTGCGGCGCGCTCGGGAGCGAGCGCGAGGGCCACCCCGAGGCCGATCGTCGGGATGAGCACGAGCCGGATCGGCGGCCAGGCCCGGCGCATCAGGCTCCTGCCCGTTCCCGGAGCTCCGCGGTCGCGGCGAGCCGCTGCTCTTCGGCGAGAATCTCCGCTGCGCGCAGCTCCTCGCGCACCGCCTCGAGCGCCGCGATCGCCTCCTGCTTCATCTCCGGCGCCACATCGTGTCCCGAGAACTTCGCCCATGTGAACAGTGCCGTCAAGCGGGAGGTCGCGAGACGGCTCACCTCGAGGTCGTCGAAGATGCGGTGCAGGTACTCGTCGGGCGCCTCAGCCGGGTTGCGTGGGAGGCCGTACGCGGCGAGAGCGCGCTCCATCCGGGCGTACGCGGCGATCACCGCGCGCCGCGGGTCGGCCTCCGCCCGGAGATCGTCGAGCGTCTCGTCGAGCACGTCGGCGAGGGCGGGAGCCACCGTGGCCGACATCGGCTCGAGCCGTCGCCGGCGGGCGCGATACGAGAGGTACCACGCAGCGGCAGCGATCGCGACGAGCGCGAGGACGACGAGGACGGGCCCGGTCGCGAAATGGGGGTGGAGCTCCCCGGGCCTGCCGACGTCCCCCTTGGCCGGCGTGGCCGAGTGCGGGCGGAGCTGCGCGATGCGCTGCCGGAGCGCTGCATCCACCGAGAGCCAGCGGATGAAGATGGCCAGGAGGCCGAAGCCGAGCGCCAGGGTCGCAGCCGTCGTCCACGGGCGACGGCGCGTCCGCGACGCGACCGCCAGGGCGACCGCGTCCTTGCGGACGAGGAGGATGTACGCCCACAGGCCAACGCCGACGGCCATCGCCACCAGGTAGAGGCTGATCAGCCCGTCGACGAAGGTCTCGGCCGGGCGTCGAGGGCCGCCCGTGCCGACGGGGACGGATCCGGTCGACGCGATCGCCACCGCGACGAGCAGGAGCACGAGGGCGCCGAGCCCGAGAAGCGCCCGCCGTCGTGAGCCCGTCACCCCGCTACCCTCCATCGTCTTGTGAGACGTCCACCGCTCGCGGAGTGTTGGCCGCGTCCCTCTGTGATGGGCGTCGTCAACGTCACGCCCGACAGCTTCTCGGACGGAGGCGAGAACGTCGACCCCGCCGTTGCGGTTGCGACGGTCCGGCGGCTCCTGGAGGAGGGCGCCGCGCTCGTCGACGTCGGAGGTGAGTCGACGCGCCCTGGAGCCCCCGCCGTGCCCGTCGACGAGGAGCTGCGCAGGGTGGTCCCGGTGCTCGAGCAGCTCCCGGGCCTGCCCGTCTCGATCGATACCTCGAAAGCCGAGGTCGCCCGCCGGGCGCTCGCCCTCGGCGCCGTGCTCGTGAACGACGTCACCGCATTGCGTGGCGATCCCGCCCTCGCCGGTGCGATCGCGGATGCCGGCGCGTACGTTTGCCTGATGCACATGCAGGGAGAGCCTCGCACGATGCAGCTCGAGCCGCGCTACGAGGACGTCGTCGGCGAGGTGGCCGGATTCCTCGAGGAGCGACTCGCGGTGGCCGTAGCGGCCGGGATCCCCGAGGAGCACGTCTGCCTCGACCCAGGGATCGGCTTCGGCAAGACCCCGGACCAGAACCTCGCGCTGCTCCGCGGGCTCGAGCGCATCTGCCGGATCGGCTGCCCGGTTCTCGTCGGGCTCTCGCGGAAGAGCACCCTGGCCCGCGTCCTCGGTGATCCGGCCGCGAAGGTCGGGACGACCGCGGCGTCCGTCGGGGCGGCGGTGGCCGCCTTCGATCGCGGCGCCGCGATCTTTCGAGCGCACGACGTGGCGCCCCACGTGGAGGCCCTGGCCGCTGCCGCCGCGGTCGAGCGGGGGAGCGTGACGTGACGATCGAGTTGCACGGCATCGTCCTCCACGGCTTCCACGGCGTGCTCGAGGAGGAGCGGCGCGTCGGGCAACGGTTCCTGGTCGACGTGGAGCTCGATCTCGAGCACGAGCAGGCCGCCCGGAGCGACCGGATCGAGGACGCGATCGACTACCGGGAAGTCGTGGCGCGCGTCGAGGAGATCTCGGCGGCACGTGCGTACCACCTCCTCGAGGCGTTCGCGGCCGCCCTTGCCGACGCCCTCGTCGCGGGCTGGCCGGTGACGGCCGTCCGGGTGCGGGTGCGCAAGCCGGACGTCGTGCTCGAGCCGGCGGTCGAGTACGCGGCGGTCGCCGTTGAGCGGAGGCGGCTGTAGCCACTGGTCGCGCGTGCAACCCCTGCCCGCGGGTGCACGGGGTGTCTATGGTTGCCTCGTGGGTCGGGCCTATGTGGGACTGGGAGCGAATCTCGGCGACCGGGCCGCGACGCTGCTACGGGCGATCGAGCTCCTCGACGAGCAGCCGGGAATCGACGTCGTCGCCGTCTCGTCGTTCCGGGAGACCGATCCCGTCGGCTTTCTCGACCAGCCGCTCTTTCTCAACGCGGCGGCCGCCGTCGAGACGACGCTGTCACCGCGAGCGCTCCTCGGGACGCTGCTCGAGGTCGAGCAGCAGCTCGGGCGGGTGAGGGAGGGGCCGCGCTACGGCCCCCGCACGGTCGACCTCGACCTGCTGCTGCTGGACGGGCTCACGGTCGACGAGCCCGGTCTCGAGATCCCGCACCCGCGCCTGCACGAGCGGGCGTTCGCGCTCGAGCCGCTCGCGGAGCTCGATCCGGCACTCGTCGTGCCCGGGCACGGGCCGGTGCAGCAGCTCCTCCTCGCACTACAATCCTCTCCATGAGTCATCTCGACGAGCTCGACGAGTTCGAGGCCAAGCTCGAGCTCGAGCTGAAGCGTGAGTACACGGCCGTCTTCAGCCTCTTTCGCTACTGCATCCTCACCCAGGACGCGACCTACCTCTGCAACCGGCTCGACCTCAAGGTCGCGCCGCAGGCGAACTACCCGTTCTTCCACCTGCAGATGGAGGACGTGTGGGTCTGGGACAAGAACCGGCCGACGCGGATGATCCCGCGCGCCGAGGTGTACACGTCGGGCGACCTGACCGTCGAGGAGCTTCGCGGCGAAGGTGACGAGCCGAAGCTCACCGCGCAGTCGCTCGCCGACCGGATCGGCGAGCCGCTCCCGGACGACGGGGACACGCTCTAGCGCGAGCGGGCTCTCGCCCCTCGGGAACGACCAGGTCACCGATGCTTCTCGCCGTCGATGTCGGCAACACCCAGACCGTCCTCGGCCTGTACGCCGGCGACCGGCTGACGGAGGACTGGCGCATCGCGACGGAGCGCACGCGTACGGGCGACGAGCTCGGGGTGCTGCTCGGCGGCATGCTCGACCTCGATGCCGTCGGGGGCATCTGCCTCTCGTCGACCGTCCCGACACTGATCCGCGAGTGGGAGCGGCTCGCGCTCCGCTGGGCGCAGGCGCCGATCCTCGTCGTCGGCCCAGGCGTCAAGACGGGCATCCCGATCCGCTACGACGATCCGCGTGAGGTCGGCCCGGATCGCATCGTCAACTCGGTCGCCGCCAAGGAGCGCTACGGCGCCCCGGTGATCGTCGTCGACTTCGGCACGTCGACGAACTTCGACGTCGTCTCGCCCGCCGGTGACTACGTCGGCGGCGTGCTCGCCCCGGGGATCGAGACCTCGATGGAGGCGCTCTTCGCGCGGGCTGCGAGGCTCGTCAAGGTCGACTACGTGGAGCCGCCGAGCGTGATCGGGAAGACGACGGTCGGCGGCCTCCAGTCGGGCGTTGTCTACGGCTTCGCCGGGCAGGTGGACGGCATCGTGGCCGCGATCCGCGGCGAGCTCGGGGTCGACGCGCGGGTTGTCGCCACGGGAGGCCTCGCGGAGCTCGTCGCCCCGCACTCGAGCACGATCTCCGTCGTCGACCCGAACCTCACGCTCGACGGGCTGCGACTCGTCTGGGCGTTGAACGCGTGATCGTTCCGCCCGGCACCCTCGCGGTCTTCGCGCTCGCAGCCCTCGCGATCCTCGCGGTGCCGGGGCCGGCCGTGATCTACATCGTCACGCGCAGCATCCACCAGGGTCGCAGCGCGGGGCTCGCGTCGGTGCTCGGCATCCACGTCGGCACGCTCGTGCACCTGACGTTTGCGACCGTGGGCCTGTCGGCGATCCTCGTCTCCTCCGCGACGGCGTTCACCGTCGTCAAGGGCCTCGGCGCGCTCTACCTGATCGTGATCGGGATCCGAACTTTGCTCGGCCGCGCCGACGAGGCCGCCACCGATCCGCAGCGTCCGCCGCGCCGCCGTCGGAGGGACTTCGCCGAGGGAGTCGTCGTCAACGTCCTCAACCCCAAGACGGCGCTGTTCTTCCTCGCCTTCCTGCCGCAGTTCGTCGATCCGGCCCTCGGTCAGGCGTGGCTCCAGATTCTCGAGCTCGGGCTCACGTTCATGGTGCTCGGCCTGATCACGGACTCGATGTGGGCCCTCGCGGCCGGCTCTGCCGGCGAGACGCTCCGCAAGAGCCGGCGCTGGGCGCACGTGCAGCGCTACGTCTCGGGCTCGGTCTTCGTCGGCCTCGGCGTCGTCACCGCTCTGACGGGCTCCCACCACAGGTCGTAGCCGGGCTCACGCGGTCTCGAGCCGCAGCGTCAGCCGCGGCGGCAGCACGATCGCCGTCGCGTCCCGGGTGCGCTTCGCGTCGTAGAGGGCGCTGTCGGCACGGGCGAAGGCGGTCGCCGGCGGCACGGAGCCGTCGAGCAGTGTCCCGCCGACAGAGACCGTCACCGGCAGGACCGTGGTCGTCGTCGTCACGGGCAGCTCGCGGATGAGGGTTCGGATCCGCTCGGCGAAATGCTCGAGCTGGCGACGACCGCGGACCCCCGGCGCGAGGACCGCGATCTCCTCGCCTCCCCAGCGCGCCACGACGTCCGACGGGCGCAGGCCCGCAGTGAGACGGCGCACTACCTCGATCAGGACCTCGTCGCCGACCCCGTGGCCGAACCGGTCGTTCACCGACTTGAAGCGGTCGAGGTCAACGACGAAAAGGCCTGCGGGCACCGCCCCGCGCACGACGCGGGCGTGCTCCGCCGTCATCGCCTCCTCGAAGGCGCGCCGGTTCGCTGCGCCGGTGAGCTGGTCGCGGCGCGCGTTGGCCTGCTCGGCCGCCAGCTCCGCCGCGGTGGTCGCGCGGCTGCGCTGTGCGATCAGCAAGGCCGTGAGGAGCGAGAACACGGCCATCACGACGAGCACGGAGCTCTCGGCGTCGACGATCAGGAGGACGGAGAGGAGAGGCACGACGAGCACTCCCTCGAGCAGGTCGACCCGCAGCCCGCGGGGCCAGAGCTCGAAGAGGACGCTCGGATACCGCTCGAGGATGATCAGGAACCGGCCCGCTGCGTTGACGGCGATCGCCACGGCCATTCCGGCCGCCGCCGCGGGGACGACCGATGCGCCGTTCCCCGTGAGGAGCACGGTGCCGACGATGCCGGCGGCGAGCCCCTGCAGGGCGGCGATGCCACCCTCGGCCGCCTGGCGCCGCCAGACCGACTCCGGGCGGATGAGCTGGGTTGCCACCCCGGCGGCCACCCCGAGGAGAGGGCCGCCGAGCAGCGCCGCGAGCACGACGACAGGAGTTGCGGCCGTGTACCAGCTCCGCGGGCTGAGCTGGACGACGACCCGCTCGGCGGCGGCAGCCGCGAGGACGAGCGTCAGGGCCATTGCCGGGGAGGTGCCGAGTGAGGCTCCTACCGCCGCCGTCCACAGAGTCGTTGCGACGAGCGCCGCGAGCGGGATTCCGATCGCGACGCGTGTCCCGCGGGACGGGTCTGCGACACCCGCAGGCGGGCGACGTCGTGCGCTCGGGTGGCCTAGTGCCCGGCGTGCCGCAGTAGGAGTTGTCACGTCCACTCATGAAACGTGCACCGTCGCCGGGCCGATATCCCCCGATCAGGTGAAGCGTCGTGCCCCTTTCGCTCCGGGTCACGGGCGGTCGGAGTCGTCAGCCGCCGCCGAAGGCGGAGATCGGGAGGCCGAGGGTGACCTCGTCCCCGGCCGGCAGCTCGGCCTCGAGCCGCTCGATCAGCGGCAGCGAGCCGGGAGCGGCGGCGATCAACCGTCGCTCGACCTCCTCGGTCGAGTCGAGGACGACGAGCTCCTGCTTGAACGGGCGCGGGAAGCGCCCTCGCCCGAGGTACCACGCATAGAACTTCTTCAGGAAGCCCGACGCCCGCCGCTCGCCGAGCTCGCGGACGGTCTCGCGGATGAAGAGCACGAGCTCGGCCACGACCTCCTCGCGGGTCGGCTCCGCCGCGTCGCCGTCGACGATCTCCCGCAAGGCCCACGGGTTGCCCTGGGCGCCCCGCCCGACCATGACTGCCGCAGCCCCGGTCGTCGCGAGGACGGCCTGGGCTCGGGCGCGTGACGTTATGTCGCCCGATGCGATCACCGGCACGTCGACGAGCGAGACGAGCTCGGCGGTGAGGGTGTGATCTGCCGTGCCCGTGTACATCTGCTGCGCCGAGCGTGGGTGGAGCGTGAGCACCGACGCCCCCGCCGCGACGAGCCGCGGGCCGACGTCGAGGCAGTCACGAGAGCCGTTGCGCAGGCCGCGGCGCATCTTCACCGAGACCGGCACGGCGACGGCCTCGGCGACCGACGAGACGATGCGGCAGGCAAGGTCGGGGTCCTCGAGCAGCGTTGCGCCGGCACCCGTCTTCGTCACCTTGCGGACGGGGCAGCCGAAGTTGATATCGACGAGGTCCGCGCCCGCGGCCTCCACCATGCGGGCGGCCTCCGCCATCGTGTCGGGGTTGGAGCCGAAGATCTGGATCGCCAGCGGATGCTCGTCGGAGGCGACCCGGAGGTAGCCGAGCGTCTTCTCGTTGCGGTGCTCGATGCCGGCGCAGGAGACCATCTCGGAGCACACGAGCCCAGCCCCGAATCGGCGTCCCTGGCGGCGGAACGCCTGCACGCTGACGCCCGCCATCGGCGCGAGGACGAGGCGCGTCGGCACCTCGACGGCGTCGATGAACCAGCTCTCCCTGAGGTCGATCTCCATGGCGCGCATGGTAGATGGATGATGTTTGCGCGGGTGGCGCCGTGGCAGCTACCCTTCACGACCGTCCTGACGCTCGATCGCGGGCCAGCGCCCGTCAGCAGCACCCTGGAGGCCAGTCTTGAAGGAAGTGCTCCTCACCCCTGAGGGCTACGAGAAGTTGACGCAGGAGCTCGACCTGCTGCGAACCGACAAGCGTCGGGAGGTCGCCGACCGGATTCGGATCGCGCGCGAGTTCGGCGAGATCGCCGAGAACGCCGAGTACGACGACGCGAAGAACGAGCAAGCGATGCTCGAGCACAAGATCGCCCAGCTCGAGGCGCGCCTGCTGAACGCGCGCGTGATCGACACGAGCGATGTCGACACGAGCGTCGTCTCGGTCGGCTCCGTTGTCCGGCTGCGTGACGTCGACGCCAAGGAGACCGTCGAGTACCACATCGTCGGCTCGGCCGAGGCCAATCCGGCAGAGCGCCGGCTCTCGAACGAGTCACCGGTCGGCCGCGCCATCCTCGGCCACAAGAAGGGTGAGACCGTCGAGGTGCAGACGCCGCGCGGCAGCAAGATCAAGTTCAAGATCATGGAGATCAAGGCAGCCTGACCGCCCGCTGGGGCCGGCGACCGGCTTCAGCCGGTCGTCCGGGTTCACGCGCCATGTCCACACCGCCGGCATCCGCAAAGCGCTTCCCCGACCGGGCCGAGATTGCCGCGGTCAGGGAGGAGTGTGAGCCGCTCGAGGCCGGCGAGGCCCTGGAGTCGAGCCGCCGGATCGCCGGCCGGGCCATGGCCCGGCGCGACATGGGCAAGCTCGTCTTCCTCGACGTCGTCGACCGCACGGGCCGGATCCAGGTGATCTGCGAGACCGCGAAGACGGGCGAGAGCGACGTCCTGCTCGGTGACGTCGTGGGCGTGACCGGCTGTCCCGCCCGCGCCCGGCGTGGCGAGCCGTCGCTGCTCGCCGACACGGTCGAGGTGCTCTCGCGCAACACGCAGCCGCTGCCCGACACCTTCCACGGGCTGACGGACGTCGAGCTCCGCTATCGCAAGCGCTATCTCGACCTGGTCGTGA
>Ga0302322_100003094_pt1 | contig 14188 bp, 13 predicted proteins | sample Fen_T0_2_FD_203757 | JGI IMG/M metagenome (GOLD analysis project Ga0302322, IMG submission 203757) | Peat permafrost microbial communities from Stordalen Mire near Abisko, Sweden - Fen_T0_2 | ecosystem: Environmental > Terrestrial > Soil > Wetlands > Permafrost | place: Sweden: Abisko... | reverse complement strand
CATTTGCCTGATATGCTTGAAGACCGGCCTCAAAGGTACTGGTCCCATCGGCGGCATAGCAGCTACATACAGCTGCAAAGTAGAATAGTGTGAACAGCTTTTTCATATAGGTTTGGTGTTTTCCGAACAGTATTATTCACCTGCATTCACTGCCGGATTTTTGGCGTTAGAAACGCAGTGAATTATTGGCCTGAGAGTTGGTTTAGGCTTCGCCATAGGGTGAGCCGAAACTAGCCGGTAGAGGCAGGGCGGCAAGGTGGATTTGTTGCATGCGTTTTTCTCTGCGCCTTTGCGCCTCTGCGTGAAACGATAAACGGCAAGATAAAGGAAGGATCTCTCGCAGAGACGCAGAGTCGCGGAGAATAAAACAAAACTACGTGCTCCGTACGCTGCTTTATTTGTGCCAGCACCCGTGACAGGGTTCGTAGACGAAGACGTGGGGGGCGCACTCCAATCCTGACGCGCAGGGGACTGCGCGTGCCACCTCGATCACGATTTTTGTCGGCTGAGGTTATACTCAGTTCGTGGCGATTGCCAGGCTGTGCGTGAGGGTTGCGACGTTGGATGCGGACTTTGCGGGAAATTTCGTGGCGGTTGCGGTTTTATTCGTGGCATTTGCGACGCTGTACGTCGGGCTTGAGACGTTTCAGCGTTCGTTGCGAAGTCGTCTGTGGTGAATGCGAGATTGTCCGTGCTCGTTACGAGTGTGTCAGCGGCGTTTGCGAAGATGTCAGTCGCGATTGCGACACGGTCAGAGTGCTTTGTGAGACCGTACGTTGCCGTTGTGATGCGGTTACTGCGCTTCGCGATGGCGTCGATGTCGGTTGTGACGTTGTTTATGGCGATTGTGATTGGGTTTGCCGCGATGGCGACGCGGTCAATGGGCCTTGTGGCCTTGTTCAAGGTCGTTGCAACGACGCCGATGGCCGTTGCAGGAATGTCGATAGGAGTTGCACGACTGCGCGGGCGAGTTGGGGGTCATCCAATCCCCGTTTCTCGCAGAGACGCTGAGGCGCGGAGGAGAAAAACTGCGTGCTCCGGTCTGCTATTATTCGTGCCAGCACCAGTGCCAGGGTTCGTAGACGAAGCCGTGGGGGTTGTGCTTGGGGAAAGATAATTTGAAGCCGAACTCGTCGGCGTGCCTAATCAACCAGGCGAAGGCGCGTGTGTTGGCAAAGGCTTCTTCTAGCGGCAACACTTCGGGGCTGCTGATGTCGATGGCGCGGCCGGTGTGGTGTTCGCTGTAACCGGGGGCGGCGATGGAACGCAGGATGTCGGGGATTTTTTCGCCGAGGTCGAGTTTGCCGCGGATGATCTTGGCCTGGCGCTCGACGCTGCGAAAACCGGAGAGCGGCTGCAGCTCGATGGCCAGCGCGCGGGCGGCGGCGTGCATGTAGTTCCAGCTGCGCGCGGCAGGCCGGATAAGGCGGCAATCGTTTCCCTCCGGACTGGCGCCGACGGAGACGAGATCGGTTGCTTCGGACTGAAGCGAGAGCTGGCGTTGCTGCGCGTAGTGGTCGGGGATGCCGAGCTCACGCGAGAGCTCTTCGATGCGGGCGGCGTACTCGGATTGCAGGGTGGACATTCCAGTCTGCAGAACCTGAGACGTCGGCGGGCAATCGTCAGCTTAAAACTGAATTCGTTTGGTGGATACGGCTGGCGGCATGATCGGCGTAGGGTCGCACTTCACGTGCGGACCGAGTCCGGATATCCGGGATGGTGCGGCGCGCCGACAAGCGGCGGCGCTGCAGTCCAAACGATGCAGGCCGCGAGTTTACCCGCCGTGTTCGGCGAGCCAGCGTTCGGCTTCGATCGCGGCCTGACAGCCCATGCCAGCGGCGGTGATCGCCTGGCGGTAAACGTGATCAACGCAGTCGCCGGCGACATACACGCCGGGGATTTTCGTATGCACTTGCGACCCGTTGACGGGTTTAAAATAGCCGGCCTCGTCGACATCGAGTGCACTGGCGAAGGCGCTGGTATTGGGTTGGTGGCCGATGGCGACAAACAGACCCTTGATGGGCAGCACGGACTCGGCGCCGGTTTTGACGTTCTTGATTTTGAGGCCGCTGACGGCGCCTTCTTTTACGCCGAGAACTTCAACCGGTGCGCTGTCCCAAACCATCTGGATCTTCGGGTGTGAGGTGGCGCGGTCGGACATGATTTTCGAAGCGCGTAGCGAGTCGCGGCGATGCACGAAATAAACTTTGTTCGCGAACCGCGTGAGGAAAAGCGCTTCCTCGGCCGCGCTGTCGCCGCCGCCGATCACAGCAACATCCATCTTGCGATAGAACGCGCCGTCGCAGGTCGCGCACGTCGTCACGCCCTTGCCGCCGTAGAGTTCTTTTTCGCCGGGCACGCCGGTCATGCGCGGCGAGGCGCCGGTGGCGATGATCACGGCCTTGGTCAGGATTTCGCCTTCGCTCGTGGTCAACTTCAACGGTTGCGCGGAAAAATCCACGGACTTGATCATCGTCTGCTGGAAGCGTGCGCCGAACTTCGTGGCTTGCTTGCGTATGTTGTCGGTCAGCAAGTAGCCGTCAACGCCTTCGGGAAAACCAGGAAAGTTTTCCACCTCGGAGGTGGTTGTGAGCTGACCGCCGGGCAGGTTGCCCTCGACGACGAGCGGAAAAAGATTGGCGCGGCCGGTGTAGACGGCGGCGGTGAGACCCGCGCAACCAGTGCCGACGATGACGACGTTTTCGACGTGGGATGACATAGGAAAAATCAGCAGGAACTTATCGCACAAGGGAAGGGGAAAGTGCGCGGCGCGCAACCACAGGCGCTTTTCAGATCACCGTGCCGCGATCAACGACATTGTCGGGCAGTTCATTTTTGTCGTCGGGTCGTCGCGGGAAATGCTTGGCCAGAAATCGGCCCGCGTGGTCGATCGCATGCACGAGGCCGTCAGTAAATTTTCCTTCGCGGAAATAGCCGGTCATCGCCGCGGCAACTTCGTCCCAGAACGGCTGACCGCATTTGGCGTGGATCGCTTCGTCGCCGAAGATCGCAAAGTTGCGCGAGGCAGGCGCGACGAGGATGAGCACGGCGTTGCGTTCGCGCGTCCGGAACATTTCGAGCCGGGTAAACTCCTCGCGAGCGGTGGCGACTGGATCGGCTACGGCAGCACGATGGATGACGACGCGGAGTTCGCCCGATGTCTTGAGTTCGGCCGCGGCGATGGCGTGTTCGATGCGTTTGGAATCCAGCTGTTGTTCAATAAATGCTTTCATAATTCACCAGCTTCCTCCGGAGCCGCCGCCGCCGAAACTGCCACCACCTCCAGAAAACCCGCCACCACCACCGCCGCCAGACCAGCCACCGCCGGAGCCGCCGCCAAAGCCGCCCCAGAAGCCAGTGGATGAACTGCCTCGGCCGTAGACGGTGCTTTGCGCCTGGCGCTTGCGGTTCATGATCGAACCAATAATTACAAATAAAATGAAGAAGCCGATGATGAGCGCCCCGTTGTTATTGCCTCCGGCATTGGCGTGGGTGCGGCCGGTGCCTTTGTATTCGCCTTTCGTCGCGGCGATGATCGCGGCGGTCGCAGCATCGAGTCCGCCGGCAAAATCACCGGCGCGGAAGCGGGACTTGATTTCGTTTTCGATAATCAGGTGGCAGACCGCATCGGGCAATGCGCCTTCGAGGCCATAGCCGACCTGGACATACACCTGATGCTCGGCCATGAAGAGGAAGAGCACGGCTCCGTTGCTGCGCGCTTTTTGCCCGACGCCCCAGCTTTGCGCGATGCGCACGGTATAGTCTTCAACCGACGATGCGGATTCCATGCGCGGATAGATTGCAACGATGATCTGGTTCGACGTGTCGCGTTCGAACTGCTCCAGCCGTAGGTTCAGCGCGGACGCTGTTTGTGGCGGTATCAGCCGCGCGTAGTCGTTGAACCACTGCGCCGGCTTCGGCGGCAACGTCTCCGCGGCGAACCCAGCCGTAGCGGTAAAGCCGAGCAGGACGCAGCAGAAGAACAGGCGGAAGATTTGCACGAGTTACGGTTTTGCCGCTGCGGGCTGTTTGTTGAAGTCGAATTTCACCTCGGGCGGAGTCTGGGCCGCGGGCGTGGCGTTGAAATAAGGACGATCCTTGAAGCCAAACATCGCGGCGAAGAACACGGCGGGCACGCGCTTGATCGTGGCGTTGTAGTCCATCGCGACTTCGTTGAAGCGGCCGCGTTCGACGGCGATGCGATTCTCGGTGCCTTCAAGCTGGGCCTGAAGCGTCTGGAAATTACCGGTGGCTTTTAGATCGGGATAACGCTCGACGACGACCAGCAAGCGCGAAAGGGCGGACGAAAGCTGGCCCTGCGATTGTTCGAATGCCGCCAGCTGCGCGGGATCGGTCGGCGCTTTGCTCGGGTCGATGTTGGTGCGACCGACCGAGGCGCGGGCTTCGGTGATTTCGGTGAGCGTGGATTTTTCGAAGTTGGCTGCGCCCGCGACAGTGTTGACCAGATTCGGGACCAGGTCGGCGCGACGTTGGTAGACATTCTGGACCTGCGCCCACTGCGCATCGACCGCCTGCTGACGGTTGACGAGGCCGTTGTAGCTGCTGACCGCGAAGAGGATCAAGATGATGACCAAGGCGGCTAAACTGCCGAGAACGATGAGAACTGTTTTCATGGGTGAGTGCAGTTGTACGCATCCCGCGGCGACATACAAGCGGCGGCGCGTTCCACAACGCGACGATCTTTCCAACGGCGGGCGCGTACCGCGCGCTTGCGCCGGTGGCGGCGATGGGCGAGGGTGCGCCCTCTCTGACTGCGAATCCTTCCAACTCTGTTTCTGCCTCTGCTGCCACGCCGCCCGCTCGCGATCCGATCTGGGACGCGTCCCGCTGGCTGCCGATCTCGCGCGACGAGCTCGATGCGCGTGGCTGGGATCAGGTCGACGTGATTCTCGTCTCTGGCGACGCCTACGTGGATCATCCGTCGTTTGGCACCGCCGTGGTCGGGCGCATCATGGAGCGCGAAGGTTTTCGCGTCGCAATTCTGCCGCAACCGAATTGGCGCGACGATCTGCGCGATTTCAAAAAGCTCGGTGCGCCGCGGCTCTTCTTCGGCGTGACCGCAGGCTGCATGGACTCGATGGTCAACCGCTACACGGCTGCGCGCAAAACGCGCTCTGACGACGCCTACACGCCGGGCGGCGAAGCCGGTTTTCGCCCGGACTACGCGGCAACCGTTTACACGAAAATCCTGAAGCAGCTTTACCCCGACGTGCCCGTGCTCATCGGCGGCATTGAGGCGAGTTTGCGCCGTGTGACGCATTACGATTATTGGTCTGACACGATCAAACCCTCGCTCCTAGCCGAGAGCGGCGCCGACATTCTCGTGTACGGCATGGGCGAACTTCCGCTGATCGAAATCCTGCGGCTGGTGAAACGCGGCGTGCCGTTCTCCTCGCTCAAGACCATCGCGCAAACGGCCGTGCTGCTGCCGCCCGGTGCGCCTGTGCCGAAGAATGCTAACTGGGAAGATCACATTTTGCATTCGCACGACGAATGCCTAACCGATCGCACGCTCTACGCGCAAAATTTTAAGCAGATCGAGACCGAGTCGAATCGCGTCAACGCCCGACGCCTTCTGCAGCTCACCGGCGACCGCATGCTCGTGGTGAATCCGCCGTTCCCAACCATGAGCGAGGAACAGATCGACCGCAGCTTCGACCTGCCGTACACACGCCTGCCGCATCCGCGTTACCGCAAGCGCGGGCCGATTCCCGCGTACGAAATGATCAAGCACTCGATCAACATGCACCGAGGCTGTTTCGGCGGCTGCAGCTTTTGTACGATCTCCGCGCACCAGGGGAAATTCGTCGCGAGCCGCAGCAAGGAAAGCATCCTGCGCGAAGTCGAGTCAGTGAAGGCGATGCCAGATTTTCACGGTACGATCACCGATCTTGGCGGCCCTTCGGCGAACATGTACCGAATGAAAGGAAAGGACCAAAGCATCTGCGACCAATGCATCCGCCCGAGCTGCATGTGGCCCAACATGTGCCTGAATCTTGAGACCGATCACTCGCCCTTGCTCGAAGTCTACAAAGCCGTGCGCGAAACGCCCGGCGTGAAGCACGCCTTCGTCACCAGCGGACTGCGCTACGATCTTTTTCTGCACGAGAAAAAATCCGCCGAAACCGCGAAGAGCCATGAACGCTTCGTCGAGGAATTGGTTCAGCACCATGTTTCGGGTCGCTTGAAGGTTGCACCCGAGCATACTTCTGACGATGTGCTGCGCGTGATGCGCAAGCCGTCGTTCAAACTCTTTCGCAAGTTCAAGGAAAAGTTCGATGCCGCTAAGAAGAAGTTCGGCAAGGAACAGCTGCAGATGATTCCGTATTTTATCAGCTCGCATCCCGGATCCGCGCCAAAGGACATGGCCGATCTCGCCGTGCAGACCAAGGACCTTGGTTTCAAGCTGGAGCAAGTGCAGGACTTCACGCCCACGCCGATGACCGTCGCGACCGAGATCTACGCGACCGGCGTTCACCCGTACGACGGCAAACCCGTCACCTGCGCGCACACGCCCGAAGAAAAACAGGAGCAACGCAGTTTCTTCTTCTGGTACAAACCCGAGATGAAAAGTGCCCTGCGCACTTCGCTCTACAAACTTGGGCTGGAAGAGTTCGCGATCAAACTACTCGGCAACGGCAAAGACAAAACCGTACTGACGCCCGGCGTGACTTATAACGACCAGACCAAGCCCGCGCCGTGTCCATCGAAACCGCAGCCACATCACGGGCACGGCCCGAAGCAGAAAAATAAGCCGTTCAAAATCGTCGGACGTGACGGGCGGTGAATAAGTGGCAACCTCACTGACAAACTTGAATAATAGTTGAGGTGTAGTGAGTGGTTTTGTCCGCAGATTTCACAGATTAACGCAGATTCCTGCGGGTCTATGGTATTCAATCTGCGTGCATCTGTGAAATCTGCGGATAAAAAAATTGGGCATGGAAACGCTTCCACGGATTTTGACGATAGAGGCAGATTTTGCTCGATCATGTAGACTGAATACCCAATGCATAGAACCATGAATGATGACGGGAAGAGAGATCCGCAAACATATGCGGTGATTGGGGCGGCGATGGCGGTCCATCGTGAGCTGGGGCACGGTTTTCTTGAGCAAGTTTATCAAGAGGCGCTTGAGCATGAGTTTGTGTTCCAAGGTATCCCTCACGTCCGCGAGCATCCGTTGCCGATTTGTTATCGCGATAAGATTTTGCCCACGCTGTACCGCGCAGACTTTCTTTGTTTTGTAGAACTGATCGTTGAGCTCTAAGATTTGTCGCGGCTTTCTGGTTCTGGAAAAGGTCAAATCATCAACTACCTAAAGGCGTCGAGAGTGAACAAGGGATTGTTGCTCAACTTTGGTTGTCCGAGCCTCGACTATAAACGCATCGTTTTTAATCTGCGTCCTTCTGTATAATCTGCGGATAAAGACCGTTCCGGATTATCGTCCGCAGATTACGCAGCTAGGCGCAGATTTCGACCGCGGAAAATCGCACGTGAAGTGGAGGAAACCGCGTTGTGAAAGAGAAAGACCTCGTCACGCGTTGCGGGGTCTCCTAGTCAGATCGCATGCCCCACGATCCCCACGCTGAATTTGATCAAACGGTTCTGGAAATGATCGAGCATAGTCCGGTGGGAGCCGTGCCTCGTACCCTCACGCATCAGGACGCCGTCAAACGCCTCTTGGCGACGCAGCAGATTTATGCTTCCGCCGACTACAAGGATGGATTCGTCACCGCGCGTTCGCTGGCGAAGGAACCTTCGTTCTACGCGGAAAACCTCGACGCGCTGATCGCGGGCCAGATCACGACGGATGCGCTTGAGAGCAATGCCCTGATCTTCGATCGCTATGTGCAATCTTTGGCGCTGGATCATCGCGTGCGCGCCGAGAGCAAACGGCTCCTGGTCGCTGGCAAGCCCGCGCATCACCGGTCCAAGCATGACGGCGCAGTTATCCACGATCCGATGCATACACTCTTTCTTGTGCCGGGTGCCGGGAAACACCCGGGCCTGCCGGGAAATTACCTCTACGGCTTTGTTCATGAAATAAGCGCCGACACTTGGACGATTCATCTGCATGACTCCGATGACGATTCGGCGAAGTGCGATGCGCCGGATTTGAATGATGCGCTGGCCAAACTTCAGGAAGTGATCTCGAGTGCGCCCTTCCACCTCAGCGAACTCGAAGCGCTGGGTTTTGCTGCCATTTAGAAGGGCGGATTTTTAATCTGGAACGCTGGAAGGCTGGAAAAAGCAGAAGACAATTAAACGCCGAGAACGCGCAGGACGCTGAGAAAGGCTCGGCGGCAGTCTGGGGTCCCTGCACGTTTTCTCGGCGTGCTCGGCGAACTCTGCGGTTAACAAACCCGGCCTTTACGGTTACGTGTTTGTTTTGATCTTGCCGAATAGTTCGGCAAATTCAACTCAGCCTCGCGAAGCGGAAACGACGAAAGCCGCCTGGAAATCCACGGCGACGGCACCTTTTTCGACCACGGCGGCGCGCAGCTTGAGCTTGGCCTGACCGTAGCGGGCGAGGGCGGCTTTAAATTCTTCGAGCGCGACTTTGGTCGGGCGTTCGCAGATGGCGCGCAAGTCACCCAGCACGGGGCGGCGGTAAGCGGCTTTGCTGTCCTTGATCACGATTTTCCACTTCGAGTCTTCGTTGCGCATGAGCTCCCACATGACGCCGTAGCCTGCGAGCGTGGCGAGAGAGACAAGGCTGCCGCCGAAAGCGGTGTTGAGCGAATTGCGGTTCAGCTCATGAGGAGCAACGAGCTCCAGCTTATTTTCGTCGCTCACTTCGATGCGTACGCCCATGGCGCGCGCGAGCGGGATCATTTCGTGGAGAAATGTTTCTAAACCAGGTGCTTTGACTTCCATCTTCACTATTAGTCGAACGTTGGAGGCTTTTTCTTTAGCCGTCAAAGCATGGTAAGCGAGTAAAAGCTGCGTAAATGTGGCCGGTAGCCCGCTTGATATCCGCCCCCGGATGCTCTATCTAAATTTTTTATTACCGTGAAGAACCCTAGCCTCAGCGAATTGCGTCAGGAGTCGGAACGTAGCCGCAAGCGTTTGCCCCGGTGGCTGCGCTGGCTGCTTTGGTGCGCGGGAATTTTTGTCTTTTTCTGCGTGTTGGGCTTTTTCGTGGCGCCGCCGATCTTGCGCGGGCAACTGGAGAAGCGCCTTTCTGAGCAACTTCACCGCCGCGTCACGGTCGGCAGAGTCCGGCTCAGCCCGCTCGCGCTGTCGCTGACGCTCGAGTCGTTTTCCGTGGCCGAGCCGACCGGCGGACAATTCATCCGCTGGCGGCGGCTCTACGTGGATTTCGACTCATTTTCGTTTTTCTTGCGCGAATGGCGTTTCCAGGAAATCGCGCTCGATGGGTTTTCCGGCAAGGTCGCGGTGGCAAAAGATGGTCGGTTAAATTTCTCCGACCTTCTGGAATCGCTAGGCGGCGCACCCGCGGCGCCAGCGCCAAAAACCGCCAGTAAACCCTGGCCGCTGCTCGTCCGGCGGCTCGCGATCAGCGATGCGCGACTGGCATACAGCGATTCGAGCCGGGCCGAACCATTTGCCACCGATATCGGACCGACGAGCGTGGCGTTGCGCAATTTCTATACCGGCGGGCCGAAACAGGCGCCGGGTGAATTCGCCGCCACGACCGAGTCGGGCGAAACGTTCGCCTGGCACGGCACGCTGTCGCTCGCGCCCTTGAGTTCGAGCGGCGACATCTCGCTCGGAAAAATCGCGCTGAAAAAATACGCGCCATATTACTCGGACCGAGTGAAGTTCGACCTGCGCGATGGGCGGCTCGATGTGGCGCTGCATTACGATTTTTCAGTCAATGACGGGAAACCCTCGCTGCGCGTTTCCAACGGTCGTGTTGCGCTCGAATCACTGCAAATCGCCAAACGCGGCGCCGGCGAGCCTGTGATCGCGTTGAAACAAATTGAGCTGACCGGCATCGCTGCGACCTGGCCAAAGATCTCGGCCGAAGTGGCGCGCGTGGCAATGACGGGCGGCACGATTCTGGTTCAACGCACAGCGGAAGGCATCGATCTCGTCGATCTGCTGATGCCGGTTGTGCCGGAGGTACCGTCGCCCACGGTGGCATTGACGCCGGCTGCCACGCCGTCGCTTGACGCCAAGGTAGCCGAAATTTCGATCCGCGATCTCGCTGTCACGGTTGAGGATCGTTCCACGCCACGCCTGGCCCGGCACGAGCTGACCGAGCTGTCCTTCGACTTGCGCAATTTTTCGCTCGCGACACCTGAAGTGGCGATGCCGTTTGGCTTCAAGGCGAAGCTCGCGCCGGATGGCGTGATTCACACTGCGGGCACGATTGCACTCGCGCCGCTGAAAGCCGAATTCGGTCTTGAGTTGAGCAATGTCTCGCTGGCCAACATCAGTCCCTACGCCGAAACCTTCGTGAATCTGCGCATCGGCAAAGGAAATCTGACGACGGCGTTGAATCTTCGTTTGGAACTGCCGTCTGGATCGGCACCGGTTATTGCGGCGCAAGGCGACATCGAGGTCGGTGAGTTTGCCGCCTACGACGCGGCGTCGGTGGATGAACTCGCGGGCTGGCGCAATCTTGCGATCAAGGGCATCGAATATACTTCGAACCCGGCAAAGTTGATGATCAACGAAATCAACTGGGGTGAGCCGACCGGACATTTGATCGTGAATTCCGATGGCACGATTAACCTGGCGCTGGCGTTGCAACCGGCAGGCGTGACGGCGCCCGTGGTGACGATGCCGGGTGCGCCTGCTGGAAAGCATGAAACTCCAGAGCCGATGTTTATCGCACTCGATCGGTTCGTGTTGGACAACGCCGCCTTCGATTTTGTCGACCGCTCGCTCCAGCCGAACGTGCACATTTCGCTCAACGAATTGTCCGGGCAGATCGACGGGCTGGCCTCGTCGGAGCTGGCGCGCGCGACCGTCAGTCTACAAGGCAAGGTCGATGGCCTCGCGCCGGTGGCGGTCACGGGCAAGGTCAACCCACTCAGCGCGCAGGCGTTCACCGATCTCAAGATCGCGATGAAGAACATCGAACTCGTGCCGGTTGGCCCTTACGTCGGGAAATTTGCGGGCTACGAACTCGCCCGCGGCAGTCTGAACGTCGACGTAAAATGTCGCGTCGCGCAGCGAAAAATCGACTGCACCAATGTCGTGACGATCGACCAGTTCACCTTTGGCAACGCGACGCACAGTCCCGTTGCCACCAAGTTGCCGGTTCGGCTTGCCGTCGCACTGCTGCGTGACACTGCGGGGCGCATCGTAATCGATGTGCCGGTGCAAGGCAGTCTGGACGATCCCGATATTCGCAGCGGACGAGTCATCTGGCGTGTCGTCACAAACCTGTTGGTCAAAGTGGCGACGTCGCCCTTCACGCTGATCGGCTCCATGTTTGGCGGGGAGAAAGGCCAGGATCTTTCGTTCCTGCGATTTGCCGTGGGCGAAACCGATCCGACGAGCGAAGCGGAAGCCAAAAAACTCGACGTGGTGGCCAAGGCTCTGCTCGGTCGCCCGACGCTCCGTCTAGAGATTGTTGGTGGTTATGATGAAGTGGCTGATGGGCCGGCGTTGCGCGAGCAGGCTTTGGATAACAAGCTGCGTAATATCATCTGGGCCGACCGGCGCATGGTGGAGCCAGACCTAACACTCGACCAGATCCAACTCGATCCGGTGCAAAAGATGGGCATGGTTCGCCGCCTCTATTACAAGACCTTCCCGAATGAGGCGCCGCGTCGCTCGTCGATTACCCCGGCGTCGCCGTCAGGGCCGGTGGCGGGACAACGCGGTAACCTCGGCGCGTTCAAACGCTCGGAATCGACTATCTCGCGTTCTCGTCCCGCGCCCAAAACAGTTGCGTTGCCCGACAAAAATGCCGATCCGTCCGTCCCGCCTGAAAACGCTCCGGTGGAGTTGAAGTCGAAATCGTTCACGCCTGAGGAAATGAAAGCCCGGTTGCTTGAGCAGATGACGATCGATGAAGAAGCTTACCGCCAGCTCGCGACGGGCCGCGCGAATGCCGTTCAGAAATATCTCGTCAATCAAGGCCAGGTGCCTGCGGAGCGGGTTTCTCTGGCTGGTATCACCGCAGAAACTCCCGCAGCCAAAGGCGCGCGCGTCGAGCTGCGCCTGCAATAACCAAGCGCCACCGTGAACTGCCGCAGCGGATGCGGAGCGTGTTGTATCGCTCCGTCCATAACATCGCCGATTCCCGGCATGCCTCAGGGCAAGCCGGCTGGTGTGAAGTGTGTGCAACTCAAGGACGATTTTCGCTGTGAGATCTTTGGCCGGCCGGAGCGTCCGGCGTTTTGCGTGAGCTTGCATCCGACCGAGGAAATGTGCGGAACGACTCGGGACGAAGCGATGGCCTATCTCGCGGCACTGGAAACCGCGACCAAGCCGGTTGCGTGATCAAGTGCATGTCCGGTGTGGAACGCTGGCGACCGGTTTGTAACGTATTACGTTACAAACTGGTCGTAAGTGCTAATGCCACGACCCGAGGACAGTGTTAGGTTGTTGTTTACAGCGTGCCCGATACCAGCGGTTCAAGGTAAACGAATTCAGGGGCGGTGACACCGGCTTCCTTGCGGATTTGGATTAAGCGCGGTGACTCGAAGAACGCCCGGGCCGCGGCCAGTGAGGTCCATGCCGAAAAGTGAACAATTTTATTTGGTTCGTTTTCGTAGCGCAGGACCTGATAAGAGCGTTCGCCGGCCGTTTTGCGAAGATCGGCGGCATCATCAAAAACCTTTTTCCAGGCCGGATAATCTGCGACCACGTGGGTAATAAGAACGTAATCCATGAACTCAGTATGTTTTCAAAAACCGATTTCTTTGAATCAGATCTTCAGGCGCCTGGACCTGGAATCTGGTTTAGGATGCGGGAGAACAACTCCGGAGCGAGGTCGGGCCGGTGGCGGACCGAAAGCACGTCATGCAGTTTCACGAGCTGGCGTTCGACCTGCTCAAGCTTGGGCTCTTTCGCCATGTGCAGCAGGATGCGACTGGTTTCGCCGCCGGGTTGCGGTACGACGACGATGGCTTCGAGATTGAAGGCGCGGCGCGCGAACAACCCGGTGATGTGCGACATCGTGCCGGGATGGTTGCGCACCTGAAGCTCTAGGATGGCGGATTGGTTAGGCATGGGAAAACTCCGGTTGGGCGGTCATCATCTCGCGGTTGGCGGCGCCCGGGGGCACCATGGGAAACACGTTGGCTGTCGTGTGTATTGGAATATCAATGACGCACGGACCGTCGCCGGCCAGCGCGTTGGAAATTTGCGCGAGCGGATCTGCGTCGGGATCGATGCGCACGCCGTGCACACCAAAGCCGCGGGCGATGGCGGCGAAATCGGGATTCGCGTGAAACCGTGAAGCTTCGTAGCGTTGCTGGTAAAATAATTCCTGCTGCTGGCGCACGAGGCCGAGGTGGGCGTTGTTGAAAATCAACACCGCGACCGGCAGGTTTTCTTCGGCGAGCGTGGCGAGTTCCTGGATGTTCATCAGGATCGAACCGTCGCCACTCACGCAGGCCACGCGACGTCCGGGTGCAGCGAGCGCGGCGCCGATTGCGGCGGGCAAACCGAAACCCATCGTGCCGAGTCCGCCTGAAGTCAGGAAGGTTCGCGGTTGGCGAAAGGGATAGGCTTGAGCGACCCACATCTGGTGCTGGCCCACGTCGGTTGTGATAATCGCATCGCCGGGCAATTGCTCGCCGAGAAAACGGCAGAGGTTTACCGGATGCAGCGGATCTTCGATGCGTGGCGGATGCGCTAGCGGAAATTTCGCGCGCAGTTCCGCTGCGCGAGCGCGCCAGATAGGACGCACTTGCGGCGGCAAAATGGCGAGCAGGCGGTGCAGGATGTCAGCGGCATCGCCCACGAGTCCGAGGAAGGCCGTTTTGATTTTACCGATTTCGGCTGGATCGATATCGATGTGTGCGATACTGGCGCGTGGGCAGAACTCCGCGACCTTGCCAGTGGCTCGGTCGTCGAAACGCGCGCCGATGGCGAGAACCAGATCGGCTTCTTCGAGGAGAAAATTGGTGGCTTGAGTGCCGTGCATGCCGAGCATTCCCATGTAAAGCGGATCGTCGGGGGGGATTGCACCGAGCGCCATGAGTGTGGACACGACGGGTGCGGAAGCGCGGTGGGC
>Ga0302322_100003090_pt1 | contig 14191 bp, 14 predicted proteins | sample Fen_T0_2_FD_203757 | JGI IMG/M metagenome (GOLD analysis project Ga0302322, IMG submission 203757) | Peat permafrost microbial communities from Stordalen Mire near Abisko, Sweden - Fen_T0_2 | ecosystem: Environmental > Terrestrial > Soil > Wetlands > Permafrost | place: Sweden: Abisko... | reverse complement strand
CACCCTTCACCAAAGTGCTCGTCGCAAACCGCGGCGAGATCGCCGTCAGGATCTTCCGGACGCTCCGCGAGCTCGGGATCGGTGCCGTCGCCGTCTACTCCGATGCCGATCGGGGCCGGCTCCACACCCGCGTTGCCGACGAGTCGTTTCGGATCGGGCCGGGGCCGGCCGACGAGAGCTATCTGCGCGCCGACGTCATCGTCGAGACAGCATTGCGCGCCGGTGCCGAGGCCATTCACCCGGGCTACGGATTCCTGGCCGAGAACGCGGCCTTCGCCCGGACGGTGGAGGACGCGGGCCTCGTGTGGATCGGCCCGCCGCCGGCCGCGATCGAGCTGATGGGTTCGAAGACCGAGGCTCGCAGCGCCATGCGCGCTGCCGGTGTCCCGATCATCCCCGGCGCCACCGACCCGGTGCGAACTGTCGGCGAGGTCGTCGCGATCGGGGAGGAGATCGGCTACCCGCTGATCATCAAGGCGGCGGCCGGCGGAGGCGGCAAGGGGATGGAGCTCGTCTCCGACTCCTCCGAGGCGGCGGGGGCGTTCGAGGCGGCCCAACGTCAGGGCCTCAAGTACTTCGCAGACGACGCGGTCTATGTCGAGCGCTATCTCGAGAATCCCCGGCACGTCGAGGCGCAGGTACTCGCCGACGGGCACGGCACCGTGCTCTTCCTCGGCGAGCGGGACTGCACGATGCAGCGGCGTCACCAGAAGCTCGTCGAGGAGACTCCTTCCCCGGCCGTCGGCCCGGAGCTGAGGGAGCGGATCGGCGAGATCGCGGTCGATGCGGCCCGGGCGGCGGGCTACCGCTCGGCCGGGACGATCGAGGGGCTCCTGACCGCGGCGGGGGAGTACTTCTTCATGGAGATGAACACGCGGATCCAGGTCGAGCACACCGTCACCGAGCTCGTCACGGGCCTCGACCTCGTGCGGGAGCAGATCCTGATCGCACAGGGCGAGCCACTCTCGTTGCGGCAGGAGGACGTGAGCCTCCGCGGGCATGCGATCGAGTGCCGGATCAATGCCGAGGACGTCGGCAAGGGCTTCCTCCCGGCACCCGGGCTGATCACCGCCTACGAGGAGCCTTCCGGCCCTGGCGTCCGGGTCGACTCCGGCGTGCGGGCGGGCGACGAGATCTCGGGCCTGTACGACCCGATGATCGCCAAGCTGATCGTCCACGACACGAACCGCGAGACCGCCAGGAGGAGGATGCTGCGCGCACTCGCCGAGTTCCGGATCGAGGGCCCGCCGACGCTCCTGGGCTTCCATGCCGCGCTGCTCACCGAGCCGTGCTTCGTGGACGGGGGCACATGCCACGGCCTGGTGGAATCCGAGGAGCTGGCGCAGCGTGCGGAGGAGATGACCGAGTTGTTCTCTCATCGGACAACGACGGTAGCGAACGGAGCGGACGGCAGGCAGACACGTGAGCGTGTCGTGGCCGTCGAGGTCGACGGCCGTTCCTTCGACGTCCGCCTGCACACGACCGAGCCCCCGTGGGCCGCTCTCGGGCGCCGCCGCCGCGAGCGGAGCGCGGTGGGAGGCGCCGAGGGCTCGGGCGCGGTCGCGAGCCCGATGCAGGGCACCGTGCTGAAGGTGCTCGTGGCGGAGGGAGATCCGGTGGCGGTGGGCCAGGTGATCTGCGTGATCGAGGCGATGAAGATGGAGAACGAGATCGCCGCGCCGCGCGACGGCGTCGTCACCGATCTCGGTGTGACGTCGGGGCAGGGGGTCACGAACGGACAGCTGATCTGCCTCGTCGCAGAATCCTGATGGCGGCTGCCGAGCGGGACGTCGGGGCGCTCGTGGAACGGCTCATCGCGGAGGCCGCACTCACCGGCGCCACCCTGAGCAAGCCCCGTCGGAGCGATCCGTCCCGGCCGTCCCGGGTGACGGTCGCGCCGGTGACGATCGGCGCTGCGCTGCGCTATCGCTTCACCACGCACCATTCCACCCGCTCGAGCGACGAGAACCTCGTGCCCGCCGCAGCCGCCGAGCGCCTCGTGCAGTTGCTCGACGCCGAGTTCCGACAGGGTCTCCTCCAGTCGGGCGATGCCGACTGGCAGGTGCTGGCCGCCGGGAAGGGGACGAAGATCCTGCGCCGGCCGCCGAGCCGGCCGGAGGCGAGCCTCGCCCACGACCGCGTCAAGCACCGCCTCCTGCCCGAGGGCGTGCCGGTGCCGTTTCTCGTCGAGCTCGGCGTCATGACCGGCGAGGGAAAGGTGAGGGCACAGCGCTACGACAAGTTCCGGCAGGTGAACCGGTTCCTCGAGCTCGTGGAGGATGTGCTTCCGGTGCTGCCGTCCGGGCCGCTCCGGGTCGTCGACTTCGGCTCCGGCAAGTCGTACCTCACGTTCGCGTTGCACCACCTGTTGACGGTGGTCCACGACCGTGAAGTGGAGATCGTGGGCCTGGATCTCAAGGCGGACGTCGTCGAGCACTGCGAGGCATTGGCGCGACGCCTCGGCGCCGCCGGCCTGCGGTTCGAGGTGGGTGACATCGCCGGGTATGCGGCTCTCGCAGGGGTGGATCTCGTGGTGAGCCTGCACGCGTGCGACACCGCCACCGACGCCGCGCTCGACCGCGCCGTCCAGGCCGGCGCACCGGTGATTCTCGCGGTTCCCTGCTGCCAGCACGAGCTGCTGGCACAGCTCCGGAGCCCCGCGCTCGGCCCGCTGCTTCGCCACGGCGCGCTCCGTGAGCGCTTTGCAGCCGAGGTGACCGACGCCGCCCGGGCCCAGCTGCTCGGCGCTGTCGGCTACGACGTGCAGGTGCTCGAGTTCATCGAGCTCGAGCACACGCCGAAGAACGTCCTCCTGCGCGCCGTCGCGCGTCCCGGGCGGGACACCGCCAAGGCGATGGCCGAGTACCGTGCCTTCGCTGTGGAGCTCGGGATCGATCCGGCTCTCGCGCGCCTGCTCGCCGACCGGTTGCCGGCGTGAGCGAGCCGAGTCTCGCGGCAACGGCGTGCTCCGAGTCGTCGCTCACGGCAGGCGAGCCGCTCGCAGGGACGGCGGCCGTCGCGACGAGCTGGTTGCTCGTCGAGGTGAGAGGCGCGTGGGGAAGAGATGCGGTCGCCGACAGCGGGCTCACCGGGCCGGTGCAAAGCGTGCTCGCCGGCTTTCCGGGAAAGGCGCTCCTCGTTCGCCGGCCCGATCGGCGCGGCGGCGTGAGCCTCGTTCACGCGAGAGCCGGGGAGGGAGGGGGAACGGCTGTCGGTTTGGAGCTGGGGTCGCTCGAGGAGCTGCCGGCGGTGACCCTCGAGGAAGGCGCGCCGATCGCCGGGCCGATCTTCCTCGTCTGCGCTCACGGTCGCCGCGACCCCTGCTGTGCGCGTCTCGGCGGGCCGTTCTACGAAGCCCTCGCGTCCGAGCTGCCGCCCGGCAGGCTGTGGCAGTCGTCTCATCTCGGCGGGCACCGTTTCGCACCGAACGTGCTCGTCCTGCCCGACGGGATCCAGCTCGGCCGGATTCCGGTCGAGCGGGCGCGCGAGGTGGTCGATCTGCTCACCCGCGGGAGGATCCCGCTCGACCTCTACCGCGGCCGCACGATCTATGCGGCGCCGGTGCAGGCGGCCGAGATCCTCATTCGCTCGGCTACCGGCTGCGACGGCGTCGCCGACCTGCGGCTCGTCTCGCACGTCGCCGGTCGGGTGACGTTCTCGACGCCGGCCGGCGAGCTCGCCACGCGCGTCGTCGAACGGCCGGGCCCCGTAGTCCCCGTCAGCTGCGGCGCGGAGCCCGAGCCGACGACCACCTGGGTGGCGTCGTTAGAGTCGGCCGCATGAGCGACCAGGGAAACGTTCTCCTCATCACCGGTGCGTCGTCGGGCATCGGTGCGGCAAGCGCCCGTCTCCTCGCCGCCGAAGGCTGGCGGCTCGAGCTCGCCGCCCGCTCGATCGACCGGCTCGAGGCGCTCGCCGAGGAGCTCGGTGGTCGCGACACAGCCATCGCGGTCGAATGCGACGTGACCGAGTGGGCCGATCAGCAGGCGGCGGTCACCGTCGCGCTCGAGCACTACGGGCGGATCGACGCGGCCTGGGCCAACGCGGGCTTCGGCGGCGAGCGGAGCTTCCTCGGCGGGACCGTGGAGGAGTGGCGCGACATGGTGCTCACGAACGTCTACGGCGCCGCACTCACGATCCGGGCTGCGCTGCCGGGGCTCAAGGCGACCCGCGGGCACCTGCTCCTCACCGGCTCCGTCGCCGGGCGGCGGGCGATCGTCGGCTCGCTCTACTCCGCGACGAAGCACGCGGTGCACGCGATGGGAGAGTCGGCGCGACAGGAGCTCGACGGCACCGGCGTGCGGGTGACCGTGATCGCGCCCGGCATGGTCGACACGCCGTTCTTCGCCAAGGTGCCGCTCGACGCGCCGCTCGAGGCCGACGACATCGCCCGCGCGGTGCATTTTGCGCTGTCGCAACCGCCGCACGTGGACGTCAACGAGATCCTCGTCCGACCCACCGCCCAGCCGCAGTAGCCCGCGCCGTCAGGCCTGCGCGCGAGCTCGACGAGCGCGTGCTGGAAACCGCCGCAGGTGCCGAGGAACGGAAGCCTGGTGGCGAGGCAGTGGCGGATGGCCGCGAACGCCGCCTCGGGGTCGCGATACGGCGTGCCGGGGAGGAGCCACACTCCCGCCGCCTCCCGAGCTCGCGGGCCGCAGCGCTGTCGGTCGCGACCCAGTGCGCGTCGGCCGCCGGCGGGAAGAGAGCGAGCGCGGCATCGATCTCACGGTGCGTCAGGTAGCGGGGATCGCGATCTCCGAGGGCGACGATCATCGTGTCACAGCGTCCGCTGGTACGAACGGAAGCTCCAGGTCGCGAACGACGTCGTCAGCCCGGCGAACGCTGCGAGCAGGAGCAGGAACACGCCCATCTGGCCCCAGTCGGTGCCCGGGAGCGCCTCGCCGCGAGCCGCCCGCACGGCCCACTCGACCGGGTTCAGGAGGGAGAGGTCCTGCATCCAGGAAGGGATCAGGGCGCGCGCGATCAGGAGCGACGAGAAGAAGAGCAACGGCAGGCCGATGAACTGTGCGACGGCGATCATCGACGCTTCCTGGCGGGTTCGCAACGCGACGCCGTGGGAGAGGCCGGCGAAGCCGGCGGCGGTCAGGAATGACGCAACCAGGATCACGAGCCAGCCGACGGCACCACCATTCGTCGCGCCGAGGGCAAGGCCGCAGATCAGGATCAGCGTCGCCTGCAACGTGGCCACGATCGACGACTCGAGAATTCGTCCGAACACGATCGCGGCACGGCTCGCCGGGGTGGCGAGGAACCGCTCGAGCACGCCGCGGTCGAGATCCTCGATCATGCCCATCCCGGCCCAGGAGCCCGAGAAGAACGCCGTCATGATCGCGACGCCCGGCGTGAGGTAGTCGATGTACGACGTCGTCCCGAATCCCGGCAGCTCGGTGATGCGGCGGAAGAGCTGGCTGTACAACAGGAGCCAGAAGAGCGGCTGCACGATCATCACGACGATCCAGATCGGCTGCCGCGAGAGATTGCGCAGGACGCGGGCGCAGAGAAAGAGCGTCTGGGAGACGACGGTCACCGGCGGTCCTCGTCGTCCGAGCGGAAGTCCCGGCCCGTGTGATGGAGGTAGACGTCGTCCAGCGAGGGCCTCGAGACGGTGACGGCGTTCACGCCGGCCCCGGCCGAGTCGAGCGCCGCGAGGATCACCGGCACCGCCTGGGCGCCGTGGTCGACGCGAAGGTGGAGGCGGCGCCCGTCCGGCGTCACGTCGTGCACGCCCTCGATCCCGCGCGCCACCTCCGCGGCGCCGGTGGTGTCGCCCCCGTCGAGCTCGACCGTGACTGCGTCGCCGCGCAGCTCCCGCTTGAGCTTCTCGGGCGTGCCCTCGACCACGACCTGGCCGCGCGAGACGATCGCGACGTGGCGCGCGAGCCGGTCGGCCTCCTCGAGGTAGTGCGTCGTCAGGAGGATCGTCAGTCGCTCGGCCGCGGCCAGGCGCTCGAGCTCCTCCCACATCGCGGCACGCGCCTCGGGGTCGAGGCCGGTCGTCGGCTCGTCGAGGAAGAGGACGTGCGGGCGGTGGACAAGCCCCATCGCGACGTCGAGCCTGCGCTTCATGCCGCCGGAGTACGTCTTGACGAGGGCGTTCGCCTTGTCGGCGAGCCCGAACGTCTCGAGCAGGTCGCTCGACCGGCGCTCGAGGTCGTTGCCGCGCATGCCCTGGAGGCGGCCCTGGAGGATCAGGTTCTCGCGTCCGGTCGCCTCGCGGTCGACGCCTGACGCCTGGGGGACGTAGCCGATCGCCCGCCGCACGGCGCCAGGGTCGGTCGCGACGTCGTGGCCGGAGACGGTCGCGCGGCCGGAGTCGGCCTTCGTCAGCGTCGCGAGGATTCGAACGGTGGTCGACTTGCCGGCGCCGTTCGGGCCGAGGAGGCCGAAGACCTCACCCTCGGGCACCGAGAAGCGAATGCCGTCGAGGGCGCGGACGTCCTTTCCGTAGGTCTTCACGAGCCCGTCGACGACGATCGCGTCCATCGCGCGAGGGTACCCGTCCGGGCAGCCCGGATCAGCCCGAGGACGCGGCCTCGGGCTCTTGCGGAGTCACGGGACTGGCAGGCAGCCGCCGCGTGAAGACGATCGAGACGAGAGCGAGGAGCGCGACTGCGAGCATCGCCTTCTTCAGGGCGTCGAGCTCGGCATCGCTGTAGTCGGCCGTGATCGCGTCGGCCTCGGCCGGCGTGGCGCCGGCATCGAGGACGGCGGCGTGCACCTGCTCTGCCGTGACGATCTCGATCCCGTTCTCGGTCGCGGCGCTGATCTGGGTCTTCGTCGAGTCCGAGAGGGCGGGGTTCTGGGCGATCCTGTCGTTGAAGCCGGTGAGCAGGCCGGTGAGGAGAACGGAGCCGATCAGCGCCGTCCCGAGGGAGGCGCCGAGGTTCTGGGCGGTGCCCTGGAGGCCGCCGGCCTCGTTCGTCTTCTCCTGCGGCGCCGACGACATGATCACGTTGCCGAGCTGCGACATCAGCAGGCCGGCGCCGACGCCGAACAACGCGAGCGAGACCTTGAACCCCGTCTCGTTCAGGGTCACGTCGATCGTGCCGACCATGACGAAGGCTGCCAACGACATCGCCAGCAGCCCGATCCGCACGATCGCCCGCGGTGGGAGGTGCGTCACGAGCTTCGGGCCGGTGAGCGCCGCCGCGAGCATCGCGATCGACATCGGGAGCAGCCGCTTGCCGGTCTCGAAAGCGTCGAACCCGAGGACGACCTGCAGGTAGACCGGCAGGACGAAGAAGGTGCCCATCAGCACGAGCTGCTGCGACATCAGCGTCGCGAGGCCCGCCCGGAGCGCTGCGATGGTCAGGAGCGTGCGGTCGAGCAGCGCGTCCAGGCCGAGCCTCGTTCGGCGCTCCTCCCAGATACCGAAGCACCACAGGAGCAGGACGCCGCCGGTGAGCAGGAAGGGCACGAGCGAGAAGCCGAGCGGCGTGATCTCGTGGCCGTCGATCGTGGGTGCGTCGAGGGGCCACACCCAGCCCCACTTGCTGCTCTGGAGGATGCCGAACACGATCAGGCCCAGGCCGAGCGCCGAGAGGGCTGCGCCTCCGAAGTCGAGCTTCGGCGGGTGTGCGGGTCGTGGCGCGGCCTGCATCCGCTTGCGCGCGAGCAGGACGGCGATCACGATCACGACCTCTCCGACGAAGACGTACCGCCACGAGTAGTACGTCGTCACGAAGCCGCCGATCACCGGCCCGACGGCAATGGCCGCGCCGGCGACGCCGCCGATGATCCCGTATGCGAAGGCGCGGTCCTTGCCCTCGTAGTTGGCCGCCGTGAGCGCGGCGATGGCGGGGATCACGAGCACGGCGCCGAGGCCCTCGACGAGCGACCAGCCGAAGAGCAGGACGTAGAGGTTCGGGCTCAGCGCCGTCGTCAGCGAGCCGAGCCCGTAGACGGCGAGGCCGATCCCGAAGGCCCGGTCGCGTCCCCAGATGTCGCCGAGCTTCGCCCCGACGAGCATGAAGGCGGCCATCACCAGCGTGTACATCGTGATTGCGCCCTGCACGCCGGTCACGGTCGTGTTCAGGTCGGCGACGATCTGTGAGATCGAGACGTTCATCACGCTCGAGTCGAGCACCATCACGAACTGGGCTGCAGCGAGGATGACGAGTGGCAGCCAGCGGCGCACCGGCAGACCTTACTGCTCCTAGGCCGGCTCCGCCGCAACCTCCTCGAGGTGGTACGCGTGGTCGGTGAACCACACGACCGGCGAGGCGGCGCCGTCCGGCGGCACGCCGGCGCTGAAGAACGTCCCGAACGAGATCCTCACCCAGAGGCCGCCGGCGAGCGCGCCGGGCGCGGAGATCGTTCCCTGCCACGTCTTCCCGGCCCCGAGCACCACGGGCAGCGCCGGCACGTAGCTCGTCGCCGGCCGGATCGCAGGAAGATCGTGACTCTGATTGCGGCGGTCGAGCTCGTCGTGATCGCTGTTCGGGAACAACATCACGCCGAACGCGAGATCAGCTTCGTGCTCGACCCCTCCGACCTCCCAACCGATGTCCGACCTGTTCTCGACAGAGATCCGCGCCGACCAGCCGTCGCTCGTCACCGTGAAGGACGAGACCCCGAAGACGAGGGCGGGCGTCTCCGCCGGGTAGGGCTCCGACCACCCGAGCCGCGCCGTCTGGGGCGGCGCCTTGACGATCGCGGGCACGGACGCCGCGCTCCCGCCCGACCCGCAGCCGGCGACCGCGACGACGAGCGTCGCGAGGAGTGCGGCGGAGGCGAGCGCGCGACGCATGAGGCGGATGCTCGCACAACCGGGCAGGTAGGCTCGAGAGCGGTATGGATCTGTACGAGTATCAGGGCAAGGAGCTGTTCCGGCGCGTCGGGATCCCGGTCGGCGAGGGACGGCTCGCGACGACGCCCGGGGAGGCCCGCCAGGCGGCCGAGGTTCTCGGTGGCCCCGTGGTGGTCAAGGCCCAGGTGCTGACCGGGGGCCGTGGCAAGGCCGGCGGTGTCAAGCTCGCCGCCAATGCGCACGAGGCCGAGGAGCACGCGAAGAACATCATCGGGCTCGACATCAAGGGCCACGTCGTCAAGCGCCTCTGGATCGAGCAGGCGTCGGACATCGCGAAGGAGTACTACCTCTCGCTGACGTTCGACCGCGGCGCGAAGCAGCCGTTGTTCATGTTCACGACGCAGGGAGGGGTCGAGATCGAGCAGGTGGCCGAGGAGAGCCCGGAGGCGCTCGTTCGCCTCCACGTCGATCCCCTCGAGGGCTTCAACCCGTGGCAGGCCAGGCGGCTCGTCTACGGCGCGGGCGTCACGGATCCGTCGGAGCAGAAGCAGATCGCGAAGATCATCGGGCAGCTCTACGACGCGTTCGTGCGCTTCGACGCGATGCTGTGCGAGGTCAACCCGCTGATCGTGACGCCCGACGGCCTCGTCAAGGCGCTCGACTCCAAGTTCACGGTGGACGACAACGCGCTCTACCGCCACCCCGAGATCGCCGAGATGCGGGACGAGGACGCTGCCGATCCGCTCGAGGCACTCGCGCGCGCGAAGCACGTCACCTACGTGAAGCTCGACGGCGAGGTGGGCGTGTGCGGCAACGGTGCCGGGCTGACGATGTCGACCGTCGACGTGGTGACGTTCGCGGGCGGGCGCCCCGCGAACTTCTGTGACCTCGGTGGCGGCGGTGACGCCCAGGGCGTCGTCGACGCGCTCTCCGTGATCACGCGGGACCCTCAGGTCAAAGCGATCTTCTTCAACATCTTCGGCGGCATCACGCGGTGCGACGAGGTCGCGAGGGGCATCCTCCAGGCGCTGGGCGAGATGGGCCTCGAGCTCCCCATGGTCGTCCGGCTCGACGGCACCAATGCCGAGGAGGGCCGCCGGATCCTGGCCGAGGCCGCGCCCCCGAATCTCCATGTCTCCCCGACGATGCTGGAGGCGGCCGGGCTCGCCGTGGAGCTGGCGGCATGACCGACGTGTGGAGCGAGCGGGCCGAGCAGTACCGCACGAGTGACGCGCACCGCGAAGGCCCCGATCTCGACCTCGTGGTCGAGTGGGCGGCCGGCGCGCGCACGGCCCTCGACGTCGCAACCGGCGGCGGCCACGTGGCACGCCGCCTGCGCGGGGCGGGCCTCGAGGTCGTCAGCTGCGACCCGGCACCGGGCATGCAGCCGGACGTCGTGTGCAGGGCCGAGGATCTTCCGTTCGCCGAGGGCAGCTTCGACGTTGTCGTCACCCGGGTCGCGGCTCACCACTTCGCCGATGTTGCCGCGGCGGTCGCAGAGATGGCGCGGGTCGCCGCCGGCACCGTGATCGTCGTCGACAACGCCTTCATGGGCGAGGACGTCGAGGAGGCCGAGAGGCTCCGCGACCCGTCGCACGTTCGCAACTACAGCGAGGCGGAGTGGCGCGGATTCGCCGAGGAGGCGGGCCTCGAAGTGGAGGACGTGCGCTTCTTCGACAAGCCGATCGAGCTCCAGCCCTGGCTCGACCGCTGCGGCTGCGAGGGCGAGGACGCCGTGCGCGTGTGTGAGCTTCTCGGCAGTCGCCTCCGCGGAGACATCGTCGTGCTCGACCGGATCGCGCTGCACTGCCGCAAGCCCACCGGGACGGTGCCTGCCTGATGGCGATCATCGTCGACAACGACACCCGGCTCGTCGTCCAGGGCCTGACGGGCTCGGAGGGCCGCTTCCACGGGCTCCGCAATCGCGCCTACGGCACGAACCTCGTTGCGGGCGTCACCCCCGGCAAGGGCGGGCAGGACGTCGAGGGCGTGCCGATCTTCCACACGGTGGCGGAAGCCGTCACGGAGCGGCGCGCCAATACCGCCATGATCTTCGTGCCGGCGCCGTTCGCGGCGGACGCCGTCTACGAGGCGGTCGACGCCGGGATCGCGACGGTGATCGTGATCACCGAGGGCGTGCCGGCTCACGACATGCTGCGGATCCACACCTACGTGCACGACCGTGGCGTGACCCTGATCGGCCCGAACTGCCCCGGCGCGCTCTCGCCGGGCAAGGCAAACGTCGGCATCATCCCGGCCGAGATCTTCACCGCCGGGAACATCGGGCTCGTCTCGCGCTCCGGCACGCTCACGTACCAGATCGGGCACGAGCTGACGCAGATGGGCCTCGGGAACTCCACCATCGTCGGCATCGGCGGCGACCCGGTCGTCGGATCGTCCTTCGTCGACATCCTCGCCAAGTTCCAGGCCGACCCCGAGACGGAGTACGTCGTGATGGTCGGCGAGATCGGCGGTGACGAGGAGGAGAAGGCAGCCGCGTTCATCGAGGCCGAGCTGACGAAGCCGGTCGTCGCCTACATCGCGGGCTTCACGGCTCCTCCCGGCAAGACGATGGGGCACGCCGGCGCCATCATCTCCGGCTCGTCCGGCACGGCCGAGGCCAAGAAGGCGGCGCTCGAGGCGAAGGGGATCCGGGTCGGGACGACTCCGACCGAGACCGCCGAGCTCGTGGCAGGAATCGCTCGAGGCTAGACTCGCGCGCACGTGGAGACCGGTCCTCAGCGGGGTGACACGATGGCGTCGGGTGCGGTCGACTTCTCCGGCCTGCCGCAGCTGAGCGTTGCGGAGCGCGTCGCCCGCGGCAAGGCTGCGCGGCGCGAGGTTCCGAGGTCGAGCCACGCCGCCTTCGAGCCCACACCGCACCGGCTCGACCCGGTCGAGCTTCTGGAGCGGCAGGCCGACACTCGCGTGCCCGAGCTCGTCCCGATCCGCTACGGGCGGATGCTGCACTCGCCGTTCACGTTCTATCGGGGCGCGGCGCTGATCATGGCGGCCGACCTGGCCGCCACCCCGCGCTCCGGCTTCCTCGTGCAGTGCTGTGGCGACGCGCACCTCTCCAACTTCGGCCTCTACGCCTCGCCGGAGCGGCGGCTCGTGTTCGACATCAACGACTTCGACGAGACGCTGCCCGGCCCCTGGGAGTGGGACGTCAAGCGCCTCGCCGTGAGCATGCTTATCTGCGCGCGCAGCAGCGGCTTCTCGCTGGAGGAGCAGGAGCGCGTCGTTCTCGAGACGGTCGCCGCCTACCGCACCCGGATGGCGGAGTTCGCCGGCAAGCGCAACCTCGAGGTCTGGTACACGCGCTTCGAGATCGAGAAGCTGCTGCCTCAGCTTCGCTCCCAGGTCGGCGGCAGGATGCGCAAGCGCCTCGACAAGGCCGTCGCCAAGGCGTTCCGCCGCGACAACGTGCACGCGTTCTCGAAGCTCTCGCGCGACGTCGACGGCGAGCGGCGCATTATCTCCGATCCGCCGTTGATCGTCCGGCTGGACGACTTTCCCGATATGGAGGAGCGCGACCGGCTCAAGGCCGACGTGGAGCGGCGGCTCGTCGAGTACAGCCTCACGCTGCCGCACGAGCGCCGGATCCTGCTCGACCAGTTCCAGCTCGTCGACCTCGCCCGCAAGGTGGTCGGCGTCGGCAGTGTCGGCACTGCGGCCTGGGTGGCGCTGCTCCTCGGTCGCGACGGGCGCGATCCCCTGTTCATGCAGGTCAAGGAGGCGCAACGCTCGGTGATGGAGGAGTTCGTCGGCAGGAGCGAGTACGAGAATGCGGGCGAGCGGGTCGTCGCCGGCCAGCGCATCATGCAGGCCTCGAGCGACATCTTCCTCGGCTGGCTCCACGTTCCCGAGAGCGTCGTCGGCCAGGCGCGCGACTACTACGTGCGCCAGCTGCGCGACTGGAAGGGCTCGATCGTGGTCGAGGCGATGGACCCGCAGGCGCTGAGCGTCTACGGCCAGCTCTGTGCGGCAACCCTGGCGCACGCCCATGCCCGTTCGGGCGACCGGATCGCGATCGCGAGCTACCTCGGCTCCGGCACCGTGTTCGACCGGGCCGTTCTCGCCTTCAGCGAGGCATACGCCGAGCAGAACGACCGGGACTACGCCGCCCTGCTCGAGGCAGTGGGCTCCGGCCGGGTGACCGCCGACCGCAACTTCTGATGCGCCTGCGGCGCTGGCTGTTCGACCGGGGCGACAACCTCGCCGGCGGCATCTACGGGACGATTCTCGTCACGTCGGTCGTCGCCGCAGCCGACGGCTCGGTGGCGATCTGGCGCTCGCTCGGGATCGTCGAGGTGACGGTGATCGTGTTCTGGCTCGCCCACGTCTACGCCCACGCGCTCGCGTGGAGGCTCGACAGCGACGAGAAGCTCTCGCGTAGCGGCCTGCAGCGGATCGTCGGCCAGGAGTGGCCGCTGCTGCAGGCGGCCATCGTGCCCTCGCTCGCGCTCCTCGCTGGTGGGCTCGGCCTCATCGCGACGCGCTCGGCCTACTGGATCGCGATCGGCTTCGGGGTGGTCACGCTCGTCTGGTGGGGCCTGGTCTTCGCCCGCAAGGAGCAGCTGTCCCGGATGGCGACCGTTCTCGTCGTCATCGTCAACGCGTCGTTCGGGCTCTGCATCGTGGCGTTGAAGGAGTTCGTCGGCCACTAGGGTGACGTCGGTACATTCCCGTCGTGCCCCTCGGCCTCGGCATCTGGGAGATCCTCATCCTCGCCGGCGTGCTCGTGCTCCTCTTCGGAGCGAAGGGCGCCCCGGCGATGGCCCGCCGCCTCGGCACGGGCGTGAAGGAGGTCAAGGACGCGGTCGGCGACCTGGATCCGCGCGCGCTGCTCGATCCCAAGGACGAGCCTGCGGAGGCTGCGCCGAAGCGCGCGCTCGAGGCGGCCAAGCCGGCCGCGGCGGCGGCCCCCGAGGCTCCGGCCGCGCGGCCGGCCGCATCGCGAGACGACCTGCCGCCCGCTCGCTGATGGACGTCGTCTCTTACGAGGTGCTCGAGCCGTTCACGACCAGGGACGGCTCGACGATCCGTGAGTACCTCCACTCGCCGGCGCAGTCTCTCGCCGAGGCGACGCTCGCGCCGGGACAGGCGACGACGCGGCACTACCACGCCCTCAGCGAGGAGATCTACCTGCTCGTCGGCGGCGGCGGCACGATGGAGCTCGACGGCGAGACCCGTGAGGTGGCCGAGGGCGACGCGATCCTGATCCCACCCGGTGCCTGGCACGAGCTGCGCGCGGGGCCGGACGGCGCCCGCCTCCTGTGCTGCTGCGTACCGCCGTACACGCACGACGACACGTATTTCGCGTAGAAGCGAGTAGGCGGCCGGCTTGTGGCCGGCCGCCTCGTAGGGCTGCGGGAATGGGACAGAAGCTGCCGCCTCCGAAAGGGAGGGGTCACGGGG
>Ga0302322_100003088_pt1 | contig 14195 bp, 13 predicted proteins | sample Fen_T0_2_FD_203757 | JGI IMG/M metagenome (GOLD analysis project Ga0302322, IMG submission 203757) | Peat permafrost microbial communities from Stordalen Mire near Abisko, Sweden - Fen_T0_2 | ecosystem: Environmental > Terrestrial > Soil > Wetlands > Permafrost | place: Sweden: Abisko... | reverse complement strand
CGCTGTCTGCCACAGCCGCGGCAAATTTCAGGCGGAGTTGCGCGAGCGGTTGGAAGATTCGATTTGCGCTCATTCGCTGGCGGACGTTCCGGTCGGCGCTTTTCTCTCCGGCGGGCTCGATTCGAGCACGATCGTGGCGTTGATGCAACGGACGGGCGGAACCAAGTTAAAAACCTTCTCCATCGGTTTCAACGAAGCGACTTACTCCGAAACCACCCAGGCCGAGGCCGCGGCGCGATACTTCGGAACCGAGCACCAGACCTTCGTGCTGACCGGCGAACGCGTGGCAGCTGACATCGAAACGATCCTCGCCGCTTACGACCAGCCGACGGGCGACGCCATTAATTCGTACTACGTCAGCCAGGTGGCCCGGGCGGGCGGCGTCACCGTGGCGCTTTCCGGTCTCGGCGGTGACGAACTCTTTGGCGGTTATCCCTGGTTTCAGACCACACCGCGTCTCGCCCGCTGGCTGCCATGGTGGCGCCGCCTGCCGAGCCCGATTCGCGATAATCTGCTGGAGCGAATGCAACGCGGCACGACCCGCGCCCAGAAACTCGCCGACTTCCTCCGCCATGCGCGCAACTTCAACGAACTCGCGGCGCTGCAACGCCGCAATTTCTCCGAAGCGGCCCGGCGCAACCTGCTCAATGGCGACGTCAACTATGCGCCGCACGACGAACTGGCCTTCCTGCCCGCCGAGCTGGTCGACGCCGAACCTTTCGAAATCGTTAGCGCGTGGGAGCTGCGCACCTACATGGCCGACGTGTTGCTCCGCGACAGCGATGTGATGAGCATGCGCCACTCGCTCGAACTACGCGTGCCATTCGTGGATCGCCCGCTGGTCGAATGGCTCTGGAACCAGCGTATCCGTTACAAATACACGCCCGACCAGCCGAAATCCGCCTTGGCCCGTTCACTGCGCGACGTCCTGCCGAAGGGCATGACAAAGCGAAAAAAGCAGGGGTTCACGTTGCCAATCGAACAATGGATGCGCGGCGCCCTGCGGCCTTTTTTAGAGGAAACATTTTCCCTGCCCACCATCACGCGCAGCGGTCTCTTCGATGGTGCCGGGGTGCAGGCGCGCTGGCAAAATTTCATTACGGGCAGCGATCCTCGCGAATGGTCGCGGGTCTGGACGCTCGCCGTCGCAATTTCCTTCGTCAACCGTTCGCACAAACCAAACCACGTCTTATCATGAACACGCTCCTGCTGGCCCCAGAGTTGTTCGCTTCCGAGGGCGGGATCGCTCGCATCCTGCGTCTTTACCTAAAAGCGTTGTGCGAATTGAGCGGACCTACGGGCAACGTGACGGTCGTGTCTCTTAACGACGCGACCTTCGATTCTCGCGAACTGCGACGTTACTCCAATCCACGTCTCACTGACTGGGCGGCCTGCGACCGTAGCAAAATCGCATTCGTCAAAGCGGCGCGCCGGATGAGTGCTCAGGCCGATCTCATCGTCTGCGGCCACGTCGCCCAGCTCCCGGTCGCCTGGGCGATGCGCAAGCTGCGACGCAGGAAAATCCACTACACTCTGGTCGCGCATGGCATTGAAGTCTGGCGGCGTTTCAACCGGTTCGAAATCGCGGCGCTGCGCGGGGCGGACCGCATCTGGTGCGTCAGTGAGTTCACCCGTCGCGAGTTGTTGCGCAACTGCAAGCTACCGCTAACCACGACCGTCGTGCTGCCCAATGCCTTGGATCCGCATCTCGATATCACCGAGCCGGTCCACAAAACCGCCGATTTCGACATCCTTACGGTTTCACGCCTTAACCATGCCGACAGTTACAAAGGCGTTGATCATCTGATCGAGGCGCTCCCGGCAATCCGGCGCGAAATCCCCGCCGCCCGTCTGCGCATCGTCGGCCGAGGCGACGACCTGCCGCGTCTGCATGAAACCGCCAGCCGACTCAAACTCGAACGTTCCATCGATTTTCTCGGATTTGTGAGTGACGCAGAGCTAAAACGCGAGCTCGGGGCGTGCCGCCTCTTTGCTCTGCCGAGCCAGAAGGAAGGCTTCGGCCTGGTCTTCCTCGAAGCCATGGCGCACGGGAAACCCTGCATCGGCACCCGCGACGGCGGCATTCCCGAAGTGCTCACGCCCGAAACCGGGGACCTCGTCAACTACGGCCACGTGCCTGCGCTCGCCGCCAGCTGCATCGCTGCCCTGCGGCGCACCTGGGATCCCGCGGCGATCCAAGCCCGCGCCGCTGAATTTTCGTATCCGCTCTTTCGTGACAAACTTGCCACGTTAATCCCGCTTTCCGCTTGAACACACCGACCCAACCGCCACCGAGCACGCTCGTCATCGAAGCCGGACGGACGGAGCGCCATTACTGGGGCGACCTCTGGCGTTATCGTGAACTGCTGGGCTTTCTCGCCTGGCGCGACGTAAAGGTTCGGTACAAGCAGGCGGTGCTCGGCGCGGCCTGGGCCGTGGTACAACCGCTGGTGCAGACGATCCTGCTGACGTTTGTTTTCAGTAAACTCGCCAAGATGCCCGGCGGCGACGTACCGTATCCCCTGCTCGTGCTCGCCGGGTTGCTGCCGTGGCAGCTTTTCTCCGGTGCATTCAGTGGCGCGGGCAGTAGCCTGGTCAGCAACGCCCATCTGATTTCAAAAGTCTATTTTCCCCGGCTGATCGTTCCGCTGTCGTCGGTCGTTGTGGCGTTCATTGACATGCTGATCCTGCTCATCATCGCCCTGCCCTACGCGCTGATCGAAGGCATTCAGCCGACGTGGCGCTTGCTGCTGCTGCCGCTCTTCACTCTCGGAACGATGCTCGTGGCGCTGGGCGCCGGTCTTTGGATCACGGCCCTCACTGTTAAATACCGGGATTTTCGTTTCATCACGCCCTTCCTGCTCCAGATCGGTGTCTTCATTACGCCGGTCGGTTACCGCACAGACTTTTTACCCAACTGGCGCGACTGGCTCGCGCTTAATCCCCTCACAAGCATGGTTGAAGGCTTTCGCTGGTGCCTGCTCGGCGGGCGCACGGAATTCTATGAACGCGGTTTGGTTCTTTCGCTTGCAGTGACTGCTTTATTGCTCATCGGCGGCCTCTGGTATTTTCGAAAAACCGAACGCCAGTTTGCCGATGTAATATAGTTTAGGCGAGAAACCCGAACGGCAATTGATATGGAACTCAGGAAAGCTGGAACGGAGCAGATCAATGCAGAATCAGGCCCTTTCTGTTTCCCGTGTTCCTGAGTTCCCCATAAAAATGCTTTCAGTAAGAAGAACATGAGCGCTCCCATCATCACGATTGAAGGACTGGGCAAACGCTACACGCTCCACCACCAGGGTGGCTCCGGGCTTATGCGCGACCAACTAGCGACGCTTCTGCGTAATCCGTTTCGCAAGGCGAAAACCGAGCGCGCCACGGCGGAAGAATTCTGGGCCCTGCGCGACCTAAACTTTACCATAAACCAGGGCGACGTCGTCGGCATCATCGGCCGCAACGGCGCTGGCAAGTCGACGCTGCTCAAAATCCTCTCACGTATCACGGAACCCACTACAGGCCGGATCACGATTCAGGGCCGTGTCGCGTCGCTGCTCGAAGTCGGCACGGGATTCCACGGCGAACTCAGCGGACGCGAAAACATTTATCTCAATGGTGCGATCCTCGGCATGAAACGCGCAGAGATCCGCCGGAAATTCGACGAGATCGTTGCCTTTTCCGAAGTGGAAAAATTCCTCGACACGCCGGTGAAGCATTATTCGAGCGGCATGTACGTCCGACTCGCCTTCGCCGTCGCCGCCCACCTCGAACCGGAAATCCTCATCGTCGACGAAGTCCTCGCGGTCGGCGACATGGCCTTCCAAAGAAAATGCCTCGGCAAAATGCAAGACGTCGCGCGTACCGAGGGTCGCACCGTGCTTTTCGTCAGTCACAATATGGATTCTATCCTGCGCCTGTGCCGCTCGGGCATCGTGCTCAAATCAGGATGCGTGGCCTACTGCGGTGCACCTACAGGTGCGGTTGCCATGTACGCGCATGCCGAAAGCCGGCCGGCTCACGCCATCGATTGCAAGTCCCTCGAGCGTCCCAACTGGACACGAAGAAGACTTTCTTTGCGCAAAGTCGAACATCTCGATGCAGCGGCACCGGCCTGGACCGTTCCTTTTGGCGGTACCTTAGAGTTTGTCTGCGAACTCGACAGCCAGGGCGAATCGGAGGAGTGGCAATTGTTTCTCGCGTTCTTTTCAGTTTCCGGAGTTGAGGCGGCAGCCACCCAGTCCATCCGCTTGCCCATGGTCCCGAGTGGATCGGTACGACTGCACTGCAAGCTCGAAAATTTTCGACTTACACCCGGCAACTATCTCGTCAATCTCGGTGTACAAGCAGAGGGCAAAATGGAGGATTTTGTCGCAGAAGCCATGTGCATCGAAGTTCTGCCAACCGCGGACTCCGCCATGCTGCACGCCGACGCCTTTCGCGGATTTTACGTTCCGCAAGCCAGTTATTGGCTGCCTTGATGTCCGCAGAGAATGATGCCTCTACCGACAATCATGACCGCACGCGAACAGTGCCCTGCATGTAACGAACCGGCAGGAAAACCAATGGTCGACCTGTCTTTTTCCGCTCCCCCAATCTCGGCCTATCTTGAGGAGTTTTATCGCCCCTACCCGCTTTGCGATTTTGAGCCTCTGTCCGGCGCAAACTACCGTTTGGTGAGCTGCAAACAGTGTGGGTGCCTTTTTCAGAACCCCGTTCCCTCTGATAATTTCTTGGCTAAATTTTACGGCGAAGGCCTCTACGGAAGTCCGCACAAAAAATCGCCATCCGCCGAACCCTATCTCGTCGAGCAGATGACCCGAGAGCTGATGATGGTGGTTCGCTATCTTCAGCCACGCGCCAGCCGACCCATCGTGCTCGATTTCGGCGCGGGTAACGGCCAGTGGGCTAAACTCGCCTCCGCAGCCGGTCTCGATACGCACGCCAGCGATCTCTCCGAGCACGCCTATCCGCTGCTCGGCTCATGGGGAATCGTTTGCCACCGGCAAGACAAGCTGCCAACCAGCTCGTTCGACTTTATCAATACTGAACAGGTCTTCGAACACCTGCCCCGCCCGACTGAGGTCCTGGTGCGGCTCGTCGAGGCATTGCGACCCGGCGGTGTGCTAAAGATTGGCGTGCCTCACGACCCTCAAATCCGCCGCAAACTCACCCAGCCGGACTGGCTTGCCCCCAAGAATTCGCCCGGCTCGCTCAACGCCGTCGCGCCTGTCGAGCACCTAAACTATTTTGAATCGGCAAGCTTGCTCGCGTTTTGCCAGCGAGCTGGCCTTCTGCCGATGACGGTCTCCGGCTGGGGATTGTTTTGCAGCGAGGCCGAATCGCAGCCACGCCGACTCCGGGCGCGATTGGCCAGCTGGCTCAGGCATAGGCTCGGCGATTTTCATAGCCCACACTTTGCCCTTACTCAGACCGTTTTCTTCAGGAAATCGGAGCACCCGTAAAACGCCACCCAGCATGCCGGTCAGCAATCCTGAACACATCCCGACCGTATTGCATTTCGCACAAGCTTGCCAGGCCCGGTCGATTCTGGACGTTGGCATCGGTACCGGAAGCTACGGCCTGCTGCTGCGGCAAAGCCTGGACATTGGTTATGGCCGCATCAAACCCGCCGAATGGCAGGTAGAAATCGACGGGGTCGAAATATTTGAAGGCTACCGGAATCCGGTCTGGGACTTTGCATACACCCGAGTCCATATGGGGGATATCCGCCAGCTGCTGCCGACTATTGGTTCTTACGATTTGGTTTTGTGCAACGATGTACTGGAGCATTTCCCGCGCGACGAAGCTCGTCGACTGACAGAAGCCTTGCTTGTGCACTGCGGTGTGTTGCTCGCCACAACGCCAAATCGCAATTTTCCTCAGGGTGCGTGGGGCGGCAACGAAGCGGAGACACACCACTGTCTGCTGAACCGTACGGATTTTCCGGGGCTCGTCGCGGAAATCGCCACAGGCATTACCACTTGTTACGTCTGCACCCGTCGCCCGGAGCTGGTCTATCCGCTTCTGCTTGCCGCGGATCGCTGCGCGCAAGTTTCTCCTGCACGACCCATGAACCTGCTGATCCGCCTGCGCCGCAAATGGCGGCAATGGCGCCTCAAGCAAAAATGAGTGCCAGCCCCACGTTCGGCATCCTTATTCCTTGCAAGAACGGCGCGCCCTTTTTGCGACGCCTCTTCGCATCGACCCGTGCACAGACGCGACCGTTCGATGCAATCTGGCTCTACGACGACGGCAGCACAGATGGCAGCGCTGAACTCGCCGCAGATCTCGGCGCACGTGTCCTTCGGAGCGAAAAGTCGATCGGGCCGGCGGCCGCACGCAACCGGCTCATTGATAATTGCGAGTGCGACTGGCTGCATTTCCACGACGCTGACGACACCATGTCCCCTAACTATCTGGAGCGCGTCGCATCGAGAGTTCGCCCCAACCTCGATCTCGTCATCTGCGACATGCTCTGGATTGACGAGGAGACGGGCCGCGTGGACAACCGCTGGACCTATGACGGCGCCGCTCTCGCTCAAAATCCTGCAGCCTATCTGATCTGGAACACCGTTGGCGGCATCAACGGGCTGTATCGTCGCACCGCTCTGCGCGACACAGGCGGATTTGACGAATCCCTTCACTACTGGGAGGACATGGAACTCAACATCCGACTCACCCAACGCAAAGCCTGCGCCGAGGTCGTCAACGAAAGTCTCGTCACCGCCTATCGGCGTCGGACTAGTTACAGCAACGCAAATCTTGGCGGTGTATGGCGGGGGAAACTGCAAATCATGGAACGCCTTTTGCCCGACGCGAACAGTCATCTGAGAAACGTCATCGCAACCGAAGCCGAAACCATTGCCGATCGCCAGGCTGCGCTTAACCTATGGACCGAGGTTCCGTTTGCACTTACCCTGGCTCGGAGTGCCGGCGGAAATCCGCCGTCGACCAAAAGTCTCCTTCTCCGTGCTCTTAAGTGGATGCTGCCCGCCGCGTGGGCCTTCAGAATCCAGTATCGCTTTCGGAAGTCATCGACAAAATGACGCCGCCCACCATTTCGGTCGTTATTGCCACGCGCAATCCGGACAGCGAACGCCTGCGCGAGGTCCTGGCTGCATTGTTCCAACAAGACCTCCCTGTGAAGCAATCGGAAATCTGCGTTGTCGATAATGGCAGCGACCCGCCTCTCCGCTCAGGCGATTTCGAGGAGTCGGCAAAACTCCGCGTCGTCAGGGAAGAACGTCCCGGGTTACTCGCCGCACGCTTATGCGGTCTGGCTCATACCAAGGGGCACTACATTGTCTTCATCGATGACGACACTGTAGCCAACCATCATTTTCTGAAAGCTGCCGTCGCATTCATGGAAGCTCATCCTCAAGTGGGCGTAGCGGGCGGGAAAATCGTTCCGCGGTACATCGGTCAACCACCGGAATGGATGGAGGCGTTCACCTGGGCGCTAGCACTTCGGGACAACGGCCCCCATGTTTTGGAGTGGAACCTCTCTTCAGGTACAAACCTACCGTCCTGGACCCCGATTGGAGCCGGTCTGCTGGTCCGTCGTGCAGCCGTAGAGCCGAACTATCTGCTACACGTGCAAACGCACGAGAGTCAGATCGAGCGAATTTCCTGGCGCGGTCAAGGCGTCGGCGGCGTCGAGGACAAGGACCTGGTACTCCATTGCCTGCGCGCCGGCTGGTCGATCGGCTACAGCCCTGAGATGATGATCACGCACATCATTCCGCCTTCACGAATGGAATTCGCCTATTTTGTGAGAATACTACCAGCGCTTGGAAAGATGTGGGCGCAAACCTTGCACGCCCACGGGTTCGAAATTTATCCACCGATTCACCCTTGGTCGCTGCCTCTCAGGAAGCTCAAAGCCTGGATTTTGTTCCGTGCATGGAGATGCCCCGCGAACAAACTGCGCTGGCTCGAAAGCTGTGGATATCTCGACGGACTCGCCGCAAATTGCCACGCAATCCGCTATGTCTCAACCCAGTCGGCCTGATCTCCAACCAACCAGTCGCATTGCCGGAGTCGATGGGTTGCGGGGCGTCGCCGTGTTGCTCGTCCTGCTGCACCACTTTGTCGAGATGCAACTTCCCAGGAAGATAGGTAGCTGGCAGGCGTATTTGGCCGCGAGCTTGGGACTGAGTTTTAGCGGTGTTGATCTATTCTTTGTGATCTCAGGGTTTCTAATCGGAGGCATCCTGTTGGACAACCAAGGTGCTCCGAATTTCTACCAGACGTTTTACGTTCGCCGAGCACTGCGAATTATTCCGCTCTATTATTTATTCTTGCTAATTTGCTGGGCGGTTCCCGGCCGCGTCCCAGGCGTAAGTCAGGTAACATACCCCTTCGGGAGTTACTTGAGTTTCTTTTGTAATTTCTCGATGGCCGCCGGCAATATGTGGGATGCTGGCTGGCCTGCTTTGGCCTGGTCTCTCGCCGTCGAGGAACAATTCTATCTGGTCTTTCCCTTGCTGGTCCGGGCTTGCTCCAGAAAAACACTCCTAGGACTCGTGCTCGGCGCCTTGGTTATCTCGCCCGTTCTTCGGGTGTCGATTCTTCATTTCACACCCCAATATTCTCTCGCCACCCACATCCTGCCACTATGTCGAATGGACTGCTTGGCTTTTGGTGTGCTCGCGGCTCAGGCCGTTCGGTACGAAAGAACTCGCCGCTGGCTCGAAGCGAATTCAATGGTGCCTGGTTATTTTGCGCTGACACTGCTGCCTATACTCGCCTATCTGACCCTTTCGCGCGCAGCGATTCAGTCTCTGCCCATGGCAACGTTTGGCTACACGACGCTCGGCCTTTTCTACACAGCGGTTCTCCTCGCAGTCCTATACCGTAAGCCGGGCTTCCTATATTGGTTCTGTAATACCAAACCTCTCGTGTTCGTCGGCGGCATTTCATATTTTATCTATCTCTTCCAAGGCGTTGTTGGCTGGATGACGTTTCGAGCTTTCGGACATGACACGATCAGCCTCTGTTCATTGACAGACGTCAGCCTTTTTGCCCTTTCTGTGATCGCCATCGCCGGAATCGGTGCGCTTTCCTGGATTTTGTTTGAGTCGCGCCTAATCGATTTAGGCCGAAACTTTCGCTATCAGTAACACCACGTCCGATGGAGCTGACTGCGATAGTTCCCACTCATTTCCCCAACTCAGGGCGGTTGAACGAAACGCGGGGCGGACTGCGAACCCAGAGTCTGCGATCCCCGTGTTGGAAATAGATCTTGATCGAAAACGGGTCATTCCCGGTGATTGCGCCGGCATCCCGTACGAAATCGGTTGTTACGGATGCCTTGCTCTGATCGGCTGGACAGGAGCAACTGCAGGGCGCGCCAAGTTCGCCTGACTGGCCGGCAGCTTGCTATTTGGGCTTTATTCTTTCGAGGTGCTGTTTTCGTCGCGTGCCTTGTTTTTTAACAACGAGGGACGGGCTCTGAGCGCATGGTTTGTCTAGGCCAGCGTGTTGGCCTTGATTCAAGAATTGAAACTTCGCTTAGGTCTAATACCTGTGCATGTGGCCTTGAACACTCTTCGTTCGCTGGCGAGCAGCCACCTCGGTGGTGCAAATCTGATCGCACCGGTTGCGTTGATTTTAATCGTCCTTCCGTTCGCCTGGCTCGTGCCCTTTAGCGGCTTTCAAAAAACGGTCGGTGGTGACTTTAGCTACGGTCTTTATATCTATGCCAATCCTGTGCGACAGATGTTGGCCTTTATCGGTGCCCTTCGTTTCGGCGTCGTCGTATTTTTTGCCTTGTCGCTGGTGCTTGCCCTAGTTCTAGCGGTTCTTAGCTTGCACCAAATCGAGAGTCCTTCGATGCGTCTTAAAATCCGCACAGCCCCAGGCATGATATGAGGCTCTCTGTCATCATTCCGACCCACAATCCGAATGAACAGCGACTGCAACGCACGCTCGACGGATTGCGCACTCAGACATTCTCAGTCGCTCAATGGGAGCTACTTATCGTCGACAACGCCTCCTCCCCAGCCGTCGGATTGCAAACGCTAGGGGTCCCTTCAGGCCCCGCAGTGCGAATCATTCATGAACCCAAGCTGGGGCTTACCTCCGCGCGCAAAACCGGTCTACACGAATCTCACGGAGAAATTATAGTTTTCGTCGACGACGACAACGTGCTCGCGCCAGACTACCTGGAACAGGTGTGCGTTGCATTTGCCCGGCAGCCGAAAGTAGGTGCACTCGGCGGCAAATCGCTGCCAGAGTTTTCCGTACCGGTAGCAACGGATGATTGGCGTCGCGAATTTTTCCCGTTGCTCGCTCTGCGCGATCTTGGGGATAACGAACTCGTTTCGCGGGGTCTGCGTCCTTTCGGTCACTCGGTGAACGCTTACCCGATTTTTGCGCCTATTGGTGCCGGACTGGCACTCCGGCGTGAGGCTGCTCAATCCTGGCTTGCGAGTCCCGATAGAGGCCTCACCGATCGCCACGGACAGGAACTCTCATCCGCGGGAGACAATGACATTGTTTTCCACATCATGCAGGCTGGATGGGAAGTCGCGTACATACCCAGCCTCAGCCTAACCCATCTCATACCGCCAAACCGCGTTGATGCCGCATATCTGGCGCGACTCAACCGCGGCATTCAGAAATCCTGGATGCAGGTGCTTTCCCTTCACCATGCCAACCCCTGGCCGCCGCTCTCAAGCACTTCCTCTCGCCTTCGCCAGCTAAAAGCCTGGATGACCTATCGAGCGTGGAGTAATTCCGCAGCTCATATTCGCTGGCAAGGTGCCTGCGGTCACTTTGAAGGTCGCGCCGCGAAACGCTGAACCATGACCATCACCCAAAATAGTTCTGGTTCCCCTCGTCAAATTGATCGCAAGGGTAAACTCTTTTACGGGGCGGACACCCATCCTGAATTCTGGGATGATTTGACATTGAGCGTGGTGAATATGAGCTGCCCGCGCTCTCCAGTTTTGTCCGTCGGCGTCAGCCAGACCTTTATCTTTCGTTGCACAGCCACTTTTTTCTCGGCGATTCTGTGAACGGTGGATTCGTGACCAAGGCTCTCCACGAACTGCGGCTGTTCTGGCGATTTCTTCATTTCTGGTCCGTATTTCGGCAATTCCCCTTCATCTACAGCCATCAAGGCCAGCGCCTTTCCCGCTGGCGGCTCTTTCATCGCGCAACGTGGCGCCGAACCTATGCCTTGGTCCTGTCTCATGGACCGTTGCCTGAACTGCTATCAAGGCCTAATTGAGCAAGACCGCTAAAAGTTGTGTGCGCCTGGCCAAGGCGTTGGTGCCGGAATCCATCAAGCACCGCTGGCGCCAGTTTCGTTGGCCGGCTCACTGGGTCTCCTCACTACCGGGCACCTCTCGCCTCTATGGCCCTGCCCGTCGCTGGGTCCGTGCCGAGGATTATTTTAAACAGCGCGCGGGGCACCTGCGGACGGTGCTGGCGGCGCAGGCGATGCCGGCCCTTGCGTTCCAAAAGTGTGGCCCGGTTCCCGAACGCTTTTTCCAACGCTTCCAGCCCGAGGTGCCGGCTGCCTCAATCCTCGAATTGCCGGAGGCCCGCCTGATCGGACCCGATGGCTGGATCATCGGAGCCAACGATTCTTACCTGCTCGACGCCTCCTTCTGGGCCTACCCCGACCCACTCTTGAACGTACAGGATCACTCTATGCTGATCCCGCGGCTGGGACGGAAGTGCCGCCGGCTCCCGGGGCGTACTTTGTCTCTAGCCAGTGATTTTGCCATCGGAGGTTACGGCCATTTTATCCACGATTCGCTTACCCGGTTGTTGCTGCTGGAGCTGGCCGGAATGAATCCAGGTGACTTTGACTGGATTTACTGGCCTCACCTCGACAGTCCAGCCGTCAAATCGCTGATCAATGCCTCCGGTCTGCCGCGGGAAAAGATTATTGCCTGGGACCCTTTGCAGGACCTTGTCTGCGAATCCTTGACCGCGACAACGTTCCCCGGACGCCCCGGTCATATTGCACCGCCCTATGCGGATTTTTTGCGCCGGCGTTTCGCCCCGCCGGAGAGTGGCAACAAACGTAAATTATACCTGAGCCGCACGGGTTACCGCCGAAACTTTCGCAACGCCCATGAGGTCGAAGCGGTCCTTGTGCATCGCGGCTACGAAATTTGTCACCCGCATACCGATCCAGCTGTTTTCGCCAAATGTGCGGCAGCCAGTCACGTGGTGGCCATTGAAGGGGCCAATTTTTTCAATGTCTTCGCCTGCGCCCCCGGCACCAAAGTTCTTTTGATTCTGCCCGACGCCGGCCCAACGCTTCCCTACACCCTCACCTTGGGGCTCTCGGCACGACTGGACATGCACCTGCTCACCGCCCGAAGTCTGGATCAGCCGCACATTGATCCTGGGATCGCCGACGTGATACTCGATCCGGGCACGCTCTCCGATGCGCTCGATCAAATCGCCGCCACATGAGTTCCTTGCTCTTTAGCATCATTATTCCGGGCTACAACCGCGTTGAACCGCTAAAGTACACGCTGTGCAGCGCCATGGCGGCCATCGCCAGGCTGCCGGGTTCCGGTGAAATCATTCTGGTGGATGATGGTTCAGAACCCTCTTTGGCGGTGCAACTGGGCACTTTTAAATCCAGCGCAACACTCCGCCACGTGCGGCAAACCAATCAAGGATCAATCGCTGCCCGCCTGACCGGCCTGCAGATGGCTCAGGGCGTGTGTATTCTATTTCTGGATTCTGATGATCTGATCCATCCGGACAAACTCGTCAGGCACTTCGACGCAATGAATGCCACGGCCGCCGATGTGGTTTACGATGACCTGGCGTTGGCACGGCTCGGACCGAACAATACAGCAGATTTCAGCCCCGGTTCATCGCTTCCTGTGGCCACCGAGCCCGCCGATTTCTTTCTTCGTGTGCAACCCGCTCCTCATAGCCCGAGCTACCGTCGCACCTATCTGCAATCCGCGCTAGCAGCCCCCATGGTCAAACTCGAACGGCGAATGGACCCTGCCGGAGATGTGTGGCTCTACTACAACCTCGCCATCCAACCTGCTCGCATCGTCAAAATAGATGCCGCGCTCACCGCGACCGGTCCTCACGATGCTGCGCGCTACAGCCAGCATTGGGAAAAACTCGGTGCAGCGGCCCTGCTGATCGCCGAGAGTTTTATGGCGGCTTCAACCAAACTTCCCGGCAGTGTCTCAGCGCGACGCGCAGCCGGTGAAGCCGCCTTCCGGAGCTGGCGTCGTCTCCCGCGTGGTTTTCCCGCGAGCTACGCAAAGAGGCTGCTCGCCCTGTGGAAACAAGCACCGCATGGCTCAAACAAAAATCTCGGCGGCCCGTTTTTCTGCTTCTTAGCGGTTTTTCTTGGCTCGACCCTTGCAGGTCGCCTGTTGCGCCAGCGAAATCATACGTACACATCCTGCCGGACTCTGTCCGACGACGAGCTTTCAGAGCTTTTGCCCTCGTGAAACTTTCTGTGCCACCGCTGAATCCCTTAAGCAAATGAGACCACTGCTACGCACAGCGGGAATCGGCCCACTTGCCCTTCGGTTCTACCATCGGCCGTTACACCAGCTGCGCGACTGCCTGCGCGAAGGCGGTCCCTGGCAGCAGCGCCGAACCGAGCGGGGTGGACAGGAAATGGAAAAGGCCGCGTTTGAATTGCCTCTGCTGGCGGTCTGTTCAGGTGCGCCACTTGAGCTTCACCTCCTGACCGGCCGGCGCTTTTGGTATCAAACCGCGTTTTGCCTCTGGACACTGGGTTATCATGCAGGCCGGCCTCTGGCCCCGGTCATTTACGATGATGGAACACTGATTGAGGAACATCGAGACGCACTCGCGCGCCTCTTCCCGTGCAGCCGTTTCGTTGCGCAGAGCGAAACGATTGCCCGCCTCGATGCCCACCTGCCTGCTGACCGCTTTCCCGTTATTCGTGAGCGCTGGAATAACTACCCCAATCTCCGCAAGCTAACGGATCCCCATCTCGGTTCCTCCGGTTGGAAACTCGTTCTCGATTCCGACCTGCTCTTCTTTCGCCAGGCCGCACTATTGCAAAACTGGCTGGACGCGCCGGACGCCCCCCTTCACGCCGTGGACGTCGCCAATGCATACGGATATTCCGATAGTCTGCTCCGCTCGCTCATCGGCGCACCGCTGCCCCAGCGTCTAAACGTCGGCTTGTGTGGTCTGCGCAGCGATGAACTCGACTGGGA
>Ga0302322_100003086_pt1 | contig 14204 bp, 9 predicted proteins | sample Fen_T0_2_FD_203757 | JGI IMG/M metagenome (GOLD analysis project Ga0302322, IMG submission 203757) | Peat permafrost microbial communities from Stordalen Mire near Abisko, Sweden - Fen_T0_2 | ecosystem: Environmental > Terrestrial > Soil > Wetlands > Permafrost | place: Sweden: Abisko... | reverse complement strand
TTAGTACCATGACACGAACCACATATACTTTGATAGATACTCTTACCCATTTTCTTATCCCCAACATCACTTTGAGAGAAAAAAAAAATGATTCGGGTTGTGAGTTGAATGCGAAATAAGGAACGTATGGCAAATTGAGTTAAGGCCAGGGCAGCCATTCCCGCCGCGGAAGAAAAGGTAAGAATAAAAAATAATGGCGTCTCGACTCCTTGAAACCAATCACTGTTAAATGGCCCGAAGATGTTGAGAAAGAGACAACCAAAAATTCCGCAGAAAATTACCAACTGCCATCTTGCCTTTTTAGAATCAAGTAAACGAAATGGGCCACGTAACCAAGAAAGGACAGCATTCATTTAGTTTTTCGCTTATTGTCTGCCAGTTTTAAAGATTACGGATTGAAGCTGGTTTTTCCTTTTTAAATTCTTGTGTCAACAATGTTAACACCCAGATTTAAGGGACTCATGTACAGAAATAAAAGTGAGCTTTAAAGAATTGGCTACAATTCGTGGAGAGCAGCAGCTAAAAAAAACTGAATCAAACCTGACTAGGAGATGATATCAGATCGATTCGATCTCATACCCATGACTAAGACCGCTGGCATCCAGAATTTTCTTAATGGATTCGGCCTTGTAAAGTATATGGTCGTCTTCCGGATCTGTCAAACTGATTTGAGTAGTCAAAATTTTCGGGTTTGATCTTTCCATTTCAGTTTTATACCCAACTATTTTAAAGTCTGGGCAGTGCATAATCAATTCATTGAACGCTGATTTCCATCTTTCGTAGTCAGCAAGCATATGCTTTATTGATAGTGAAGTCATTGCAGTTAATAATAAAAAATGTTTAAAAGCTCAATCATAATTTTATCAGCTATGATGGTAGAACGCTACCATTACATTCAATTTAAATTAAAAGCGAGCTTTTAAACACCGGTGTCATTTTTCTATTTATTAATCTGTGATTCTATCAAACCTCCCTGCAATGTTCCAGTCAAACTGATAAACTCAACTCTACGATTTATTGATTTGCCTTCAGCCGTGGTGTTGGTAGCTATCGGTTTCGATTCACCCCATCCCTTAGACTTTAAGCGATAGTCGCGGATACCAAATTTTATAAGTGCCTGTTTAATCGCCTCTGCCCTCGCTTCGGATAAGTGCTGATTAGACACTGCATCACCATCGGCATCAGTATGCCCTTCAATACTGAATGACGTGCTAGGATATTCTTTCATGAAAGAGGCAATCTTATTTATAGTAGTAAAAGACTGGGGCTTAATGGTAGCCTTAGCCACATCAAACAAGATGTCGCGAGTTGAGAACATACCTTTGGAAACCACTTGTTCGAAAAGTGACATTTCATCCGGCGTTGAAACCACACAGCCATTGGCATCGGATACCACTACAGTATAAACACCCAAAGTAAGGTTGGTAATATCTTGGGTTGTTGCTCCGTGGCTCCACTTATAGCTATAAGGTTTTACGCCACCTTGCACTGAAATATAAATGGCACCGCTTGCATCGCCGCAGCACTTAACATTATGCACTGAGTCAATATGCAGTGATAGCATTTCTGGTTGCGTAACTTCTGTGTGGATAGTTTTTAAGCATCCGTTGGCATCGGTGACTAACACTGAGTAACTATCAGCTTTTACGTCCTTAATATCTTCGGTCTTACTTCCATTACTCCATGCAAATTGGTATGGCTCTACACCACCTGAAACCAAAATATCAACTGCTCCTTGCGATTCTCCGTAACACTTAATGTTTGTGAGTGTCGCAATGCTAGCCTTATAAGCAGGCGGTTCTTCAATTGTTGCTTCAAGGGTACTCTTGCATCCGTTGCCTTCAGTAATGGTAAGTTTGTAATTACCAGCAGGCAGGTTATTTAAATCTTCTGCGTCTGATCCATTACTCCATTTAAAACTATAAGGTGCAATTCCTTCAAGGACCGTGACAAAAATAGATCCTGAATTCTCACCGCTGCATCGAATGTCAGTAATCGCGTCAATCGATTTGATAAGTTTGCGTGGTTGCGTAATGGTTGAGTTATTGCTTGCCTTACATCCATTGGCATCCAAAACCGAAACAAAATAATCACCAGCGGCTACTTTGCTGATTCGACTGCTTGTCGCACCATTGTTCCACAAGTAACTATAAGGTTGAACACCCCCATTGGCACGCACAGCTATTTTGCCTGTCTCCTGACCTGAACAGGCTACGCTTACCAATGAATCCAGCGTGAGGTTTAACTTTGCCGGCTCAGAAACAACCGCGTTAAGATTACTTACACATCCGTTGGCATCTTTAACTTTTACAGAATAATTTCCTGCCATCATATTTACCAGGTCTTCTGTCTTCGCTCCATTATTCCATACGTAACTGTAGGGTTGTGAACCTCCGCTTACGCTTATATCCACAAAGCCTTTGCTTTCCCCAAAACATTTTACATTATAAATAGTATCAAGCGCTATTCCAAGTTGAGCAGGTTGAATCACTTTCGCAATTGTAGTCGCTGTACAACCCTTGGCATCTTTTACTGTCAATTGGTAATCTGCTGCCGGCAAATCAGTTAGGTTTTGTTTGGTAGCGCTATTGCTCCATGCAAAGGAATAAGGAAGTGTGCCTCCGCTAACAGCAACTGAAACCGCTCCTGTTTTATCACCAAAGCATTTCACACTAACAACTTCCATCACTTTTGATTCCAACAACGGAGATCCAGTCACCGTCGCCTTAAGGCCTTTGCTACAGCCATTGGCATCTATAACAGTGAGAGAATAATCACCTACTCCAAGATTGCTGATGTTCCGTGTGGTGTCACCGGTATTCCATGCGAATCGATAAGGTTGCTTACCTCCAACAACAGTTGCTTGTACACTACCTTTCGTCTCACCAAAACAATTGTTGTTAATAACGGATCCTAATGAAGCGATCAACTCCGTAGGTTCTGAAATAGTTGCATTTAAAGATTGAGTACATCCATTCGTGTCAGTGATTTTGACAGAATAATTTCCTGCTAGTACTGATGTAATGTCTTTTGATTTGTCTCCGTTGCTCCATGAATATCTATAAGGTGCAACGCCTCCAGCTGCATCAATATGAATTTCACCTTGTTTGTCGCCCCTGCACGACAGGTTCTTTACTTCCACAACTTTAGAAGTGAATGCCTCTGGTTGAGTAAGGGTTGCCTTTACGGTCTGCTTACAGCCTGAGGCATCCGTGACCGTCATCGAATAATCACCAGAAGCAACATTAGTTAAGTCTTCAGTTGTCTGGCCTGAGCTCCATAAGTACTTATAAGGTAGTTGTCCACCAGAGACAGTTACCTGAATAGCACCGGTATTGTCGCTATTACACAAGAGGTTTTTTGTATAATTTAACTGAGCATTAATAGCTGATGGTTGAGCGATCTTAACGCTGAGTATTTCTGTATGCCCATTGGCATCGGTAACTGTCACAGAATAATCTCCTGCCGAAGTACTGTTCAAGTTTTTTGTTGAGTCTCCGTTGCTCCACTTATATCGATACGGAGCTACGCCTCCTGTAACATCAATCGCAATACTACCATTCTTGTCATCCGCACATTTGATATCTTGTACAGCAATCAATTTAACAAGAAGTGGAGGAGGCTGAGTGATAGTAGCTGTAACGTTTTTCTCACATCCATTGGCATCGGTTACTTTCAAGGAATAATTTCCACCTGGTGCTGCCGCTATGTCTTGCGTAATTGCGCCGTTGCTCCAACTGTATTTATAAGGTTGTACACCACCTACCACAGCTACGTCGATCGCACCATTACTAAGACCGTATTTTACAATATTGGTCACCTTGCTCACCTGAACATCAAGCAGCGGTGGTTCTTTTATCGTAACAGAAATGGTTGAATCACGGCAGCCAATGGCGTCAACAATCTTTAATTTGTATTTACCTGCTTTAATCTCGGGCAGGTCGCGCGCAGTTGCCCCATTCGACCATGCATATTGGTAAGGATGTGTACCACCGATAACTGAAATATTTATTGATCCATTGTTACCACCAAAGCAGGTTACGTCTTTTGAGGCGGTCACTGAGCTGATAAGTTTTAATGGTTGGTTAATAGTTGCTGAAAGGGTTTGGGTACATCCATTCTTATCTGTTATTGTAACGGTATAAGTTCCAGCGCCAACATTCTCAAGGTTTTGGCTCACACCACCATTACTCCATTTAAATACATAAGGGGTAACTCCGCCAGATACTACTAAAGGAATAGAACCGGTCTTGTCACCAAAGCAATTGACGTGCTTAACATCTCCCAGTTTTGCAACCATTGCCGGAGGTTGGGTGATTGAAGCGTTAAGTGTTTGGTTACAGCCTTTCGAATCCGTTACAGACACCGAATAACTGCCTGCAGGCAATTGTGAAATATTTTGCGTGACAGCACCGTTGCTCCAAAGAAATTTATAAGGTGGAACGCCGCCATTCACAATGATACTTGCTGATCCTGTTTTTTCTCCAAAGCACTGAATATTAACTACATTATCTTGCTTAACCACTAGCTCAGTAGGTTGAGTGATTTCGGCGCTTAATGTTTTTACGCAACCTTTTGCATCGGTTAACTGAACATCGTATTTGCCAGCTCCTGCACTTTCTATATCCTGAGTAACGGCTCCATTGCTCCACTTATATACGTAGGGACCTACGCCACCTGAAACACTGATATCGATAGCTCCACTCTTGTCATTAAAACAGGAAACATTAGTTACCGATTTCACTAGGTAATCAACTTTCGATGGCTGTGATAGGTTTGCTTTTACAGTTTGAACACAGCCTCCCGCATCGGTTGCCGTAAAGCTATAATTTCCAGCTACCACATTGGAAAGGTTAAGGGTGGTATCGCCACTGTTCCATTTGTATTTGTATGGCAAAGTGCCACCTGTGACGCGAACAGTCACCGCACCGGTCTTATCTCCGCTACAATTGATATCATTATAAGACTGAAGGCTGGCTACCAGCTTGGGTGGCTCGATAATCTGCGCATCGGAAATGGTTGTACAACCAACCGAATCTCTCACCACTACTGAGTATTTTCCTGCGGCAAGGTCGCGGATGTCTTCTGTTTTCTGAGTGTTATTCCATTGGAAGCGGTAAGGATGCACACCACCACTCACGGAAAGATCAATCGCGCCAGATTTTTGACCGAAGCAGTTAATATCATTAACTTTTGTCTTGGCAGCTAAAACAGAATTTTCCTTTACAACTAAAGCCAATGAGTCTACGCAGCTATTAGCATCTTTTATCACCACAGAATAACGGCCGGCCTTAACACCAACAAGATCTTGAGTGTTCGCCCCATTACTCCAACGATATGAGTAAGGTGTTACACCACCAGCAACGCTGATATTAGCAGCACCTTTTGCATCACCAAAACAAAGAATGTTACTTACTCCATCAACCTGACGAGTAAGTTTTGCTGGTTCAGTAATTGTTTTTACATAATTAAAAACGCAACCGTTCTTGTCTGTTACTTTTAGACTATAGGCACCCGCCTTAATGTTAGTAAGATTTTTGGTTGTATCACCTGAAGACCATCCAAACTTATAAGGACTCACACCACCAGCAACGTTCAAGCTTATTGAACCGGTACTACTTCCTTTACAATCTACCTGTTTGATAATTCCTTCATTCAGGGTAAGTGCATGAGGTTCCGTTATTTGTGCCGACAAGGATTCGGAGCATCCCTTACTATCTGTAACCAGCACATTGTAAGACCCAGCCTTAATAGCTTTTACATCTTCTGTTTCGATACCGTTGTTCCATTTGTATTTGTATGGTGCAGAACCACCAACCACGGATAGGTTAAGTGCGCCCGTATTTTGGCCAAAGCAATTAATGTTGGTTAGATTTTCAAAACTTAACTTAAGCGCTTCTGGCTGTTGAATGACTGCTTTCTGTTCATTTTCACAACCATTAGCATCCGAAATTTTTACTGAATAATCTCCAAAGGGAACATTGACCAAATCCTGGCTTGTCTGGCCATTGCTCCAACGATAACGATAGGGCTGTACTCCACCCTCCACTTTAATATCGATGGCTCCATTACTTCCGCTATTACAATTAATGTTAGCGGTGGATACTACTTCTGACTTGAACGGAGTCGGTTCGGCTATGGTAGCCTCAACCTTTTGTTTGAAACCATTTTTGTCTGTAATCGTGAGTGAATATTTTCCTGCGCCTAACCCCTTGATATCTTTAGTAGTCTCCCCTGTATTCCATAAATAAGAATACGGGCTAACACCACCAACTACAGAGACATTAATCTCCCCAGTTTTATTCCCATTACAGGCAATCTGAGTTGCATTATCTATCTGAGCCACCAACGGTGTGGGTTGAGTTACCGATGCGTTTAGAATTTTAGCGCATCCTGCAGCATCATTCACACGTACAGAGTATGACCCTGCCTCCAAATTAGAAATATCTTGAACCGTGCTGCCACTAGACCATTTATATTTATAGGGTGCAACTCCACCAGTCACATCAATATCAATGGCGCCATCTTTGCCCCCATTGAATGTGATGTCTTTAGCTGCTACCAGACCAACGACAAGCAAAGCAGGTTCTATGATCTTTGTATTTACTGAATTAGTACAACCATTAGTATCCGTAATCTTTACAGAATAATCACCAGCAGGTACCCCGGTAATATCCTGGGTGTTGGCGCCGTTACTCCACAGGTAAGAAAAAGGTTGTTTGCCACCTTCTACATTAATATTTATTGATCCTCCTTTATCACCAAAACAGCGAAGGTTTTTAATTTCATCAAAAGTCACAGAAATGGCTGCAGGCTCAATTACTTTAGTGGAGGATACTTCAGTACATCCTTTTGAGTCTTTTACCACTACTTCATAAGCTCCTGCTTTTAAGCTTTTCAAATCTTCAGTTTTGCTACCATTATTCCATTCATAAGAATATGGAGGCACACCACCACCTACTGTGATATCGATGCTGCCCGTGGCATCACCATTACATTTTATATTTTGGATATCGTCTAATGATCTAACAATCAAAGGCTTTTCCTGTACATCCGCTGTGATGATCTCCTGACATAAGTTTGCATCCGTTACCAGCACAGAGTAATTTCCTGAGTTTACATCTTTTATGTCTTCTGTTTTAGCACCGTTACTCCAGTTGAATGAATAGGGGGCCTTACCACCTGACACCGTAATATCAACCTCACCATTGTTGTAACCGTAACACAAAATGTCAGTTGTTTTAATAACCTTACCGGCAAGTTTTGACGGCTCTTTAACTTCAATATCCAGCGTATCGCTACAGCTAAAGCCATCATATACGGCAACCCTGTATTTTCCGGCTTTCAATCCGGCAATATCCTGGGTTGTATCACCATGTGTCCAATGGTATTTATAAGGTGGATACCCCCCTGCTGGTTCAATGTTAATCGCTCCTTTTGAATCACCAAAGCAATTATTATTTGTTACCGCAGAAACGGTAACAATAATTTTTGGTGATTGAGTGATAATGATATTTACCGCTCCCTTATCCTTGACTGGTTTATCTTGGGCATGAGCCGCTATTGTCAAGAAGAGCATTAAAATGCTAAAGAAAGCGAATGGGGAAATTGGAAAAGATTTTTTCATAGGTTTTAGTTACTTGCTTAGGTTGGTTGTGTTAGGTTAATGGTTAAGTTAGCAGGAACTGCGAAGAATAACCAGCGGTCTGCTTGATATATCTATATTCATTAAAAAATTTATTGTCCGTGTGCAGCAGTAGTTAATGTTTCGCTCAATTGATCGCTTTTTTTCTTTGCAATTGAGTAAAACAGGGGTTTACTGTCTTTGCCATATTGACCATCAATTCCAGGCTTACCATTTAAACCAAGCTTGGATTTACCTTCTGAGGGTCCAGTACCTCTTGGGCCGCCTTTTCCACCCTCTCCACCAAGTCCACGATAGCCACCGCGGTTTATAAGATTTATTTTTGTGACCAACTCAGAAGGTTCCATGGATTGTACCAAAATGGAAAGGGTTCCGCCTTTTCCACCATTCCCACCATTCCCACCATTTCCGCCATTCCCGCCATTTCCAATACAGTGTACAGTTGTATGACCGCCATGACTGCCTTTGCCGCCATTTCCACCATCGCCGCCATTGCCGCCATGGAGGTCAATATTTAATATACCGTGAATATCAAATTGAGTAGCATCAAGGATAACATCCCTACCTGCAGCACCGTCTAATCCAGGATTTCCTACCTCTCCGTTTCCACCAGCTTTGCACAATCCCATTGGCGTAGTGGAAGACTTACCATTTTTACCGTTGATCCCATTTGAACCGACGCCTATTATTTGGCAGCCAGACCCAATAACAATTCGGTTAGCCTTAATATAGGTAGTGGGACCAGTGAGCTCCAGTGTCGAGGAGTCTCCCATGATTAACTCATCTGCAATAAGGGTGTACTTATCTAACCGAAATACTTTCTTTGCTGGAATCTCTATTCTGCCTGCATTGCCCTGGGCAATTGAGCGTTTCACAAAACTTACAAGAATTGCGAGCATGAAAAAAATGATACTGTATATTCTCAGGCGGAAAAATGGAGAAAACCTACCTAGACGCTTGATTGGGGTGTTATGCGTTTTCATTTTGTTTGTGTTTTAATCACAAATCTATTATGCCCATCACGTTGAAGTTTAGCAGCTATTGCCATATTATATCAAATGTAAGTTTATTGGCAATCCGTTGACTTAATATCGGATACCTCAATAACTTTAGCTCTTATACCTTAACCATTTGATATAATTCATGTTACGATTGGATAATTTTGGTAATGATATATTAATTTACACTGATTAATTTGCATTAGTGTACACAACTACTTACATTTGGTCATTGATTAACACCAACGGCCATGTTACCAGAATTTCAAAGCATCCTCGAATTAACCACCACATTCCCAACCGAAGTTTCTTGCATAGAGCATTTAGAGGCTATCCGGTGGAATGGCAATGTAGTATCTCCTTTCGATGCTACTTCCAAAGTTTACAAGTGCAAGGGCAACAAATATAAATGCAAGAATACAGGCAAGTATTTTAACGTCCGCACTGCCACTATTTTCGAGGACACTAAACTACCATTGCAAAAATGGTTCATGGCTTTGTACATCTTTAGCAGTCATAAGAAAGGCATTTCTTCTCATCAATTAGCTAAGGATTTAGACATTACTCAAAAGTCGGCTTGGTTCGTTTTACACCGTCTTAGATATGCCTTTGATCACCCAGCTTTCAAGGCACTAATGAATAATACCGTTGAGGTTGACGAGACTTATGTAGGAGGTCGCGAGATCAATAAACATGAAAGCAAAAAGAATTATGCTGATGGTCAAAAGAGGCTAAACGAAAAAGCCCCGATCATTGGCCTTATCGACCGCGAGGATGGAAGGGTAATCGTTCAGCAAGTAGATAAGCCTTCGCATGATGTGATCGAATACATAGTAACTAAAAATGTTAGCCAAGAAGCTACTTTAATATCCGATCAGAGCAGAGCATACAATAAGATGCATAAGTTCTACGATCACAAAAGAGTTGACCATAGCGCAAAGCAATATGTAAATGGCATAGCTCACACTAATACGATTGAAGGATTCTGGTCACAACTAAAGAGAGGCATTGACGGAATCTACCATTGGGTTAGCGTTAAGCATTTAGGAGCCTATGCGCATGAATTTGCATACCGTTACAATACTCGCAAGATCAATGAGAATAATCGCTTTAACTTAGTATTGGCAAACATGGTCGGGCGTTTAACTTATAAAGAATTAATAGCATGAGTAAAAAAATTGAAAAATCGGAAAGTTCAAAACTTGCAATTTTTGAGGGTGAACAAATACGAAGGACGTTAGTCAATGAAGAATGGTACTATTCTATCGAAGATGTAGTTCAGGCATTAACTGACACAATAGATGTTAAAGGTTATGTTAAAGATTTAAGACGTAGAGACGAATCATTATCAGAAGGATGGGGGCAAATTGCCACCCCCCTTCCGTTTAAGACAAAAGGAGGGGTACAAAAAATAAATTGTGCTGATACTGAAGGGGTTCTCCGAATTATTCAATCAGTTCCATCTAAAAAAGCTGAACCGTTTAAAATGTGGCTTGCGAAGGTTGGTAAAGAACGGTTAGATGAGATAGAACAACCTGCAAAAGCTATTGAACGCGCAAAAAATTATTACACTGCAAAAGGTTATAAACCAGAATGGATTCAAACAAGAATTGCAGGTATTGATACTCGCATCACCTTAACTGACACATTAAAAGAAAGCGGAATAAAGCAAGGTTATGAATATGGTATTCTGACTAATGAGATGTATCAATCCTGGTCTGGTTTTAATGCGGAACAATACAAGAAACATAAGGGGTTGGATAAAAAAGAAAGCCTTCGCGATAACATGACTCCAATGGAGTTGGCAACTACTTTATTTAATGAGACGGCAGCAAAAGAATTAATTGATCAATCAGGGGCGAAAGGATTTGTTGAAACGCGAAAGCAAATTCATATTGCTGGGACTATTACAAAAGAAGCTATTCAAAAAATAGAACAACAGACAGGCAAAAAAGTTGTTACTCATGCTAATATGAAGGCACTTAATTCAGCAGAAATTCAAAGAGAATTGGCTCAAGATGCTTTGCCTAAAAAAAAAGAATTGAGTGAATTTCATAAAAATCTAGATGCGATTATGAAGGTTCCTAAACCTAATAAAAAATGATTACAAAAGAACAGATAATAGGTCTGCTATGGCTCATCGGTACTTTTGGAACTATATTTTTATTATTTGTTGCACTTGCATGGGTATCAAAAAACAAAAAATCATTTAGCATTAATAACATTAAAACTGATATGGCTAGATACAAATGGATTCTTGCTTTATTATTGATAATTGCTGCGTTTGAATTATCGGTTTATGTAGTGTGTGCAAGGATTTTTAAAAACAGAATTAGACTGCCGGATAGTTATTATCCGAATTTGTGGCGATGGGAGTATAATGAGTCTCTAATGATTACAATGCACATTATAGCAGCAATTTTAATTTTATTATTTGTAGCATTTTTGGTTATCAGAAAGTCCAAATAAATTTGTAGGTGTACCAAAACCAAAGAGTTAGATTGAGGGGCTTTAGCTCCTTTTTTTATGAATCCTGATAACCGAATACATCGAATGATTAGCTATCTAATTGAACAGATGGAAAAGCAGTACGTAAAGTCTGATAAAAAGACCCTTTATTTTAAAAGAGAATTCGAATACGAAGAACTGAAACACCATATTTTACCATGGTGGCGATTCGGTAAATCATCAGAAATTTATACAGTTCGATCTTTAATTAGAGGGCTTTGGAAAGACATATCTGAAAATGAAAATACGGTTGGTGAATTTAAAATAGTAATCGGAGATAGCGAATTAGGAAAGATTAGAGATGCTTATTTTAGTGGGAAATATCAGGAAAGGAATTTGTTAGTCACCTTAGTTTCTCTGTCTGTTGTGGTTGGTGCATTTGTAGGCGCATTTCAAGTTGGTCTAACTTATTATTTAGATCGTAAATCTCAAACAATAGAGATACAAGAGCAGTTGCTACAAAAACAAGACAAAGACTTACAATTGTTACAGCAAAATACTGTAACAATGAAGGGCCAGATGGACTCTCTGAAAAGGAGTAACGACTCATTGAAACGCCTCCTCCAAAAGCCAACACTCGTAATCATCGCTGTACAGAGAGCCACCAAGATACCTATGAGGCATTAGCTTATTGCATTTCGCACAAAATCCCTCATATCGTAATCTCCTTTTAACAGGCAGGATCAGAGGCCAAATCTCTCTTGTGAATTGACTCATTCAAACCATTTTTTAAACAACCAAATTATAACTTCCTCAACCTGCTCATAAGCCCACAGCACAACAAAAACAATGACCGCCACCATCAGTATTGCGAGTAAAATAAGTCCTAGGTTCATGATCTAAATGCCATCTTAAGTTCCTTCTCCGTGTAGTCATTGCATTCATTGAGTCTGTTCAATAATCCTTGTAATGGATTGACAGGGGCTGCCAAAGTTACGTTTGCCATATAGTTTACCCTTCTCGGGTGGTTAGTTACGCTCCAAGTTTCTTTAACATAATCCGCTTCATCCTCTCGTTCATCCTCTCGCGCTCGGTTTCCTTGCTGTAGTCCATTCTGAATACTGAAGTACCATCCCGATAAACCAAGTCCTCATTCAGTTTACCAAGCACCATCGCGCAATAAACCATGTTGTTGAACCGGCACAAAGTCTCTTGCATACCACTCTCTCCAATACGTGAATAGTCTCTCTCCGTGACATCCCAGAAATAGAACCCACTACCATCCTCTTTTGCCACCCTGACAGAAGTGGATATTTAAGTGAATAGTTCTGACTGCTTTACCTCAACATCCGGGAATATTACCTTTGGGTTTTCCATAGCCTTAAAGTCCAAACCACCTGAACCAGATGGATTTTTTATTCTTCCAATAGTCCGTTTCTTTCAGAGCCAATTTAAGCCTTTCGTTGATGCCATCCGAGAGGGAAGTTTGCAACTTTAGATCTTCCATGCAGTCATTGTGATTCGTCCTCCACAACTCATTATCTGCTTTAAGGCTCTCCACTTCCTTCTTCAACTCTTCGCCAGCCAAGATCAACTCACCGTTTACTCGCTTCACTTCCGTCAGATCCGAGTATGTTTTAGCCAGCGTTTTCTCCTTGGCCACAATCTCATCTTCTAGCTTTTGAGCTAGCCTGACTCCCTGCAAAATCTCTTCGTGCACCTTGTCGTGTTCCTCCTGGTGAATGATTCCTCGGAAGTCTTCAAGGTTACGCCACTCAACGATCACGGTGCCTGAGATACTAGGCCCAGCTAATTCCATGTTCCTTGCAACTTCTTTTCCCATATAGCTTTTACTTTAGTTACCCGTTCATCCGTCCTCCACCCTTCTTACCCAACTTCAATAACTCCACCCTTCTTACTTCCCAAACTATTCCACCAGCACCCCTCACAACCGGAATCCCGGTATTACTCTTATTAGCCAATCCAAGTTTCCTCGCGCTCGCACCAATCTTATCCAAAACAACGCTATTCACCGTCCCCACAACTACTTCTCCACTACTGATTGCTACTGTTACTTCTACCATACCACAAATATGTAGTGTCTTCACGAGACAATAAAACATTTTCGTAATATTATTTATACACAAAAGATAAACATACTAGACACGAATACAAATCGGGGGTATCATCCTCATTTGAGGGGGCCTAAAATCGCGTCCCCGAAACGTTTTCGGAAACAGGGGGTGGGGTCATTTTCGACCCGGCAATCGAACTTTTTTCAAAAACTCGTGAAAGCTCATGATCGGGAGAAACTAAACTTGGCGTGTTAAATGACGGGGTCAATCCCGAAAGGGGAAACGGCTTTTCAAACAGGGGTGGGGTCGGTTTTGGCCTAAGCATTCTTTTTGACACAATAGGCTCAAAGACTAACCAGATCGCCAGATAAACCGGTTTAAATCAGCTAATAACAGCGATTAACAAGACATTACACCAGGTTAGGCATTGAGGTAAACAGCTCAAAGGGAAACCTCAGGTTTAGTAACTATTGCTATTGCAGCCTGATTTCAAGGATTATCAACAACGCGTAGTTCCCAATTAGAGAATCTATCCCAGAATAGGAATAATATACACTATTGTCCCAGATTGGGAGTATTTCTCTATTTGGTTCCACTCTATTTGGTTCCACGTGGAACATCGATGTCTGAACTTGTGAGCGTTTTTCCTATCGTATTCCCGTATTGGGACTATTTGAATATCTTAGTCTCATATTGGGAATAATCTATAATTGAGACAATGCTGGTTACTCCTAACCCAATGCCTTATACTAAATGGTTAATTACCTATTGGGGTTTGTTTGTGTTCCTTACCTGATTAATTAAGGCCAAGGGATACTTTGCCGATAGCTGGTAACTTGTGGTATTCTGTGAATTGGATTGATTCTGAATGATTTAGTAGATCACAGAGCATTATTTGTTCCATTGATGGTAACTTAGAATTGATTAAGTTTCTTTGCTGGTTTGCCGTGTTATTTGGCTCTATTCTGAGGGCTGCAATTATAGCGGATTGAATTAGTCTGAGATCCTTTGGGAAGACAGGGAAAATAACCGAACGAA
>Ga0302322_100003085_pt1 | contig 14206 bp, 15 predicted proteins | sample Fen_T0_2_FD_203757 | JGI IMG/M metagenome (GOLD analysis project Ga0302322, IMG submission 203757) | Peat permafrost microbial communities from Stordalen Mire near Abisko, Sweden - Fen_T0_2 | ecosystem: Environmental > Terrestrial > Soil > Wetlands > Permafrost | place: Sweden: Abisko... | reverse complement strand
TCGAGGTGGTGAAGAAATCGAAACCTTAATGGTGCAAGGCATTCCTTTTCAAGTCGTCCCCGGCATTACTGCCGCATCGGGTTGTGCCAGTTATGCGGGTATCCCGTTGACGCACCGCGATCATGCCCAATCTTGTGTGTTCGTGACCGGGCATCTAAAAAATGACTGCGTTAACTTAAACTGGACGCAACTAGCATTGCCCAATCAAACTGTGGTCATTTATATGGGCTTGATAGGATTGAAACAAATCTGCCAATCGTTGATTGCACACGGTAGCCCTAGGGATTTACCCATCGCCTTGATACAACAAGGCACAACGGACAACCAAAAAGTCATTACCGGCACATTAGAAACCCTACCGACTTTGATTGATAATCAACAGATTAAAGCGCCGACGATTATAATTATTGGCACGGTGGTGAGCTTGCATGACAAGCTTAAGTGGTTCGGAGAATACGGTTAAGCAAAGTGTACCAGTCCGAAAGGCTATATAATGAAGCGACTAAATCAAAGGAAACTAGGATTAATTTAGAATAAATTAGCAAATTTCTATAAAATCTACGTTTTTATCTTAATCTGTACGCAAAACCGTCTAAATGGACCTAAAATTTCTCGATTTTGAACAACCCATCGCCGAACTGGAAGCTAAAATCCAGGAACTTCGTAATGTCGAATCCGACAATAACATTAATATCTCGGATGCCTTAAAACAACTTGAGGATAGGTGTGGAGCCCTTACCGAGTCGATTTTTTCCAATCTTTCCGACTGGCAGATTTCCCAGCTATCACGACATCCAGGACGACCTTATACGCTGGATTATATAGAACATATCTTTACCGATTTTCATGAGCTGCATGGTGATCGCACTTATGCTGATGACCCTGCCATTGTTTGCGGAATGGCAAGGTTGGATGGACAACCCGTTATGGTCATCGGACATCAAAAAGGCCGCGACACCAAACAGAAAATCTACCGTAATTTCGGAATGCCGAGGCCAGAAGGCTATCGCAAAGCGTTACGGATTATGAAAATGGCTGAGCGATTTAGATTGCCGATTATCTGTCTGATCGACACGCCGGGTGCGTATCCGGGCATTGGTGCAGAGGAACGGGGGCAAAGCGAAGCTATCGCCAGGAATTTGTTTGAAATGTCCCGGTTGAAAACTCCAGTCATCTGTATCGTAACAGGTGAGGGGGGTTCCGGTGGCGCGTTGGCGATTGGTGTGGGTGACCGCCTGATTATGCTGGAGTACAGCACCTATTCAGTGATTTCACCCGAAGGCTGCGCGGCTATTCTCTGGAAAAGCCCCGATAAAGCACAGTTGGCGGCGGAAGCGATGGGCATAACCTCAGACCGTATCCGCGAATTGGGCTTACTGGATGAGGTGGTTAGGGAGCCGTTAGGCGGGGCGCACCGTAATTGCCAATTGATCGCTGCAAATTTGAAAGATGCCCTGATTCGCCACCTGACAGATTTACAGCAGCGAACTATTGATGATTTGTTGGCAATACGTTACCAGCGGTTGATGGGGTTTGGGGCGTTTGTTGAGGAAGTTGTTAAGTAGATGTAGGGTACGCATCGCGTACCTTGTTGATGCTTACTTAATATGATCTGTTCGAAAATGGTACGCGGTGCGTAGCCTACAAGACTATAGATAAATTATAAAGCCGTTCGTGGTGAGCCTGTCGAACCATGAACACATTGATGCGTCGCTAACGCGACGGTTATTTTATGTGGGTTCTCGTACCCACGGACGAGATACTTTCTTTTGCTTCGCCAAAAGAAAGTATCCAAAGAAAAGGCGACCCGAATGCCGCTTGTTTCCTGCGCTTCTCGCATTTACCGGGGGTTGTCAAAAGGGACTTCCTGTCCCTTTGACAACGTGCGGCATCCCTGCCGCACCCCTAACGGGCTGTTCCCGATAAATACTCCAATGCTCGGCGCGGCATAACGGGATAGGGCGGGTAATTGTAGGATGTGGTGAACAAAGTGAACCGCATCAATCACGAAACACGAACGATGCGGTTCGTACCTCACCGCATCCTACGAGCTAGGAGTTGCCCACTTGAAACGCTTTTAAACTAAAAATTGTACCAAATATAAAGAGCATTCCTTAATTATTAGCTACTTATGATAAATAGTTAGTGATGAACTATACTTGTAAGCTTATTTTACACGAAACATTATACTTAAATAGAAGGCAGAATGAATTATATCTATTTTTCGGGTTTGTTTTTTTTATCGCTTGCTCAGTTTGCCTACAAAAAATCTTATTCTTCATACGGTACGCAATATTTTCCAGGTTCGCTAATTTGGTATACAAACATTATTCTTGGCGTACTATCAGGAATAGGCTTTTTAGCATTGATTATTGGTGGCTTTATTTTAAAGCCACTATGGTGGACGGTTTTTGCATATATGCTTGGTGCCGCTTTTATGTCTGGGTTTATTTACGCTAAAATTCCAAAATTGAATTTTGTAATATTGCTTATCTCTTTTCCTATAGGCGTTGCATTTGGGTCTTTTTGGGCTTACTCAATGCTTTAATTCCCTAGTACGGTGGGTTGGTTGTAGGGCGTGGTTAGCCCGCGCAAAACCACTTTGCTTAAACCACTACTGGCATTTATGCGCGGAGTAACCCGCCGAATGTGATGGACTTCGAGATGGTGGATTACGACGTGCGGAAAGGCTTTACTTATTTTTAAAATCGGTTATTTTGCGCGTCTAATCCACCCTACGAACTTAAAGGAAGCAAAAAATGCAAAGAATCAGTTCGATCCTCATAGTCACGATGCTGGCTTCGTGCGCCATATCTGGTACGGAAATGCAGGCCGAATGCGAGACCAAATTCAGAGGGTTTCCTGAAATTTTCCAATGCACATACGATAACGTGGCAAGCCGCAATCCGAGCATATTACAAGACGCTCGAGCAAAATTGTACCTATTGCGCGGAGAACAACTTGCGGTCGAGGTTCTAGAAAAGAAAACAAGTAACATCAGCGCGAAAGTTGCCTGGCAACAACTATACGTAGAACTCAAAGCCGCGAAAGATCGGGAAATGGCAGCGGCATTTGATTCGATCTCACGTAGCCTTGAAGCTGCGCGGCTGCAAAATATTCAACAGACACAGGTTAATAGAACTGTCAACTGCACCAGCAATAGAATTGGTTCCAGCACATATACAACATGTCAGTAACCCTCACAAATCAGCGAAAAGTAATACAACCTCGTACGACGGATAAGTTGTAGTGCCATAGGATGTGCCGAGGAACGAGGCGCATCGTTCGCGATTGATGCGCTTCACATTGTTCAGCGCATCCTATAAATTGAATTAAAAGTAATGGGTTAAATAAGCCACCCATTCCCGTATGCCGCGCCGAGTACCGGAGGTTTTGGCGGGAATAGCCCGTTCGGGGTGCGGCAGGGATGCCGCACGTTGCCGGAGGGACAGGAAGTCCCTTCCGGCAAACCCCGTCAAAACTGAGGAACGCAGGAAGTAAGCGGCATCGGGCGGATTTCTTTTGGATACTTTTCTTTGTCCGCACAAAGAAAAGTATCCCGCCCGCCAGTGCGGGAACTGGCATTAAAACAAACCGTCGCGTTAGCGACACATAACCAGTCCGATAGATTAGGATGAAGAACAAGCCCCAACCTCATAATTCGGATAGTTGTTACGTTGGGGTTCAAAAGCTCACCCACAACTTACGATTACTCACATCCCAAAACATTTACATCGCCTACAGCGGTGGCATAGATTCCCATGTATTGCTGCATTTATGCGCTTCAATTAATTACCTCAAAGACAACATAACCGCCGTTTATGTCAATCATGGCTTGCAGGCTGAGGCTGAAAGCTGGGGCAAACACTGTGAGCAAGTTTGCAATAATCTTGGTGTCAAATTTCGCAGCTTAACGGCAAATGCCCATGCTGCTCCCGGAGAAAGCCCAGAAGAAGCCGCCAGAAATTCCCGTTATGCCGCCTTGAAACAGTTGTTGGCTATAGATGATTTATTGCTCGTCGCACAACACGCCGAAGACCAACTGGAAACCGTGCTGTTGCAGTTATTTCGTGGCAGTGGCCTTAAAGGCTTGTCTGGAATGCCGCCTAGCATGGCGTTTGGGCAAGGTAAGCTGGTCAGGCCGTTGCTGGATGTTAGCAAAAACGAAATCATCGACTATGCCGAAGCCAATCAGTTGGAGTGGATTGAAGACCCCAGCAATCAACGCACGCATTTCGACCGAAATTTCTTACGCAATGATATCATCCCGCTGTTAAAGCAACGCTGGCCGTCTTTGGATAAAACCGTGTCGCGCTCTGCTAGGCATTGCGCTAATGCCCAGAGCTTGATAACCCCCCTGGCGGATGGGTTGTTGGACGCTGTACTTAACCTTCAAAATAACACTTTGAATATTGACCGTTTGTGTAGTTATTCTTCGGTGCAACAACAGTTAATTATCAGGCAATGGCTTCGATATGTGAATTTGAAAATGCCCAGCGAGGATTTTGTACAACGAGTTTTAGCGCAGGTCTTGATAGCCAGGGAAGATGCTGACCCAATATTATCAACACAAGGTTATAGTATTCGCCGTTACCGTAACTCAGTTTATTGTCTACAACCTTCGCAAAACCAATTAAAGGACACGCTTATTTGGCCTTCTGGAGAATTAACATTACAAGTGGCTGATGATGTGATTTACGAAGTTGTGGCATCACTCAACGGCATCTCTGCTGAGCAATGGAGAAATGCCAAAATAACGGTAAAATTCCGTTCCGGTGGCGAAACCATCAAATTACCAGGCCGTAGCGGCCATCATTCCTTAAAAAAACTCTATCAGGAAGCGGGGATTCCGCCGTGGGAAAGGGCAGCGATGCCTTTGATTTATTTGGATGACAAATTGGCGGCAGTGGGTGAACATTGGATAAGTACAGAGTTTTATAGCGAAGCGAAAGAGCCTTGCTTCCGCATTGTCCACCACAAAATAAATCCAAAAGGCAATGACGACGCGCCCGATGTCGATTAAAATACGCGCTTAAGCAAAAAGCGCGTCAGCAATCATCTGTAGTCCATCAATCCTTACATGACAAAATACATTTTCATCACTGGCGGCGTTGTGTCATCGCTAGGCAAAGGTATTGCTGCATCTTCTTTGGCGGCTATCCTGGAAGCGCGGAGACTTAAAGTCACCATGACCAAACTCGACCCGTACATCAATGTCGATCCAGGCACGATGAGTCCTTTTCAGCACGGCGAGGTGTTCGTCACCGAAGATGGCGCAGAAACTGATCTGGATTTGGGGCATTACGAGCGCTTTCTGAAAACCACGCTGACCCGAAAGAATAGTTTCACGGCTGGTCAGGTGTACGACAGCGTTCTGCGCCGAGAACGTAAAGGCGAATACTTGGGTGCGACGGTGCAGGTGATTCCGCATATTACCGACGAAATCAAAAACCGTATCTACCAAAGCGCAGAGGATATGGACATCGCATTGATTGAGATTGGCGGCACAGTCGGCGACATTGAATCCCTGCCATTTCTTGAAGCCATTCGTCAGATGCGTGTGGAATTGGGTGCGGAGAGGGCCTTATTTATCCATCTTACACTCGTGCCTTATATCCGTTCCGCCGGGGAGATTAAAACCAAGCCCACGCAGCATTCGGTGAAAGAATTGCGTTCGATTGGTATCCAGCCGGACATCCTGATTTGCCGGTCTGAGCAACCCATCCCCGATAGTGACCGTCGCAAAATCGCCCTATTCACCAACGTGGAGGAAAAGGCTGTTATCTCTGCGGTTGATGCGGATTCCATTTACAGGATTCCTTTACTGCTTCATGAACAAGGACTAGATGAGATCGTCGTTAATAAGCTTAGGCTCAACGCACCGCCTGCGGATTTGACCGAATGGCGGAAAGTAATTGAAGCGTTGGAACATCCTGCTACTGAGGTAAATATTGCTATTGTCGGCAAATATGTGGATCATTCTGATGCTTATAAGTCATTAAATGAAGCCCTAATTCACGCCGGAATTACCACCCGAAATAAAGTCAATATCACTTATATTGATTCAGAAACGATAGAGGATGAAGGCGTTGCCAAGCTAAAAGATGTTGATGCGATCCTGGTTCCTGGCGGATTTGGCGAACGCGGGATCGAGGGTAAAATTGCCACTGCCCGATATGCCCGTGAGAACAAGATTCCCTATTTAGGTATTTGTTTGGGTATGCAGGTCGCCGTTATCGAGTTTGCCCGTGATGTCGCCGGACTTGAAGGCGCGCACAGTACAGAGTTTTTGCCTAAATCTCCCCATCCGGTCATTGGCTTGATTACCGAGTGGATGGATGAAAGCGGACAGTTGGAAATCCGTGATGAGCAATCCGATTTGGGCGGTTCTATGCGCTTGGGTGGGCAGCAATGCCGCTTAAAGCCGGATTCTTTGGCGTATCAGATGTACCAAAAAGATGTCATCACCGAACGCCATCGCCATCGCTACGAATTTAACAATCAATATGTTGAAAGATTGGAACAGGCTGGCTTACGATTTTCAGGTAAGTCCATTGATGGTCGCCTGGTGGAAATGATTGAAATCCCTAACCATCCTTGGTTTCTGGCCTGTCAATTCCACCCCGAATTTACCTCGACACCCAGAAGAGGCCATCCGTTGTTTTCCGGTTTTGTAACGGCGGCGGCACAACATAAAAAGGAAACAGTTCAATGAAGTTATGCGGTTTTGAAGTAGGCTTAGACCAGCCATTTTTTTTGATTGCAGGTCCCTGTGTTATCGAAAGTGAACAATTGGCACTGGATACGGCAGGCTATCTTAAGGAATTGACGACGGCTTTAAATATCCCCTTTATCTACAAATCCTCGTTCGATAAGGCAAACCGTTCATCCCACGAAACCTTTCGGGGATTGGGTTTGGAAACAGGCTTGAATATATTGGCTAAAGTCAAAAAGCAGATTGGCGTACCCGTGTTAACCGATGTACATGAAGACACGCCGCTTGCAGAAGTTGCATCAGTTGTTGATGTCATGCAAACACCCGCGTTTTTGTGCAGACAAACCAACTTTATTCAAATGGTTGCTTCTCAAGGTATTCCAGTCAACATAAAAAAAGGCCAGTTTCTGGCACCTGGGGATAAGGTGCATGTCGCCAAAAAAGCGAAAGCCACCGGAAACGATCAAATTATGGTCTGCGAACGCGGCGTGTCGTTCGGCTATAACAATCTGGTGTCGGATATGCGCTCGCTGGCGGTCATGCGTGATACAGGCTGTCCGGTCGTGTTTGATGCCACTCATTCTGTTCAACTGCCCGGCGGACAAGGTACGCACTCAGGCGGACAACGTGAATTTGTCCCGGTATTGGCACGGGCAGCAATGGCTGTTGGTATTGCCGGGTTGTTTATGGAAACCCATCCCAACCCGGCTGAGGCCAAAAGCGATGGCCCGAACTCCTGGCCCATCCATAGAATGAAAGAATTATTAGAAGTTTTATTAACCATCGACAGGGCGGTTAAATCAACCAGCCTGATAGAAACAACCTTATAGGAACATAAATGGCAGCAATTGTAGAGATTCGTGCAAGAGAAATTTTAGATTCACGCGGCAACCCGACGTTGGAAGCCGATGTGGTACTGGCATCCGGCGTGGTCGGCAGCGCGATGGTGCCATCCGGCGCATCAACCGGGGAGCGTGAGGCCATTGAACTGCGCGACGGTGACAAAGCCCGTTATCTGGGTAAAGGCGTGCTGAATGCAGTCAATAACGTCAAAACTGAAATCCGCTCTGCCATCGTTGGCATGGACTCAGAAGACCAAGCCGGTATTGACAACAAGATGATCGCGCTCGACGGCACTGATACCAAAGCCCGTTTAGGCGCAAATGCCATGCTGGCAGTGTCGATGGCGGCGGCACATGCGTCAGCCAAGGAAAAAAATCTGCCCTTGTACCGTTACCTGAACAAGTCCGGCGAATTCATCATGCCCGTGCCGATGATGAACATCATCAACGGTGGTTCCCACGCTGACAACAGCGTTGACCTGCAAGAATTCATGATTTTGCCTGTTGGTGCGCCAAACTTCCGCGAAGCTATTCGTTACGGTGCAGAAGTGTTCCATAACTTGGCAAAAGTCCTGAAATCCAAAGGCTTGGCGACAACGGTAGGTGACGAAGGCGGCTTTGCACCCAATTTATCCTCTAACGAAGAAGCCATCAGCGTTATCCTGCAAGCCATCGAACAGGCTGGCTACAAACCCGGCAAAGACATCTACTTAGGTTTGGATGCCGCCGCTTCCGAATACTATCACGACGGCATTTACGACTTGGCCTCAGAAAGCAAAACCTATAGCTCGACAGCAATGGCCGATTTCTTCGTCGATTGGGTCAACAAATACCCGATCATCAGCATCGAAGATGGCTTTGATGAAAATGATTGGGATGGCTGGAAAGTCATGACTGAAAAACTCGGCGGCCGCATCCAATTAGTCGGCGACGATTTGTTCGTTACCAATCCAGCCATATTAAAGAAAGGTATCGAAAAAAATATCGCCAACTCCATCCTCATTAAGGTCAACCAAATCGGTACCTTGACCGAAACCTTGGCGGCTATTGATATGGCGCATAAAGCAGGTTATTCTGCGGTCGTATCGCACCGCTCCGGCGAAACCGAAGACACCACCATTGCCGATTTAGCCGTTGCGACGGGTACCGGACAAATCAAGACTGGCTCATTAAGCCGATCAGACCGTGTTGCTAAGTACAATCGCCTGATGAAAATTGAAGAAGAACTGGGTGGTCTTGCTAAATACGCGGGACGTAATGCGTTTAAAATGTTGTAAGCTGTTTGTTATAAGGCAAATCCCAATTGTCTCAAGTTAAGCGACTTAGTTCCTTCTCCCTTGAGGGAGAAGGTTAGGATGAGGGGGAAATAATTAATTTTAATCTCCTCACCCTGACCCTCTCCAGCAGGAGAGGGAATTCTCTGTTTAACTTTAGGATATGGGGTAATCTCATTGCTACTTGTTTAATTTGAGGGTAAACCAATAAAAATCCTAATCGCCATCATTATCCTACTGATAATCCACCTGCAATACCGTTTGTGGGTCGGTGATGGCAGTGTTGCCCAAATAAAAGAGTATCAAGCCCGCCTGGACGTACTCAAAGAAAAAGTCAAAGAAAAGAAAGAACGCAACGAAGCCTTATACGCCGAAATCGAAGACTTACGTAAAGGCCAGGAAGCCATTGAAGAACGGGCACGGGATGAGTTCGGGATGATTAAGGAAAATGAGACTTTTTTTCAGGTGATTGAGGAAAAGTAGTTATTTGTAAGTTGGGTTTCATTTTGTATAACCCAACGTGCCACATATTTAATTGAAGAGGAGTAATTTATGCGAGCTATGCTTCATGGTCTCTTGGCATCAATTGGGGGCATTGGTGTTCTGGGCATTAGCATTTTTTTTGCAATTAAAAGCGCGAGTTGGGGTGTATTTTTTATTTGCTTGGCAGTAGGTATTTTCATTATCGTTATAGTGTTTGCTGCGATAGACAAAACCGGAAGAATCAATATGAAGCCATGGCTTTCGAAACATTCTGACTGCGCTTATAAGTATGCATGGGACGGATCAGGGATAGCCCTAGATGTTGCTAATAAAAAAGTTTGTTTAAAATCATATATAAATAAACAACCGATTTCTCGCGACTATTCTTTTTCTGAAGTACGGGAGTGGGGCTATCAAATGCCAGGCGCACCTGTTGTAACTGGGGGAGAAGTGTTTGGTGGCGGGGTTCAGGGAGCCGCACATAATATTGGGAAAAGCCTTGGTCAGAATTTTGCGAATACCTATAACGAAATCGATGCAGTTGAAAACACTGGGTTATGGTTAAAAGTTAAAGATATAGATCACCCTCAATGGTTTATTAAATTTGAGTGTGAATCTTCTCAGGACAAAAAGGTAGAAAATGAACTAATTCGTTGGATGGAAATACTGCAACAAAACTTCAATGAAGGAGTACAGGAAAATGCGTAAGATGGGTTAATTGTAACTCGTAAGATGGGCAAATTGTAGGTTGGGTTAGGCTCGCAAAATCGCCGGGGTTTAGCTGTCACATGCCGTTGGGCGAGCCGTAACCCAACATTCGGGGACATCCCAAACGCCCATCGTTGGGTTACGGCGCACGGACAAATCGGCTATTATTTTGTCGTAATTTGTTTTGTGCGCCTAAACCAACCTACAATTTACATCCAAAAATCCAATTGCAAAAACTCTGCCCCATGTTATCATGACCATGTGCTGACCATATTCATGAGGATAAGCCATGACAACTGCAACTGAACGTATCCCTGTTCTCGTAACCAAATCTCAAAAACAACAACTTACTGCCAAGGCCAAAGCGGCGGGGCTTTCTACAGGTGAATTTCTGCGCCGTGCGGGAGAAAGCTATTCCGCATCGGAAGATCAGGATTTATTGGAAGGGTTGCTGGATCAAGTTGTCAAAATCACCGCCAAAACTGAACAAGCCATCGATAATGCGTTGGATTTCGTCGCCGCGTCGGAACAACGTCTGGCGGAACTGGATTCTAAGGCAAAACAACCTATGCAGACAGATTAATGCATAAGGATAAGTAATGGGAATCTCGGAAAAAGTGTGGGATGTGTTAACCACAGTCATAAAAATGGACGATAAAGTGGAACGGATGGCCGATACCATAAAAGGACAGCAAATGCGGATTGAAGATTTAACTATGCGGGTTGTGCGCCTTGAAACGGCGCTTGAGATTGCCTTGGCGTCACAAAAACCAAAGATTTCTACTAAAAATATCCTTAAATAACGCTGTTACGGCATATCACTTTCTTAGTCTGTTGCTAAATAATACTATTAATAATATGATAAATAGCATTATTAATCTGTGCATCAGGATTCTATTATGTCCCACATCAGCGCCAACGATTTAAAAACAAAAGGTATCGCCGCTATTGAAACCGCCTTGGGCGAATCACCGGAAGCGATTGTCTCCGTGCGCGGCAAGGATAAATTTGTGGTGATGGAGATTGCCCATTATCATTATCTTCGCGAATGCGAGTTGGATGCAGCTTTGACGCAAACGCAAGCTGATTTGGCTGCCGGACGGTTTGTTAAGGAGTCTGCCGAAGCTCATTTGGCACGCTTAGACAATCTTTAATGCCTTATACGTTGGTCTTTACCGAGCAATATAACCGCAAAGCGGCGCGGTTTTTAAAAAGGCATCCTGAGTTGCGGCAACAATATTTGAAAACCTTGCAATTGCTAGAAGCGAATCCTTTTCATCCGTCTTTGCGCTTACATCCGTTACACGGCAAATGGGAAGGCTTGCATTCGGTTTCGATTAATCTTTCTTATCGCATTACCTTGGAATTGCTGATAAAAGACGAACAAATTATCCCCGTCAATGTGGGTGACCATGACGCAATATATTAAGGGATCTCTGAGCAAGTTGATTCCGATCATGGTTCGACAAGCTCACCACGAACGGAATCAACCCGTTACCGTTCGTCCTGAGCTTGCACCACAGGCACTTCCGGTGGTCGTCGAAGGACTTATTTAGCGATGCCTTAAAAAATATCATAATGAACCAAACTATTAAATTCTGGGCAGTCGTTCCCGCCGCGGGCGTAGGCAAGCGCATGAATGCCGACCGACCCAAACAGTACCTGGAATTGGCAGGGCTTACGGTGATAGAACATACCTTATCACGCTTGCTACAAGCCAATGTTTTCTCAGCCGTCGCCGTTGCCATCTCAGCAGAAGATCCCTATTGGACTGAACTCGATATAGGAAAACATGAGCTTATCATTACCGCGCCGGGCGGCAAGGAAAGGGCGGATTCGGTGTTGTCCGGCTTGAAAGCTATACGGGAGCAGGCAAAAGATGACGATTGGGTGTTGGTGCATGATGCCGCACGGCCTTGCCTTACCACGGGCGACATTCGGCTATTGATTGATACCTTGGTCAATGATGAAGTCGGCGGCATTTTGGCCTTGTCGTCACACGACACCTTAAAAAATGTACAAGATAAGTACATACTCGGCACGTTGGACAGGCGCACAATCTGGCGGGCGTTAACGCCGCAGATGTTCCGTTACGGTCTGTTAAAATCAGCACTGGAAGAAGCCGAAGGCAATCCTGCGATCACAGACGAAGCCAGTGCGCTTGAATTAATGGGCTTAAAACCGAAAATTGTCGAAGGCCGCCCAGATAACATTAAAATCACCCAGCCTGAAGACTTAGCATTAGCACAATTTTATATGGAGCAACAATGATACGAGTAGGACAAGGTTACGATGTACACCGCTTTAATGAAGGCGACCATATTATTCTCGGCGGCGTAAAAATCCCATACGAACAAGGCTTGGAAGCTCATTCGGATGGTGATGTCGTGCTTCACGCCTTATCCGATGCCTTATTGGGTGCGGCTGCTTTAGGGGACATAGGCAAGCATTTCCCCGATACCGATCCAGAATTCAAAGGCGCTGACAGCCGGGTGTTGTTGCGCCATGTTTACCGGATCGTCCAGGAACAAGGCTACAGCTTGGGTAACGCAGATATCACAATTGTCGCTCAAGCCCCTAAAATGTCTCCCCATATTGCCGCCATGTGCGACAACATTGCTACCGATCTACAAGTTGACATCGACCGCATCAACGTCAAAGCAACCACTACCGAAAAATTGGGTTTTGAAGGACGCAAAGAAGGTATTGCAGTACATGCCATTGTTTTGATCGAAAAATAACAAACCCAGCCACGATTTTTTAGGCCATGTTATCGCTAATTATGCAACTTTGGGCCTATGGGAAAAACAGCGTACCCACAAGTCCAGATCCTTAAGTCCATGTCATATATCCAAATAATGGTCAAGAAACTCATAGCAAATACGATCTACATCCAGATTAGAAAGAATGGGTTTCGGTTGCGGCATATTGAGAGCAAACAGTAACCAAAGCCATGATTCGCCGCCAATTTTTGCAGACTCTGGGTTTATTGGGTGTTGCACCCGGACTGGCCTCTTGCTTTTTTTCAATCCCTAAAGAGCTTTATCCAGCGCCGGATTTCGGTAATGTCACCTTACTGCATATCACCGATTGCCATGCACAGTTGTTGCCAGTGTATTACCGAGAGCCTGCGGCTAATTTCGGCGTTGGAGTCTCTTATGGCCGACCTCCGCATTTGGCTGGAAAAGAATTCTTGGGTTTTTTCGGCATCAAACCGGGTTTGCGGGAGGCTTATGTTTTTACCCATCTGAATTTTGCCGAAGCGGCGGCGATCTATGGAAAAATGGGCGGATTCGCGCATTTGGCGACTTTAATCAAGCAAATCAAACAGGCCAGCCCACATGGGAATTTTCTGCTCCTTGATGGCGGCGATACTTGGCAAGGTTCGGCGACTTCGTTATGGACGCAGGGTGCGGATATGCTGGCGGTTTGCAACCTGCTCGGCGTGAATGTCATGACCGGACACTGGGAGTTTACCTATGGCAGCGCCCAGGTGCTGGCGAATATCAGGGATTTCAAAGGCGAATTTGTTGCCCAAAATGTGTCGCTTACCGAAGAAGCGCAGTTTGCTTCGGGCGCGGAATCGGACGCAGTTTTTAAGCCCTATATCATCAAGGAATTCAACAACGCCCGTATCGCCATCATTGGGCAAGCCTACCCTTACACGCCCATCGCTAATCCAAAACGGCTGATTCCTGACTGGCAGTTCGGCATTCAGGAGCAGCGTTTGCAAAAGACGGTTGATGAGATCAGGCAAAAAAAAAGTGCCAATGTGATTATCCTGCTCTCCCATAACGGCATGGATGTCGATTTAAAGCTGGCGGCTAGAGTTTCCGGCATTGATGTCATCTTGGGAGGGCATACCCATGATGCCATCCCCAAACCAGTATGGATAGCAAACAGTAGCGGCAAAACCTGTGTGACCAATGCGGGTAGCCATGGCAAATTTCTGGCTGTGCTGGACTTGGATATTAGGCAAAACCGTTTACGTGATTTGCGTTATCGATTACTGCCCGTATTTTCAAACCTGCTTGAACCGGATACGGAAATGCAGGATTTAATTAATTCACTACGAAAACCTTATTTAGCTAAATTACAGCAACCGTTAGCAGTTGCGGACAAACTTTTATACCGTCGGGATAACTTCAAGGGTACATTCGACCAATTGATTTTAGATGCCTTGC